>Ga0315309_1000509_pt1 | contig 23582 bp, 18 predicted proteins | sample TDP4_MG_FD_203080 | JGI IMG/M metagenome (GOLD analysis project Ga0315309, IMG submission 203080) | Freshwater sediment microbial communities from Lake Towuti, South Sulawesi, Indonesia - TDP4 | ecosystem: Environmental > Aquatic > Freshwater > Lake > Sediment | place: Indonesia: South Sulawesi...
TGATCACTGGCGTTGCAATGGGGCCTGATGGGACGATCTGGTTGGGCACAGGGCAGGGAATAGGCAGGGTGGCGCGCATCCCCATGACCCTCGAGGAGAAGGCAGCGCACTACAAGGAGATCACGCGCGCCAGGCACAACAGGATGGGCATGTTCACAGGAATCAGCCTTAATGCCCCGGGGGATCTTGACCATTTCAGGAGAAACGACGATGACAACGACGGTCTCTGGACCCAGATGTATATTGCCGCTGAGTCCTTCCGCTATGCGGTAACAAAGGACCCCGAGGCAAAGAAGAACGCGAGGGAATCATTTGAGGCCATGCTGCGCCTGGAGCAGTTCCCTCGGGAGCTTGGCAACCCAGGATTCCATGCGCGCAGCATCGTTACTATTGATGAGTTATTAGCCCAACAGCCGACATGCAGCACCTTCACGCAGCCTACCGAGATCTGCGCCTGCAAATGGCAGGAATGGATGACAAGCTCCAAGAAGTGGAAAAAGTGGCTTCCTGATGTGACCGGAAAGTTTTGTTTTAAGGGCGACACAAGCAGTGACGAGATAGACGGCCACATGTTCGGGTATTCCGTCTATTACGATCTCGCTGCCGAGACCGAGGAGGAGAAGAACGAGGTCAGGGGGGTTGTTTTCAGGCTGATGAACCATATCGTGGATCATGGGTATCAGCTCTGGGACATGGACGGGACGCCCACGACATTTGGAAGGTGGGACCCGGACAAGATCAACTCAGAGATCCTGAGGGTGAAGATTGACGGAAAATGGCAGGATGCGGGCTCCTACTGGATGGATGCACTGGAGATCCTATCGTTCCTCAGGGCTGCGTATCACATCACTGGAGAGAAAAAGTTTTATGATCATTACAGGCTCCTGATTGAAAAATATGGTTATGATACAAAGGCTGCACACTGGCAGTATCCTTATCTCATTGACCCTCGATTCTACAACTACTCGGACGATGAGCTTGCCTTCCTTGCCTATTATCCACTCCTCCAATACGAAAGGGGCCCAGTCCTGGGAAAGCTCTTTGTTGACAGTGTAGAGGGGGCGAGAAAGATCAAAGACCCGCAGAGAAACCCGCTTTGGAACTTCATAGCCGGTTCGCGAATGGAAAGGGGCTATGGGTTGGAGGGCGCAGTAAGGACGCTGAAGGAGTATCCATGGAGTTTGATTGAGTGGAGGATGCTAAATAGCCAGAGGACTGATATTACGATCGGACTCACCGAGGACAGGCATAATCAGGGGACCGTTTTGCAATCCACAGAGGTCCTTCCCTACGATGAGAGGGTAGTGGAGAAATGGAACTCCAACCCCTACGAGCTGGACGGCGGCTGGGGTGGATATGGTGAGGAGGCAGGCACGCCCTGGCTTCTCCCCTACTGGATGGGCAGGTATCACGGGTTTATCAAGGAATAAAATGATGGAGGTGATGTCATGAAAAAAATAATTGTTGGCATCGTGTTCGGGCTGCTCTTGCTTTGTGCATGCAGGGAAAAGTCGGAAGAGCAGGGCATAGAGAGCATGGAGGTGGGGCCGTTCTCCCAGAAGTTCCAGAGAACCATTACGAAAGGAATAGGAGCGAATACCCTCTTGTCCAATGATGTGAGGGACATCCTTGCGAAAGAGAACGGCGAGGTATTTGCAGCCACAGCCAATGGGGTTTGTTCTACTTTTGACGGTGGTGGATGGTGGCATTCCTATGTGGATGGGGCAGGGGATAATTCCATCATTGCCCTTACTCTGGACAGCGAGGGGCGTTTGTGGGCCGGAGTAGCAGGGTCGATCAAGAGGCTTGATGGCGAGGCGTGGACAGCATACAGCTTCACCCTGACAAGTCTTGAGGGGAATCTAACATCAATACTCGGTTCATCATCAGGAGGTATATGGGTGGGCACAGACAAGGGTGTGGCCCTTTTCAACGGCGCTGCCTTTGAGGACATCATTTCTGACGGCATCTCAACAACTTCTCTTGCCGAGAAAAAGGACGGGACCCTGTTGAGGGGGACCCTCTCAGGGCTCTATTCGGTTGAGGACGGCGTTCAGGGAGATGTTATTTCCGAGGCAGGCTCGCCTGTTATGGCTTTAGCCGTTGACGAAGCGGATCGCATCTATGCAGGGACGAGGACAGGCATAAATGTTTTCGATCCGGAAGACAACACATGGGCCGAGATGGTCACAGGAACGACCGGGCTTCCTTTTACGGACATCACAGACATTTCATTTACCCCGCAAAAAGAGCTTCTTATCGGGACAACATGGGGTGCTGCCTACAGTGTGCCGACCGAAAGGTGGCTTTATTTTGCAGGGAAACACTGGGTGCCTGACAACAAGATTATTGCTGCTGTGATGGATCCTGATGGGACCCTCTGGCTCGGGACAGGGCAGGGCATAGGAAAGGTGTTCTGGGTCCCAATGACCCTTGAGGAGAAGGCCAAACACTACGAGGAGATCACGCGTGCCAGGCACAACAGGATGGGCATGGTCGAGAGCGTCTATCTTCCGAACGCCGGAAGCCTTTCGAAGTTTGTCCAGCACGATGCAGACAATGACGGCCTCTGGACACAGATGTATATTGCTGCTGAGTCCTTCCGTTATGCAGTGACAAAGGACCCGGAGGCGAAGAAGAACGCAATGGAGTCCTTCAAGGCCATGCTTCGCCTTGAGCAATATCCCAGGGAGATGGGAAACCCGGGTTTCCATGCACGATCGTTCTGTTCAATAGAGGAGGTCAAGGTATGGAACCCGGCCTGCGCTGTTTATACGACACCGGAGGAAATCTGCGCATGCAAGGGGCGGTGGTGGATGGAGAGCACGGGCTCCTGGAAGGGCTGGTTCCGTGACATCTCCGGGCTTTATTGCTGGAAGAACGATACGAGCAGCGATGAGATCACTGGCCACATGTTCGGGTATTCTGTGTATTATGACCTCGTTGCCGAGAGCGAGGAGGAGAAGAACCAGGTCAGGGAGGTTGTTTCAAGGCTGATGAACCACATTGTAGATAACGGGTATCGCCTTTTGGACACGAACGGCATGCCCACTACATTCGGACATTGGGAACCCGAACATGTAATGAAGGACGAGATAAGATTCAATTATGAGGGCACATGGCTTAATGCAGGACAATACTGGATGGACGGCCTTGAGATCATCTCCTACCTCAGGGGTGCGTATCACATCACTGGAGAGAAGAAGTTTTATGATCATTACAGGATCCTCATTGACGAGTATGGTTATGATGTCAGGGCTGCAAACTGGCAGAATATTTTTATAGCCGCACCGGTCCTCTACAACTACTCGGACGATGAGCTTGCCTCCCTTGCCTATTATCCACTCCTGCAATACGAAAGGGGGGATGTTCTGGGAAAGCTCTTTGTTGACAGCGTGGAGCGGTTCAGGAAGACAAAGGACCCCCAGAGGTGCCCGCTTTGGAACTTCATAGCTGGCTCGCGCATGGAAAGGGGCTACGGCGTGGAGGGAGCGGTCAGGACCCTTAAGGAGTATCCCTGGAGTTTGATTGAGTGGAGCATGTTCAACAGCCACAGGACAGATGTTGTCATCGCAAGCACCAGGGACAGGCACAACAGGTCTTACCCTGTTTATCAATCCACAGAGGTTCTTCCCTATGATGAAAGGAAGATAGAGAAGTGGAACTCCAACCCCTACGAGCTTGACTCATGCTATCCGCCCCTGAGCTGCGGGAGCGGCGGGCATTCGGAGGAATCAGGAACGATCTGGCTTCTTCCCTACTGGATGGGCAGGTATCACGGTTTTATAAAAGAGTGAGATGATTTTAGAGGCATCATGAGAAAAAGCATTATAGGCGCCCTGTTCATGCTTCTCTTTCTTGGGGCATGCAGGGAAAAGGTGGACACGAAAGAGAGCATGGAGGTGGGGAGTTTCCTCCAGAAGGTCCAGACGACCCTGACCAAGGATATGGTGGGAAGCGGACTTTTGTCCAATGATGTGAGGGACATACTTGTAAATGAGGAAGGGGAGGTATTTGTAGCCACGGCAGAAGGGGTATGTTCTACATTTGACGGAGGAGGGTGGCATCCGTATGTGGACATGGCGCCTGGCGCTGACAATTCCATCATTGCCCTTACGCAGGACAGGGAAGGGCATCTGTGGGCAGGGGTGGCAGGTGCGATTAAGAGGCTTGAGGGTCAGACATGGACTTCTTTCAGCTTCACCCTGACAAGTCTTGAGGGAAATCTTACAGCAATTCTCGGTTCGTCCTCAGGTGGGATATGGGTAGGCACAGACAAGGGTGTGGCCCTTTTCAACGGGGCTACATTTGAGAACATCATTTCTGACAACATCACAACCACTTCTCTTGCCGAGACACAGGATGGGGCCCTGTTGAGGGGGACCCTGTCCGGACTCTATCCTGTTGAGGACGGCGTTCAGGGCGATGTAATTCCCGGGGCAGGCTCGCCTGTTATGGCTTTGGGTGTTGACAAGTCAGATCGTCTCTATGCAGGGACAAGGACAGGCATGAAGTTTTACGATCCGAAAGGCAACTCATGGACCGAGGTTGTAACTGGCACGGCCGGTCTTCCATTTACAGACATAACCCGCATATCATTTACTCCCCAGAATGAGCTTCTTGTTGGAACGACATGGGGTGCTGCCTACAAGGCAGCGGATAGATGGCATTATTTTGCAGGGAAGCGCTGGGTTCCAGACAATCGGATCACTGCCGTTGGCATGGGGCCTGATGGGACGATCTGGCTCGGGACGAAGCAGGGAATAGGCAAAGTGGATCGCATCCCGATGGCCCTTGAAGAGAAGGCAGCGCACTATGATGAGATCACCCGTGCCAGGCACAACAGGATGGGAATGTTCACAGGGGCTCCCCTGCTTTCACCAGGGGATCTTGAGCATTTCACGAAACGCGATGACGATAATGACGGCCTGTGGACCCAGATGTATATTGCTGCCGAATCATTTCGCTATGCAGTGACAAAGGATCCTGAGGCAAAAAATAACGCAAGGGAGTCATTTGAGGCAATGCTGCGCCTTGAGCAGTTCCCAAGGGAGCTTGGAAACACCGGGTTCCACGCACGCAGTTTCGTGACCATAGATGAGTTAATTGCACAACAGCCGACATGCGCCACCTTTACGCAGCCTGCCCAGATCTGTTTCTGCAAATTCCAGGACTGGACGGGAGTTGAGTGGGTTGCAGATATAACCGGCAACTTCTGCTTTAAGACTACAACAAGCTCGGATGAGATCACCGGCCATATGTTCGGCTATTCAATCTATTACGACCTCGTTGCCGAGACCGAGGAGGAGAAGAACGAGGTCAGGGGCGTAGTCTCCAGGCTCATGAACCACATCATTGATCACGGTTATCGGCTGTGTAACATGGAAGGGAAACCCACTTTATTCGGGCATTGGGAACCTGATCATGTAACCGCTGATGAGATAAGGTTCAAGTATGGGGGCACATGGCTGAAGGCAGGACAATACTGGATGGACGGTCTGGAGCTTCTCTCCTACCTCAGGGCTGCTTATCACATTACAGGAGAAAAAAAGTTCTACGATCATTACAGGCTTCTGATTGACAAGTATGGTTATGATGTCAGGGCTGCAAACTGGCAGAATATATTTCTCGCCGCACCGGTCCTCTACAATTACTCGGACGATGAGCTTGCTTTCCTTGCCTATTATCCACTCCTGCAATACGAAAGGGATCCTGTTCTGGGAAAGCTCTTTGTTGACAGCGTGGAGAGGGTCAGGAAGACGAAGGACCCTCAGAGAAACCCGCTCTGGAACTTCATAGCCGGTTCGCGTATGGAAAGGGGCTATGGGTTGGAGGATGCGGTAAGGACGCTGAAGGAGTATCCTTGGAGCCTAATAGAATGGTACATGTTCAACAGCCAGAGGACCGATGTTGTCATAGGGCAGACAGGTACCAGGGATCACACGAGTAATCCTGTTTACCAATCCACAGAGGTCCTTCCCTACGATGAGAGGAGGATAGAGAAGTGGAACGCCAACCCCTACGAGCTTGACTCATGCTATCCGCCCCTGAGCTGTGGGGGCGGTGGATATTCAGAGGAAGCCGGAACGATCTGGCTTCTTCCCTACTGGATGGGCAGGTATCACGGCTTCATCAAGGAATGAGATGAGAAAAATTACATGAATGAGATGAGAAGGATTGCAGCCATACTGCTCTTGATCGTATTTGCAACCCCTGCCTTCCTGGCGCAAGCACAAGCCCCTGGCTTTGACCAGCTTGTAGCTGCTGCCCCCAGGGGCGAGGGGCTCATTGCCGGTGCCGCGTTCATTGACATCACTCCGAAAAGGGCTTATACAGACCGCGTGTATTTGGCCGGATATATGAACGATCGAAAAAGCACGGGTGTCCGGGATCCCATATTTGCGCGTGCTCTCTTCCTCTTTGATGGAAAGACCCCGCTGGTTATCGTGAGCCTCGACCTGGTTGGTTACTTCTACGATGATGTCCAGGCCGTCAAGGATCTGGTAACAAGGAAATATGCCGACAATCTAATAATCACCTCAGTGCACAACCATCACGGTCCGGACACAATGGGGCTCTGGGGCCCCGGTTTCCTCATTCCTTTCTCTTCAGGGAAAGACAAGAAATACATGGCTGTCCTGAGGAAGAAGATCGCTTCTGTTATAAAAGAGGCCGCCTCAAATGCGCGTCCCGCAAAACTCAGGTTTGGCTCCACGACCTTTCCAAAGGGGCTTTGCGTCAATATCTGGGCGCATCCAGATCAGCAGGATCACGAGATGTCTGTGATGGCCGTGGATGGGACGGACGGACGCCCCATTGCGACCCTCACAAACTACGGATGCCATGTTGAGACCCAGGAGGAATTCAACACCAAGCTGAGCGCTGACTTCCCCGGGCATTTCTACAGGATGTGGGAGGAGGCGCATGGCGGGGTGGCAATGTTCATCAGCGGCGCCCAGGGCGGGCAGATCGCCCCTGCGACATTCTTCTACAAGTGGGGGCCCATTGGCCCGAAGGTGAAGTTTGCGGAGAAGATCGGCCGCACCCTATCGGATACAACGGCTGAAGCCCTGGAGGGGGCTGCCCCTGTAGGGCCAAAGGGTGTCTCAATCACAATAGCAAAGAGACCGGTTTCGTTCCCCTTTCACAACAAGGCATTTGAGTATGCATTTAACCAGGGCATCCTTCAGAGATCTACCCTTGATCGTTCGACAAACACGATCGGGACAGAGGTCAACGCATTTATCATTGGTCCTGCGTGGTTTGTCGGCGTGCCAGGGGAGATCTTCCCAAGCCTTGCCTTTGAGATCAGGTCCCTAATGAAGGGAAAGCCAAATTTCATCCTGACCCTGACAAACGATGAGCTCGGATATATAATGACTAAGGAGCAGTTTCACAATCCCATCCACAGCTATGAGCAGACAGTTTCCCTGGGTGAAGACACAGGCCCGGTCCTTATGGACGCTCTCAAAGAGCTGATCAGTGCTCTTCCGCAACAAGGAAGGAGGTAGCGCAATGAAAAGGATAAATGGAAAAATTTTGAGTGTCAGCGCACTTGTGTTTTTTGTCTCTGCATCACCTGCACTGGCTCAAAAGCCCAATTTTGATAATTTTGTCAAGTCGTATGCGGCAAAAGGCGAGGGGATTATTGCAGGGGCAGCCGTAATGGACATTACACCAAAGAGGGCCTACACGGACAGTATCTACATCGCCGGGTTCATGCAGGGCCGCAAGAGCTCAGGGGTCAGGGACCCGATCACTGCGAGGGCCTTGTTCCTGTTTGACGGGAAAACACCGCTTGTCCTTGTGACACTGGATTTGGTGGGATATTCCTATGATGCGGTTGTAAATATTCGGGACAAGGTGTCAAGGACATACGGCGAAAACATCATCATCATCTCTGTCCACAACCACGAGGGGCCTGATGTCATGGGATACTGGGGTGCAGGGATTTTCATCCCGTTTAGCTCCGGTGTGGACAAGAAATACAATGAGGCCCTGAAGAAAAAGATCGCCAGGGTCATCTTTGAAGCTGCATCCAATGCTCGTCCGGCAAGGCTGCGCTTCGGTTCAGTCATTGTCCCAAACGATTTGTGCGCCCAGCTGTGGGGGCCTCCTGACCAGCAGGATCACGAGATGTCAGTGATGAATGTGGAGGGCACGGATGGGAAGGCAATTGCCACACTCATCAATTATGCATGCCATGCAGAGGCCATGGAGGAATACAATAATAAGATCAGCGCAGACTTCCCGGGAAAGCTCTACAAGGCCTGGGAGGAAAAGCACGGCGGTGTTGCCATGTTCGTAAGCGGCGCAGCGGGCGGCATGATAACGCCGAAGGCCATTACAGGGAACCTGGGGCCCGTTAAGAGGTTGGTGGCGTTTGCAGAGAGGATGGGCAAGGCATATGCGGAAAGCGCCGCCTCTGCCATTGAGGGCTCGTCGTTCGTGGGACCCAAGGACATCAGGATCTCCCTGGGCAAAAAGATTGTTGAATTTCCCCTGAAGAACTGGAGGTTTGAATATGCCTTCAAGCAGGGCATCCTTACTCGCGAGCAGGCTGATCCCGAGACCTTGAATCTCAAGGCAGAGGTTGATGCCTTCACCATCGGACCTGCCCGCTTCGTCACTGCGCCCGGAGAGCTTTTCCCCAGTCTTGCATTTGAGATCAAGGGTCTCATCAAGGAGAAATACAAGTTCATCCTCACCCTTGCCAACGATGAGCTCGGTTATATCATGACCAAGGAGCAGTTCACCGACAAGACCTATAAATATGAGCAGAGCATGTCCCTTGGAGAGAACACCGGCCCCATTGTAATGGACGCCATAAGGGCCCTTCTTAGTGAATAATATGGGGGAGAAACCGTGACATTCTTGAGCGGAGCCTTTGGCCTCGCCCTGATGGCAGCCATCCTGTGGGGATGCGGCGCCTTCCTTGAGAAGATCGCAATGAAGGGAGGGGATCCAATGGCCGGGGTCTTTATCCGGGCCGCTGTGGCATTTGTTGCGAGCGCGGGATTCTTCACAATGGCCCCTCACGGATGGAGGCCCTTGACTGGAAGCCCGCCCCTGTCTATCATCCTGTTCGTTATCACCGGGATCACATCAATGGTGTTGGGACAGGCCCTGTTCTTTCAGGCACTCAGGCACGGCGAGGCATCAAGGGTAGTCCCAATATCCGGCACCTATCCCCTCATTGCTGCCATCCTCTCCGTTATATTCCTGGGCGAGCCGCTCACAGCGAAAAAGGCAATCGCTGTTCTCCTCATCGTCAGCGGGATCGCCTTACTCAAATAAAAGGAGGATTGAAATATGAAAGCAGGCGCCTGTTCAGTTGAAATAACTCCGAAGGGAACGGTCTTCCTCGCAGGATTTGACTTCAACAGAAGGAGCACAGGGATAAGGGATCCTCTTTATGCGCGCGCCCTGTACATCCACGACGGGAAGACCCCGCTTGTCCTCGTGAGCCTTGATCTAATCGGTTATTTTTATCCTGATGTTCTGAGGGTAAGAGAGAGGGTCAAAAAGATTGCCGGGGACAATGTGATCGTATGCTCCACCCACAACCATGCAAGCCCTGACACCCTTGGATATTGGGGATGGGGCCTGTTCTGGCCAGTGGGTTTTCCACTCACAACAGGCAGGGACGAGACATACATGGCTGAGATAGAAGATCGGATCGCCTCCTGTATTGAGACGGCCTTAAAGAATGCGCGGGAATGCAGGATTGTTTTTTCTAGCGACGAAATGCCAAAGGACATCTCGGAGAATATCCGCATATCCGGAAAGAAGGATGATGAAATTACCATAATGAAGGCCGAGGGCATGGATGGGAAGACCATCGCCGTTGTTGCGAACTGGCCCTGTCATGCTGAGACCCTCTACGAGCACAACAGGGAGGTCAGCGCTGATTTTCCCGGGCATTTTTATAAAGAGATTGAGAAGGCACTTGGCGGGGTTGCGATATTCTTCGAGGGGGCAGCAGGCGGGATGATCACGGGAAACCTTCCTGACGAGGCTCCATTGATTGAGCGGATTCCATACACCGAGAAGATCGGAAAGGTTCTTGCAGAGAAGACCCTGGAGGGATTGAAAGGGGGCGAGACAGTGGAGTCTCTTCAAATACAGGTGAAAAAGAATATCCTCCGGCTGCCGGTTAGGAACTGGCGTTTCAAGCTGGCGAGGGCACTCGGTATTCTTGGACGGGACATCGGGAGCCTGTGGAACCCGATCCTGGAAACCGAGGTGTGCGCCGTGAGCCTCGGCCCTGCCGGGATCGTCTGCATTCCCGGGGAGCTATTTCCAAGCCTGGGTTTTGCCGCTAAGGGCATGATGAAAGAAAAATACAAATTCCTCTTCACCCTTGCAAATGATGAGATCGCATACCTGATGACCGATGAGGAGAGGAACGACCCCCTATACAGCTACGAGCGCAGCATGTCGCTTGCTGCCGGCACTGGCCCTCGCATTCTTGATGCAGTCAAAGATCTTGTTGCATAGCGGGTCAGAAATAAAACCTATACCCGGCAGTAAGTTCTGTTCCTCCTATATTCATATGAACTGATCCGGTTTGTCCCATTAATGACACTTCCATGTCTTGACTCTGCCACAATGGTATTGTCAACTCAAATGACAGGGCGCCTCTTTTTCCTAAGAGTAAGTCAATGCCGCACAGCATCTGTGCGCCAATTCCAGACCCTGAAGCAGTGAGCGAAAAGGACCCCATTTCAGGAATGGTGAGTTCTACATCTATAGTTGATTGGTTGTATACAAGCCCGCCGCCAAAGAAAAAAGAGACATTCTGTAATGGAACAGCAATTAAAAAGTTGCCCTTGATCTTAAAAGTGGAAAAACTCTCTTTGTCCTCATAGGTATCGTAGCCATCATAATAAGTCTCGCTATAAGTTGAGAAATCAATGTAATCAATTTCCGGTCCAACATAAACCCCTAATGTCGGGGTTGACATAACATTGAACCGCGCTTCAACCCCTCCGCCGAATCCCGTGCTAAAAATTTTTAGTCCCTCGTAATCGTCGTTGGGAAAAAATACAATGAACTTTGGTGCAACAGAGCCCTTGGGAACAAGTTCATCCGAATACGATGTCTTGGGCACCAATATCAGCGCTGCAAATACGGCCATCACTATTGCAATTTTATTTTTCATGTTTTTCCTCCTTCCAAAAAATAAAAAACGCAGGCAGATACCGGATGCTCCTTCAGGTCTCCTCAACCAGTTCAAGAAGGACTCCCTGGGTCATGGATGGATGGACGAAAATGTAGGAGATGTTACCAAAGGACACTGGTTTCTCCGGCACAAGCTTTATGCCCTTTCCCCTGAATTTTTCTATCATCTTCTGTAACCCTGCAACCTTGAAACAGATGTGATTCAAACCCTCACCCTTTTTTTCAATGAACTTTGCCACGACACTGTCCGAAGAGGTTGGCTCAATAAAATGGAACTGGGTTTCCCCGATCCTGGCTGCCTTGACTTTCATCTTCTCCCAGGGCAGCTCCCATCCGAGATCGAACTTCAGGCCAAACAATTCTTCATATAGGGCCGCTGCCTTTCCAGCGTCCTTGACAGCTACAACAACCTCATGGATGGATTTTACTTTCGGCTCATCGTCTGCCATCTGCAACCCTTATATTAATAATTTTTCTCCCTGATCTGCAATAGTTTTGTCACCCCAATGTGACATTTTTATCACCCCTTATTACCATACCGCTCTAAAATAAGGGAAATAACCTGGCCCAATATTTGCAATTTAAAAAATATATGATGAAAAAATTTCTGCCTCTGATATTTCTGCCCCTTTTCATCGCCTGCAATATAAACAATCCTCCTGAGCCTCCCACAGGACCAACAGGGACAAAGACGATCCCAACGGATGATGACAGCAAAGATGACAGCGGGGAATATGCCGTTGTAGATGAGGAATGCGGGGGGACAGATAGAGAGGACTATCCTTCCTATTTTGCCACGGCCATGTTCAGGAGCATTTCACAGCAAGGTAATACAGCCTATCTCGTAGACGGCTCTCATCTCTGGGCGCTCGACATGAATAATCCCCTTGCTCCGAAGCTGATCGGACGGTGGGGCCCCATCGGTCATGCAATCAAGGTTCAAACAGTGAACACAATGGTTTATATTTCTGCAGTTGATCAAGGGTTTCTCATAGTAGATATGGCGAGCTTGACTATAGTAGGTAGATATATCCCCCACGGCTACATAATGGATGCCTATATCAGGCCGCCATACGCATTCCTTGCGGCAGGGAAAGGCGGGCTTAAGGTCCTTGATATCTCGACGCCTGATTCGCCAACGGAAATTGGTTCGCTCGACACTCCAGGTTATGCTGCAGGAATTCATGTGTCTGGTTCTACTGCATTCATGGCTGACTGCAGCTCTCTCGAGATAGTAAGCATTTTAGAACCTGCGAACCCCTTCCTCATGTCCTCCATTTCAATCCCTGGTGGAAATGCAAAGGAAGTTTTCGCAGAGGGAGGCTTTGCTTTCGTTGCAGACAATGGGCACGGTCTTTATGCCATTGATGTGAAAGACCAATCCAACCCACGGCTTGCAGGCCAGTATGACATTCCTGAAATGGAAAGCTTCTATGTGAACGGTGTAGTTGTGTCTAAAGGATATGCCTATATTGCATCCGGAAATCTGTCACTTAGTGTTGTAAATGTCTCTGACCCCTATAGCCTTGTCCCTCAGAAGGGATATCCTGTGGATCCTATAGGAGTGGCTCTATCAGGAAGCACCGTCTATTCCCTTGGAAATTATCGTTATAGCGGGAAGAGAAAAGTGGATGCATTTGATATTTCTACACCCGGTTCGCTTCGCTTTATTTCTTCCTTCTCTCAGTCTCTGTCCATGACGACAATGGCATTTGATGGGGAATATGTCATTGCCCTTCATGAAGGGGAGGGACTATTTATTGTTGATGCAGCTAAAAGAACTGTTGCGGACAGATTTATCCCTTTAACTCGCTCAATAGATATAAAGGCTGCAAAGAATCATGCATATATTATGGATGAAAATAGAAGGATATCTATTGTGAGCTATTTATCACCCCCTGCTCCATATCTTGCGGGTTCTATGAACAACATCCTTGCTTGGTTATATGCCATTGACGGAGACAGGTTATACATCTATGGAAGTAGAGATGGCAAGGATGATAATGAGATTTTGATCTATTCTATTGCATCCCCTTCTTCCCCATCTTTTCTTGGCAGCTATATTCCTGACTCGCTTTACGGGATGGCAGCGTCTGGAAATTACCTTTATCTAATTAAGGGCTTCGATGTAGATGTAATTGATGTATCTAATCCGAATTCTCCAAAGAAGGTTTCATCCTTTACTACCACGGCTTGTTGGAGCTTTTTATCCCCGGAAGACACGGAAGATGAAATCTTTGCAGTCAGCAATGTTCTATATCAGTACTGTGATCCGGGGGACTCGTTGGAATGGTTGTTAGGAGGGAAACAGAGGCAGCCTTATATAGAGGCATACGATATTAGGGACCCGCTCCATGTCAAGACGATCGATACCCTATATCTTCCCTCAGGATCAAGGCACAGGATGGCCGTGGTTGGGGATTTCCTATATGTTCTTTCAAGCGACAACGATGCATACATGTCCTCCCTTGGTATGTTCCAGAGGTTGAGGGTTCCAATCAAGGGTTTGTCAAGCTCTTTCCTGAAACATTCCACCTACAGCCTTTCAGGATATCCCAATTCCATTGCTTCCCTTGGAGACAATCTATACATCTTTGATGACGACCTCAGCCTGAGGATCATTGATATCAGCGTCCCTTTGTTTCTAAGGGAGAAGGGCCAGGTACTGCTGCAATGAAGAAACTGGGGCCGGCCATAGTTTTTTTATTGAGTCTATTTTTATGCTGCTCGTGCTCGAATGAGTTCAAAGCTCTGACCATCACGAGCTTCCTTCCCTACGAAGGGAGCTATATCGGGGGCACCTTCAGCGCATCTGTCATTGTAACTGCATCATCTGGGATAACTCAGGTCACAATTGCCGCGAACGGAAAAGACCTCGGACCCATGACGAAGGACATAGGCGATAGCGATAGATACTGGAAACTCGTCCCATCCCGTCAATACCCGGACGGCCCTCTTGTTATGAGAGTCTCTGCAATAAATGGGAATGGTAAGAAGGATTACAAAGAATGGAAACTAATAGTTGACAATACGCCGCCTGAGGTGTCACTTGTTTATCCATCCAATGGCCAGATATTTTCAGGAGACATAAGCATATATGCTCAGGCAGCAGACAACCTTGCGATTGATAAGGTTGTATTTCATCTTAATGGCATCCCCGTTGCAAGGATATACGCACCTCCTTACCGTCTTATTCTTTTCCAATCAAACCTCATGAACGGCCCCCAGATTGTATCGGTCGTTTCCTACGACAGGGCCGGAAACAGCTCACACGCTTCAAAAGCCGAGATTATCCTAAGAAGGTAATGCCGTATTCAGCAGGGAGGAGGCGTCCCTGTCCAGGATCACAATGAGGCGGCCCTTGAAGCACTGGAGGAAAGAGGCGGGCACATCGGGCGTGGGCTTGCCCTTAAGGGCCCTGAATATGGCTTTAGCTTTGTCCCTGCCGGCTGCCATAAGCACGATCGTCCTGGCTGAAAGGATGGTGGCTATTCCCAATGTAAGGGCATATTGAGGGGGATCTTTACCAGGGAAATTCTTTTTTATTGCCCGCCTTGTTTCCTTTGAAAGGACGACCATCCTTGTTCTGGAGCACAGGTTCGAGCCGGGTTCGTTGTAAGCGATATGTCCATTGGCCCCTATCCCCAGGAAAAGGAGCGATATACCCCCTGCTTTCTTAATGGCCTCCTCATATTTCCTGCTTTCCATATCAATATCCCCTGCCATTCCATTGAAGGAGTGGATTGCACTATGGGAAAAATCTGTTTTTGAGAAAAGATGCCTTTCCATGTAGAAACGAAAGCTGTTTTTATTTGAAGGAGGAAACCCCCGGTATTCGTCAAGGATAAATGCCTTGCAGTTCCTGAAGCTAATCAGCCCCTTTCTGTATAGGCTGGCGAGCCTCCTGTAAAGAGGGAGAGGTGTTGACCCGGTAGGGAAGCAGAGGACCGCGGCCCTTCCTTTTCCGACAAGCTCCATGACAATGTCAGCGGCCCTTGTCCCAACCTCCTCCGGCCCTGGGGTGATGATGAGTGTGAGTTTCTTTCCGATCGCTGTTTTATATTGCATCGTTATTACAGATTATAATCCAAAAATTTGTGTCATTGCGAGGAATCAGCCTCAGGCTGAGACGAAGCAATCCCAGGAGATTCCTCTCCGCCCTGCGCCAAAGGCGCATCAGCCTCAGGATGAAAGGCGGATTCGGAACAAGCTCCGCAATACCAAGAGATTACCACGCCCGCCCTTGGCGGGCTCGTAATGACACAGAGGATGACACTGTATTGTGAGGCAATATTTCGTGATACAATAATTTCTCCTTTATGGCCCAAAAGGCAAAGCTGCGGTTTACTGAGGCGGAGAGGCTGCTTGGGAAAAACCTGGCCCTGGACGAGCTCTTTGACCTCACCCTGTATCAGAGGTTGGCCAGGATCACCAGGGGCCGGCCCCGCCTTCTTATCAATGAGATTATTCCCGTGGAGGAAAGACACTATAATTTCTGGAAGGGTTTTTTCAATGTCACGGTTGATCGTCTGACCTGGATAAGGAAGGCAAAACTTTGGGTCCTCTATAACCTTTGCCGTGTATTCGGTGGCAGGATGACACAACTAATCCTGGAGGCAATTGAGATCTACGGAACAAGGAAATACCTGAATGTCTGGCAGAAATACAAAAATACCGAGCTGGCACATGGTTTGAAGGGCATTCTGGATGACGAGTTCAAGCATGAGGATGTTATGGTTTCAAAATTCATTGAGAGGAAGATTGAGGGTGGAAGGATCAGGAATGTTTTTCTCGGCATGAATGACGGGCTTGTGGAGATCCTTGGCGCAGTGAACGGATTCTTTGCTGCATTCTCCAATGTTTCCTCCGTGCTGATGGCAGGCTTGACAGTTGCCGTTGCCGGGGCAATTTCAATGGGCGCCGGTGTATATGTCGCATCCAGCTCGGAGAAAGAGGTGGAAGCCGCAGACAGGATGAAGAAGATCTACCTTGAGGGCAAGGCATCGGATGAGGGTGCAGGCGATCGCCCCCTGTCCTCTGCTTTAATTGTAGGGATTTTTTATTTAATGGGGGCTATGGTCCCTGTCGTCCCGGTCCTTGCCGGCGCAAAGAGCGTGTTTGTATCCCTTGTTATGGGCGGGGCAATGCTGGTGGTTGTGTCCTTTATTGTTGCCTTTCTCTCAGGTATGAATGTAAGGAAGAGGATCCTTATGAACCTCATGATCATGGTTGGGGCAATCATTATAACTTATGCCCTGGGCACGGCCGTGCGCCGCCTCTGGGGAATAGAGATTTAACTGACATGCTGCAGCCAAAGATAGGACTTATTGTCGTAATGAGTCCGCTTGAGAAGGGTGCAGACCGGGCATATCCGCTTTTCAAGAGGGCAGAGGCTGTTCTTTCCCGCGTAGGTCTTGATGTCATCCGGGCAGGGATCGTATCGGACGAAAAAACCGCTAATAGCGCCAAAGAGAATCTCGCAAAACATGGGGCAGAGCTCCTGTGCTGTCTTGCAGCCACCTGGGCTGAAGACACGCCTGTCCTGGATATTTTGGCACGCCTGCGCCTGCCTGCTGTTGTCTGGGCAATCCCGGGGATTGAGAACGGCTCCCTTTGTTTTTGCCATCAGTTTTGCTGCGTCATGAACGAGATGGCCCACAGCCCGTTTTTTATCTTCGGGGATGTTGACAGGAGCAGGGCGTACAGGATTGCGCGCTTCTCCAGGGCAGTATCAGTCAGGCGCCGCCTGGGCGAGGCGAAGCTCGGTCAGCTCGGCCACAGGCTCAAGGGCATGACCGAGGTGGCATTTGACGAGATGGCCCTCAGGGAGACCTTTGGCACTGGCATGGTTTTCTCAAGCACCGAGGCGCTCCTCTCAAGGGCTGATAGGATTAAGGACAAGGATGTGAAGAGGCTCTGGTCGCAGACAAAGAGACAGGCTGGGTCTGTGAGGGTTGGCGAGCAAGTGGGCTTGCGCTCAATGAAAATTACCCTTGCACTCAGGGATTTTGCACTGAAGCAAGGGTTAATGGGCATTGCAGTGGAGTGTTATCCTGACCTCATGGGGGAGTTCTGCCTGCCCTTTTCCATCCTCTCAGAGCAGGGGATAATGGGCGGGTGCGAGGGCGATGTCAACTCCACGCTCGCAATGGCCATCCTGTTCATGCTGACCGGCAAGCCCGTGCATAACACAGACCTCCTCGGCCCTGTGGATGGGGCCATTGTGTTCTCGCACTGCGGCTCAGGGGGGTTCTCGCTGGCCCGGAGCAGGCAAAGCATTACCCTTGCCCCGGTCAGGCTGAAGGAAAAGGGGGTCTGCGCCCTGTTCCCGGCAAGGAAAGGAGATGTTACACTTCTTAATATTGTCGGAAGGCAAGGGACATACAGGATGGGGATATTGGAGGGGAAGGCTTTGGAGACAAGGATGGTATTTCCCGGGAACCCGGTGAGGGTGAAATTTCTTGGGCCGCCATCAGAGGTCATCCAATGGATAGCTGACTGCGGACTTGGCCACCACTGGATGATCGGATATGGAGATATAGGGGAGGAGCTTCGGCACTTTTCACGCCTGGTTGGAGTGCCAAGTTTGGTTTTTTAGAAAGGAGGAGATGCCATGCCAAAATTAGCCATCAAGGGAGGGAAGAAGCTGAGGAAGGGGGAGTTTCACCCCTGGCCTGTGTTGGGCCCTGAGGAGAAGGCAGCCCTTAAAAAGGTCCTGGATTCAAAGAGCTGGGGTGGATTTCCAGCGCCCAACACCCGCGCCAGGGAGTTTGCAGCCAGGTTTGCAAAATTTCAGGACGCCCAGTATGGAATCTGCTGCGCCAACGGAACGGTTAGCCTTGAGATAGCTTTGAGGGCCGCAGGTATTGCAGCAGGGGATGAGGTCATTGTGACACCCTATTCCTGGGTGGCCTCTGCGACGACACCGGTCTATGTAAATGCGGTCCCTGTGTTCGTGGATATAGATCCTGATATATACTGCATCAATGCCGCAAAGATTGAGGAGGCTGTGACCAATAGGACGCGCGCAATAATTCCCGTGCACCTCGGGTCGAGCATTGCGGACATGGACAAGATCATGGAAGTCGCAGGGAAACATAACCTCATTGTCATAGAGGACTGCGCCCACATGCATGGAGCAAAGTGGAATGGGAAAGGGGTTGGCTCCATAGGCCATTTCGGTAGCTTCAGCTTCCAATCCTCCAAGCTCATGACAGCAGGCGAGGGCGGGCTCATTACAACCAACAACAAGGATTTTGAAGAAAAGTGCCAGTCTTTGACGAATTGCGGACGGAAGGAGACGGGATATAACAACTTTGATGGGGAGCTATTAGGTTGGAATTACCGCATTACAGAATGGCAGGCAGCAGTGCTCACTGCCCAGCTCGGCCGCTTCAAGCAGCAGATGAAGACCAGGGAAAAGAACAAGGAGTATCTTGCGGAGAGGATCAAAGAGATCAAGGGGATTACCCTTCTCAAGAAAGACCCGAGGATTACTTCACCGAGCGGCGTCCAGTTTATCTTCAAGTTCAATCCGGATGGTTTCAAGGGATTGACGCGCGATCAATTCACATCTGCCCTTGAAGCAGAAGGGATCACGATGGGCGGCTACTCCTATGCGCCCATTTACAGGAGCCCGCTTTTCCCGCTAAGGGCAAGGGATTATCCAGAGATCAGGGGCCGCTACGGCGAGGCAGTTGACCCGGACAAGATCGCATGTCCGGTGGCCGAGAAGGCTGCGTTTGAGGAGTCTGTTTGGCTTCAGCACCGCCTCTTCCTCGGGACAAAGAAGGACATGGATGATATAGCAGATGCGATCATCAAGATCCAGGAGAATGTCGAAGAGCTCCTCTGATAAAAACCGCGGCAGCATCAATAAGGGGTTTGTCCTCGGCGTGGATGCCGGCGGCACAAAGACACTTGCCCTTGTTGCCGATGCAGAGGGGCTTGTCCTTGGCATGGGACGCTCTGGCGGCGGGAACTTCCAGAGCAGCGGCGTGCGCGGGGCAAGCGAGTCCATCAACAGCGCCATCACCCTTGCCTTGGAACAGGCAAGGGTGGAGAGATCCCAGGTCTCGGCTGCCTGTTACGGCATTGCCGGCGCGGACAGGAAAAAGGATTTTCGCACGATCAAAGAGTTCCTCATGGAGATCACTCCCACGCGCAGGTTCATCCTTGTCAACGACACGGTCATAGCACTCAGGGCAGGGACTTCAGACGGGGTTGGCATCGGCCTCATCGCTGGCACAGGGAACAACGCCATAGGGATGAACAGGAAGAAGAGGATCGCAAAGGTTGGAGGGCTTGGAAGGCCAATGGGGGATTTCGGATCCGCATCCGATATCGGGGAGTATGCGCTCTTCTCCGCAATGAGGGGACATGACGGCAGGGGGAGGCCCACCATCCTTTATAGAAAGATCTGCCGCCTGCTCGGCTTAAAAAAACTGGAGGACGCCATTGAATTTCTTTTCTTTGACAATATCGCCAAGGCAGGGGGCAATCAGCCCTCGTCCCTCGGATGGTCTGATTTCGGAGCCCTCGCCTTCCTGGTCTTTGAGGCTGCAGGTGAGGGGGACCGTGTTGCACAGGAAATCCTTAAGAAGGTTGGCAAAGAGATCGCACGGGCTGCCTCTGTTGTGATGAAGAAGCTCTTTCGTCCAAATGAGGATGTCCCGATCGTCATGGGCGGGAGCGTTTTCCAGAAGGGCAATCACCCGGCCCTTGTCCGCTCGCTCAGGGCCAACCTGCCAAAAAACTATCGCAGGATAAGGATGATCACCCTGGACTTTGAGCCTGTCCTCGGTGCAATTTTCTTCTGCCTTGATCGCCTCTATGGCAAGGCAGGCGATGAGAGGATGATCCGAGCAAAAGAGTCCTTCCATTCCCTGGAGAAGCAATGAAAATCGCTGTCATTGGAGGGGGTAGCACATACACTCCCGAATTAATAGAAGGATTGATCCTGAAGGAGAAAGCGCTTGGTCTTGATCGGGTCGTCTTGCAGGATATTGACCCGGCCAGGCTCGAGCCCCTAACATCCTTCTCCCAAAGGATGGTCTCACATGCGGGGGCCTCGTTCCGTATTGATTCCACTGCTGACCTGGACGAAGCACTGGACGGGGCCGATTTTGTCATAACCCAGTTCAGGGTCGGCGGCCAGAAGGCCAGGCACAGGGATGTCATGCTCTGCCTGAAGCACAACCTGATTGGCCAGGAGACAGTTGGCGTCGGCGGTTTTGCAAAGGCATTGAGGACGATCCCTGCAATGATGGAGGTCTGTTACCGGATTGAGAAGCGTGCCCCAAAGGCATGGCTTATCAACTTCACCAATCCCTCGGGCCTCATCACAGAGGCAGTCCTGAACGAGACCAGGGTCAGGGCAATAGGCCTTTGCAATGTCCCGATGGAGATGAAGATGGAGGCAGCACGCGCCCTTGGTGTGGAGCCCGGTGATGTTAGGCTTGACTATGTGGGGCTCAATCACCTCGGATGGGTCCGCCGCATCTTTATCAAGGGTGTTGATGTGTCAGGGACTGTCCTTGCCTTCCTTACTTCTAAAGAGACAAGGGAGCCTGCAAATGCAGGCTCTGATGTTGAGCGGGACCTATTGCGCACCCGTAAGATGAGGGGGCCTGTGAACATCCCTGACATTTCCTATGAGCCTTCTCTCCTCAAGGCGCTCGGAATGATCCCCCAGTTCTATCTCAGGTATTACTATTACCCTGAGAAGATGCTGAAGGTTATTAAGAGGGCAAAAAAGACGCGCGCACAGGAAGTAATGGAGATTGAGGATAAGCTCATGAAAATCTACAGGGACAAAAAGAATCATGAGAAGCCTTCGCTCCTTGGGAAGAGGGGGGGAGCGTATTACTCCAAGGCGGCGCTTGAGCTGATTGAGGCCATATTGAACGACAAAAAAGAGGAGCACATTGTCAATGTCCAGAACAACGGCGCCACACCTGACCTTCCTCCGGATGCAGTTATGGAGATCCCGACCATTGTCGGGCGAACCGGCGCCTCTCCTTTGCCTGTGGGCCAGATAGAGCCGCAGATCATAGGCCTTATCAGGCAGGTGAAGGAGTTTGAGCGTCTGACAATCAGGGCAGGGGTGAAAAGCGATTACAACGCCGCTCTCCTGGCGCTTATCACCAATCCACTTGGCCCCACTGCAGAGCGCGCCGAAAGAGTGCTCAGGGACATAATCCGCACCAACAAGCTTTCATTGGCCGCATCTTAGGGGAGTATAATAGGGTCATGATCCTTTACGATCTGAAATGCAAAGAAGGGCATGAATTTGAGGGATGGTTCAAGGACCGCGAGTCCTTTGAGCACCAGAGGGACAACAACATGATCAGGTGCGTGGTATGCAATTCAACCAAGGTCTCTCAGCTTCCCTCAGGGTTTGCCATAAAGACAAGCAAAGGCTTTACACCTGCTACAAGGGCAGTCAGGGCTGTGTATCAGTATGTCCAGGATTATCTGGAGAAGAACTTTGAAGATGTGGGCCCGCGATTTGCAGAGGAGGCCCTCAAGATCCACTATGGACAGACTAAGAAGAGAAACATCCGGGGGGTTACAACCGAGCAGCAAGAGAAGATGCTCAAGGAAGAAGGGATAGAGTTCCAGAAGATAGTCCTTCCCAAATTTGACGCCTAAAATTGTTTAAAAAAATGAAGGCTTGGCAGGTCTCGCACATTATACGACTGCATCTTGTATTGTGCATGGCATTCGTCCTCGATTGTTCCAGGGGCTCCACCATGGAAAGCCCATATCAGCAGCCGCTTGCCCAAAGGTTTGGCCTGTCAACCCACATTCCCACTGGCAGTGCCCCTGATAAATCTCAGGCCCGTGAATTTGAGCTCTTTATGAACCGCAATGCAGGAGTTAGGCTCCTCAGGACAGACTTCCTCTGGCCAGAGATCGAGAAGACCCAGGGAAAATTTTCTTTTGATGCATACGATCAAATGGTTGACGAGGCCTGGTTGTTCGATCAGGAATTCATCGGCCTCCTTACCTATGCGCCTGATTGGGCCAGGTCAGTGCCCGGGGATGACTCCTCAATTGATCCGGAGGATTTCGCCTTTTTTGTCTTTGAGACAGTCACGCACTTCAAGGGAAGGATCGGCAAATGGGAGATCTGGAACGAGCCCAACTGGATCTACTGGAAGGGAGGACCTGACCCTGCTGCATACGGTGTCCTGCTCAAGGCTGCATACAGGGCTGCAAAGAAGGCAGACCCCTCCTGCACTGTGGCCTTTGGCGGGATATCATCTGATCCGTTAACTTATAAAAAGACATGGGGTTTCTTTGAAGAGGTCTATAAGGCACACCCTGACATCGGCTCCTTTTACGATGTCATGGCAATCCATCCCTATACCTATTTCCAGTTCAAATCACCCGAGGAGGAAACAGAGCAGGGCAACATTGTCCAAATGATAAAAAATGCGAGGGAGATTATGTCCAGGCACGGTGATGGAAAAAAGCCAATGTGGATAACAGAGCTTGGATGGCCAGCAGGCCCGGGCGAGCCCGTCTATTACTATCCGCCGAACATGACTTACAACGAGCAGGCATCGTGGCTTGTCCGCTCGTTCGTCCTCTCCATCTCAGAGGGAATCCAGGCCCTTTGCTGGTATGATTTCATTGACGGAGACGGGAGCGCGAAACCCTCTTCTGAGAATTATTTTGGGCTTGTTAAATACGATAGGACCCCAAAGGACTCGTATCAAGCGTTCAGAACGATGACGAGGATCCTTGGGCCGCTTCATTATGAATCCGATTTGAGAGGCGCGCTCGGATTGAAGGGGGATGAATATGGATTCCTCTTTCAATCCGCCTCAGGCGAGACAAGGGTATTTGTTCTTTGGAATGCAGGGAAGGGGCTTACAACTACGGTTGAACTCTCATTATCAAGACCAGCGAGGCAGATCGATATGCTGGGTCGGGAAACAAATCTTTTACCGCAGGGAGGTAGGATTGCTGTGGACATTTCTGAATCGCCCGTATATGTAATTGACACTTTAAAATATGAGCAATAGAGTGTCTAATATGAGGCAGATATACAGACTTTTAGGCTGCTTTTCCCTCGTTTTTTTAATGGCAATGCTTCTTTCCTGTCACAGGGAGCGTAATCAGTCTGCACCGGCTGCACGCATAGTAATAGATGCTCAGGATGATGCAAAGGAAATAGACCCCAAGATCTACAGCCATTTCATAGAAAACCTGGGCATGTGCATTTACCACGGCGTGTGGGAGGACGACCCTCAAGTGCCTGTCATTTATGGAGGGATCAGGACGGATGTCGTGGATCTAATGAAGGGCATTAAGCCAGGCGTTGTTAGATATCCTGGAGGGTGCTTCTCCGATGGGTATCACTTCGCAGATGGAATAGGCGCAAGCCG
>Ga0315309_1000510_pt1 | contig 23538 bp, 19 predicted proteins | sample TDP4_MG_FD_203080 | JGI IMG/M metagenome (GOLD analysis project Ga0315309, IMG submission 203080) | Freshwater sediment microbial communities from Lake Towuti, South Sulawesi, Indonesia - TDP4 | ecosystem: Environmental > Aquatic > Freshwater > Lake > Sediment | place: Indonesia: South Sulawesi...
TCGCCGAGGCCCTGGTCAGGTCGGGGGCCGTGGACGTGGTGGTCATTGACTCGGTGGCCGCCCTGGTCCCCCGTGCCGAGATCGAAGGGGAGATGGGGGACTCGCACCCCGGCTTGCAGGCCCGCCTGATGAGCCAGGCCCTGCGGAAGCTGTCGGGGGCCATCAAGCAATCCAATACGGCCATGATCTTCACCAACCAGTTGCGACAGAAGATTGGCGTGATGTTCGGCAACCCGGAGACCACTTCCGGGGGGATGGCCCTGAAGTTCTACTCCTCGGTGCGGTTGGACATGAGGCAGGCGGAGGCCATCAAGGAGGGAGGGGAGGTGATCGGCAACCGCACGAAGGTGACGGTGAAGAAGAACAAGGTGGCGCCGCCTTTTCGGAAAGCCGAGTTTGACATCATGTACAACGAGGGGATCAGCCGGGAGGGTGATCTGTTGGACATGGCGGTAGAATTGGGGATTGTGGAGAAGAGCGGGGCATACTATTCTTTTGGAGAGACCCGCCTGGGCCAGGGCCGCGAGAATGCTAAAGATTTCCTCCGTGAGAATGCTACCGCCGCCCTGGAGATTGAGAATCGCATTCGTGAGGAGACTGGCCTTCCTCAAAGAGATACAAGCTCTTAAAGTAAACAACGAGTACCACTGATTCGCAAGGGGGGACTCTGCAACAGCCTACCAGCGGCAGACGAAGGTGTTTGCCATAATTAGCGGGGCTTCAATGATGATCTCGAACTCTAATTCAGAGATCAGTCCCGCACAGCCACAGCTATCGAACGTACACTGATTGATCAAACCCACCGACACGATTCAATTGGCGTCTGTCCCTTGCCTTTAAGACGATGATGGCACCTGAGAGGCTTGCCTTGTATTGGAAACCTGCAGCGGGGAAAAGAAGGAAAGTTAACTGCGTTATTGCAGTGTTGTTTCGGCGACAGTGATGCTCAGGGTGTGGAGGACGAGATTAAACTCCTTGGGTTGCATCAACGGCCTTGTTTCTAGCGTTCAGCTAGTGCTGCCGTTTGGTCCATGTGTCGTTGGGGAACCTAAAACGAGTATGGCCCTTTTCTTCCAAATCGAGACCGACCTGCCTGTACCGCCTGTACTGCAATCACCACTGTTGCGGTGCAGGAGTGGTGCAACAGTGGTAGAAGTTGGTCGGATGGCGTGCCATGAGCATAGTCGAATGGCCTGACAACGGGTTGTAAGCAGAGAACCCGGCCAAGGCTTTGTTCTCTCTTTTTGGAAGTGCTCTGGAAGCGAGGGGTGCTGGGAGATCATATCGTCACCACCTGTACCGCCTGTGCCGCCTGCACCGCAACAGTGGTGCAATAGTGGCGCAACAGTGGTAGAGGGGAATCCTTCGGTCTGGTGTAGAGCAAGGGGTCTGGATGTTAATCAAGATAGCTGTGGCGATGGTTAGCCACGGCTATTTTCTTTTGGGGGGGAGATAACCCAACACAATGGCTGGAACTATCACGGCTCTGAAACTCCAAAAGAAAAACAAGGAACGCGTCAATGTTTATCTAGACGGTCGTTATGCCTTCAGCCTAGCGGCCATCGAGGCAGCCAAATTGAAGCGAGGGCAGTTGCTCTCGGATCAGGAAATCGAGGAACTTCTGGAGAGGGATTCTTTTCAGAAGGCCTACGCCCAGGCTTTGCGGTTCCTGTCGTACCGCCCCCGTAGCGAAGCCGAGGTGCGTTGCTGTTTGCAAGGCAAGAAGGTATCCCCGGCCATTGAAGCAGAAGTGGTGGAACGCCTGACAGCAGCCGGTCTCCTAGACGATCAGGCTTTCGCCAGTTATTGGGTGGAAAATCGGGAGAGCTTCAACCCCCGTGGACGACATGCATTACGATACGAATTGCGCCAAAAGGGTCTGAGTGAAGAGACCATCGATTTGGCGTTAGAGGACATTGACGAAGAAGACAGCGCTTACCGTGCGCTCATCAGCCGGGCACGCCGAATGCCTCCTCTGGATCGTGGGTCTTTCCGCAAGAAGCTGGGCTCTTTCTTACGACGGCGCGGATTTTCCTACGAGGCCATCGGTGCAGCGCTAGAACGAACGTGGCGGGAGATGGTGGAGGAAGGGCGGATGCCCGATGAAAGTGAGGGGTAATGTAAAATGAACGAATGGCTTTTAACTGGTATAGGGATTTTGGCTGCGAGTCTGGTTGGTCTTGTCTGCGGCTATCTGCTTAAGCAGTACCTGGGCGAAGCCAAGGTGAAGTCAGCCAAAGCCCAGGCAGATACGCTGCTGGCTGAGGCCCAGACAAAGTACAAGGAGATGATACTAACAGCCAAAGACGAGGCGCTCAAAATCCGTGACGAAGCGGAGGCTGAGGCTAAAAGGAGGCGCGCCAATCTGCAGAGGCAGGAAGAGCGCCTGCAAAAACGGCGAGAAAACCTCGACCGCAAGCTCGAGAGAGCAGAGGCCCGTGAACGCAAACTGGATCAGCGCCAGAGCAAACTGGACCGTCTGCACAGCGAACTGAATCAGCTCCACGAGGAGCGGACCAGAGAGTTAGAGAAGGTATCCACCCTGAGCAGGGAAGAAGCCAAAGAGCTGCTCTTGAAAACTGTCGAAGAAGAGTGCCGTCAGGATATGGCGCGGGTAATCAGAGAGGTTGAAGCCCAAACTAAAGAAGAAGCTGATCGTAAGTCCAGAGAAATTATCACCCTGGCCATCCAACGCTGTGCTTCCGAGCAGGTCACGGAGACTACGGTATCCATGGTGCCCTTGCCTAGCGATGACATGAAAGGACGTATCATTGGCCGTGGAGGGCGCAACATCCGGGCTCTAGAAATTGCCACCGGGGTGGATCTGGTGGTTGATGACACACCGGAGGCGGTGATCCTCTCCAGCTTTGATCCCGTGCGTCGTGAGGTGGCCCGTATAGCTCTGAGCAGGCTGATCCTGGATGGCCGCATCCATCCGGCTCGCGTAGAGAAAATGGTTAAGAAGGCTAAAGAGGAGGTTGAAGCCACCATTCGCGAGGAGGGAGAGAGAATGGCCTATGAAGTAGGCGTGCATGGTCTTCACCCTGAACTGATTACGCTGTTGGGCCGTCTGAAGTACCGTACCAGCTATGGTCAGAACATGCAAGCCCATTCCCTGGAAACGGCCCGACTGGCAGGCATCATGGCGGCTGAGCTAGGAGCCGATGTGGCCCTGGCCAAAGAGGGGGGCCTTTTACATGACATCGGCAAGGCCGTTGACTATCAGATTGATGGCCCCCATGCCCTGATCGGAGCCGATATCGCCAAGCGCTTGGGCAAGTCGGAAAAGGTCGTCAACTGCATTGCTGCTCATCACGGCGAGGAGGAACCCCAATGTCTGGAAGCTATCCTCGTTGAGGCTGCTGATGCCATCTCAGGCGCCCGTCCAGGCGCCCGTCGTGAGTCCCTGGAAAGCTATATCAAACGCGTCAGTGCCCTGGAAGATCTGGCTAGCTCCTTTGCAGGAGTGGCCCAATCTTATGCTATTCAGGCCGGTCGTGAAATCAGGATCATTGTCAAGCCCGCAGAGGTGGACGATTTGGCCTCAATCCAGTTGGCCAAAGATATCGCCAAGAAAGTGGAGGAAAGCCTGGAGTATCCGGGCCAGATCAAGGTTACGGTCATCCGCGAGACCAGGGCCGTTGATTATGCCAAGTAATGACTGACACTTGTGCCGCAACAGTGGTAGATGACCTGTTTCACTGTTCAACCGCGACAGGCGATGTGCCCAGAGCCATTTCATTTTTCAATCGAGTTTGAAATGGCCCTGGCGATGTGCAAAAAGAGTCTTGCTTTCGCTCCAATAATCGTGTAAAATAGTAATAGCTCAATTCACTCCGTGCCTCAATGGTGTGTGTTTCTCACCACACGATGCAGGCAATAGCCCTTGGCTCTCAAAGCAAGCAGTAAAGGAGGCAGTAACTATGGACATCATCAAAGTATCGGCGAGGTCCAGGTCCACGGCCGTAGCAGGAGCGATCGCTGGAGTAATTAGGGAGAGAAGCCGGGCTGAAGTCCAGGCTATCGGCGCGGGAGCGGTAAACCAGGCTGTCAAAGCAGTAGCCATCGCCAGGGGGTTTCTCACCCTCGATGGTATAGATGTCATCTGCATTCCTGCTTTTACCGAAGTGGAGATAGAGGGTCAAGAGCGGACAGCCATCAAGTTGACCGTAGAACCGCGATGAACGGCCGTGTTAACCTTCACTGCCTGGCACTGCCTCCGACGGTCAGCATTGTTAGAGATAGGAAACAGGGAACTGCCCTTTCATGTCCCAGGCGTTTAAGGCTCTCGGGTCACCCGCACTTTCCCCAGCACAATCTTATCCCCTATCACCTGCCTCTGGGGGTTGAAAGCTGGCAGACGTCCTGTGCCTTCCTCGTACATGCCTATCTCGATGACGTACTCCCTGCTGGGCGCCTCGGGCTTGATCAGGATTTGGTAGCTGTCCACCAGATACTCACCCTCTACCCAACCCGAGGTCGGCAAACTCCCCCCGCCGGGCAGGCTGTCCTTTTGCCCCCAAATCTCACCATCAGGCCCCACCAGGTGGGTGAAGACCTTGTAGCTCTGATTCATGGGACCCAAAGCCTGCCAGTAGAGGGTCAGAGTCAGCGTGCTCCCTGGCGGAGCGCTCTCGGCGCTCAGGTCGTAGCCGATGAGGGCCACGTGTTCGCCCAGACGAGCCTCCATAGAGTGCTGGATGCCCTGGGGCCGCTCGAAGGTCACTGGCCGACTCTGGACGGCGATAGTGCCTAAGGTGAAAAGCTGGTCAGCACTGAAAAGCCAGTGTTTAACCCTCAGCCGTTCCCCGCTGGCGGCGTGGTAGAGGCCAACCACGAGATGGTATTCGCCGCCAGGAACGTTGGCCGCAATGACCAACTCGCGCTGGTCGCGCACGATTTCGCCCCTGGCCCAGAGCATTGTCGGATAACCCCCATCCACCGGCGCTGACTCTTGAGCCGCCAGAATTCGCCCCTCCCCATCCACCAACTCCATGAAGATAATATAGTCTTCTAATGAATCTCCTCTGCTTCGCCAGAAGAGGTCGACGGGTATCGTCCCGCCGGGCACGGCTGTAAGCGCGGGCAAGTTGTAGCCCAGAAGCTCCAATTGGTTCGAAAATTTGACCCCCACACGATGTTGCATAGCTGGCAGTTCTGGCCAGGCCGAGGGTTTGCTCACCTGCACTGAGCCCAGTCCCACCCGCACCCCCTGCACAGCCAGACTTTGGTCCTCTACCCCCAGCCACTGGCCCGTACGGGGGTTGTACATCCCTGCCTGAAAGGAATACTCCCCTGGCGGTGTGCCGACAGGCACTGTGAGCCGGACGGGGTGGCGCACCACCTCACCCGCCACCCAGCGCGAGGGACGGTAGAGGGGGCCGATGGGCGTCTCATCTCCCTGGGCCCACAGCCGCCCCTGCCCATCGAAGAGGCCGTAGAAGAGATGATAGTCCACATTCAACCGCTCTTCCGGCTGCCAATAGACCATCAAGTCGAAGGGTTCGCCAGCGGCTATAGAAGTCGATTCCGTCTCATAGCCCAGCAAGGTGACCTGACCACCTAACGATACGTTGAGAGGCTGTTCCAGAGGTGGGATTTCGTGACTCGGCTCCCTGTAGGTGAGGTAGCCCTGCACCCGGATTCCGCTCTCGCCTGTCACCAGGAGCTCGTCGAACTTTAGCCCGTGCTCGTCGAGCCACGACCTGATGAAACCACCGGGATCGGTCACGGTGTCATAGACCCGGAACACCCACAGACGGGGATGGTGGGCGAAGACTCGCTCCAGGGCCTGGACTGTTTCATCCTCGGTGGTGGGATAGAAATCAGACTGAGGATTTCCCCAACCCAGGTTGGCCGTGCCGCCGATGGAACCGGTTTGCAGCAGCACAGGGCCAGCCCGGCCATCCGCCCTCCCTTCGTAATCCACCAACCGGCCGCGCCAGACGATGGGCCCATTGTAGTAGTATAGGAAAGTGGGATAGGTGTAACCGGCGTTGATGAGAATGGCGTCGCCGGGGCGCCACCTGTCAGCGATGTACTCGACGGCGGCCCGATGGTCGTCGGCCGCGTAGCGGGGATCGAAGTGAAAGTTGTAGATGGAGTAAGCTGAGGCAACGACGATCAGGCTCAGCACCAGCCACAGGCCAGGCCGCTGGCGTTCCCTCAGCCAGACCAGCCCGGCGGCCAGCAGGATGTAGAAGGCCGGCGAGTAGGTGAAGACGTAACGCACGTGGAAGAGAGGGGTCCACAGAGAGGCCAGATAGATGGCCAGCACGGGAACAAAAGTATAGCCCCACAAGATACAGGCCCTGGCCAATCTGAGTGGTGTGTCCTGGGTCTTGAATCCTGTACCCGTGTATACTACTCCCAAGCTATAGATTATGGCTATTGTCAACAGCACGGGCCAGATGGCCCGTGGTTCCACTGACTGCCCCAGCGCCAGAGCCGACCAGGATTCGACTACCACCTGCCAGAAGGGGATAAAGGCGCGCCAGGGGGGCACGGGCGGGTCCATCGCCTGGTGCAAGGCGATGGGCAGCCAGGGCAGGTAAAGGAGAAAGACTGCCAACTGGGCCAATCCCCAATGCCAGAGTACCGATGCCCTGACCCCCTGTCGCCGGACCCACAGCCACCAACCCAGGACGAAGAGGTTCAGGAAAACCAACAAGAAGACGAAGTAGTAGAGGGTGTAGAGGCCCAGGGCTGCGCTGAGGACGTAACCAACCCAGTACACTCTACATTCTGCATTTTGCATCCTGCATCCTGTATCCTGTATCCTGCCTTCTGCGTGAGCCAACAACCGAAGCAGACTGTACAGGCTAACCAATCCCAGCGACGCTCCCAGGGTATACATCCTCATCTCCTGGGAATACCACAGGTTATAGGGGGAGATAGCCACGAGGAGGGCAGCCAGCGACCCCACCATGGGATTGTACAAGTGCCGGCCAATGCAATACACCAGGGGAACGAGGAGGAGATCGAAGGAGAGAGAGAGAAAGGCTACGGCGAATTCGCTGGAGCCAGCGGCCTTTATCCAGAAGTGCAGCAGGTAGTAATAAAGGGGCGGGTGGATGTCTCCGGCAGTGTGGGCTGTCAGCGCAGCCAGGCTCTTCTGGGCCAGGTGGATGCTGACCCCCTCATCGTACCAGATGCTCTGATAGCCCAACCGATAAAGGCGCAGGGCAAAGGCCAACAAAAGGATGGCGGCGATAGAGGCTAAGGCCCAACCTCTGTGCACAGTACGGCTTGCAGCTCTCAATTCCCGTCCTTTCGCTCACTCACTCCGCAGGGCGGCCGGATCGAGAGTACCTTGTAGGGAAGAAGGCAGTTCTTCTAACACTATTGCACCACTATTGCGGTACAGGCGGTACAGGCGGCACGGTCACCACTGCCGGGTCACCATCAGAGATGAACCTCAATTCAGGATGAGACTGGAAATAGCTGAACCAGTGATCCAGCTCTTCCTGGAAACCCTGGACGCGATTGATACGGTACGGATCGAACTGCTTGGAGAATGGGGACGGGCTGGGTGACCCCCCAACCTTGACGGCCGCGTCAAAGTCGTAGCTGAGGCCCTCGTACCCTCCAGCCTTTAGAATCGCCAAGTCTTTCGGATAAGCACCGTAGGGAGGAGACAGAGAAGATATCTCGTAACCCGGCACCTTCTGCTCAATGAGGTTTTCGCTGACAGCCAACTGCCGTCTGATCTCCTCCGGTGAGGTTTCTTTGAAGTTCGGATGGGTGAGGGTGTGACTGCCAATCTCCATGCCCCATTCAACCAATTGGGCCAGCTTGCGGTCGGCATACTCTGGCTGGCCGAAGGGGACGGGAGCCTTGCCTCTCTCGTTCAAAAGGACAAAGAAGGTAGCTCGCAGCGGCCAATCCTGAGGGTCTCTCTGATGCATCTCCAGCAGAATGCCCACCGCTGAGCGGGGATCAATCTTCTCCGCGTCCAGATAGTTGAATTGCTCCCGATAGGAGTCATCAAATGTCAAAACCACGGGGCTTTTCCCTCTTGGGACCTCGATCCACCCGGCGGCGAAATCGCGCAGGTTGAGAGGGTAGTACCCCTCGGCCAGAAGCCACTCCATATCCTGGCGGAACTCCTCTGGCGTCCGTCCCCACTTTCCTCCCTTTCCACCGATGTGGTGATATTCCAAAACCATCACCTGCCCCAGTTCGTTGGGCGGCAGCTCCGGCGTCGCCGCTACGGTTGGCGGAGGAGTTGGAGCTGGCGTAGGACTGGATGGCATGGTGGCAGTTGCCGTCAGGGATGGTGTAGCCCTCGGGACACTGGGGGTAGGGCTTGGCGACGGGCTCGCTGTGGCTGTGGCCGTCGGGTCTGGCTGCCGGCTGGAAGCAGTGAGAGTCTCTGCTGGAAGCACCGTTGGGGCAGGAGCCCCTGAACCCGAGCAACTCAGCAGTGCCCAGGTTAAAGTCAAAACGACGAGAAAACAAATTCCTGGAATCTGATCGGGTTTCATCTTCGCGCTATTATATCACGAGCTCCCAACCTTCGCAATAAAGTCCCTGCTGTGGCGCAATAGTGCCGCTATTTTACAATGGTGGTTAGAGATGGTATAATAGGCCCTGACGATAGAGGGGCCATCTAAGCCAGCCAGGCAACTAGGTGGCTTTTCTGATGGATAGCAGAAGTCTCGGATGCGGAGGAGCGAGCTATGCCAGACGAGGTGCGCTTGCAAGCCATTGTTCATGGCCGCGTTCAAGGGGTCAACTTCCGCTACTACACTCAACTCCGAGCCCAGGAATTGGGAGTGACAGGCTACGTCCGGAACAAGTGGGATGGGACGGTGGAGGTCGTGGCTGAGGGGGAACGAGGAACTGTAGAAAAACTGCTAGAATTCCTCAAGGTGGGGCCACGGGCAGCATGGGTGCAGCGGGTTGATAGCCAGTGGCAAGATCCTACGGGCCAGTTCGGACATTTCGAGGTGCGCTATTGAGAAAGAACCCTGAGCGAACGGCCTGGATGGTTCTCCTGTCTGCCTTCGCCACTTTCTGTATCCTGGCAGTGAGTGTGCCCCTTGGGGTCCGTTGGTATGTCATCAACGCTACCAGCACCCACAAAACCGCTCTCACGGCTATCAGCGGCACCATCGCGGTCGAAGAAAGGGGACAGGCGCGCCCGCTGGCCGTCACAGAGGGCATGGAGGTCTCAGAGGGAGCCAGCATAAAGACGGATTCTACCTCCCGGGCCTTCTTGACCTTCTTCGAAGATAGTACAGCTATTCTCTATAACGACGCTCAAGTGGTCCTGCTCAAGACACGGACGCCACGCTTTGATCTCAGCCCGCGACCTGATACGATTATCCTGGAGGTAAAAAGGGGAAGAGTGCACATTGGAGTCGCGCCAGCTATAGATTCCCCTCTCTATTTTGAGGTCCGCTTCCCTCAGGGTTTAGCCGTGCTAGAGGAGGATGGAGGCTATTCGGTGGAGGTGAGTGAGGAACAGGTCCAAATCCGTGTAGACCGTGGCCAGGCCTTGGCTACGGCGGCTGGCACGACGGTGGAATTGAATCAAAGAGAAAGGACAGTCATCGCCGCAGGTGAGGCACCCTCCGACCCCATGCCCGCCGCTCAATCTTTGGTGGTTAACGGTAATTTTCAGCAGGACTTGTCAGAAGGATGGATACCCTACAACGAACAGGGAATTGACGGGGGGGAAGTTGACGGAGAGGTAGAGATCGTCCCTTCTGGCGATCGGCGAGCTCTTTTCTTCTCGCGCATGGGTGAAGCCGGCAACCACTGTGAGACAGGCATCCGTCAGAAGATAGACAAAGACATCCGTGATTTCACCTCCCTCAAATTGCACCTCGACGTCCAGTTGATCTATCAGAGTCTATCTGGGGGGGGCTTCCAGGGCACCGAGTATCCCATCATGGTCCGCCTGGACTACAAAGACCCCTGGGGCAACGACCAATTCTGGGTCCACGGCTTCTATTACCAGAACGAGGATAACAACCCCACCCAACTCGGAGAGCAAATTCCGCGCGACGTATGGTATCCCTACGAGACGGGCAATTTGTTGGAAATCTTGGCTGATACCAGGCCGATTCATATCAAGACCATTAGCATCTACGCCTCAGGCTGGGAGTACCAAAGCATGATTTCTGAGGTAGGGCTGACGGTCGAATAGATTAGATCAGGACCATAGCAATGCCAATATAAAGATAGGGCCAGCGTGCATAGACGTACCCGTGCAGCCAGTCAAAGAGAGAGTAGCCCGGCGTGCGCCGTGCTTCTCGTGCAAAGGCCCGGGTGGAGGGCCGTAGTAGGTTGAACCAAGAAGTGTATTCATCGGCTTGAGGCATCCTGAGCGCTCCTCCCTTGCACTTGTGCGACGCGCTTCAAGACGCGCAGCGCGCGTAAAGTGACCCATTTGCTGGGCTTTCCCTTCTTCTCGATGTCAGCCCACATCTTGCCGTTAAGCGTGTTCTCCAGCTTCCAGCGGCCCTGGGCATCCTGCTTGCTCAGGATAAGTTGGAGCGCATTGGCCAGCCGCGGGTCGTTGCCGTAGCCCAGTTCCACCAGCACGGTTGTGGTCTCCAGGACGTCGCTCCAGTAACTCAGCGGGAAGCCGAACTTGAACCAGGTTGAACTCACCCGCTCCGTGTAGGGGTAATCGGCCACGGCTGGGTCGCGGCTGAGCAAGAACTCCGCCCCGACCTCGATGGCACGCTGCACCACTGGCGTGCTTTTATCCGGTGGAACCCCAATCAGCGCCTTCATGGCTTTGGTGGCACCCCAGCCACAGGGCTGCCCCAGGTTGGCGCTGCAGGCAAAGCCTGGACTGACCGTGCCCGATTTGTAGTACTGGATCTGCCCTTCGCCGGTGATGGCATGGGCCTGCCAGTCCAGGGCTGCTTGCACGCGCGGGTCGTCGCCGTAGCCCAGGCGCAGCAGAGTATACAGTAGGTTGCCATTCAAGCAGTGTATAGAGCCGCTGGGCACCGGCCGTTGGTAGGCCGAGAAGGCACCGTTGGTGGCGATGCTGTGGTTCAAGAGGTACTCGCAGCCCCGCTGCACCCGCTCGTCGGCCGGGTCGGCCCCCAACTCGGCCAGGAGAATGATCTGCCAGACGGTGCCCCGGTACTTGGGTGCATAGCCGCTGCCGGGCTTGACCCAGTAACCGTCAGGGTACTGGGCATCCAGAATGGTCGGCACCGGCCCCGTCGTCATGATGGCCGTCCGAGCCTTGCGAATCCCAGGGTCGTCCTCTGGCTGGTCCAACAGATCGCGCAGCGCAAAGTAGCGCACGCCAGGATTCGCCGGGTCTGGCTCCAGCAGCCAGGGTATGGGATCATGGTTGAGAATCGTCTTCCACGTCATTGGTTTCCTCCGCATCAGTCTTGGCCATGGAGCAACTTGATCACGCGCAGGGCGTCCAAGGTCAGCCACTTGTTGGGCGCCCCCGGCTGGCCCACGTCGAACGGCGGGCGAGGCGCGCTCTGATCCAGGGGCCAGGTGCCATTGAGCAATTGCCGGCTCAGCAGATATTCCATCGCCACGGCGACTTTGGGCTGTTCAAGCGTGTAGCCGAGCCGCGCCAGGGTGTCGAGGGCACTGATGACGCCGTAGCCGAAGTAGGGGTACTCCAGGATCGTCCACAGATCGCCAACGTGGTAACGGCCCATGCGCGGCTCCATCAACAGGTCGCAGACGACGGCAGCGGCACGGGCGGTTGCGGGATGGCCGGCAGTCTCGGGGTCCAGGACTGCGGCGCGCAAGTAGTCAAGGGTGGCCCGCAGGCAACCGTGACGGCCGGTTCGATTGCAGAGCCACATGGAGTCGTCCCGCTGGTTAGTCAGAAGCCAGTTCATAGCCGCCCGGGTACGCGGGTCGTCACCATAACCAAACTGAATGACAAAGCGCACGATGCGAGCGTGCGTGCAAGGCTCAGGCTGGGCGTCCCAGACGACACCTTGCCCGCGAACCCGGCGACGGCGGCAGAATCCACCGCGCTCGCGCTGGTGAGCGAACAGAAACTCGCAACCTCGCCGGATGTGTTCGTTCTCGGCGGTCAGCCCCAGGTCAGCCAGGACACTCAGCACCCAGAAGGTGCCGTAGTTCTTGGGCAGGTAGTAGTCCCGTTTGACCCAGTAGCCCTCCCGCTTCTGGGCCGTCAGTAACTTGGCCATGGGTGAGAAAGTGGGGATGGCTGCCCGTGCTGCGCGCACTTCTGGATCATCGTCCGAGTGGTCGAGGACGTCGAGCAGTGTCCAGTAGCGCACTGAGGGGTTCTCGGGCTCCAGCAGCCACGGCAGTGGGTCGCCGTTCAAACCTTCAAGCCACATCATAGAGCACCTCCCTGATGAGAAGATGACCTACAGCGCCCGTGCGAGAATTTCCCGCATCTCGTCGGGGGTGAGTTCGATCGGGTTGCCCTGCGTGGAACTGGCAGCGGAGGCTTTTTCGATCAGCACCGGAAAGTCTGCTGGCGTCATCCCATAGGAGGCCAGCGAGGGAACCTGTAACGCCTGGCACAGTTCCTGCACCCAGGCGACGCCATCGTCAGCGGTAGCCTTGTCACTCCCGGTCAGAATGCGGGCGATCTCGCCATAACACCGCAGAGCTTCACTCCCTGGAGACCGTTCCTGCAGGGCTCGCACGTTGACCGCCATCACATACGGCAAGAGACGCGCACAGATAGCGCCGTGAGGACCGGGGAACATGCCTCCAATCGGCCCGGCAAACCCGTGCACCGCCCCCAGCTTGGCGTTGGCTAACGCCAGCCCACCGAAAAGACTGGTCAGCGCCATGTCCTCACGGGCCACCGCATCGTCGCCCTTTTCGTAGGCCCGGCGCAGTGAACGGGCGGCGCGGCGCATCCCCTCCCGGCACAATGCGTCCGTCATTGGGTTAGCCCGGTTCGAGACATAGGGTTCCATGACTTGTGTAAGAGCATCCAAACCGGTGCTGGCCGTGACCTCCGGTGGCAGGCTGTGAGTGAGTTCGGGATCAACCAACGCCAGGCGCGGCAGCATCAGTGGGCTGCGCAGGCTGACCTTCACGCGGTGTTCGGGCGAGGCCAGCACCGCGTTGCGGGTCACCTCGGCGCCGGTGCCGGCCGTGGTCGGGATAGCGATGTAGGGAGCGGAGGGCCGAGTGAGCGGCTGCCCCCGGCCGATGACTTCCAGATAGTCGAGGGGAACGCCACCATTGGTCAGCAGGGCGGCGATGGCCTTACCGGTGTCCAGCACACTGCCGCCGCCGAATCCGATGATCAAATCGCAATCCGACTCCCGCGCACGCTGGGTGCCCAGACGAACCACCTCGGTGGTCGGCTCGCCGGCTACGGTGAAGGTAACGGTGCCAATCCCCTGTGCAGCCAGCACATCGAGCAGCGGCGCGGCGCGCGCGGGCTTGTCCTGAGTTCGTCGAAGGGCGGTGCGGCCCGTCACCACCAGGGCCCGGCTCCCCATTTCCGCCGCCAGCGGCCCGACCTCACGCAGCGTGCCCGCCCCAAAGATGATGCGTGTGGCCGTGGCAAACTCGAAACGCATTGCCTACCCCCAACCTTCATTATCGGGAAAGACATTGGCATACTTGACACTGCTGCGCGGCTCGGCCATCATCTCGGCCACCGTGTCGCGCCAGGTCTGGTAGTGGGCCGTTTCTTTGTGCCTGGCGGGATCATCCGGCGTCCGGTAGACCTCGACCAGCACAAAGCGGGTCGGGTCATCCTGTTGCTGGATCACGTCAAAGCGCGCAATGCCGGGTTCCTGCACGCTATGACGAGCATTCTTCAGCGTCACCTGGCGAAAGGCTTCAACAAATTCGGGCTTGACGTGCACGTGCACGTGGACGATAAACATTTTGGTCACTCCTTTCTTCTCATTCGGGGTCGCTGTTCAAATTACGAATGGCGAATGGCGAAAGTCTCACCAGCTTTCGTATCGCACCAGTTCAGATAACGTTTTGCGCTTTTTCGGCCCAGGTTGGTCAGCCGGATACCCCAAGGGCGTGAAGGCGATTGGTTCCACGTCATCGGGCAGATGTAACACCTCGCGCGCCGCTGTTGGGTCGAAGGCAGCAATCCAGCACGTGCCCAACCCCAGGCTGGTGGCGGCCAAAATCAGGTAATCCATGGCGATGGCCACGTCCACATCGTTATAGTTCTTGCCGTCTTTTCGGACCCAGCCCTGGGCCGGGACCCCGCAGGCGCAGATGACCAATGGCGCTTGTACCAACCAATCCCTGTTGTAGATGCGCTTCAACTCCGCTTCTCGACCCGCCGTGTGGATCACAATGAATTGAAAGGGCTGCCGGTTGGCCGCGGTCGGCGCCAGGCGGGCTGCTTGGAGCACCTGTTGCAGCTTGTCATCCCCCACCGCATCGGGTTTGTAGGCTCGTACGCTGTACCGCTTTTCGATGAGCTCTGAAAACTCCATGATTTGCCTCCTCAGGATCAAAATTGGCCCTAATACGCCTGGTCAAATTTGTAGGCCTTCTTCGCCAGGCGATAGGCGGTGTCTAGGATCATCTCCTCGGCATCAGCCATATCCACAACGCCCCGCACCACCAGACCGGCGATCCAGTTACTGGCTACGCGCCGCCACAAATCGTGTCGGGCCGGAATGGAGGGAAAGGCGCGGGTGTCGTCGTTGAACCCAACGGTGTTGTACAGCCCGGCTGTCTCGGTGATTTGTTCGAAGTAACGCCTCATGCCATTCAAACTGTCGTGGAACCACCAGGGCGGCCCCAGCTTGACGGCCGGATAGTGGCCAGCCAGCGGCGCCAGTTCACGTGAATAGGTCGTTTCGTCTAACGCGAAGAGGATGAGAGTCAACCGGGCATCGTTGCCGTATTTGTTCAACAAGGGGCGCAGATTGCGGGTGAATTCCCCCTGGATGGGAATGTCGCATCCCTTGTCGGGTCCGAAGCGCTCAAAAATCACGGGGTTGTGATTGCGGTACGAGCCAGGGTGGAATTGCATCACCAGGCCATCCTCGATGCTCATGCGGGCGTTCTCCATCAGCATGTGGCCGGTGAAGCGCGTGGCGTCTTCGGCGGTGACCTCGCCTCTCAGTGCCCGTTGGAAGATGGCCTCCGCCTCCCGGTCCGAAAGCTCCTCGGTGTAGGCAGTCAGGGCGGCGTGGTCGGTTGCCGTAGCCCCCATGTTTTTGAAGTAGGCACGTCGGTTTTCCAGGGCCTGGACAAAAGCCCGACAACTGGTGACCTCGATGCCGGTGACCTCGCTCAGCACCGCGATGTTTTCGCGCCAGCCAGGGAGTCCGGAGCTTTGTCCTGAGCCTGACTTCGGCGAGCTCAGCCGAGCCGTCGAAGGGCTTGTCGAAGGGGTGTCTATGTTGACCACAGCGTCGGGCCGGAAGGTGGGCAGAATCCGTCCGTCCCAGCCTGACCCGCGGATAGCGCGATGATGGTCCAGGGGGTCTGTGGCAGCGTCGGTCGTGCACAAAACCTCAATGTTGAATTGCTCGAATAGCTTGCGCGGTCGAAATTCGGGCGACTCAAGCCGGGCGGCAATCTGGTCGTAAATGTCCTGAGCCGATTCGCCGGTCAACTTGTCCTCGATGCCAAAGACCGCCTGGAGTTCGTGCGTCAGCCACATCCCGGTGGGCGTGCCGCGAAACAGGTAAAAATTCTCAGCGAAAATCTGCCATATTTTGCGATGGTCCTGCTCCACTGCGCCGCCATCCAGCCGGGGGATGCCCAATGTCTCCAGCGGGATACCCTGGGAGTAGAGCATTCTGAAGACGTAGTGATCAGGAATGAGAAGGAGTTGGGTGGGGGTGCCAAAAGAGCAGTCTGGATCAGCGAACAGGCGCGGGTCAACGTGACCGTGCGGGCAAACGAGTGGCAAGTCTGCGACCATGGCATACAGACGTTGTGCAATTTCTTTCTGCCGCGGATGAGGGTCAAAATAGCGGTCGTCCGGCAGAAAAATCTTGGGGCGGTCTTTCATAGGCTATCTCCTTTATCTGAATTTCGTCTGGACTTTGCATCCGCCTTACCTCGCTCTTCCCAGTAGCAATGTTGCCCCCTCAGCCCGATGATGGCCCTGTCCACCCTACCCCGCCCCCAGATCCCCCCATTCGGCCACCAAGCGGCGCAGTTCCTCCTCCACCTGGACGTACTCAGCGCCCAACTCGGTCAGACGGGCCACGTCCTGCGCGGCGCTGGCCGCCGTCAGATCACCTGCCAGGGCCGCCAGCCGATTCTCCAGCCCGGCGATGGCGTCCTCCAACTCGGCCATCCGCCGGGCCCGCCGCTCTCGCTCCCGTATCTCCGACCGCTCCTCACCCCGCCTCTTCTCCTCCGGGCCCCTTGGTTCCCCTCTTTCCCCCGACTCCTCCCTCCTGTCGGCCCTCTCGGCAATGTACTCCGAATACCTGCCCCGGTGGACGTGCAGCGACGCCCCTTCGACGGGGCTCAGGGCAGGCCCTTCGATGGCCCACACCTGGGTCGCCAGGGCCTCGATCAGATACCGATCATGGGAGACGAACAGGATGGTGCCGTCGAACTCCAAGATCACCTCTTGCAGCACCTCCTGCGAGGCGATGTCCAGATGAGTGGTCGGTTCGTCCAGCACCAGAAAGTTAGGCCTGGTCAGGGTGAGCCTGGCCAGGGCCACTCGCATCCGCTCTCCGCCGGAGAGATCGCCGATGGGCTTGAACACTTCATCGCCGCTGAAGAGGAAACGACCGAGAAAGCCACGAGCCTTTTCCAGCGGGAGGTTCTCCACGTCCAGGATCTCGTCCAGGATGGTGCGCTTGAACAGCGAACCTCCTGGGTCCAGACCATCGTCGCCCACAGCCTGCGGCAGGTAGCCGACGCGCAGGCTGGCCCCCAGCCGCACCTCACCGGCCAGCGGGGGAAGCTGCCCCAGGATGGTGCGGACAAGGGTCGTCTTCCCGGAGGCATTCGGGCCGATGAGCGCCGCCCGCTCGCCCCGCCGCAGGTCCAGGTCGGGACAGGAGAAGAGGGGGAGGTCGCCGTCGTCGGTGTGATGTCCGACCACCAACTCCCTGCTGGTCAGCACCAGATCGCCGCTGCGAGAGGCGGCCTGCATCGAGAGCCTCATCGTCCGAAGCTCACGAGGTCGCTGCAGGCGCTCCAGCCGGTCGAGGCGCTTCTGGCGGCCGCGAGCCTCTCTGTGCCGCTGGCCCGCCTTGTAGCGACGGATGAACTCCTCGGTCTTCTGGATGTGCTCCTGCTGGGCCTGGTACTCGGCCAGACGGCGGGCCATCCGCTCGGCCTGCAGCTCAACGTAGCGGCTGTAGTTGCCGGGGTACTCCTCCAACCGCCCGAAGGCCAGTTCCCACACCCGGCTCACCACCCTGTCCAGAAAGTAGCGGTCGTGGGCCACAACCACCAGGCTGCCCGGCCACTCGATCAGGTAGCCCTCCAGCCACTCCAGAGCGGCCAGGTCCAGATAGTTGGTCGGTTCGTCGAGGAGGAGAAGATCGGGTTCCTCCAGGAGCAGCCGGGCCAGGAGGGCGCGGGTCTTCTGCCCACCGCTCAGGTGTGAGATGGGACGCTGATGCTCCTCCTCTCGGAAACCGAGCCCGCCCAACACCCGACGGATGCGGCTCTCATAGGTGTAGCCCCCGGCCATCTCAAAGCGCGTCTGCACCTGGTCGTAGCGAGCCAGCGTCCACTCGCGTCGGGCAGGGTCGGCCATCGCCCGCTCGAGCTCCCTCAACTCTGCCTGTTGAGCCTGGAGATCGGCAAAGACGGTCAACATCTCGTCATACAGGGTGCGCTCGCCGGCCAGGTCTGGATGTTGTGGCAGATAGCCGATGCGCAGCCCACGCGCCCGATGGACGCGGCCAGCGGTGGGGGTATCCAGCCCGACCAGCAGGCGCAGCAGAGTGGACTTGCCGTGCCCGTTCGGGCCGATCAGGGCCACCTTGTCGCCCCGGCCGATCTGCAACGACACGTCCCAGAACACGTCCTGGGCACCGTACGATTTGGCCAGGCCATTGGCGGTGAGAATCGTCATAGCTACGACACCCTCGGCACCCTGGCCAGGATCTCGGACACCACCTCGTAGTTGATAGCGCCCAGCCGGGCCGCCTTGCCTTCGCCGCACAGGTAACCCGCATCGGCCGTCTGGCCGCAGACCAGGCAGGTCACCGAGCCCCGGCGCATCGTCCCTTCGGGCCGTTTGCGATCCGTCAATGTCCGACCCTCCCTGAAAATGCCCGGGCCTGCACGGCGCGCACAGCCGGGCGGCTGCGCTGCCACAGCCAGACAGTTTGCATTAGGGTACTGGTCCCCAAAGCCACCAGGCTGATATACAACCCGGTTACCTGACCCCGGGCCACACCGGCCCACAAGATCGCGCTGCTGGTAAGCAAGAAGATCGCCATCGCCTCGGCGATGTCGCGTGTGCGGCGGCTATGCACAAGGGTGCCTTGATACCAGCTTTGCAAGACTGTCAAGCCAGGTATCGGCAGCGCAATCTGCAGGCCCCATTGAGCCAGTGTAGCCAGCAGTGGGGGCAGTGCCGACAAACGCCGAAACCAGAACTCCGCCAGGGGCGTGACGGCTATGATCAGCAGCAGGACGGTCGTCAACGCGGCCAGCAAAGCCGCGAAGCGGCGCAAGTTGTAGACTGCACGCGGCTCATCCAGCATGGCGACAACGACTTCATTATAAGCAAAGCCCAGGCTGCGCAGCATAAAGATCAACCCGGAGACGACTGGCCACACGGCCAGCGACGCCAGGGCATCCGGCATACGGCTGAGGGCCGCGCTGCCTATAGGCTGTACCAGCAAATTCAGCAATGAGGTCATCGCCAGCGGGGTGTAAAAGTCCAGGAAGGTGCGGAAGGTCAGGGGCTCCTCGACGGGCGCAGCCTGCCTGAGCTGGTCGCGCAACACGGGCCGCACGCGCAGTCCAGCATAGATTGCCTCGCTGACGACCCCCGTCGTGACGGCGCTGGCCGCAACGAGGATGCCGGGGATGACGCCGATCAGATAGCCTATCGCCAGCACCAGCCCATCGGCGCTCAATCGAATCAGTGTCCCAAACCCCACCGCCCGCGAGTGACCAAAGCGGATCAGCACGCCCTGGTTAAAGCGGCGATAGGCAATGGACCACGTCCAGGGTGTCATGATCATCAGACCCATCCGGGCCGGTTCGATGATCTCTGTCGGCGCGCCGATTAACCCGACCACGACGACGTAGTAGAGCGGCGTGAAGGCGACGAGCACGTGGAGCGCGGTCAGAATCGCTCCCGCGCGCATCATGAAGCGTTTCAGCTTGAGGTATGAATCCCAGTCTTTACTGAGGGCCGTCGAGGCAGACAGCAACATGATGATCGGCGACTCAATGATCAGCGACACAGGAAAGACGACACCACCGTAAGCCGCCAGGTTGATCTCTGGGTTGGCCAGCCGCGCCACGACAGCGCTTAAGGCCGGGAGCTCGACAGCCATCAGCAGCCAACTGGCAGCCAGCGGCCACCAGGTCTGCACAATGCGGCGCATGGGCAACGGCGTTTGAGAGGGATGGGTTGGAGTCATGATTGGACCTCTGGGGGGAACCCTTGCGAAGGTTCAGCAGCAGACTTCAGGCCAAAGGCGTCTTCGTCTGCTGAGAATTGCCCCATTGCCAGGGGTGTTCGCAACCCTTCGGCGAGCTCAGGACACTGCCTTCGCAAGGGTGGCTAGACACCTTGATGCCACAAATGAGACAAGGATTTTGCCTGTCATGCTGAGCGAAAGCGAAGCATCCCGTTCTTGGCTTGTGGAACGAGATTCTTCGCTCGCTCCGCTCGCTCAGAATGACATGTCCTGTCGGTTTGGGGCAAAGCTTCGCTAGACACTTACGACTGTCGGCTACTACTCCTCTCTGATAGTGATCTTTTCGATGACGTCGCCGATGGCGATGGACTGGACGACTTCCATCCCTTCGATCACGTGACCAAAGGCGGTGTACTCTTCGTCCAGGAAAGGCGTCGGGGCCAGGGTGATATAGAACTGGCTGCCGCTGGAGGCACGGTCAGGGTTCACCTCGTCTCCCCGCCGGGCCATGGCGATGGCCCCCTCGACGTGGGGCAACTGAATCTCTGCCGGTACGGTGTAGCCGGGCCCACCGGCCCCGGTGCCCGTCGGGTCGCCCCCCTGGATGACAAAGCCAGGCTCTACGCGATGGAACGTCAGACCATCGTAAAAGCCCTGCTCGGCTAGAAAGACAAAGTTGTTGACGGTCAGCGGGGCGGCGCTGGCGTCGAGCTGGACGACGATGTCGCCCTTGGCCGTCGAGATGGTGGCGACGTAAGTCTTGTCGGGGTCAATCTGCATCTCCGGCATCGCGCTGTACATCTTGTTGCGATCGGCTGGATTCGCCGGCATTGAGGGTGACCCCTTTCCTGCTGGTCTGCCTGGTCCCACCGTGAACCAGAGGGCCACCGCAGCCACCAAGAGAACCGCAGCGATGCCGCCGATCTACCGCCAGCGCCTAGCGGAGGTGGTCGAAGCCGGATTTTGTTGGGACTTGCCGGTCGGGTTCCGTTTCCTCCTGGTTCGTTTGCTCTTCTTGGACATAGAAACTCCTTTCTAAACCCGATGTTAGATATAAGAGGGTTGCCTTAGGTGAAGGTGATTTCAAGATACCCCACACATTACATTGTACAACACATCGGCTAGTGGGGCAAGCAAAGGCCCGAGGCTAACCCTTCGACTTTGCCCTTCGACCTAGCTCAGGGCAAGCTCAGGGCAAGCGCCGTCGGGCCTCGGCCTGAGCTCGGCCGAACGGCTGAAAGAGCAAAGCCCTTGCGGGCTATTTTTAGCCCCAGAGGGGCTTCGCTCTCTCAGCGCGGGGCTTTAGTCTCGCACTTTCGCCCCGCGGATTGCTCTCGTTGTTTCCCGTCCGCTGAATTCCCACCGTCCGTTGTACTGTTCTTCATTCTCCACATCATATCAGGCTCTCCTTCTCAGCCCGGGCAAAGTGGGCGCGATAGGCCGCCGTTTCTTCCAGCAAGGCCTTCAGTTGAGCGGCTATCTGGGGCAGATCAGCACTGACCGCGTGGCTGCCCTCCGCCAACTGTATCTCATCGCCTTCTTCACTGAGCACCACAAGATGCCCGCGCGCCGCAAGCCAGGCGAGACCCTGGCGCACGGTCGCCTCCCGCTGGGCAGTGGTCGCCGCCAGGGTCGAGACGTTGGCTCGACCCTGACGGGAACTCAGCGCGTACCTGGTCAGACCGGCCAAACGTTTCAAGAACGTTTCGGGGTGGTCCAGACCGGGATCTATCCCAAACAGGTAGACCGTCGTCGGTGAGACCTTGTCCAGCACAGCTTGCAACTCAGCGGGGCCTGGAGGAGTGGTCCAGATGATCAAAGCCTTGGAAGGTTGCAGTTCATACCGATCCTGACCGGCGATCTCTGCCCTGGCCTCAGCTTCAGCCCATACCTGGGCCTCTTCCCGCGCCCGCAAACGTTCCAATACCTTTAGAGGGCTGGGCTCCCGCCGGTAGTCCACAATCTCGACTGAGACCCGAAGGGTTTTTGGAAACCCTTCGGGTCTGGGCCCTTCAATTGGGCGAGCATCCACCCACTCCACCTGTACGTCCCGCTGGCCCCGATAGTCGCTAGCCCGCACGACGTAGGCCAGGTCAAACCGACCCTCCGGCAGCGGCCAGCCAGCCCCTTGCCACCAAATCACCCTCTGAGCCGTGCCTTCCTCGTCCTCCACGATCAACTGAAGGTGCTCGCCGGTGCGGCCTACCGGGGTATGGCTGGTCAACAAAAGCCCCTTGCTGACCAGGGTCAGGGGCGGGTTGCCGGGCCCGAAGGGTGCCAGTCGCTCCAGATCCTCGACCAGATCCAGGGACAGGTCAGCCAGGGACAGATAGCCGTCTATCTGGAGGCTCGGTCGAAGCCCTTCACCTACCGGGAGCATCTCCGACACGGTGCGCGACAGGGCACGGCGGAACTCGGGGATCCGCTCGGGATCAATGGTCAGCCCGGCAGCCATCGGATGGCCGCCGAAACGAACCAGCATCTCCTGTTGATCAGCAATAGCGGCCGTGATGTTGCAGCCCTCGATGGACCGGGCCGAGCCCCGGCCCAACTCGCCGGGCGGGGTGGCGATGAGGACGGTCGGCCGGTGGTAGCGTTCGGCCAGGCGGCTGGCCACGATGCCGATCACCCCGGCCGGCCAGGAGGGATGGGACAGCACCAGGGCGCTGTGTTCCAAAAGCGAGGGGTCGCGCTCAATTTGAGCCTGGGCCGCCTGAAAGACCTGATCGCACAACAGCTTGCGTTGCGCATTCAGCCCCTCCAGTTCCGTGGCCAGGATGCGGGCGCGACCCAGATCGCGGGTCGTCAGAAGCTCCACGGCGACGTTGGCGTCGGCCAGCCGGCCCAGGGCGTTGAGGCGGGGTCCCAGCACAAAGCTGATGTGCTCTTCCGAAAGCCAGTCGGGGTCGAGTTCGGCCACTTCCATCACAACCCGCAGGCCCAGCCGTTCGGTGTGGCGCAGGGCCTCGAGACCTCGCTGGAGCAGGTAGCGCGTATCCCCGGTCTGCACTGCGACGTCGGCAACAATCCCCAGGGCTACCAGGTCAAGATACTGTGCCGCAGCCTCTGACCAGCCCGCCCGATTGTATAGCTCCTCTGCCAGCTTGTAGGCACATCCTACCCCTGACAATTCGCGCAGCGGGTGCCTATCCGGCAGCATTTTGGGGTTCACGATGGCGCAGGCTTCAGGCAGGGTGGGGGGCAAATCGTGGTGGTCGGTGACGACCACGTCCACACCTTGCGCCTGGGCGTAGGCGATGGCCTCGTGGTCGGTGACGCCGGTGTCACATGTCAACACCAGATGGACACCCTCACCGATGAGCCGCTCCAGCACGGGGAGGTTAAGGCCGTGGGATTCGATCCGGCGGACAGGGATGTGATACGTGACGGCCGCCCCTTGTGGTGAGCCTTGCCGAACCGCCTGTGGTGAGCCTTGCCGAACCGCCTGTGGTGAGCCTTGCCGAACCGCCAGATCCCTCAGAGTGGAGACCAGAAGGGTCGTCGCCGTCTGCCCGTCCACATCAAAGTCGCCCCAGACGCAGATGGTTTCTTTCTGCCGGATAGCTTTCTCCAGGCAATCTGCTGCCTCAGCCATGTTCGGGATATCAGTCGGCGGAGCGGGCCGGTAGCAATTGGGATCGAGGAAGGCTCTAGCTGCCCCAACTCCGGTGAACCCCCGCCGGGCCAGGGTCCTTGTCACCAGCGGATGCCCGCCGACGGCAGTTTGCAGTTCTTGGGGCACTCTGATGTCTTGGGGTTCGATCCACTCTTTCACGTTTCACGCCTCAGAGGGTGTCTGAAAATTTATCGGGTTTTGTCACTGTTATACTGAGTTGGTCAAAGCGAGTATAATATTACTCATGGAGGCCAACTCATGGACAGAAACGAAAGTCTTACCAAGTTTGAATCGTATTTGCAGCGACGCTTTCCCGAACGTCGCACCTCGATTGACTATGTGAGCGATGTCCGCCAGTTCATGGTCGTCTGCCCAAAGCCCTGGCGAGAAGTGACCATGCAGGATATA
>Ga0315309_1000512_pt1 | contig 23494 bp, 20 predicted proteins | sample TDP4_MG_FD_203080 | JGI IMG/M metagenome (GOLD analysis project Ga0315309, IMG submission 203080) | Freshwater sediment microbial communities from Lake Towuti, South Sulawesi, Indonesia - TDP4 | ecosystem: Environmental > Aquatic > Freshwater > Lake > Sediment | place: Indonesia: South Sulawesi...
TCACCATCCCAATCCTGGAATTACTGTAGGCACACCTGTCCATCTTCTCCAGCCATCCCTCAGTTACTATGGTATCTGAATTTAGTAAAACTACATCATTATCACTATTCTTGATTCCAATATTGCAGCTCTTAAGCCATCCTAAATTCTTCTTATTGGTGATTATTTGTGCCGATTTTATTGTTCTCAAATATTCCTTTACAATTGGTCCATTACCATCATCAACTATAACCAAGTTATATTGATGCTTTGTGTTTTCCAGAATACTATTTATGCACTGCATTAAATAGGGCAATGCCCCATAAACAGGAATTATGATATCATATGTTCTCTTCCTTTTCAGCAATATGCCCCTCTAATTGGATTCTTTTACACTCTGTTTATTGTGTAAATTAGAACACTTGCGTATTTTCTTAGAAACTTCGCAATTTTCTCCAGATTTTCCGCAGGATATTATCTAAACCGGAATATTTCTTAATCCGAATAAGTTCTCTGACTAAACTGGCAACCCGTTGTTCCTTTGTTTCAACAATCTTATGCAACCTGTTGATATGCTGTTCTTTGGCAATTATAGCTAAATGCTGGTTATTAATTCTTGAACGAAGAAGGTCGATTTGTTTGACCATATACATTATCTGTTTGATGAGGAAATCAAGGTCAGAAAATCCCTCATTAAAATATTTCTTCTCCTTCTTATCCACTCAACTGCCTCCTAACCAATCTTCTTAATCTTCTCCAGAATCCCGCCACAATATTGTAAAGTAAGGAGTGCTTTTTAATCTGGCTAATTTCTGCAGATAAACTACTAATATATTGATTCTTTTGCTCAATAACCCTATTCAGATTATTCATATGCTGGTCCTTGGCAACGATAACCGAGCCTTGTTCTTTAATCTGGAACCAGAGTCTATCAATCAGCTCAGCCATATGGGCTACTTGACCGATAAGTAAATTTGATTCAAGATGGTTCCCTTTTGAACAAGTTTTTTCAGACTTATTCATTAATTCTGTCCCTTTATCAGTCAAAATCTTAACCTTTTTCCCTGTTTTTTCATATATTCCATTTCCATCATAGTCGATTCTGCGATGAGGCATAATTTCCCGAAGGTATTGAAATTCAAGTACGTATTCCGGTTTTTGACTCCAAATAGTCCACCCACCAGTATTCCTATCTATCTTCTTGGAAATGTTAGTGTCATGTAACCTGTGAAGCAGCAATGGCTCATCAAGAAAAGATATCCTGGACCCTTTTACAATTCTCGAAAAGAATTCGACATCCGTACCACGATCTACGCTTTCATCATAATAACCTTCCTGAAATAGGAGAGTTCTTCGAAACATACAGGTTACGTTGGCACTAGGAATCCACAACTCTAATCTTCTTAATTTATCATAGAAGTCATAATCTTTCTTCATTTCGTAAAAACTTTCCGCATTTTGGATATATTCAGAATATTTACTTTCTATAGGCTTTCCATGTTTATCTATGTACCCGCTAATCTTTGCAAAGACAAGTTCAACTTCAGGATTAGAATTTAAGAATTCTATTCTCGATTTTATAGCATCTGGCAACATCACATCATCAGAATCAAATTGAGTAATAAACTCCCCTCGTGCTTTTTTCAACCCCTCATTCCTGGCTACGGCACATCCTTTATTCTCATCTAATGAAATCACTGTAATTCTTTCGTCCCAGTCAGCTATCCTCTTAGCTATATTTATTGAGTTATCTGTTGAGCCATCATCAACGATGATTAATTCGAAATTAGAGTAACTCTGACTCAATACGCTCCTGATTGCTTCTTCAAGATACTCTTCTCTATTGTAAACGGGCATAATTATGCTTACCTTGTCTTTGTATTCAGGTGATATTTCAGATATTTTCATCAATAATTTAGTATGCAAATATGTTAAGGGACTATTTTTATTGAATTTGTTTAAAGACTTCTCGTATGCGTTTCCGTACTCACGGATAAACTTTTCATATGCCCTTGCTCGGTAGACTTTCATATTTGGAGTATCACCAAAACTCTTCTTACCATAATGGTAAACAAATGTATCATCGCAACAGACCGCTTTATATCCTTCCCCCTTTGCTCTCATATAAAAGTCATCGTCTTCCCCATATCCCAGCTCAAACTTCTCATCAAATAGCCCAATATGGTCAAATAGTTTTCTTTTGATTAAGATGCAAAACGCAAGAACTGTAGGTATAGATGGATATTTCCGCTCCGATAACTCTGATACAAGATTAGAGAAACTCTCTAAGGTAAAGCCAGCCGGAATACCATTAAATGTAAGGGGGTTTGGAAGAGAAAGAAAAGTAGCATTATTGCTGAGTGGATTCACCATCCCAATCCTGGAATTACTGTAGGCACACCTGTCCATCTTCTCCAGCCATCCCTCAGTTACTATGGTATCTGAATTTAGTAAAACTACATCATTATCACTATTCTTGATTCCAATATTGCAACTCTTGAGCCATCCTAAATTCTTCTTATTGGTGATTATCCTTGCCGATTCTATTGTTCTCAAATATTCTTCTACAATTGGCCCATTACCATCATCAACTATAACCAAGTTATATGGATGCTTTGTGTTTTCCAGAACACTATTTATGCATTGCCTTACATAGGGCAATGCCCCATAAACAGGAATTATGATATCGTATATCCTTCTCTTCTTCAACAATCTACCCTCCTCTGTTCTCTGGCCGGGCACCGTTTATGGTGCCAATTTCGTCACTCCAAAGGGCGACCGACCAGAGTGTCAATTTTTCTTTCTGGTACCAATTCTTCCTCTTTTTCAGCAACGGCTTTCCGATAGGAATCTATAATTTCACCAGGAATTCCAACTTCTCTGATAATCGCATTATCCAGCCAAACAGTTCTATTACACCATTTTTCTATTGCTTCCAAATTGTGGCTGACAACCACCATAGTCTTACCCGCTTTCCTGAATTCAGTAATCTTCTCTTCACATTTATGCTGGAAATATTCGTCTCCTACAGCCAAAATTTCATCAATTAACAGAATATCGGGGTCAACATTAGTGGCTATGGAAAATCCGAGACGCATAAACATCCCGTCGGAATAAGTCCTTACTGGCTCATCAATATAATCTTCAAGTTCGGCAAATTTCACAATGTCGTCAAATCTCCTCTTTATTTCTTTCTTTGACAAACCCAGAATTATACCGTTAATGAAAATATTCTCTCTACCTGTAAATCCTGGATGGAAGCCCAATCCCAGGCCAATCAGGGAAGCAATCTTGCCTTTGGTATATACTTTACCCGAAGTCGGTTTATATATTCTTGCCAATATTTTGAGGAGGGTACTCTTCCCCGAGCCATTCATTCCTATAATTCCAATGGCTTCTCCCTTTTCTATCGTCAAATTAATATCTCTTAAAGCATAAACATATCTTGCTTTTTCTTTGTTTTCCAGCCAGTTGAATTTTAGCACGGCCTCCCTGAGAGTAGTATACTTTTTCTTCAACGACCGTCTAATAAATACTTTTGAAACTCTTTCCAATTTAATAGCCACCAATTTACACCTCTTCGGGAAAGGACTCTTTATATCCATTAAATATTAAATTCCCTAAAAAGAATACCAATAACCCAAAACAGAATATCGTTCCCAAAGCAACCCAGTTGGGAAACTGCCCATAAAACAGGATCTCCCGATAAGTTCTAATCAGAATAGCCATAGGATTCACATATTTTATGAACATAAGTTCCCCGGGTATGGAAGTCGGAGGATATACAATGGGCGTGAAAAAAAACCACATTATAATTAGATTACCCAAAATATGCTGGATATCTCGAAAATGGACATTCAAAGCAGATACCGCCAAAACTAACCCCATAGTAAAAACTATCTGGACTACCATAACTATGGGTAGGGCGATTAGAGCAATACCGAGCTTGACCTTAAAAAGCAGAAGAAAAATTAGTAGCATGGGAAGGCTGAAAATGAAATTTACCAGATTAGAAAAGACAGTAACTGTGGGAAGAACTTGTGGAGGGAACAATACCTTCGTGATGAGACTACCGCCCCTGATAATAGAATTTGCTCCTTCCAAAATTGAGGTGGAAAAGCAGACCCAGGGAAGCAGCCCACAAAATAAGAATACAGGATAGTTCTCCACCTTCACTCTGAGAAATGCGGAAAATACGATTGTATAGACACACATCAATAGAAGAGGATTTAGAAATGTCCAGAGGAATCCCAGGATGGACTCCTGATAACGAAGTTTCACTTCTGTTAAGACAAGACTCATAATTAATGCCCGGCAGCGATAAAGTTCTATAATGTTAGACAGCATATTTACCCCACGACACTGGTCGGCCACCCTTTCCCGACCCCGTTCCGGTTTCGGGACGGAGCAGGGTGACGAAAAATGGAAACAAAGCTTACGCTTTGCCGCTACAAGAGTGCCCGACCAGACGGCACCATAAATGGTGCCCGACCGAGTTCTAATTTGCCTTCTTTTTTGCTACGCTCTCCAAGAGAGCAATAAGGCAAAGAACGAGGGCTCCTTGAACAAAGATAATAATTGCTCCCAAAATGTTTACCTGAGTCAGGAGGGTGGCAACAATTCCTAAACAGATACTTACCAGGTAGATAAAAAGGACTGCGCCCCTCTGACTAAAACCAAGGGCAACTAAACGATGGGAAAAATGGTTCATATCTCCAGCAAATACTGGTTCTTTTCTCTTAATTCTTATGGAAATAACCGAAAGTGTATCAAAGATAGGAACTGCCAGAATCAGGATGGGCATAACTACTGGCAAATGGGTCGGAAAGCCCTCCTTATAATAGGAGGCTATTATTGTTAACACAGCCAAAATGTAACCAATGAACATACTTCCTGCATCACCTAAAAATATCTTCGCTGGATTAAAATTGTAACGAAGAAATCCGAGAAGTGTCCCAGCAAAAGCAAGGAGGGCGATACTGGTAAAAGTCTGTTCTTGTTGAGAGGTTACTATAAAGCACATAAGACAAGCAATAAGCCCCACGCCCGTAGTTAAACCGTCCATATTGTCTAAAAGATTAAAAGCATTGATGATGGCCAACATCCAGAGAAAGGTTATGAAAGCACCAACATAAAAATTTGGTATGAATAGAGTAACCCTGACTCCCAAAGTAATAAGCGGCAAAATTCCCAGAATTTGACCTAAAATTTTAGTCTGTGGTTTTAAGCCTTTTATATCATCTATCAATCCTAATAGAAGTATAATAGTCCCTCCAAGCAGGATACCAATTAATTGCGGGAGAACTTTTAACATCCTAGGGAAATTCCTTGTAAGGGTGGAAGCAATATCGCTGGGAAAAAGATTAAGAAATTTTGAGCTCCCCGTGGCTATAAACAGGATAAGAATGTTTACTACTATGGTAACAAGAAAGGTAAGATATATTGCCAGTCCGCCCAGTAATGGAATCGGTTTATCCTGTAACTTTCTTTCTCCAGGATAGTCCAAAACTTTGAATTTAATAGCTAACCTTTTTGCCCAGGGTGTCAACAATAGACTCAACAAAAGAGAAAAACAGAATACATATAAATAGATAAAATTCCACATTTACCCGAACCCCCTTTCTTTAGCGATAAGTTTCTACTCTCTTCTTACTTCTATGATATTCAATTGTCCTTTTGAGAGCCTCGTCCAGTCCTACTCTCGGGATATAACCAGTTAGGTTCCGTATTTTGGTAGTATCGGGTATACGATGTATCATATCCTCAAAGCCCTCCCCGAATACCTCCTCGTAGGGCAGGTAGACTATCTCCGAATTACTCTGAGCAAGCATTTTTATCTTTTCAGCCAGGTCAGAGATGGTAATCCTTTCTTCACCTCCTAAATTGAAGATTTCTCCTTCTGCTCCAGGATGGCTGGCTAAATCAATCATCCCATTTACCACATCACTTACATAAGCGAAACTCCTGGTCTGGTTTCCGTCACCATAGACTGTGATCGACTCTCCAGAAAGCGCCTGTTCAATAAATCTCGGTACAACCATCCCGTATTTGCCAGTTTGTCTCGGGCCACAGGTATTAAAAAGCCTGGCTATTACAACCGGCAGGCTCTTCTCTCTCCAATAGGCTAAAGCCATAAACTCGCCCAAAGCTTTACTACAGGAATAGCTCCACCTGTGAGTAGATGTCGCCCCCAGAACCCTACCATCACTCTCTCTGAAAACCTCCTTTCCACTCTTGCCATAAACTTCTGAAGACGACGCTATTATAACTTTCTTCCTATTTTTCTCTGCCAGCCTCAACACCTTCTCTGTTCCTAGCACATTAATTTCTATTGACCTTGTGGGATTATTGATAATGAATTCTACGCCCACAGCGGCTGCCAGATGGTAGACTATATCACAGTCGGTGAGCAGTCTTTCTATCAGTGTTTCGTCCAGAATACTACCGTTGATAAAAGATAGTTTTTCATCTCCAACCAAATGGATTATGTTTTCTCTCTTTCCAGTAGAAAGGTCGTCAACAATCAGAACTTCATTTCCTCTCTTGAGGAGCTCTTCTGCCAAGTGAGAACCAATGAAACCAGCTCCTCCGGTAACCAGCACTACCATTTAAGCTACACCTCTCTGTTTAATCAACTGTTGGTAAATCTCGCTAATACGATCTACCATTACTTCTGCTCTGAAATGGGGGTCAACCATTTCCCGTCCAGCTTCACCCATTCTTGTCGCTTTTTCCTTGTCCTTTAAAAGATGGATAATAGACCTCGCCAATTCCCCCGAATCTCCAGGGGGAATCAGATAACCATTCTTACCATCTTTTACTATCTCTGCCACTCCATCAACTTCAAATGCTATGACTGGTTTACCCATTGCCATGGCTTCAGGTAAGACGCGTGGTAGACCTTCTCTTAAAGATGTGTGGACAACAACATTCATAACCGATATTAGTTTGGGGACCTCTCTCCTTTCCACAAGTCCAGTAAATATAACACTATCCCTTATTCCTAAATCTTCCGCCTGGTGCGTCAACTTCTCCTTCAAAACGCCATCGCCCACCAAGACGAACTTTGTTTCAGGAAAGACCTCCAGAACCTGACAAGCAGCTTCCAAGAAATAATTATGGCCCTTGAGTTCGAAGAGCCGAGATATGTTGCCCACAATCGGAGCTTCGGGACTCAGGCTCAGTTCCTTTCCCGTTTTTTCTACCGAGATGTCCTTATTAGAATACCATTCCAGTTCTATACCACTGTAGATAGTGGAAAATTTTTCCCGACTAGCCACACCCGCTGCTAAGGCCTTTCTTGTCATTACATCGCACACTGAAATTAACTTATCTGTAAGAAGCCCGCTGAACCTCTCACATAGAATATAAATGTAGTTAAAAAATCTCTTCTGATATTCACAGAAAGGGAGGCCGTGGATGCTGTGGATTATTATCTTCACGCCCGCTAATTTAGCGGCCAGCCGACCCAAAAAACCGGCCTTAGAACTGTGGGTATGGACTATCGTATATCTCCCTTTCTTAATCAATAGAAATAGCTCAATAAAGGCTAAGAGGTCGTGTAGAAAATCTATTTCCCTTCTCATATGCGGCACCATTATCAACTTGATTCCTCTCTCCTCAGCCTCTTTTGTCAGACTCCCTTCCGGACCGATCGCAGGTCCTGTGGCCAAATCTACATCGTAGTGGGGGCTATTATTCAAACCCCAAACAGTAAATATTGTATTCTCTTGTGCCCCACCCAATATTAGGCGGGTAATAATATGTAATACTTTAATTTTTCTCATTCTCTCTTCTATTTTCCAAGATTTGGGAGTTGTGTAGCCATTTATGGGCATCCCGATTTATCGGCATGGGCATAAAGCCGTACACTACATTTTATTGACCTTATCCAAAATTTCCAGGAGCCTGGGACCATTGACCTTAACCGAATATCTATCTTCTACTGTCTTCCGTCCCATAATGCCCAGTCTTCGCCTCAGATTCTCGTCCTCAATAAGTAGCGATAGCTTGTCAATCCACTCTTCTTCAGAATCGGCAAGGAAACCATTGACGCCATCATCTATGATTTCTCCATGTACCCCAACTCGAGAAGCAACTACTGGAATTCCCACTGCCATGTATTGAAGGACCTTACATCCGCACTTGCCTAAAGTCCACCCATCATTCTCTAAAGGGGCTACTCCAATGTCAAAGTCTTGCAAATCGAAAACCTCCCTTTCCAATCTCCAGGACTTGCTCACCGTCTCAACTCCTTCAATTCCATAGCCCGCCGTTCCTATAACGTTTAGATAGAACTTGTATCCTTTTGCAAGTGTTCTAAGAACATTCTTAAGTTGGTCGAGATAGAGGGTTGTGGTAGTACTTCCAATCCAACCAATACTTATTTTTTCTCTTTTCTTTCTCTCCCTTACATGATATTTTTCAGTATCGATAGAAGTTGGTATTACCATCACATTCGTATTGAATCTCAACGCATACTGTCTCAAGTACTCATTTCCAGCAATAATATAGTCACTCATAGATAGAATCTTGGGAACACTATTTTTATAACGAAGATTATAGAGGAAACTTCTCTTTCCCGGTGGCAAGAGGAAAATTGCATCATCGAAATCGAAAACCAATTTCCTATGCAATTCCCTGATCAGCTTCTCTATTAAAGGATAGGCTTGTGGTAGAACTTCCTTCTGAAGGAATATAATGTCGCTTTGGCTTGTACCGGCTAAATCTACAAAACGCCTTAATAGTCCCAGAAAAAAATAGGGAAGTTTATTGATAGGACTTTGAGCACTATATACCTTGGAGAAATGCGTGGAGGGGATAGCAGGACTAACCGTACAAAGGATTCCCTGTTTCTTCAGGAACTCGAGATACTGGTAGACCCGATGCCTGCTGGAGGGTCCTAATTCTGAAGTCTGAGTTAAGAAGACGACTCTCATAAATTCACATAAAACATTTTCGTCATCCTAAAGATAGCCGATACGGAAGATTGAACAGTACTTATATTGACAAAATTTGAATAAGAAACACGATTCTATTTAGTTCCAGATTTCTGCCGTTCTTCGGCTTGTCACTTTTGTTTCAAAATCTCCCTCACTTTATCTAAATTGGCGCTAGCTTCTTTATAATTCGGATTAAGGCTTAGCGCCCTTTCAAATTGTTGCAATCCTTCCCTTAATTTTCCGAGATCGGCAAGGGTAACTCCAAGGTTATTGTATGCTTCGGCAAATGAGGGGTCGATATTTATGGCCTCCACATATTCCCCCAGAGCCTTCTCATACCAGCGTTTCCTTCTATATGTATTCCCTAAGTTATTATGTATTCCTGCAAGATTCGGATTAATCTCCAAAGCGACGTTATACTCCTTTATTGCCTCATCGTAGAGACCCCTATTGACATAAAGGATGCCCAAATTATTATGGGCTTCAACCAGATATGGATTAATCTCTAGCGCCTTATTATAGTCTCCTAACGCCTCTCCGTATAGACCTATATTCCTGTATACATTCCCCAGATTGTTATATGCGTTCTCATCATGAGGATTATACCTTATGCTCTTACTATACATAGCAATTGCCATATCGTATTCACCTCTCATACTATAGTAACCCGCCTTGTCAAAGTAGAGGGATGCAACAAATGGCCTTACTGTCCAAACGAGAAGAAGAAGAGTTATGAATAGTATCAGGCTCCGTTTTATTATTGAAGGATGTATATTCCCCTTGCTTTTTTCTAATTTAGGCCCGCCGCTATTCAGTAAGCCCAGCCAGAACCAGAATAGCATACCCGTCGCGGGCAAATAGAGAGAATAGTGAAAAAAGCTATGAATTAGTACAGCCGTAACGCTGGATAGGATGATGATTAGGAAACCTGGAGGATATTTCAACTTATTGAGTTCCTTTAGCCGTCTAATGCCTATCCAATATAGTGTGGCAACCAGCCAGAGAAAAGTTCCCAAACCTAATAGCCCTGTGTCTGCAGCCATTTCCAGATAGTCATTATGTATGAACCTGGACAATCCTTCAAACATTCCGTATTTCTTCGTCCTTAGATATTTGCTTTGGTACTTGGGATGTATCTTCTTAAATGTCCCTGCCCCGGTTCCAAACACAGGGTTTTCCTTTATCAGATCTATTCCCGTACGCCACATAACAAATCTATGCCTTGTGGCAGGGTCCTTCAAATCGGCAATGGAGAGAAACTTTTTAGTAAAGGAGCTCGGTTTTCTGTAGTCCCACCTCATCAATAGTCCAAGACATATGACAAAGCAAAATATGAAAATAACGGATCTCCTTCTCAAAAGATGGCTAAGGACTCTCCCAATCCCTCCTTCGCTCTCTACCTTTGCCCAGGTAAAGAAGAACATTGCTCCAATGAATCCCAACCACGCGCCGCGAGTACGAGTAAATATTAGAGCAACCAGGCTTAATACTGCAATCAAACTAATAAGTATTCTCAATTTCCTATTGCTGGATTCGAAGATAAAGCCTACACTTACTGGCATAGTGAATACCAGAAAGCTTGCCAGAACATTTCGGTTTTCGAAAGGACCAGAAATGTAACCGCTACCGACCACCTTCAGATTCAGCAAATCTATTCCAAAGTACTGGCCGATACTATAGATAGAGATAAGACCAGAAACCAGAATTAATGAAACCATTATCTTTCTCGTCTGTTCTCTTTCCCTAATGACATTTGGCACCAGAGAATATAATACGACAAATAGGATTAAGCCGAAAAGGGCATACAAACTCGCATAAACATCGACTGAACCTAATAGAGACATGCTAGAAGCAATCAGGAAGGCGATTATAGGATAGTTCAATCCACTGGAAATTACTCTTAATTTGCCTTCGCCCAGTAGAAACAGGCTGGCCGCCATAATGGTCAGAATCTGAATAAAGGCAGTTTTCATCGTCGATATGAACCACGGGTTATAGACAAACCTTCCATAGATGATTGGAGTTCCAGTCACCAGCATCAACATCATGGCCATAAGAATCTTATGAATCGGCTTCTTGCTAATCATTCTTACACCCACAATCTCCAATCTCTTATCAATGCCCGACAGCGCTCCTTTAAAACATTTCTCCTATATTGCCAGTATCTCTCAATTCTGTTCTTACTAAGGAAACGGCCTACCAAACTTAGAGACCCGACAGATATCCTCAATAGAAGGCCACAAAAGTTCATGGCCCTTACCAAGATTTCTGGAAATAACCCAAAGTGCTTTCGGTAAAACTTGTGCATGCTTCTATATTGTTCAATTAGCACATTTCCTAAGTTCTGCCGAGCACTCTCCCCTGCATAGTGAATCACTTCTGCATCCGGAGTGAAATATATTTTCCACCCTGTCTTCTTAATCCTATAGCACAAATCAACTTCCTCATAATACATATGGAATCGCTCATCCATCAATCCCACCTGATTGATGACATCCCTTCTTAATAGAAGCACAGAACCCATGGGCTGGTCTACTTCCCTGACGCAATCGTGTTTCCAGTAGCCCATTCTATACCTACCAATAACCTTATTCTTGGAAAACAATCTTTCCAAGCCACTAGCCTCAAAAAAGGCTGTTCTCAAATTAGGAAAGCTCCTGCAAGAAGGCTGTAAATTCCCTGCAGGATTCAACAGTCTACATCCCAATGCTCCCGCCTGGGGATTACCCTCCATAAATTCCACCATCTTGTCCAAAGCATTTGGCAGCACAATTGTGTCCGGATTTAGTAACAGTAGGTATTTCCCTTCACTATCTTTGAGGCCCTGATTAACCCCCTTAGCAAAGCCAAAATTTTCCGAGTTTTCTATTAGCTTAACTTCAGAAAATTCTCTTCTAATCATCTCGCAACTGGAATCGCTGGAATTATTGTCGATGACAGTTATTTGGAAAGAGACTTTTCTAGTATTACGACATATGGAGTGTAGACATTCTCTCAAACGGTCCTTCACATCATAATTCACGATTATTATTGATAAATCTAACATTGTTTTACTTCCTACTGCCTCTATTTGGCTGGCTATCTTTTAGAGTGGCAATTGGTCGGACTCGCAGAGGAAACTTAAAATTTTGTGTTTAGGACATTAAAATTGAGATGCATTCACTTGGGTTGCAAGAAAGTCCTTTATAGTTTGATAATAACTTTGGCAGGCAGTCCAATAAGATAATTATTGTAAGATTTTATCAAAACGAGAGAAAATTTGTCAAATAAAAAGTACGGTTGGTGAGAGTTTTCCATAAGAGAATGAAGGCGTAGCAAAATCGGGCATACCCGCTCGGCGCTCTCTTCAGGAAATCGAATGTGTTTGTCCTTCCCCGGTTTCTGCCAGTGGCGAAGCTTGATCGGCTGACTGGCGGTTCGGCTAGAGCCGGCTCATAGCCAGATGGATTGGCTCACTCCCACTCTTATTCATAAGTTATTCACTGGGAGGAGGTCTTCACCACTTTATATACATGGGCGGTACTATCCGAGAAGACCGGCACGAAGATTTCAGGAAAAAGTAGCAAATTCTTTTCTGCAGGAGGAAATTCGCCAAAACTTCGCTGGTATGAATCCCCCGACATTCTCGCCATAACTACAATGTCTATTCCTTCTTCGACCAAGAAATTCTTCCACTGTACTGGGTCTCCAGAAGACCTGTTGTTAAGGAATACCTCATTATTCAAGCTAGGACCATAAAAGGGGTAAGTCCTCAGTCCCTCCACAAGTATTCTCTTCCGCTCTATGTTCCTGTCAAACCATCTGTATAGTTCCGTGTATTCAAAATTATGACCAAAATGGTCGTACAACCAGTATCCGTAAGTGCGCCCCCTTACTTCCTTTCTATATTTGATAAGTTCAAAGACTACTAAATTTAGAAAAACCAGGAATCCCAGAATCAGGAAACAGGCCCTCTTCTTGCCCTCGATTTTCGGTAAAGAAATTTGCCAAGCAAAAAATATGATTACTGAAACCAGATAGGTGAGGGTCAATACTTTATGACTTTCTTGGCGGAACAGGAGGTTCATCCCAACTATTCCTCCTACGAAGGCTTCGTTCACCGTAGATAGTTTAGTTGCCTGGGCCAAGTCAAATAAATAAGAGAGGCAGATGTGAGTCATTGCCAGAAACACCATTCCAAATCGAACCGATGGCCCACACTTTATCTGATTCAAGGTCCTTGGAACATTCTCAATTACAGTAGGAGTAATCAAGAATATGAAAAGAGTAGCCAATGGCACAAAGCATAATAGAATTAAGTCTATCAAACGGGTCCTACGAGTCTGCAAGAAATTGAGGATAACAATCGTGCTAGAAAGAATTATTATGGGTAACGAGAGAAGTCCCACTATCCCGCCCCTGCTCAAGAGTGCTTTAAGAACCAGGGGAGCTGTTCTTGCATAATTGCCATAATAGATCACCGATGTCTTCTTTAGCCAGTCAAATCTCCATTCTCCTGGAAAGATTTGCCTGCCGAATAGTCTTATTTCTGCAGGTGCAAATGGATTCCCAATAAGAAGGTAATTCCGGATATACCAAAACCCACCAAGGACTAGTATCCCCAAACAGAGTAGAGACATATCCCTTAAGACAAATCTCCTCCTGAATTTACTTGCCAAAAAGTAAATAAAAACAAGCAAGAATATATAGTAGAAGCCATTATGTTTCAATCCCAGAAGAAGGCCCAAAGAGAAGGAGAGAAAAAGAATGGAGCCTATTTGCTCTCGCTTCCGGTAAGAGAGTATATAATTCAGCGAGACCAAGAAAAGAGCAAGGATTCCTATATCATTACTGGCAGTCCCTATGTCCCCCCTTATGCCTGGAGCACTGAATAGCAACAGGGCCCCGTAGATTGCCCACTTCTTATGTATCCCGATTTTTCTACAAAGGGCATATACAGAAAGGAGTACCAGAAAGAGAAATGGAAAGTTCTGGAAATTTACTAATAGGTCGTTATGGAAAGGGATGATAAGCCAGAGCGCAATAAGTTCGCTATTCCCGGGAAAGAACCACTGCGGTGATTTCTGCTCAATAATGGTGCGTCCCTGTAACCAATTGACCGCCTTGGGAAGGTGGTGCCATAGCGAATCACCTTCATATGGAGGCTTTACTAGATTATAGAAGAATTGATATAGCAGGAAGAACAAGCATACTATGACAACCAATTGAAGGAATCGATTCTCGCCCAAATATTTCTTGACTCTCTGGTAAATCTCTGATAAGAAAACAGTTTTAAGGTGACTCTTTCTTTGGGAAATAGAAATAGTTATAAAAGAGCCAGAAATGGTTACTATGAGAAGATTAAGCTGAGTCAAGAGGCCAATAGTACCGAGAATCGTCTCATAAAATATAATCTGTGAAAGATAGAGAACACCTATATTTATGAGATTATCGAATGTATCTTCTAATTTGAAAAATTTTTCATTCAGGAAAACGCAGGACAAGAATACAGATATGTTCATTAACAGAAATGAAGCAAGGGAGATGCCTGTGGTTATGAAACCCATGATTGATGACATTTTATTAAATAGTAAACTGCTAGGGGAACTTCACCGATGAGAATTTGATAAAAAAGTAACTTTTTTGATTTTACCAATTAAGGAATATTGGTGTCAAGATAAGGAAGGTCTTCTGAATGGAAAATATTTTGATATGAAATACGCGAGAATTTCGAAATGTAGCCACTTTACCTCTAGCTATATTCCATTCTTAGAGAATCTTCTTCATAATCCTAATACAGGTCAAAAACTATTTTGTCTAGGAAAAACTAATACCTTAATCTCGGGTCCTGAGCACCTTAATACATACCACCGCCAGGCATTGGAGGTGGGGTTGGTTTCTCTTCAGGTATATCGGTTACCAGAGATTCCGTAGTCAAAAGCACCGAAGAGATGCTGGCTGCATTCTCCAGAGCTAAACGCGTTACCTTGGCAGGGTCGACAATACCTGCTTTCATTAGGTCTACGAATTCCCCTGTTTCTGCGTTCAATCCCACACCCGATGGGCTCTTTTTCACCCTTTCTACAACGACCGACCCTTCAAAGCCAGCATTTTCCGCAATTTGTCTCAACGGCTCCTCTAAAGCTTTCCTAACAATACTAATTCCTGTCTTTTCGTCCTCATCTTCAGGTTTCAGTTTAGACAGTGCCTCCATTGTTCCCAAAAGCACTATCCCTCCACCGGCTACGATTCCCTCTTCCACGGCAGCTCGAGTAGCGTGCATAGCATCTTCTATCTTGAATTTCTTCGATTTCATCTCAGTCTCAGTAGCTGCACCCACATTAATTACCGCTACTCCTCCCACTAATTTCGCCAGTCGCTCCTGAAGTTTCTCCCTGTCATAATCGGAGTCGGTCTCCTCTATCTGTTTCTTAATTTGAGCAATTCTCCCATTGATATCTTTCCTGTCGCCAACTCCACCAACAATCGTAGTATTCTCCTTGTCAACAGTAATCCTCTTTGCCTCGCCAAGCATATCCAGGGTTGCTTTCTCCAGCTTCATTCCCATCTCTTCCGAAATCACCGTCCCCTTGGTAAGTACTGCTATATCCTGTAGCATCTCTTTCCGGCGATCACCAAACCCTGGAGCCTTAACCGCCGCGCACTTCAACGTCCCTCTTAACTTATTTACTACGAGAGTGGCCAAGGCTTCCCCTTCTATATCTTCTGCTATAATCACGAAGGGCTTACCTGTCTGAATAATTCTCTCCAGTATGGGAAGAAGGTCCTGCATTGAGCTAACCTTCTTATCGGTAAGCAGAAGATAAGCATCTTCCAAGACCGCCTCCATCCTCTCGGCATCGGTAACGAAATAGGGAGAGATGTAGCCCCTATCAAACTGCATTCCTTCAACAATTTCCACAGTGGTAGCAGCACCTTTTCCTTCCTCAACCGTAATCACTCCATCTTTTCCTACCTTATCCATAGCATCAGCAATCAAATTGCCAATCTCATGGCTGTTAGCAGCAATAGAAGCCACTTGTGCAATCTCCTCTTTTGTTTTTACATCTTTCTTTCTCATCCTTATTTCCTTAACAACCATTTCCACCGCCTTATCAATTCCTCGCTTGATATGGATAGGATTGGCTCCTGCAGTGATATTCTTGACCCCTTCACGCATAATCGCCTGGGCGAGGACAGTTGCGGTAGTTGTGCCATCACCAGCATCGTCGTTCGTCTTCGATGCAACCTCTTTCACCAATTGAGCTCCCATATTCTCAAATGGGTCCTTGAGCTCAATCTCCTTTGCTATAGTGACTCCGTCGTTTGTAATTGTTGGCGAGCCAAATTTCTTATCCAGAACCACATATCTTCCTCTTGGCCCGAGAGTAATTCTGACTACATTTGCCAACTGGTCCACTCCGCTCATTATTGAACGCATCGCTTCTTCACTAAACTTCATCTGTTTTGCCATTTAATTAACCCTCCTTTCGAGTTCATAAATATGGAAAGCTGATAAGAAGATCCTCTGGATCCACAACTTTCCTTTCTTCAATTACTCAACGATCCCGAGGATATCCTCTTCTTTCACAATCAAGTAGTCTTCATCGTCTATTTTTATCTCGTTGCCCGAATACTTGCCGAAAAGTATCCTATCCCCCACCTTGACATCAAGGGGAAGCGTTTTCCCATCTTCGGTAATCCTGCCTTTTCCCACAGCAATAACCTTACCTTCCTGAGGTTTCTCCTTGGCAGTGTCGGGAATAATAATTCCGCCCTTTTTCTTTTCTTCAATTTCCAAAGGTTTCACCAGAACCCGATCACCTAATGGTCTAACCTTCATTGAATTCCTCCTCCTTTCTGAGATAATTTTAGATGCCGTAAGGCTATTAGCACTCTCTTAAGTAGAGTGCTAAAATATATCTTTTTGAAATGAATAAGTCAAGAGACAGAAATCCACGAAATTTCTCCATACTATAAAGAAATTTGAGATTTCTCAAAATTTCTTCGATTTTCTCTATTTTTCTCTTCTTTTCTGCTTTGGGTCTACCTGCCAGCCCAAGCTGTTTATATAGAGACCCCCGGTTATGCCCCGGGACACATATCTCTAACTTACACATACTCGTAGAATCCAAAATAGTTACCATCATAACCCGCCAGCAAAGTGCCCAAACATCAATAACCAAAAGTAAAAAGTAGCCACTACACTGTATGGTTTTCCAAATTCGTTCTTCTTAGCACGCGAAACTTATCCACAGAGTTTTCCACAATATCCACATTTCTATTTCTTATGTTTCAGGTTCCTTTCCCAGACTATCCTTAGACCTTCCAGCACTAAATTTTCATTTATAACACTTATAATCTCTATCTCTGGCGCGATCAGCTTGGCATAGCCTCCTGTGGCAACAATCCTGGGATCTCCTCCCATCTCTCCCTTTATCCTTATGAGAATTTCTCTAACTTGCCCGATAGTTCCATAAACTATTCCTGCCTGCATGCTCTTCCTGGTGTTTCTACCAATAATACTTTCCGGCTTAGCAATTTCCACATTGGGCAACTGAGCTGCCTTTTCAAAAAGGGCTTGAGAAGAGATACCAATTCCGGGGGCAATTACCCCGCCAACATATTCCCCTTTCCTATTGACTATATCGAAAGTTGTGGCAGTGCCGAAATCAACAACTATGACCGGACCTCTATAGAGTTCAAAAGCAGCTATGCTGGCGGAAAGCCTATCGGCTCCCACCTCTTTAGGATTATCGTACAAGATAGCCATTCCCAAATCTCCTTCCCGGCCGATAACAAGCGGTTTGATTCCGAAGTACATTTGGGAAACATCTTCAAAAACAGGCAATAAAGAAGGAACCACACAGGATATGGCAATCCCCGAGATTTTTTTTCTCTCGATTCTTCCAAGAGCGAAAAACCTCAGTATTTCCGCTCCATACTCATCTGGAGTCTTTGCCGGACTGGTCGAAATCCTCCAGCTCCTTATAAGCCTCTTACCAGCGTACACGCCAAAGGAAATGCTCGTATTCCCAACATCAACGACAAGAAGCATACTAATCTCCTACAGTATCGTCACATCCCCGGCAACAACTCTTTTCTTGCCACTCTTTGTGCCCAGAATCAGGGCTCCGTACGGGTCTATCTCCAATGCCTTGCCCACGACAGTCCCTTCTGGGCATTCTATTCTGACTTCCTTCCCGAGCACTGAAGACATATCCCTATACTTTCTTAGAATCCCGATGACCCGTTTCCTTCTCAAGTCCGAATAGTAGCTATCAAACTTTTTCAAGACTTCTATCAACAGTTTCTTTTTGCGGAGGCCATAACCTAAAGCGTCTTTGAGAGAAATCGCTTTATCCCTAAGGGAGACAGGAATCCGATTGTTGACATTGATTCCAAGACCAACGATTACATAGTCTACCCGGCTAAACCTGCTGACGGTTTCGGTCAGCACCCCACATACTTTTCTAAATTCATCTCCACGGCCGGGACTAATCATTACATCATTTGGCCACTTCAGTCTCACTTCCTTGCCCGTGAACTCAGCTATAGCTTCTGCTACAGCGAGACTACCAATTATAGTTATTCTTGGAGCTTCCGTCCCTGCCATCTCAGGCCGAAGAAGTATGGAGACCCATATGCCTCCTCTCGGTGATATCCATCTCCTGCCCAAGCGACCCTTTCCCTGAGTTTGGATTTCGGCAGTGATAACCGTTCCCTCAGGAGCACCTCTCTCTGCAAGCTTCTTTGCCTTATCCTGGGTCGAAGTAACCTTCTGGTAACAAAATATTTCTCTACCTATAGTTTTCAATCTTTAGTTTAGATACTCGTCCTCTGCTTTGCCGTTGCTATGGCTTACTCCAAGGCGATCTCCCGATATTCGAGCCACAAAGCTATATTTATTCACTCTTTCCTCTACTCCACTATGTCCAAACCTATATCAAGTGCCCTCACTGAGTGGGTAATCTCGCCAATAGAGACCCTTTCTACGCCAAGTTTAGCAATCTTTCCTATACTCTCCAGGTCTATCTTCCCCGAAACCTCTATCGCCGGGCCTTGTGTCCCTTTTTTCCTGCGAGCCACTTTAACCATTTTCAATGCCTTCTTCAAGAGAGGGAGCTCCATATTATCCAACATAATAATATCCACATCCATTGTCAATACTCTTTCAAGTTGCCTGAGATTATCCACTTCTATTTCTACTTTTATTTCTCTGGGAATTCTATCCCTCAGCTGCTCCAAGCCCATTCCGACAAAGCCTTTCTTCCTACGGCTCTCTACTATCCGCCAGTGGTTGTCTTTAACCAATACCATATCATATAATCCCATCCGATGGTTGTACCCTCCGCCACAAGCTACTGCATACTTCTGTAGATATCTCAGCCCAGGGAGCGTCTTCCTCGTATCGTAGATTCCTACACTACTCTTTGTACTAGCCAATTTGCTAGCTTCCACATATCTTCGCGTCACTGTGGCAATCCCCGAAAGGTGCTGCAAGAAGTTGAGTGCTGTCCTTTCTCCTGTCAGAATTACTCGCGCGCTGCCACGAACTTCCGCGATTGTCTCACCTTTCCTTACTTGGAGTCCATCCCTCACCAGTCTCTTGAAGGTAACCTCTCCCTTCTTTCCTAATAGCCTCCCTACGGTTCTGAACACCTCTTCTGCCACTCCTATTCCGGCAACTACGCCCGGCTCCTTAGCAACAATATTTGCTTTTACCATCTCCTTTTCTGGCACAAGCAAATTGGTAGTAATATCTCCCTTCCCTATATCTTCACGGAGTGCATTTCGGACAATTGGTCTTATCTTCTTTAAATCAAGGTTCACATCTTCCTCCACCCTACGACCAGACAGACTCGCTTTTCGTCACCCTCCTCCCGTAAGCAGAACCAAGCAGAAAAAAGCCAAACGGCCCCGAGACTTATCGAGTATACTAAAAATGGGCGCTCTCCCCATTTAAATTTTAACTTTTCTCCTTCGCGGGGTCCCTTTAAGGTCAAAAATCTTGTCCCTTAATATAGCTGCCAGCTCGAAATCGAGATTATCTGCAGCTTGACGCATTTCCTGCTCAAGCTGTCTTATTACCAGGGGCGCTTTTTCTTGAGTCAAATAGTCATAACCTCTCTCGCGCAATATGCTGTAAGCCTTCTGTTTTGTCTCGTCGACAAATTCCTCCTCTTCCCTGATCGCTTTCTGAATCGATTGGGGAGTAATATGGAATTTTCTATTATAATCCAGTTGTTTCTTACGCCTCCGATCCATCTCTTGAATTGCACGCCGCATCGACTGAGTAGCTCCATCCGCATACATAATTACCTCTCCGTTCACATTGCGAGCCGCCCTTCCACAAACCTGTATTAAAGAGGTCTCCGACCTGAGAAATCCCTCTTTATCTGCATCTAATACTGCGACCAGAGAAACCTCTGGCAAATCGAGCCCTTCCCTGAGCAGGTTTATTCCGACCAGACAATCGAACTCGCCTTTCCTGAGGTCTTTCAAAATCTCCACTCTAGTCAAAGTCTCAATCTCTGAATGCAAATAGCGAACCCTTAGCCCCTTCTCTACAAGAAAGGAAGATAGGTCTTCTGCCATTCTCTTGGTCAAAGTAGTCACCAAAACCCTCTCCTTTCTCTCCATCCGCTTTCCAATCTCTTCTATTAGATCATCAATCTGTCCCTCAGTTGGCCTGATCTCAACTCGCGGGTCGACCAACCCGGTCGGCCTTATTACCTGCTCCACCGCAACACCTTTAACTCTCCTCAACTCGTAGGGTCCTGGGGTAGCTGAGACATAGATCGCTTGATTCATTAGTCTCTCAAACTCAGCGAATTTCAAGGGCCGGTTATCGAGTGCACTGGGTAGGCGAAAGCCATACTCGACAAGGGTCTCTTTTCTTGAGCGATCCCCATTATACATACCATTCAGCTGAGGAAGAGTAACATGAGACTCGTCAATAATCATCAAGAAATCTTCTGGAAAATAGTTTATCAAACATGCCGGGGGTTCTCCAGGCTTTCTTCCAGAAAGATGCCTGGAATAGTTCTCAATTCCAGTACAATAGCCCACTTCGAGCATCATCTCAATATCGTAGTTTGTCCTCGTTTCTAACCTCTGTGCCTCCAGTAATTTATTTTGAGATTTCAACTCCCTTAATCTTTCCTCAAGTTCCTTCTTTATCGAGGTTATCGCTTCTTCCAGCCTGGGCCTGGTGGTGACGAAATGTTTTGCTGGATAGATGTAAACCCTTTCTTTTTCCATTAGAACTTTACCAGTCAAAGGGTCGATTTCAACTATTCTCTCGATCTCGTCGCCAAAGAATTCGACTCTAAGTGCAGTTTCCAGATAAGCAGGATATATTTCTACAACATCTCCTCTAACCCTGAAGTTTCCCCGGGTGAAATCGATATCGTTTCTCTGATATTGTATAGATACCAAATCTCTCAAAAGGTCCTGACGGGGGTAAGAATTGCCTATTAGCAGAACAACCAGTAATTCTTTCCATTCCTGTGGAGAACCTATGCCATAGATACAGGAGACAGAAGCTACAATGATAACATCTCTCCTTTCCAAAAGCGAACTCGTAGCTTTCAACCTCAGCCGGTCAATCTGGTCATTTATGGAAGCATCTTTTTCTATATATGTATCTGTCTGAGGTACATAGGCTTCCGGTTGGTAGTAGTCATAGTAGCTCACAAAGTACTCCACGCTATTTTCCGGGAAGAATTGTTTGAATTCGGAGTAGAGCTGTGCGGCTAAGGTCTTATTGTGGGATATTACAAGAGTAGGCCTATCAACATTTGCTATCACATTGGCCATAGTAAAGGTCTTCCCAGAACCGGTAACGCCCAATAACACCTGATGGCTCTCCCCACGCAGAATACCCTGAGTCAATTTCTCAATTGCCTGCGGTTGGTCACCTCGCGGCAGGAAATCTGAAACCAGATTAAACTTCAAGGTTCCTCCAATCGAAGATTCTTCCAGTTAAGGTTCCATTTCTTGAGATATTCTATCATCCCATAATGGGTGCGGTCGAGAGAAAGTGGAGTAACCGATATCTTGTTCTGTTCAACGGCTGCGATATCGGTTCCTTCTTCCGGGATTCCAGAGAGATTCTCTCCAGAAATCCAATAGTACTTTTCTCCGCGAGGGTCGGTCCGTTCCTGAATCTCCTTGCCATAGATTCTCTTTCCTTGCCTGGTTATCTCTACTCCTCTAATTTCTTCCAATGGCAAGTCGGGAATATTCACATTAAGATAGACATTCCGGGGCAACCCTTCTTTGACTACTTTTTCAGCCAGGGAACGGGTAAAACTTGCTGCCACTTCGAAATGGTACCCGCCCGTGACCACCAAAGATATGGCCATAGAGGGAATCTCCAACATAGTGGCCTCCAGGGATGCTCCTACCGTCCCCGAATAGTTAATATCATCACCAAGGTTAGCCCCGTTATTTATTCCAGCAACTACTAACTGGAGGTCCTCCTCCATTAAGCCCAATATGCCTAACCTCACGCAGTCTGAGGGAGTGCCATTCACCAAGAATCTCTTCTCCTTGAGTTTCTGAATCCTTAGAGGTTTATCCAGGGTCAGGGAGTGGCTCGTAGTGCTCCTCTGCCGGTCTGGAACCACCACATAGATTTCACCAAGCCCGGACAATGCCTGAACTAAATATTCTAACCCCCTGCCATGGATTCCATCATCATTGGTAACCAGAATTCGCATTTTCTACTATCTACCTCTGTGGTCGGGCACCATTTATGGTGCCGTTTGGCTGGCCCCTCTTCAAACTGTCGTCTTTCGTCACCCTACCCCGTCCCGATACCGGGACGGGATCGGGAAAGGGCGACCGACCAGCTTCCGCGTGCTTTTAAAAGGGAAATCGGATTTATTCCATACCTCTAACCGTAAAATCAACAATAGGGTATTTTTCAAACGCCGACAATAACCATTCCTTTCCGTATTTCCGACTATAATAATTCCAACTTGAAAATTCGTAATTTCCTAATTCATCGATGTTTTGAATAATCCCATGTTTAATTGGATTGTGGTGGATATAGTTAAACCTCAACCAAAAATCTCTTTCTGAACGCATACAAGTATCCCAGTACTTTCCTTTATACCATACTTTTCTTTTCATTGTACTATCTGCCTTGTTAAAAAAATTGGAAGATGCACCGTTTATTTGACCAATAAATTTTGATAAGGCCTCTGCGGAATTCAAATTAAACAAAAGATGATAGTGATTATCCAAAATAACCCATGCTCTTATCACCACAGAAAATAGTTTTGATTTCTCAATAAACAACTTTTTTAAGTAGGTTTTCTTTTCAGGGTTATTTATTATGCCCAATTTATCGAATGTCGACGACGACACAAAATAGTATGTTTCAGCTTTATAAATATGAGGTGGGCGATGATTTCCAGATTTTACTAGTTTCACAATAATTAGTCTTCGTCACCCTAAAGGGTGACCGACCTAGCTAATTTATAATGTATAGTAACAAAACTTTCAAATAAAATCAATATAAATTTAAGTTGACAGTAGCGAGCAGTTTATGATATTTTTCTAACAGAAGAAATCCAAGAAGC
>Ga0315309_1000513_pt1 | contig 23473 bp, 23 predicted proteins | sample TDP4_MG_FD_203080 | JGI IMG/M metagenome (GOLD analysis project Ga0315309, IMG submission 203080) | Freshwater sediment microbial communities from Lake Towuti, South Sulawesi, Indonesia - TDP4 | ecosystem: Environmental > Aquatic > Freshwater > Lake > Sediment | place: Indonesia: South Sulawesi...
TTTTTGTCCAAGTCTTATAGGATGTAGTTCAAACATTATAATTCCTTTGACCTTTCTCGCCTTTTCAAGTTGAGAAATAAGAATTCTAGCGATTTCTCTAACTGATAAGCCATACTCATCGACCATCAAATCGTCGGTCCATTTATTCAATGGAATACAGGTATAAGTCGATTGTTCACCATTTTCCAACTTAATTTCAAAGAAATCATATCTATTTTGATAGATTTCATTATAGCCTATTCCTATATCCCATTTGAAGCCATATTTTTCTACCAATTGTTTGGTTGTCCCATTGTAGTTGTTATACGGGGCTCTAAAACCTTCAAAAGGGATTTTTAGGTTTTTGAAAACCTGAATTGCTTTCTTGAATTCAATCTCTTGTTGAATTCGCGACAAATATTGATATTTAATATGTTTGTATCCATGAATGGCCACTTCATGGGGAAAAGACTTCATTAACTCTACATATGTTGGGTGGCTCTGAGCTGTTGATGCAACAAGGGGAAAAGTGAATTTTGCATCGAACATATCCAGAGTCCTAGTAATTCGGTCCAACAATTGATAAAAGGTGGTCATATGAAAACGAAACATTTTCATAGAATGAATAAAGAGCCTGCTACTGCGTTGAGCTTTTAGATGGCGACCCCAAGAGAACATACGACTAAGACTTACCATCCTAGCTTCGCCACTTTGCGCCTAACGGGGAGAGATATATTTGGGTTTCTAGTCCGAATTTTCCTTCATAACGAGAAGTAATTCCTCCTTCTCAATAGGCGGTATGGCGTTGATTTGGAAGGTTGAAAAGCATTTTGGTGCTTTCTCCGACGCCATCTCTCGTACTGGTGGGCAGGCAAGAAACTTGGTTCCGTGCATCAAGCTGCACGTCCATGACAAGTTGATGGACTCCGTATCTACGTATTAGATTGTCGAGACCCATCCTAAGGAGGTTGAGGAGCGTCTTGGGATGGTTGGGGGATGCCGTCTGAGAGAAGTTTTTGCAGTGCACTTGAGAGGATCTGGAGGCATTTCCCGACAATGATGGGTAGGTGTTAGCACTTCGCAGAGTATGGGCTTGTAGACTCGAATCAGTTATTGATTTCTACTTGCCTTAAGAAACTCGTTTCAGGCTTTTGATTTTTGTAAGACGAATGACTTCCTTGAGGCACAAGTTTATTTAATAGCCTAATCTAGTTTACAAGTGGACTTTCTGTACGGAACGAAAACTTTTCTGAAAATCAAAGGCTAATTGGTGTCAACATTGGGTCGAAGGTTTGGTCGTTTCCTCCGTATATTGGCATGGCTTGCTCCCATTTATCAATTTCGCGCCAGTGTATGGCGTAAATGTGGTGCGAAGATTGGAAAGCGAGTATACATAGGAAACCTAGCCTACATTGACGGAGAATATCCCCATTTAATTACAATTGAAGATGATGCCAGTATAGGTCCCCATGCTTTGATTCTTGCTCATTCTACTGGAAGCCCTTACCACCAGCAAACCGGCATCTTCAAACAGCATCCACGTCCCGTACATATCAAGCGTGGTGCTTGGATTGCTTCTGGCGCCATTGTTCTACCCGGTGTTACAATTGGCGTCGGTTCAATAGTTGCCGCCGGCGCTGTTGTTAATCGAGATGTTCCCGACCTTAGTGTTGCTGTTGGCAATCCTGCAAGAGTGACTACTAGGTTATCAAAGCAAGGAGATGCTCAAGGCGAGAAAGAAGGAGAAAAATAAGGGTTACCAGAATTCCCCATACCAGTATCGTCATTTCCTCGATTCAAGAAGTCTTGGAGTTCTATGTACGTGCTTTGGTATGAAACAAGTCAGTGATATTGTTCATGATTCTATTCAACAGGTAAAGATATTGCTCCTAGGGTATGATAAGAACTAATCCTCTGATTCTCTTTTCTTGAGCTTGTGGAGCCTCTCGGATTGTCTACGCCGGTGAACAAAATCTTAAGGGAAAAAACCTGCTATGTCGCTGCTTTATTGAAGCACTCTCCCCAAGGGATGCTCTTCTAAATATTAGGAAAAGACATGCAATCATCATACAAAGTGCAGTGCCAGCAGCACTTTTCAATGGACGTCGAATCACCTTTGTACGGACACCTATTCAATATCTCCTAGAATTTCTAGAATTATAACCCTCTAAGATGGTCAAACCTCTCAAAAAAGACAATAGAAAAAGTTCCGAGGTAGCTTTTCTATAGTAGAAAGTATTATTGTATCTAAAACATGGTACAATGGCGCTCCATAGGTATAGTCTCTTATCTTTCCTCCTTTCTCTTGCTGCAATATTGTAGCGCAGGCACAGCTAGCGGGCCGATATTTAAGCCATACCCCAGCTAAGGAAATAGATGCCCCACCGACGCGTGAATTGAATGGTCATGAAATTGTATGATAATTTCAATTATTGAAAACGATAACTTCAAGTGATGGAGGTGTGCCGATCAAAGGTAGGTGATAGAGGTGTGTTGCGCACCAGTTGGGGTGGTTATTGATATTGAGGATCTATTATAGGGAGAGTATTTGTCTTCACTGGTGGATTTGGATCCTGTTTGTTGGTGCAATTGCATTCCCCTCGTCTATTCTCGTCGTTCAATCCTTTCTTGAACCACCGGCGTGGTGGAAGCCAGCGCCTGTCTCCGCATTGCTCATTCTAATTGTGACCTTTGGCCTTATCTTCCTCAACTTTGCAAAACTAAGCATAAAAGTGGATTCTGAGAAGATCAGCGTCAGGTATGGATTGATAAAAAAGACAATTTCTTGGAATGAAGTCGTGTCTTGTGAGCCGACAAGAGCAGATCTAGGTGTGTACCTTGGCGTTGGAATAAGACTTGGAGTCGACAACTCGCTTGCTTTCACAACCTCGTTTGGAAGTGCCGTAAGAATCGTGAGAAGTAATGGGCGGTCGTTCGTTTTCTCAACTAATAATCCAGAGAAACTCTCGAAAATCATAAATGAAATTTCCAAGGCGCGCGCTCTTCGAAGCTCATCGCCGTCAAAGATCCTATGAACGGGCTCTAGTACTAGGAGAGACATCCGGTTGGCGCCACGGATCAAAGCGGAATGAACCTATCTTTTCAACAATTTCTTGCCGTGTTCATAGCCTTTTTCAAAAGCCATCAAATTTAGTTTTTCTGTTCCGTTAGGAATGTTTTCCTTTATTGACTCTCTAATCGCGTTTTGATCCACAATTCCTGTGATAGCAGTGAAAGCACCTAACATGACTATGTTTGCGACTATTTTCCCTCCAAGTTCTTCGGCAATCTTTGTAGCTGGGACCCGAAATACCCTGACGTTTTTCAGCTCCTTCTCTTTAGGAATCATGTCGGGGTCCAAAATCATTATTCCACCGGCTTTTATGTCTTCCGCGTAGTCGTTATAGGCGTGTTGAGACATTACAACCAGCACGTCGGGTTGGATCACTTTGGGAAAGTCTATATTCTCTTCGGAAATCACTACTTCAGACTTGCATGCTCCGCCTCTTGACTCAGGACCGTACGACTGTGTTTGAACGGCGTTCTTTTCTCCGTGGATGCAAGCGCCTGCAGCCGTGATAATTCCAGATTTAATGATGCCTTGGCCACCGAAACCTGCAAACCTAACTTCAATCCGCATGTTACCTCATCTACCTTGATGCCTTCTCGTTAATCTGAGACATCTTTTCATGAAGTAGTTTTTCGTAAGTTGGCTTCTCTACGTCCACAAACTCTCCAACGGGTATTCTATCAGGTGTTATTTCGGCTTTGGCCGGGTCTGAGAAGCTCTCTACCACGGAGGCTTTCTTGAACCATTCCATATTCTCTAGGCCGGTTTTCATCTTGTTGTAGCGGCCGAAAATCTCTGGGCAAGGCGATATCACTTCGATGAAACTGAAACCTTCTTTCTGCAATATTTTCTTTATGGACTGCGTTAATCTTACCACATGCAGAGTTGTCCATCTAGCCGCGTAAACGGCTCCCGACGCTGCTGCCAAGTGCATAAGATTGAAAGGGTGTTCAATATTTCCATAGTAGGTCGTCGTTGTTTTTGATTCGAGGGGCGTTGTTGGGCCTGCTTGTCCACCTGTCATTCCGTAATTGAAGTTGTTCGCACAGATAACTTTGATGCCTAAGTTTCTGCGTGCAGCGTGGATGAAATGATTCCCACCTATCGCAAACAGGTCTCCGTCCCCGCTTATAACAACAACCTGCAATTCTGGATTCGCTAGTTTCACTCCTGTCGCGAAAGCTAATGCACGCCCATGCGTAGTATGAAAGGAATCAGTATTTGTGTATCCCGCAGTGCGACCAATGCAACCTATGCCGGATACGACCACGACCTTGTCAATGTCCATCTTTAGCTCATCCAAAGCATGGACAAAAGCATTCAAGACAATCCCATTACCGCATCCGGGACACCATATATGCGGCATCATCGCCTGTCTTAAGTACTTCAAAAAGGGGTGTTCAACCGTTTGTTCAACCATTAGCGACTCCCCCTAATTGCCTGAAGGATCTCTGCCGGAGTGTGAGGATCTTCGCCCAACTTTCCAAGAAACGTTACAGGAGTCCCCTTCGCAGCTCTCTCAACTTCCCGAACCAACTGTCCGCAGTTCATCTCTGGAACGACTATAGCCTTTACTTGTTTTGCCATATCGGCAACTTGCTTCTCCGGGAACGGCCACAATGTGATGGCACGGAGAAGGCCTGCCTTTATGCCCTTTTCTCTCGCTCCTCTTACTGCGCTTAAAGCAGCTCGGGCAACTATCCCGTAGGCAAATACGCCGATTTCCGCATCCTCAAGCAATGTTTCCTCGACTTTTGTAATTTTATCCGCATTTATACCTATTTTATCACACAGCCGTTTGACAAGCTTCGACTGAGCCTCAGAACTTGATGTCTGTGGGAAGCCGCGTTCATCATGTGTCAAGCCCGTCGCGTGAAAATGATATCCTTCACCGAAACAAGCCATTGGTGGAACTAGGTTGTCGTCGGGCATGAAAGGTTCGTATCCGTCCGGTGAAACATTCGGTTTCTTACGGTTCACTATCTTTATCCTATCAGGCGAAGGTATCACAACCTTCTCCCACATGTGTCCTACAATTTCGTCTCCCATGAGCAGGGTAGGAACTCTGTATGTTTCAGAAAGGCTGAAAGCCTCAATTGTCAAGTCAAACATTTCCTGAACAGAAGAAGGCGACAAAGCGATAATTCCATAATCTCCGTGGGAACCCCACTTCGCCTGCATTACATCCTGTTGTCCAGGCAGAGTTGGTTGCCCAGTGCTCGGTCCCCCACGCATAATGTCGACTACTACGCATGGTGTTTCCGTCATTACTGCTAAACCTATGTTTTCCTGCATAAGGCTGAAGCCCGGCCCGGAGGTGGCTGTCATGGCTTTCAAGCCAGTGTAAGAAGCTCCAATAACAGCCGCCATTGACCCTATTTCATCTTCCATCTGGATGTAGATTCCGCCGAACTCTGGCATTCTCTGCGAGAGGTGTTCAGCGATTTCTGTTGCTGGTGTAATAGGATAACCTGCGAAAAACCTGCAACCAGCTACTATTGCGCCCTCAGCGCACGCAACGTCTCCGTTCATGAAGTGAGAACCAGTAGACAAAGCTCGTTTGTCGCTCATGTTTAGCATCCTTCTTGGCACGGCTTTTCAGTAACGTAAATTGCAAAATCTGGGCAGACGGCTATGCAGAACCCACAAATGACACATTTGCTTTCATCTACGACTTTGGGCGGATGAACACCGCGGGTATTTATTTCCTGCGACTCTTCTAGAACCTTCTTCGGACAGAATCGAATGCAATAGCCACAGCCCTTGCATTCGTCCTTAATCAAATGTATTTCCCCTTTTGATGGCTTAGCGCTCTTGGCATCAAGCGGAGGGTGTCTGATTCTCTCAGGCATTGCTGGTTCCAACCTGCAAAGCTTTTCCGAAAACTCTTCTAGCCTTCTCTATGTCTTCAGGCGAGACGTTCTCGATGATCGAGTGCACTTCACGAATCTTGTTGGCGAATATCTCGCCTTCTGCTGCGGAAGCCCACAGCAATTGCAGTCTTTCTTTGTTCAGGTCGTTCTGCTCCATTTTTTTCCACAAGCGTTCCACACGTTTCCGTGTCTGATAGTTCGCATTGATGTAGTGGCAGTCTCCTAGATGGCAGCCAGCCACTAGTACGACTGCAGCTCCTCTCGCAAATGCTCTTTCAACAAAATTCTGAGCCACACGCCCTGAACACATCGTTCGGATTATGCGAACATCAGGCGGATACTGCATTCTGCTAACGCCGGCGAAGTCTGCACCTGCATAGGAACACCAGTTGCAGCAAAATGCGACAGCTTTCTTTTCTGGGGTGTTCTCAGTGACAGCATCAATTTGGGCTAGGATTTGTTCATCAGTGAAGTGGCTCTGCGTCAACGCGTCATATGTACACTCGGCTGCGCATGTTCCGCATCCACCACACGCAGCCTCTACAATGTTGATGATTTTCTTTTCCTTGTCTAACGTGATGGCATTATAGGGGCAGACTTTCACACAAAGTCCACATGCCTTGCATTTCTCATCATTGTAGATCGGCGTAATGGCTTCAACAGTCACTTTACCTTTGGCCATCAAGATCCCCGCGCGGGCCGCAGCTGCACCTGCTTGGGTCACACTATCCTTGATGTCTTTGGGAGCTTCAGCACAGCCGGCGAAGAATATTCCTCCAGTAGCAGCATCTACCGGTCTGAGTTTTGGATGTGCTTCCATGAAAAACCCGTCTTGGGTTCTGGAGAGTGTGAGCAAGCGTTGTATTGTCTCGCTGTCTTGTCTGGGCTCGAGACCTATTGATAGAATTGCCATGTCAGCACTTATCTTGTATAATTCCTTTTGCAGAGTATTCTCGCCAACGAGCCAAATGTCGTGTGTCTTCTTGTTCTCTAGGATTTCAGCAGGGAGTCCTCGTATGAATGCGACGCCTTCCTTTTTGGCCCGATTATAAAGTTCTTCAAATCCTTTTCCATAGGCTCGTATGTCAACGTAGAACACATAGATTTCAGTTTCAGGCCAATGCTCCTTGATCAATAAAGCATCTTTTATGGTGTTCATGCAGCAGACATTGCTACAGTACAGCTTTCCATTCTTGTTGGAGCGTGAGCCGACGCACTGAATGAATGCGACGCGCTTCGGAATCTGCAAGTCGCTAGGCCTCAACAATCGGCCGCCGGACGGTCCACCTGCATTGATTAGTCTCTCGAACTCCAGTGAGGTGATTACGTTTGGATATCTACCATACCCGTAGTTTGGCAATATGGATGGGTCGAATATGTCTGCGCCAGTCGCTACAATTATCGTGCCTACATCGAGGTTGACAGTTTCAGGTTTCATGTCGAAGTCTATAGCTTGCCTTTCGCAGGCTTTGATGCACTTGTCGCAAACTATCACGCCTTCATTGTTGAGACAATTACTCATGTCGATTATGTAAGTGGATGGAACTGCTTGTGCGAACGGCGTGTAGATTCCGTGCCTTATGGCTAGACCCACATCAAACTCGTTAGGTACTATTGTGGGGCAGACTTTTACACATTCGCCGCATGCCGAACAATCCTTCTTGACGTAGCGCGGTTTCTTCAGCACTTTCACCTGGAAGTTGCCGATATAGCCCTTGACATCAGTAACTTCGCTATTGGTCAATAGCTCGATGTTTGGATGATGCCCAGCATCAGACATTTTGGGTGCAAGAATACAAATCGAGCAGTCCATCGTCGGAAAAGTCTTGTCTATTCTAGCCATCATCCCTCCGATGCTTGGTTCCTTCTCAACGAGATACACTTTGTATCCTGTTTCAGCAAGGTCCAAAGCGGCTTGAATACCTGCAACGCCAGCTCCTATTATAAGGGCTTTGCGAGTTATCGGGACTTCAATTTCTTGAGCTGGCTGAAGTAAGGCGGCTTTGGCTACTGCCATTTTGACAAGGTCCTTAGCCTTTTCTGTTCCACCTTCCCGGTCATATAGGTGAACCCAGCTACACTGTTCACGAATGTTAGCCATTTCGAAAAGATACTTGTTTAGTCCGGCTTCTTGACACGTTTTTCTGAATGTTGGTTCGTGAAGGCGAGGAGAGCATGACGCTACTACCACGCGGTCGAGTTTTTGCTCCTTAATGTCTTTTTTTATTATTTCTTGTCCTTGATCTGAGCATGTGTAGCGGTTGTCTTTTGCAAGAACAACATTTGGAAGGGTGGCAGCAAACTTGGTTACTTCTGCACAGTCGACAGAACCGGCAATATTCAATCCACAGTGGCAAACATACACTCCGATGCGAACGCCATCACTGCTTTGTTTGGGCTCTGATTGCTTTTTTTCCGCCATAGCCTTTAACCTTCTAAGGATTTCAGGTAACTCTCAATTGACTCAGCAGCATTTTTTCCTGCTCGGATCGCTTCTATTACCGTAGCAGGTCCTGTAACAACGTCTCCCCCCGCAAAAACCCCTTGAATGCTGGTTTCCATTGTAATCGGGTTGACCCACAAGGTTCCATCATCATTAACATCTATTTCTTTCGGGAGAAATCCAAGGTCAGGATTCTCTCCAGTCGCGAGAACAACCATATCAGTCTTCCGTAAGAAATCTGAGCCTTCCACTGGAGTTGACGTTCTTCTCCCGCTTTTGTCAGGTTCGCCCAACTGCATGCGCACGCATTCGATCGCAGTGGCTTTTCCTTTTTCTCCTAGTATCCTTTTCGGTGACACGAGAAACTCGATTTTCACGCCTTCGTCTTCCGCCTCTTTAACTTCCCATGGGATTGCAGGCATTTCGTCTCTTGATCTCCGATAAAGAATGGTTACTTCGCCTGCCCCAAGCTGCATAGCAGTTCTTGCAGCGTCCATCGCAACGTTCCCTCCACCGATCACCACGACATCTTTCCCAATTTCCACACCTTCTCTGAAGTTGACCTTCCATAGGAAGTCAATGGCGTGAATTACCCCTTTTAGGTCGCCTCCCTCGATTTTCAAGCTCGCGCTCCTTTGAGCTCCAACACCTATGAAAACAGCTTTGTATCCCTTCTTCTTCAAGTCTGCAAAACTCAAATCCTTTCCAACCGTTGTCTCAGTCTTGAAGTTCACCCCAGAATCCCTAATAAATTGAATTTCTCTAGCCAAGAGCTGTTTCGGCAATCGACTATCTGGTATGCATTTCCTCAACATTCCACCCGGTTCGCTAAGAGATTCAAAAACTGCAACATCGTAGCCTTTCAAGCTCAGTTCATATGCAACGGTTAATCCAGCCGGACCAGAGCCCAAGACTGCGACCTTTTGGTTTTCTGAGGCGGTTTTGGCTTTTCTGGTTCTCAGGGTTTTTTCCCGCGTCCTTTCAGCATTTTCTAGGACTGCCTGCTTGTCCAATCCTGCGCGTTCAGGGTGAAAGCATACAGACAGCGTTACAAGCGGGAGGGGAATGGTTTTCACAATTTTATTAAGTGCGCTCTCGAAGGGCTGCATTTGCCCTTGTTTGGTTGCGATTGTGCGCATGATTAGAAAAATCTCTGGAAGCTTGAGCGCTTGGGGACAGAGTCTTTGGCAGCGATAGCACCATGCGCATAGCCAAAGCTCGTCCGAAGCCAAAGCTTTCTCGGGACTCAGAACAACTCTTTTCAATAGGTCTCGGGGATTGAAGTCTTTTCTAAGCATTTCGGATACTGAGCAGCTGGCCGTGCAGATTCCACATTCAAAGCAGTACTTGATTTTTTCAGTGTCAAGGATTCTTTCAAGAGTTTCCTTGATCGTTGCTGGTTCCTTTGTCTCCAAGCCTCAGCCCTCTTAGTAAAAGCTTTTGCAGGGATATGAAACCATACAGACATAAAGGTTTTTGCGACTAGCTTAAAACTCTTGTTCTCATCGAATTAGTTGTTCATATGAACAGCATGAGGACATCTAACTGATTTTCTCTTTCAACTGTCTAAAGTCCTCTTCGAGAACAGTTTTCAGCCCTCCAACATAGAGTGCTGCGGCTGGATGATAGAGCGGAAAGATCACTCTGCCTTCCTTCGACTGGTTGCGCTGCCCGTGAACCTTTGAAATTGAGGAGTCTTTTCCTAGGAAAGTTTTCAGAGCAACATTACCCATTGGGCATATCGTCTTAGGGTTGATGATTCTGATCTGTCTCTCAAGGTACTCGGAGCAGGCTGATATCTCCCCTACGCGAGGTGGTCTGTTTCCAGGCGGTCTACATTTCACTATGTTCGTTATGTAGACATCGTCTCTTCGGAGACCTATTGACGAGAGAAGTTGACTCAATAGTTTTCCGGCTGCACCGACGAATGGTCTTCCCTGCAAATCTTCATCCTGTCCTGGAGCTTCTCCTATGAACATTATCCTAGTCCTCACATTTCCGTCACCCGGGACAGCGTTCTTCCTCTCCTTGTGAAGCTCACACTTGGTGCATTCCCTCACTTCTTGATTGATCTGCTCAACAAGCTCCAGAACCTTATCGCTCATGCTGACCTCCACTCATCGGTAATTCTGCGATTGCGGCTGTTTACCCCTCTAGTACTGCCTGCACTTATTAAAGCTGAATTTCCATCCGACCTAGGATCCTAGCCAAGAAGCTTTTTCTAAGCTCGTAAGCTCCATTCGGACAGATCTCATTGCATGTGAAGCACCTTAAACACCTACTGTAGTCCAAAACTGGATAGGGACAGAGTCTGATAGCCTGAGCAGGACAGTGAGACGCACACGTCGCACACCTAGTGCAATTTGCTTTGATCAACATTGGTCTAGTGTAGACAAAGCCAACCATCAATCTGAACAGAGGATTTGGTACCATGTCAAAAGGCATAGTCTTGACCTTGGTCCAAGAGAGATTCAATTCTCTTACGTCCGTCCCCTTCACCTGAATGTCCCTAAGCGCACCATGCCCTAAGCCTCTCGTGGATGCCTCCGCAGTTGTGACGATCTCGTTCTCCTTGTAGCCAACAATATTCGAACATACAGCGTCTAATGCAACGCTATCTCTGCTCGCAACAATAATTCCAGCCTTCTTGATGGTTCCATAACTCGGCCCATTGCCATCCATTCCAACTACTCCATCCATGACAGCGAGCCCTGGCCTAATTGCTGAGGCAATGTCAGCAATGCCCTGACTGAAATGCCTGATGTTGCCAAGAGCATGGAGTTTCATCCTCGTGGCTGTGGGAATAGTGCCAAACAGATTCTTCAACGCTCCGGTGAACTTAGTTAGGTTGTGATTCTTCAACTTTGGAACTGACACGACGAGTTGAGCGTCGAGAACCGGCCTAGCAACATATATTTCACTGAGGTGCATTGCACCTTTGGGTGCAGGGATCTTAACGAAGCCCTCAGCCTCGAAGTTGGATGCCTTGGTCTTTGTCTCCTTAGCGACCTGCTCAATACCCGAGACCTTGAGAGCTTTCCTAGTCTCAACAGGGCCGGCAGCAGAGGAGTCTCCGAGAACTACGTCTGCTCCGGCGTCTTGGAAGTACTCGATCAGCGCTTTGGCTACTGTTGGATGAGTCGTGACAGCATCTTCTGGTTTCCTGGCGGCTAGAAGATTCACTTTTAGTAGAACTCTGTCTCCGCCTCCAACATGTAGACTCTTAATGCCGCCTGCCTTCTCAATCGACGAATAGGTGGCTTTCTTGACTTCATCATAGTCATAACTTGTGCACTTTACGACAGCTACTTCACTTTTCAACGAGCGTGAAACCTCCGCAAACCAAGCTCCAAGAATAGTCAAGAAAGAGAAGGAATCTTGGTATCTTCGCGTTGTGTTACTCTTAGACTCCTTATGTTGGCTTATTTAAAATCCTTTTTCTCATTCGAATTGTTTGGTCAGCTCATTTGCCTGAAGAATTCCCACGTAAGTCATCTTGTAGATAGAGTAGCCCATGATATTCATTGATATCAATGATCCTATGAACAACCCAATGTACCATAGCACCGCTGAGAGCGCGTAGGTGTCTGCCAATGAAATATAGATGGGCATGTAAGAGCCAACCACTAAACTCACGGTGATATTCTCGACAAGAATAGCTATCTGGATCCACGCTAGTCCCTTCTTTCCTTTATTAACAAGAAGTCGGTAGATCTTGTAGCCAAAGATCGCTGCGACGAGATTTGCCACTGGCCCCGCTATGACATCGAGTGTTCCTGAGAGACCTGTCGAAAGACCGTAGTAGTTCCCAACAATGCACCCGATAGAAAGTCCGATGGCACCAGGATATCCGAATATGAACGCAAGAGGCATCAAGCAATCAGCTATGCGAATCTGAGCAGGACCAAACGAAAAAGGTGCGAAGAAAATGACCAGAGTCGCATACAGCGCCGCAATGATCCCAGAAATCGCTACCCGAACTGTATGGCGCTCATGGAGACCCTCTAAAGAGCTAGCAGTGCTAGAAGGGATTCTGGTGATGGTAAGGTCAATCAACTGTCTTCTATCAAAATTCAATTGCTCTATTTCACCTCCACTTCCCGGGGTTTATTTTGCGCGGAACGGGCTGGAGGCCCCACTCACCCGCGCACCGACTACCTGCCGAGATGATACCCATACCTACTAATAAACACTTGTGGCGCGGGTCATCCACAACCCTATCCCCGTGGTATCCTATCTTTTCAGCGCTTCCTTTGGCTGTTCAGTAAAGAAAATTCAGAAAAGTTCGATCCAGATCCTGTCTGGGTCTTCAATGTAGGCCCAGCGACCGCCACTTGCCTTCATTTCCAATACTGTGCGGTATCCTGCTTTGCGAGCTTCTTCCAAAGCCTTGTCCAGGTCGTCGACTTTGAAAGCTAGATGATCCAATCCCTCTCCCACGGTGTATTTGGTATTGTAAGGGCTGTTCTTCTCATAGTAGTTTAGTTCCAGGATGAAGCCGCCTTTCTCACTTTCTAAGGAAACGACTTCTCCTTTGGCTTGTTCAACCTTGCCACGATTCACGATTTTCATGCCGAGCAGTTTCGTGTAGAAGTCAATAGATTTCTGGAGATTCGTCACCCTTATTCCAACATACGTGAATCTAGACTTCAAGACTATCACCTAGTTATATGTCTACATCTTCCTCCTTTATCACGACACATTGTAGTAAGTACTTATGGATTTCCTTAATAAAGCGTTTTTGATGATAGATAGTGGAAATCGATAATCACTTTACTCTTACTACCTCTCTTATCGTTCAGCTGATGGGCGTGGTGAGGTTTGAGGGCAGTTGTAATGTCAAGAAGCGGCGTGGTTGTCAAGGAGGTGGAACAGCCCTCCGTAACTGAGAAGGATGTCCTCATCAAGATTGTGGCTGCAGGTATCTGCGGTACGGACTTGGCGATCACGTCAAGTAAATTAAAAGTCCCTTTGCCCTTGGTCCTGGGGCACGAGTTAGCAGGCGAGGTTGCTGCAGTAGGTAAAGATGTGGAAGACATCAACGTTGGTGTCAGGGTTACGAGTGAAATAAACTTGACTTGCGGAAAATGCTTTTTCTGTGAATCTGGCATTCCAACTCATTGCTTGAGGCGAAAAGCAATCGGAATCGACGTGAACGGCGCCTTCGCAGAGCTGATAGCTGTTCCACGCGAAGACATTCACATTCTGCCTGACCCCATAAGCTACGAGGAAGGAGTTTTCATAGAACCCTTAGCCGCCGCAATTCAGACAATGAAGATGAGCAAGATAAACTCGAAGGATGCCGTTGTCATAGTAGGGGACGGAAGACTGGGGCAACTTGTCGCACAGGCCGTCAAGGCTGCGGTGCCTGACTCCAAGGTACTCATGTTGGGGAAGCATGACTCAAAGTTGAGACTGGCGGAGGAAATTGGCGCCGTAGATCGAACGATCAATGTTGCACGGAAGGACCCCGTGAAGACCGTTATGAGTGAAACGGAAGGGTTGGGAGCCAGTGTTGCTGTTGAGGCAACTGGGAAACCGGACGCGGTGAACTTAGCTTTAAGCGTAGTTCGCCATAGAGGGATAATTGCTCTCAAGAGCACACATGGGGAAAACGCGACCCTAGATGTAACGCAGGTTGCTGTTAGAGAAATAACTCTGCAGGGCTCGCGTTGCGGACCATTCGACGATGCCATTAACATGCTCAATGAAGGAAAAGTCAAGGTCAAACCACTAATATCTGCGAGGTTCCCGCTGAGTGAAGCCTTGGAAGCCTTCAAAGTTGCTAGCAAACCTGAAACCTTGAAGGTGATACTGCTACCCTAAAGACCTTAACGTTGTTGCCTTAAACCTCGTCCAGAAGAAATATCATTGATGCATCGGTGTCCTATAGAAAGACGATGAGTAGTGTCGGTTGTGGTCTCAACTTGAAAATCGTCCACCGGAACCTTAAGAAAGGCACATTGGTGCTAAAACCTGAAAACCTGGATGACCTCTGGATCCTCTACAACATAATTCTACCAGGGGATAAGGTCTACGCCAAGACTCAAAGGCGTGTCAAAGCCAAGGAGGAGACACTCCGACAAGACGAAGGACAACGCGTCACTCTTCACTTGGGCGTCCAAGTCGAAGACGTTTTCTACGACCCCAACTTCAACAGGCTTCGAGTCAAGGGGACAATAATTGAGGGACCGGAAGACCTAGTTAAGATAAGGTCCCATCATACGCTCAGCTTGGAGCCAGGAGCCGAAGCCAAGATCGTCAAAGAGAGGTGGCATGACTACCTCCTCAAGAGAGTGAAGGAATCCCTCGAAAGCCAAGAAAAAGTGAAAGTCATGGCGATAGCCATCGAAGAAGGGGAAGCGTGTGTAGCGAAGATCGGTGACTACGGAATAGATGTCTGCGCGAACATTACGATGAGCATACCAGGTAAGGGAGACGAATCAAAGCAGAGAGATCACATCGTCTCAGAATTCTTCTCGCAGGTATACTCAGTAGTTAAACAGAATCTAAACGACAAGAGAATCAAGAGCATCATAGTTGCTGGTCCTGGCTTCACGAAGGAGAGGTTTCTCTCATACCTCAAGAAGGATAAGGACATTGCGAATCTCTGCTCCTTGGAGAGCGTTAGCAACGGTGGTCTAGCAGGCGTCCACGAAGTCATAAAGCGAGGTGCGCTCAACAAAGTTCTTGAGCAGATTCGAGTAGTCGAAGAATCTACCCTCATGGATGAGTTGCTCAGAAGACTTGGAAAAGGTGAAAGGACCGCAACCTACGGAAGGAGTGAAGTTGAGAAAGTTGCATCATTCGGCGCAATTGATACACTGTTGATCACAGATAGCATGCTGAGAGGTGCCGACGAGGACGAGAGGCAGAAACTCGATGAACTCCTGAGAAACACTGAGAAAATGAGGGGAAAAGTCAGGATCCTTAACTCTGGGGGCGAGCCGGGAGAACAACTTGCATCATTGGGGGGAATCGCTGCGCTACTACGTTTCAAGGTAAGCTAACAACGACTAGTACAGGAATCAAAAAAAGTCGGGGGAGAAATGTGGAGAGGTTGGTTTTCTCCTAGTGGACGGTAGCACGTGGCTCCGTTATCCCCATCCTCTATCTTATCTCCCCTTTTCCCCTTCCACTGTTCGACAACATACTATTCTAGTAGTTCCTCGGTTTCTTCGAGTTCTTCTGCCTCAGTTTCGCCAGAAGAAGCGCAGTCTCTGCACAGCACTTTGTTGCTCAGAACCTGCGCGGCGCACTCGTCGCAAACTATTGCACCACAAAAAGCACAAGCGCGAACCCTTGTCTTGGTTCCACAGAACTCACAGGCTAATCGAGCCATCGCTCAATTACCCCCAAGTTATGCATAGAAGTTTAAACGCATAAAAACTTTTGTCTAATGGATATTGACCACCAGGGAGCGATTGCGAGAATTCTATTCTTCAATGTTGTTAAGTGAAGTACTCCTCAAATTCTTTCAGCATAGGCGTGACATCCAGCTTCTTGTACCCGATTCTCTGTGCTAGTTCAACTGCGTCGTATTTCTGTCCTGTTGACCAGAGGTCTCTCAATAACCTTCCTGCTTCTGGATTCTTGAACCATGTTTCTCCGTACTTCGCAGTTATCTTTGCTCTTAATTGGGCTTCAAATATCCATGCTCTCAAGTATTGTGCTACATAGAATCCGTCGTCCACGTCAGTTAAGTAGTGGGCTCTTGGGTGTTTGAACTTCAGTGATGCTTCCAGAGTCTCTTTGTATTCATCTGCCATGCCTTTGAGTTGTCTGCCGGCGTGGAGATGGAGCTCGTATTTTAGTTTGGCGCCATATCTCCTTGAGAAGTAGAGTTTGTATAGGTATGCGAAGTCCAAGTATTTGTTGAGTCCCTTGTCCATTATGTTTTCGTTTAACCATTTCTTGTTAAGCGTTAGGTACTCGAATAGGAATGCGTAGGTCTCAGTTACGGAAGAGTCTCCAAGCCGCTTGTACTCGATCGGCAGGGATTTTTCAACTGATGCATGGTGAATTGTGTGGCCTGCTTCGTGTAGCATTGATGCGTAATCGTCTTGGCCGCCCTTAGGCATGACAACCAGTCTCACGTCTTCAGGTATTTTCACGGTGGCCGTGAAAGCCCTCGGGCTCTTTCTTGGTCTCTCTTCCACATCTATGAGAATATTTCTGTTCTTGGCTATGTCGAATCCAATTCCGTTCAAAGTGCTTTCAAGGACATGTATTGCCTTGTCTTTTCTGAAATAAGAGTCAAATTCCTTTGCGCGAAACACGTAAGCTATATCGTGTTTCTCTGCTTCACTCAATTCAAGTTTTGCAACTTTCTTGGTCGTTTCGCCCATTTTGTCGACAAACATGGACTCTGTTCTTTCAATAAAATAGGTCATAGAGTTACTTAGTTCTTCGAAGTTGATCTTCTTGGTGTCTCGGTATAGCTCGAGATAGTTCCTGTAACCGAGATCCTTCGACATACTATGAAGTTTCTCCATCCTCTCCTCAAGAATCGGGTTAAGCTTGCCTTCTATCGCCTTATCTCTCGCGTGAAATATCCTCGCTCGCTTCGTCCTATCATCCTCATTGTGATACCTTACCTCAGCTAGCCTAAATGGGATCTCTTCGTCGTCGACTTTTACTAGTTCCTTGGACTCCAGAGTCTCAGCCTTGTCGGTGTACTCCTTGACATGATGACTAAGCAATTCTTCTGTGGTAGAGGCTTGAAGGTAGCGAAGTCGTCGCTCACCTTCTCCTCCTGCCTTCTCTTTAGACCTTAGTTCCCTGATCTTCTCTATGTTTCCTCTGTCAAATAGACGAGAGTACTTGTCAAAAATCTTTGAAACATTAAGCTCCTCTTTCAAACCCGACCAGTTGAGATAATACTCTAAATTAACTTCGCTGCAGAAGTTCTCGACATCTCTTCTGAAGGATTCAAGATCTAGCAAACCGCAACCCCCCTCTACGTCAATGATGCCCCCGAGGCTTCAACCAGTTGAATCCAGAAGCTCAAGGTTGTCACGCAAGTGTACAATCAGTGGGTGCGTGTATCACTTTTATATTCAACTAGTCATAGTTACCAAGAATAAATGTCTTAGCCCATCATAAGAGCTAATTAGACGAATGCGTCTAGTCAGGCTGGCGTTATATGTGACGTGAGCTATGAAGGAGAGTAACAGTGCCGGACAACTGCACTAAGAGGCGCCGGAGTTATGAGCAAACGGGAGTGGATGGAAAAGGACGGAGATAGCGCGGAGTCCTATCTGGAAATCATCGTGGCGGAGGAGGCCGACGTCGGGAAAACGGCGCTAGTGAGCAGAGACTCCACGGGAGAATTCGTCGCACTGGAAGCAATTGGGATTGATTTCTCCTCGAAGTCAGGAAAATCCGGAGAGCTGGGTCGCTTCAAATTTCCAATCTGGGATCTAGGCGGAGAGGAGAGGTTTCACTTCATACTGCCAGAGGTTTGCAAAGGCGCAAAGGGGGGCATGTTGCTTCTTGACCTCTCGAAACCGAAATCATTCAAGAACCTGGACGAATGGGTTAAAGTAATCAGAAGCTGCATGGGAACCGTTCCTGTTCTTCTTGTAGGAGCAAAGGCAGACTTGCAAAGCGACGTTCCTGAAGAACTCATCAAGAGGTTTGTCAAAGAGAAGAAGTTGAGTGGCTTCGTAAAAGTGTTCGCCAAGCAGAACAAGAACGTTGATGAAGCCTTCCAGAGGATAATCGAACTGATACCAGAAGATACTACGCACTAAAGGAGGCTTAGCGCCGAATGCCATAGATAGTACTGAGGGCGAAAGAAAACGAGCACAATGAAGATGTGTCTTATGGGGGAATGAGCAGAGTTGGATCCGCGTGACAGGCTGATCACGATCCTCGAAAAACGCGAACCGGATTGCGTCCCTATTGTTTTCCAATCCATACTCTCTTGGAAAGTTGCTCAGAAGCTGACTGAAGCGACAGGATGTGATTCACGTGCTGGTCGGTCATTCATTACGGGAGGGTTGGACTATGAAGCAGTAAGGGAGTTCATAGACTCGTTTGCGACAGAGCATCCCTCAGATTGGAAAGAAGAATACACCAAGATGGCAAATGTGGTTGCAAAGGCGCCCATCAATGTCGACCTCTACATGAAGCTTGGAATTGATGGTTTCTATTACTCTTCCACACCAGGAGATGTTAGGGTATTGAATAAGGAACACATTCTCAATGAGTTTGGATCAATTTCGAAGTTTGGGGATGCTGGTGGTGAACTGATTCTATGGTATGACGGAGGATATCTGAAAACTCCAGAACAGCGAGATCAGTGGGCGCTCCCCTTGCCCGGTCCAGATTGCGTCGAGAACTACAAGGATGCACTGGAAACCTGCAGTAACAAAGTCTACCCAATTGGCTTCATAGTCGGAATACAAGAGCTAACATGGGAATCAATGGGTTTTGTCGAGTATGCTCGATACCTCAGGACTAACCCTGAGTTCATACGGAGAGTCTACAGCGAACACGCTAAGTTCGACGAGGAGTTGGCAAAGCTCTTCATTGATGCAGGGGCTGAGGTTCTGGCGATTGGGGACGATGTGGCTTACAAGAGAAATCTGATGATTCCACCTAAACTGTGGGCTGAATTCGTCCAACCCCTAGCGTCAAGGATCGTGAACACGATTCATAAACGCGGTGCACTTGTTTTCATGCATTCTGACGGTTATATCACGCCCCTCATAGATCTCATAATCAAGACTGGTTATGATGGGTTGCAGAGCCTCGAACCGCTAGCTGGAGTGAACCTCGGCGAAGTCAAGGAAAAGTACGGAGACAAACTTGCGCTGATAGGAGGAATTGACACATCTCAGCTTTTGCCATATGGAAGTGAAGAAGATGTTGGGAACGCCGTGAAGCAAGCCATAAGAGCAGCAGCTAAAGGAGGAGGATATGCTATTGGGCCCTGCACTGAAATCCATTGGAAGTGCAAGCCTGAAAACGTCTTGGCGATGATCAAGTATGCCAGGAAGTATGGTAAGTACCCTCTGCGACTCTAGAATCAGGAGAATCGTGCGCGACGGAAAAACTGTGATCATGTTAAATCCTTGACAATTTGTTTGACTGTGGTCGTAAATGTCCCTACTTCCTCGAGAGTGTTGTAAAGGTACAGCGATGTTCTTACTGATCCTTCTAACCCGTGGGCATTGAACCAACTGTGTACACAATGCTTTCCTGATCTCACCATTATGTTGGCTATTTCGTCGAGGATCATTGCTACATCATGTGGGTTCATTCCTTCTATATTGAAACTCATGATCCCTCCTCTGAGCTTGGGATCTCGAGGTCCTATGAACATGACTTTCTCGACATTGTTAAGTTGCTCAGTCATTGCTACATTCAACTTGGTCACATGTTGTTCAATTTCATTGACCCCGATCTTCATCAGATACTCAGCGGCTGCCCCAGCGCCTATCATTCCTGCATAGTTTTGGAGCCCTGCCTCAAATCTTGCGGGCAAATCAAACATGGTATATGAATCGTAATGTGTGTCTGAGACTGTGTCTCCACCTGTCATGAACGGCTTCAACTTCTGTAACTCATCATACCTGCCGTAGAGGACTCCAACGCCACTCGGTCCACACATTTTATGGATTGAGAACGCAAAGAAATCAACCTGCAAGTCACTGACATCAACCTTCATGTGAGGAGCGCTTTGCGCTCCATCAAGCATCACAAGCGCACCATTCTCATGCGCCAGCTTGATGATTTCTCGTGCTGGTACAGTTACCCCATCAAGGTTGGATGTATGAACCATCGACACTAGCTTAACGTTTCGGTCTAAGGCTTTTTCGAACTCATTCATATTGAATGTGGTATCAATATTCGACTTGACAGCAACGTGCTTGACCCCGCTTCTCTCTGATAGCACCAGCCATGGAACAAGATTCGAGTTGTGTTCATGATCAGTTGTTAGGACGACGTCTCTTTTTCTGAGGTTCAGCGAGTTTGCGACCAGATTGATAGCTTCCGTCGTATTCTTGGTGAAGATTACTTCTTCGGCTCTCTCAGCTCCTATGAATCGCCTTATCTTGTCGCGTGCTTCGGCGCACTCCTTCGTAGCTTTCAACCCGAATTTGTGTACGCTTCGTCCTCCGCAAGCGGGGTAGTTTTCGTAGTAGTCATTCATCGCTTCAATGACTTGCCTGGGTCGGAGAGTCATACAGGCATTGTCGAAGTAAATCGGAGGCTTGCCGTTTAGCAGTTTCTTCAGTACTGGGAAATCCTCCCGAATCTTGTTGACATCCAAACCTTCGTTCGACCTCCTCTCTCGCTAACAGATATGTTTGCCAGCTTGTTTCTTATCTTGCACGAAAAGGAAGGTTGTCTTTTGCTACACTCTCTTCAGCTTTTCTTCAATTTTGATCCAGAGAGCACTTCTCTTATCATCCGTAGTGCCCTCTTCGCGTCTTGTTGATTATCAGCATGTCTTATGATTATCTTTCCTTCCTTGAACACGTGTATCCTCTTGGTTCCGAACTCAACGATCGCGTATCCAATCTCTTTCGAGCAACGGATCTTCGAGAATTCCTTGATCTTCTTGAGTTCTTCGCACATCTTGGCAGGATCAAAGTAAACCTCTTTAGAACCAGTTCCCGTCGATGTTTTCAACTTGGACTCCAAGGTTACAAACCCGTCTTCTGTACAGGGATTGACCTCTATGGTCTCCCCTTCTTCGGCGCCACTACTGTCGGGGGCAGACATGTCATATTTCCCCTATTGTTCGCATCACTGGTGGATACGACATGTGATGTTAATTAGGTTTCTGACGGCGCAATTGGCGACATGGCTCTGAGCTTCTTGACTATGTCGGGCAGGTTCTGCAATACGAGATCGACATCACTCTCATTATTCGATTTGCCCAAGCTGAATTGAAGTGATCCATGTGCTTCTTCGTGAGCGCATCCAATTCCCGTAAGTACATGAGAGGGTTCAAGTTTCTTCGATGTGCAAGCTGAACCTGATGATACGGAAATACCTAGCATGTCGAGGTTCAATATCATGGACTCCCCCTCAACATAACTGAATCTAACGTTGGCATTGTTAGGGACTCTCTTGGTTGGGTGTCCGTTCAGGTAAGCATGGCCCACACTTTCCAGTAATCCTTTTATGAGCTTGTCTCGCAACTTGGTGAGTCTTCTTCCTTCCTCGTTCATTTCGAGTTTAGCCAGTTCAGCTGCTTTGCCGATGCCAATGATGCTTGGAACATTTTCAGTTCCTGATCTCAGTCCCATCTCCTGTCCTCCACCTTGTATAATGGGCTGAATCCTCACACCCTCGCCCACATAGAGCGCCCCCATACCCTTTGGACCGTACATGTCATTGGATGATATTGTCATTAGATCAATTTGCTCCTCTTTCACATTGATTGGAACAATGCCAGCAGCGGCAACAGCATCCACGTGAAGAGGCACACGTTCCTTTGTGGCGATCTCGCCTATCTCGGCGATTGGCTGAATTGTCCCGATTTCACCATTAGCATAAGCCAAGGTAACCAGTATGGTCTTGCTGCTCATAGATGACTCAAGCTTGTCTACGTCGACTATACCATACTGATCAACAGGTGCATAGGTGACCTTGAACCCTTCTTTCTCAAGGGACTTCAGAGTATTGAGGATTGACATATGTTCGATCGGCGTTGATATTATGTGGTTACCTTTACCCTTGTTCCTGTAAGCGATTCCCTTAATAGCCAAGTTGTTTGACTCAGTTGCACCCGATGTGAAGATAATCTCCCTAGGGTTGGTGCTTCCTATTAGCTGAGCAACTCTTTCCCTGCCGTTCTCGACAGCGCTCTTCGCCTCTACTCCCATGCTGTGGACTGATGATGGGTTGCCGTATCGCTCAGTAAAATATGGTAGCATCTCCTCCAGCACTCTAGGGTCAACTGGACGACCCGCGGAATTATCCATATAGACCTTTCTCTGACCTTGTCCACTCGTCTCTCAACACACTCCTACACAAGCCTAGAATGGGACACACTAATATTCTATGTGGTTACTACTTTGAATCATTATTCAACATGACTCAATCACCTTCATTGTTCTTTTTTGGGGTTCCTAGAACCACATGACTCCATCCGCTTCTAGCACTAGGTCGTTCAGAGTCGCTGCACCAACTACCCTGCCATCGGGCACGAATGCGCTTTTTGGATCTAAGCCGAATAGCTGGCAGCTCTGCCCACAAATCATGAGTTTGACTCCTGCTTTCACTGCATCATCCATGACTTGCTTCAAAGTTGGGAAGCCACCGACCTTGATTTTCTCAGCTTCACCCTTCTTGACAACCAAGATTCCTTTGCCTAAGAAGTAGACTACCGTATCTATACCCATGGCAACCGCCGTCTGCGCCAGTATGAATGGTGAGTAGAGCCTTTCCGGAGTATCTGGACCGCTAGTTTGAACGTAGAGTAGCATTTGTTTCTTCTTGCTGCCTTTCTTTTGTGTTGCTTTTCCTTTTGACACTCCTACCACCTCATTTCTTTTTTCGGATTAGGAATCGAAGTCTGCCACCCTTTTCCTTGTTTAGTGACAGCATCTCTTGTCCAAACCTCTTTGCCCACCGAGTTATGTCCTCTTCCGCAGCGGGGTCGTCAGCTAGAACCTCGAGAACTTCTCCAACTTTCATTCTATCGATTTCTTCTCTAGTGTTAAACACAGGTATCGGGCAATAGAACCCGATCAAGTCTATCGTTCTATCCGGTTTAACGTCGGACCCTTTTCCTATGCGACTCACTCTGTTTCCATCTCCCAATAGACGAATCTCACAATTCGCTGATGACAGACTTACCTACGTTGATCATCCCTTATCGATCTATTTACGCATATGCTTGCTCCTGATGAATGTACCTCGAGGTGAAAAAGAAACATCAGTCAATCGGATCAGAAAAGTGGGGAAAAAGGGAAGTGAGTCTTTGTTAGCACTGGAGAGTATTCCATCATCTCATAGCAGGGTCTATTCTCTTTCAATCACAGTTGCTACTCCTTGACCACCACCTATGCACGCTGTCGCCAGTCCGTAATTGGCATTCTTAGACTTGAGTATTCTTGCTAGGGTACCTACGATTCTTGCACC
>Ga0315309_1000514_pt1 | contig 23440 bp, 20 predicted proteins | sample TDP4_MG_FD_203080 | JGI IMG/M metagenome (GOLD analysis project Ga0315309, IMG submission 203080) | Freshwater sediment microbial communities from Lake Towuti, South Sulawesi, Indonesia - TDP4 | ecosystem: Environmental > Aquatic > Freshwater > Lake > Sediment | place: Indonesia: South Sulawesi...
AGAAGATAAGGGAAGTTGTGTCCGGCATTGGAAAAGATCATGCTGTGATTTTTCGGTTCTATAAGCGTGTAGAAAAAGGTTGTCATATGCTTTTTTTCAGCCTCACAGATCACCCTGTTGAGCCGCGAGAGGAGCTCTTTGGGCTTGTTGACAACATCCAGATTTGAACGGAATGAACCCTTGACCATTGACATAATAAGCGCAGCCGGAACCCCCTTGCCTGCCACATCTCCTATGGCGACACCCAGCCCCCCTTCCTCCGTTTCATAGTAATCATAGTAATCTCCCCCCACCTCCTTTGCAGGGATGCATATCCCCGAGAGCTCGAGGCTCACGACACTCGGCATCTTTGTTGGAAGAAGGCTGAGCTGGACCTTTCGGGCCATTAAAAGCTCCTGAGCGGTCCTTTCCTTTTCCACCGTCTCCTCGAGGAGGCTCTTGAGTCGGACCCTCATGGAATCCATGGCCTTTGACAGGGTGCCGATTTCGTCGCCTGAGGTTACCTCAATTGGTTCATCAAGCTCACCGCTGGCGATCTTTATTGTGGAATCCACCAGACGGGATATAGGGTCAACAGCCACCTTGACGAGGAAAAATGTGGCAATAAGGGTCAGAAAAGTGATCCCTAATGTGATGGCGATATTGGAGTTTCTTATGCGCCCCATGGTCTTTGCCATTCTGGCGTGAGAAAGACCTATGCGGACGAAAGCGATCCTTTTTTCTTCCCCCCTGGAAGCTTCTGTAATGCCGAAGAGCTCCCCGGCCTCCTCGCCCTTTCTTGAGACCTCAACGATCACCGGAGATTGGGCCTCGGAGATCCTGTCTCCTTTTTCTGTGACGATGCTCAGGATAGTAGGTTCGGTCATCCTAACAGCGGCCCACTTCGGGGCTTCAAATTCTTCCGGGACCCGAGCGATGATTTTTCCCCCCTCATCTTCAACGATGGCATAGACAGTATCGGCCTCCTCTTTTATCCCTTTCAGAAGACCTTCCAGGGCATCCCTGTCGTTCGTTAGGACGGGTAGGACGCTGGAATTTGCAAGGGATTTAGCCAGGGATTTTGCCCTTCTTTCAAATTCCCTGGTGAGAAGCTCTCTCTCCTTTTCGATTGAGTAATATGTGATGACTCCCCCTGTCAAAATGAGGATGGAGGAGATGCTCAGCATTGCCTTGGATGCAAGGCTCATTTAACAACTTTTATTGATTGACGAATTATGCTTTCAGGAAGCTTGATTCCGATGAGATCTGCTGTCTTCTTGTTTACAGCGATCTCCACTCCCTCTGGTGCTACAAGACCAATAGATTTGGGGCTCCGACCCCCAATGACCTTCTTTGCCATCTCCCCTGCCTGTTTTCCTATTTTAACAAAGTCCGGGCCTATGGCAGTTAGGGCGCCCTTGTCAACAAGAGGAAGGGCAGGGACAAGCAGGGGGATCTTTTCTTTGAGCGTGAAAAGCAGGATGGCCTGAAAAGCCTCTGCATTGGCCACCACAGGATCAGATGTCATCCAGAAGGCATCTATCCTGTCCCGAAGAGAATCCAGGGCGGCGCTTATCTCTCCGATTGCTTTGGCCTCTGTCAAAACCAGGCTGACTCCTTTTTCCTGTGCGATCCTCTGCGCCGATCTGATATCAGGGGAGCCGGAGTCAGGGTTGTATATTATCCCGACTCTTTTCACCTTGGATGAGATCTTTTTGATCAGATCTATCTGGTCTTCCAAAGAGACCTCAACCGAGATCCCGAATGAATCCTTACCGATAAGGCCGAGCTTTTCTGGATAGAGGACAAGACAAAAGAGAAGGGGGAACTCGCTTAGATATTTCTTTGCCAGGAAGGCAGCCTTCGCTCCTATTGCGACGACAACCTGTGGCTTGCTGGCCTTGATATCGTCTGCCGGCATGTCTTTCTCATTTTCCGTAACTTGAAACTCTGCCAAATCAAGGCCTTTTGTGCTCCTGAGCCCTTCAATGACAGAATTGTGTGCCTTGATCCCCTTTCCAAAAAGCACAGCAACCTTTCCTTCTGCGGCAATAGTGTCACAAGGAAGAAGAAGTAGGGCAAAGAGAGCAATGGTTATCATTATTGGCCCGCCTGCGCGTATGAAGTTCTTTTCTGTCATTTTTGCAGCTTGAACAATCATTTTATCATATCCTTTTCATCTTGCAAGGCATTGCTGCGGAGCATATTTAAAACTCTCCCCTCAGATAGACCATGATGCTCCTGCTAAGCCTTTCTCCCCCGTAATATCCTGAAGTGGCAGTATGAATGCGGGGGTAATCATAGGCGTCCTCATCAAGGGCATTGAAGGCCGTTATGCCGATCTCTATTGCTGGCTTCAGGATTCTGTAGGAGGCGTTTATATTGAGCAAGAGGTATGAGGGAGTGGTTTGGTATTGAGCGCTCTTGAGCAGTCCTGCAAGCGATGGCTCTACAACCCCGACATGCCTTTCGTCCACTGAATGGATGCGGCATCCAAGCGAGAAATTCAAGGGGAGGCTCAGGTGGATCCCCGCTGACAGTTTTTTCCTCGATCTGAATTTAGGCCCCATTCCAACCTCGGTGTCATCTCCCTCATAGAGTGAATACATGACGAAGAGCTTTAAATAGTCAGGGAGAACGGCCAACTCTGATCCGATCTCGCCTCCATACAGGGAATAGACCTCGCTGTAGTTGTCAAACCGAAAAGTTTCGTAGTTGAAGTAAAAACGGTCATACATGCGGGTATAAAATGCATCCACGAATGCCCTGAAGCGCGGGTGACCCCACTGGTAGCCAAGCTCGTAAGTGACATCCCTCTCGTTGTTGAGATCGGGATTGGAAATCGGGAAACTCATTCCAAAAAATTCGATATCGGTGATGCCGGTTATCTCGAACTGGTTTTCGAAAAAGGAGGGTTTGCGGAACGACACGCCATAGGAGGCGCGGAAGCTGTGGCCCCTCAGGGGGACGAAGACAATGCTTGCCCTTGGGGATAAGCTTGGTTTGGAGACTGAATTATGGTCGTATCGTCCTCCAATGAGAATAGTCAAGGATTCAATCGGAGAGAATTCGTCCTGAAAATAGAGCGCGGATATTGTTTCCTCAGCGCCTTCATTGACAACGAGGGGGGTCCGGACATTAGCGTATCTCAATTGAGCGCCGCCGGTAAGCCTGTTATGGAACAGGTCAGTAAAGGGAGTGTAGTATATCTCTATATCGTATACATCCAGATTTCCAGGGATATTGAGGAAGTCTCTCCCGGAGATTGCGCCCCCAAAAATGGGCTTCAGGAGTTCAAGGACGGGTATTGAGAAAGTTCCCTCCATGCGGGCGTAATGGAGCTGGGTATGGAGCTCCTGGTCTTCTTTCTTTATCCCCCAGTTGAGAAACGTAAAGGGCTGGAACATGTCGTAGCCGATTACGCCCATGTCTGAGGCTGATCCGGCCGATGTCCTGTCAAAGCCTGCCTGGAACTCTAATGTCTGCGATGGAGAGATGTCATAGAGGAGGCGCGTTGTAGCTCTGGAGGATTCTTTTGACCTGAAATTCTCCTCCCTGCTGTCTGTTGCGTCAGTTGAGGCCGTGACCCTGTATCGCAGTCCATCGCCGTTTCCTCCGGCAGTCCTGATCGTGATTTGCCTGGTGTTGAAGTTTCCACCAGCGACATCAAGGAGAAAACCCTTTGTTTTTGCCGGGTCCTTCGTGATGATATTTATGATTCCGCTGAGCGCGGCGCCGTAGAGGGCAGAGCCTGGCCCCCGGATTACCTCAATCCTCTCTATATCCTCCAAAGACACTGGCAGGGTCTCAATGATGCTAAACCCCATGAGGTCGAATGTCATTTTTCTGCCATCAATGAGGAAGAGCACGGGCCAGTTGGCAATATGTGCGCTTTTTCTAATGTTGACCGTGGTATTTGACGGACTCATGGCCTGGACATCAAGTCCAGGGACGAGCCTGAGTGCGTCAACGAGGTCGCGTATTCCGTATTCTCGAAGCTCCTCTGCCGTGATAACGGTGACAGCCGAGGGGGTCCTGCTCAGGGACTCCTCGTGTTTTGTCGCTGATACAACTGTCACTTCTCCGAAGAGAAACTCCTCTGCCTGGCTGATCTTCTCAATTTCTCCTTCTTCCTGTGCAAATGCTTGGAGCGGCATGAAGATCAAGAGGGCAGCGCCCAGACATATTGCCCGGGAATATGCGGGGAGCATCTCTAAAACTCTCCCCTCAGATAGACCATTATGGTTCTGCTAAGCCTCTCTCCCCCGTAATCTCCTGCAGTAGCAGAATGGATGCGGGGGTAATCGTAGGCATCCTCATCAAGGGCATTGAATGCCGTGACACCGATCTCTATTGCGGGCCTCAGTATTTTGTAGGAAGCATTAATATTCAGCAAGAGGTATGAGGGAGTGGTTTGGGGTTGAGCGCTCTTGAGCAGTCCTGCAAGCGATGGCTCTACAACCCCGACATGCCTTTCGTCCACTGCATGGATTCTGCAGCCAAGGGAAAAATTCCGGAGAGGACTCAGGTGAGCTCCTGCAGACAGTTTTTTCCTCGATCTGAATTTAGGCCCCATTCCCACCTCGGTGTCATCTCCCTCGTATAAGGAATACATGACGAAGAGCTTGACATGGTCAGGGAGAACGGCCAACTCTGATCCGATCTCGCCTCCATACATGGAATAGACCTCGCTGTAGTTGTCAAACCGGAATGTTGCGTAGTTGAAGTAAAAACGGTCATACATGCGGGTATAAAATGCGTCCAGGAAGGCCCTGAAACGCGGATGCCCCCACTGGTAGCCAAGCTCGTAGGTGACATCCCTCTCGTTGTTGAGATCGGGATTGGAAATCGGGAACTTCATCCCAAAAAATTCGAAATCGGATAGGCCGGGTACCTCGAACTGGTTTTCGAAAAAGGAGGGTTTGCGGAACGACTCGCCGTAAGAGGCGCGGAAACTGTGGCCCCTCAAGGGGACGAAGACGATGCTTGCCCTCGGAGATAAGCTTGGTTTGGAGACTGAATTGTGGTCGTATCGTCCTCCAATGAGGATAGTTAAGGATTCAATCGGAGAGAATTCGTCCTGTATGTATAGGGCAGCTATGGTTTCCTCAGCGCCTCCATTGATAACAAGGGGGGTCCGGACATTAGCGTATCTAAGTTGGGCGCCGCCGGTGAGCCTGTTATGAAAGAGGTCAGTGAATGGAGTGTAGTATATCTCTACATCGTATACATCCAGATTTCCAGGGATATTGAGGAAGTCTGTCCCTGAAGCTGCGTCACCCAAAATGGGTTTCAGGAGTTCAAGGACGGGTATTGAGAAATTTCCCTCCATGCGGGCGTAATGGACCTGGGCATGGAGTGCCTGGTCTTCTTTCTTTATCTCCCAGTTGAGAAAGGCAAAGGGCTGAAACATGTCATAACCGATTGTGCCCATGTCTGAAGCTGATCCGGCCGATGTCTTGTCAAAACCGGCCTGGAACTCCAATGACTGAGATGGAGATATGTCATATAGTAGGCGCGTTGTGGCCCTTGAGGATTCTTTTGACCTGAAATTCTCCTCCCTGCTGTCTGTTGCGTCAGTTGAGGCCGTGACCCTGTATCGCAGGGTATCTTCGTTCCCTCCGGCTGTCCTGATTGTTATTTGCCTCGTGTTGAAGTTTCCACCGGCAGCGTCAAGGAGAAAACCATTTGTTTTTGCCGGGTCCTTGGTGATGATGTTGATGATCCCGCTGAGCGCGGCGCCGTAGAGTGCAGAACCTGGTCCCCGCATGACCTCAATCCTCTCTATGTCCTCTATAGAAACCGGCAGGGTCTCAATGATGGTAAATCCCATAATGTCAAATGTCATTTTTCGGCCATCTATTAGGAAGAGCACGGGCCAGTTGGCTATGTGCGCGCTCCTTCTAATATTGACCGTTGTATTTGACGGGCTCATTGCTTGGACATCAAGTCCAGGGACGAGCCTGAGGGCGTCAACGAGGTCGCGAATTCCATATTCCCGAAGCTCCTCTGCCGCGATCACAGTTACAGCAGAAGGGGATCTGAGCAGGGACTCCTCGTGTTTCGCCGCTGAGACAATCATCTCCTCTCCGAAGAGAAATTCCTCTGCCTGGGTGATCTTCTCAATCTCTCCTTCTTCCTGGGCAAAAAGGGGAGTAGATAGACAGAGGAGGAAGACGATAGATAGGCTAAAGTATTTTAACGGAACAAGATGCGCAGATGTCTTCATAATGGCGATTTAACCTATCAAAAAAGGAAAGAATATTCAAGAAAGCGATGCCCTCCAGAGGGCCCAGGCCATGGCTGCCGGGGGGAAAACAGTGAAGAGGAGAGAAAAGGCATATAGGGCATATGGGGTGTGGAAGATAAAGATTGTGATCAGGACCGGGAGCAATGCAAATGCGAAAGGCGTAATGCCTCCAAGAAGAGAGATCCTGGCAATCTCGCGGTCTTTTTTATCCGGGAGCGATCTGCCAAGCCCTACAAGCCTGCCCGCATAGGCGATCCAAGAGAGGCCGATGAAAATCCCGTTGATAGTGTCCACTTTTGCATAGGTTTCAGGGTATGGCAGGGACATAAGGAACATGAGTGATATAAAGAGGCCAATGCCGACCGGGATAAGCCCATGATACCATCGCACGCCTGGGAGAGGGGAAGGAAAGAAAAGGGCGAGATCCATAGCAGAAGCAGGAGTCATAGTGGAGAAGAGCAGGAGTATCAATGGGATCCGATGGGAAACAGACCAGTCCGGCGCTGTTCCAACAAATCCTCCAAGGGAAAGGCAGAAGAAAAGGACAGACCAGACTGCCGGGCTACCGGGCAGAAGGATACCAACAAGGATTCCGATGACAATGGTCAGGAATCCTGAAACGAGCATAGGCCCACATACCCCAAGGTAGTCAGACAGGCGAAAGACAACCACAGGGAGCCCCTTGCTCATCTTCTCGTTTCCGCTTTTCAGAGCGACGAGGTGAATCTCACCGGGGTTCATGGAAGAAAGGGAGCCATCCAGGTCGCTGGCAGAGCGGAGCGGGGCCGAGTCTATAGAGTCAAGGACCCAGGGATAGAGGACCCCTTCCTTTGGAGCCAGCCACCAGGGCGCATAAAAGGTCGAGATAAGGAGGTTTGGGAACATGAGAAAACCAATGAAGGGGCGTCCGACATACTGGTATGAATAGACCATGGAGCACAATAGAAGCGCCATAACCGGTGCGCTGAGCAGAACCACACCTGCGGTTTTCCTCACAGACAATGTCGCCATAGTCAAAGGGCCCTGGCCCTCCAGAGGGCCCAGGCCAGGGAGCATGGAGGCAATATAACCAGGATGACCGAATTGGCGGCCAGTCCATATGCAGTGTGAAAGAAGTAGAGAATGACCGCAAGGGGGATCAGCCCGATTCCAGCGGATATAATGAGCCCAATGAAGGCAAACCTGGCGATTTCGCGATCCCTTGTTTCTTTAGAAGAGGTGCTGAATGCCAGCCTGATTATGCAGGCGAAGCAGGAGAAAACGCAGAGGAAGGCGAGCAGGGTGTCAATTTTCACATAACTCTCGGGGGAGTGGAGGTTATGTATGAATAAGAAAAAGATAGGTGAAACCAGGATAATAAGTGCAGCAGCGATCAGCATCTGGTGCCTTCGCATTGGCGTCAATGGCGATGGGTAGAAGAGGGCGAGCCCAAAGAAAGCTGCAGGGGTCAACGAGGTAAAGAGGGAGAGGGCCCATGGAATCCGATGGGAGATCATCCAGTCCGGCAGGGTTCCCATCCATCCTGCCAGGCAAAGGCAGAAGAAAAAGAGCCATAAGGAAGTGATGCCGGCATGAATGGTGCCTACAACAATACCGGTGGCAACGATTATCATTACCGAGAGGAACAAAGACCCGCAGGTGCCCAGGAAGTCAGAGAGCCTGAAGATGGCCACGGGAAACCCCTTGACCATCCGTTCACTGCCCTTTATGAGAGTGAACAGGTGTATCTCACCCTGCTTCAGCGAAGAGAGGGCACCCTCCATGTCGCCGGAGGAGCGTAGAGGTTTGGAATCTATGGAGTCCAGGACCCAGGGATAGGAGACTCCCTCCGTTGGCGGCAGCCAGCGCGACATAGAGAAAGGGGAGACAATAAGGTTTGGATACACCAGAAAGCCTGGAAAGGGGCGGCCGATATAATTGAAAGAGAAAATAAAGGAACACACGACGAACGCCGCCACAAAGGCGCTTAGAATAAATACAATGACAGCCCGTCTGAATCCAACTTTCATCGGGTTGCTTAATTTAACAAAGAATATACCTCAGTGCAAGTGAGGGCCTCAGGAAGGGGATAGGAAGCCGCAGATGAGGGCGGCAAGGGCCTCAGGCATTTCCTCTGGCACCAGGTGGCCGCATCCCTGGACTATCTCAAGGCGGCATGCAGGGATATCCTGGCAGAGCAGCTGTCCTATTGAAATGGGAAGGAACCGGTCGTGCTCGCCCCATACGACCATGGCAGGAAGCGAGAGGGACCTAAGTTTTTCCGCTATTTCATTGGTCGCCTTGCTGCTGCAGGAAACAAGGTAGCGCCTGAACCTTTCCCTTCTCTCCGGGCTTGATGTGAGGGGACGGATGTATTCCTCCAGGATGTCTGGAGTCATCACAGAGGGATTATTCACGGCCTGTGAAAGGCCGAACCTTGAACGCCAGAATCTTTCCATGAAGAACGAAGAGGAAGACACCCTGGGCAGAAGCCGGGCTATCCATGCCCTTGCCCTGACCCTGACAACAGGCCATGCGTCATAGCCAACGCTGTCCACGAGGATGAGATGTGAAACTTTTTCCGGTCCTGTGACAGCGAGAATCTGCGCCACGCCGCCTCCGTGATCGTGCCCCACCAATGCAGCCCTCTTGATTTTCATGGCCTCAAGAAACCCTTTGACCATTTTTGCCTGTGATTCAAGTGAGAGATCTGCATCCGGCGGGGGCTCTGTGTCTCCAAGGCCCATGAGGTCCGGAGCAAGGCAGTGAAAGGCAGGCATCCCTTTCATCACATTCCTCCAGAGGAACGAATGATTGGGATATCCATGGAGAAAAAGGACTGGCATGCCTGCCGGATCCCCCGTCTCAAGGTAAGCAATAGAGATCTTTCCCATGCCAAGATGCTTTTTTATAGGTGGATTGATCTGCATCATCCCCGGATATAGTATCATTAATATTATGCCGTGGTGGATAAAGATTCTACTTGCATCGGCGCTCCTTGCCCTGCTCCTCAACCCCCTGATTATCCATAAGCCGTCCCAGGGGGGAGAGGAGGTATTTCTAAAGGAGCTTTTTCCCAACGCAACATCGTTTTCCTCAAAGAGGGGTGACCCGCTTCATTACACTGCATACAAGGGGAGTTCCAGCGTTGGATACTGCTTTGTCACAACAGACATTGTTCCGGAAGAGAGGGGATATGCCGGGCCAATTAAGGCGCTTGCCTGCATGGACAGGAAAGGTGTCATCACAGGAGTCAGGGTGCTCGAGCATAAAGAGACACCTGCCTATGCCCACAAGATTGAGGAGCCAGGATTCCTGGACCAGTTCAGGGGAAAGAATGTGCGCGATCCCTTTGTCATCGGCAAGGACCTGGACGGGATAGCCCGCGCCAGCGTGTCCTGTGATGCAGTTGCCGGGTCAATAAGAAAGGCTGCCAGGATCGTCTCAAGGGCCTATCTTGGGATCTCAGTGGAAGAGAAGAGAGGCATCTCAGGAGAAGGCATCTTGAAGCCTGCTGCTGTCCTCCTTGTTTTCTTCATCGCCTTCCTGGGCTTGTATTGGAGGAAGGCCCGCAACCTCCGACAGATAGTCCGTTGGGTTAGCCTTTTTGCGAGTCTCGTTGGCCTGGGTTTTCTCCTCCACTCCTACATCTCCATCAATACAATTGTCAACCTCATCCTCCTTCATGTTCCTCCCCTCAGAACGCTTTCGTGGTATTTACTCGTCGGAGGCACGATAATCACCACGCTCCTGTATGGCAGGCTCTACTGCGGATGGGTTTGTCCCTTTGGCGCCGGGCTTGAGATCATAGAGGAGTTTGGAAAGGCAGCCATGCCCAAGCCTGCCACGAAAATCCCAAAAAGCAGGGCAGTGCTGGTGAAATTTATTGTTCTCTGGCTTGGCGTGACAGGCTTTGCTTTCACAGACAACCTCAAGATCCTCGGCTTTGAGCCCTTCTCCTCCCTATTCATGCTATCCCCTTTGAACAGGGCTGCGCTTGCACTTCTGCTTCTTGCGCTCGGCGGATCCCTCCTGATCCCAAGGTTTTGGTGCAGGTTCCTGTGCCCTGTTGGGGCAGGGCTTTCCCTCCTCTCTGCCTGGAGCCCCTGGAGATTGAGGAGCAACAACCTGTGCGATGCCTGCGGCGACTGCATTGAGGCATGCCCAACAAATGCCTGCTCCCTGTCCTCAGCCAAAAAGATCGTTACATTTGACCCAAAAGAATGCATTCAGTGCAATGCCTGCTCCAGGGCCTGTCCCTGTAATGCCATTGTCCCCGGCCCAAGCTGATCCTGCATTGTTTTCCCATCCTTCTCCGTGATATTTTGATCGCATGGCGCCCTCTAATCCCACAAGAAGAGATTTTCTCCTCTACGGACTCCTCGGCCTTGGTGGGGCTTTCATTGTTGGCTCCATGGGACGCGAGGCCCTCAGGCCCTATCTTGATGAATATCTCGGACAAAAGGAAAAAAGCGACCTCCTTGCAAAGATCCAAAAGGCCGGCCTTTCCATGCATGAGGCCATGTGGAGTAAAAATCGCGGGGCAGGCGTTGTCCAGTGTATCCTCTGCCCAAACGAGTGTGTGCTTCGTGCCGGAGAAAGGGGGCTTTGCAGGACAAGGATCAATATAGAGGGCGGCCTCAAAACACTCGTCTACGGCCTTCCCCTTTCAGCCAATGTTGACCCAATAGAGAAGAAACCTGTCTTCCACATGCTCCCTGGCTCAACTGCATTCTCCATTGCCACTGCCGGCTGCGTGCTTGCGTGCAAGTTCTGCCAGAACTGGCAGATATCCCAGGCCTCACCAGAAGACACAGACAACTTCTCGCTTGCACCGGCTGATGTTGTTGCGGCTGCCCTGAGATACGGCTCGCGTTCTGTTGCCTATACCTACACAGAGCCAACAGCGTTCTATGAATACATGCTGGACACGGCAAAGCTCGTGAGGAAGGCCGGGCTCAAGAACATCATGATCTCCTGCGGCTACATCAACCCTGGCCCGCTCAGGGAGATCTCGGAGTGGATGGATGTCGTAAAGATTGACCTCAAGGGATTCAGGAGAAGTTTCTACAACGAGGTGTGCGGCTCCGAGCTTGATCCGGTCCTTGAGACACTGAGGGTCCTCAAGAAACAGAAGGTGCTGACAGAGGTTGTGAACCTCATAGTTCCTTCCCTCAATGACGATCCCCAGGGGATAAACGACATGATCATCTGGATCAGGGACATGCTTGGTCCTGAGACCCCGCTTTTCTTCTCGCGCTTCTATCCCCAGTTCAAGCTCACAAACCTGCCGCCTACCCCTGTGGAAACCCTTGAGATGGCAAGGAACAAGGCCATGGAAGCAGGGCTTCAGTATGTCTATATTGGGAATGTCCCTGGCCACGACGGAGAGAACACATACTGCCCCAAATGCCGCCGCCTGATCATACACAGGATCGGTTACTCAGTGCCCGAGGTAAACATAAGGGATGGGGCCTGCGCCTTCTGCGGGCATCCCATCCCTGGAATCTGGTCCTGATTGGAAACTCCCCCCAATCCTGTTAAAGTGTCAGTGAGGAGGCGCCCATGAAAAATTTCATCGTTGTTGTCATTATTCTGCTCGTAGTCCTGGCTGGAGCCATATTAATTGTTCCATTGGTTACGAGCCCCGAGGTCTATACATGGGAGTATGCCAAGGGGCATCTTGCCCCGGGCCAGTTTGTGCAGACAGGCACGGATGCAACCCATTACATCGTGAGAGGCGAGGGTCCCCACCTGATCCTCATCCATGGCTTTCTCTACAGCACCTTTATGTGGAAGGATGTCATGGACCCCCTTGCAAAGAAATTTCGGGTCCACGCCATTGACCTCCTGGGATGGGGTTACAGCTCCCGATTGAAGGAGGGAAACTACTCCTACCAGCTTTATGCCGACCAGCTCCTCAATTTTATGGATGCACTGGGGATAACCCAAACGAGCATTATCGGCCAGTCCATGGGCGGAGGAGTGGCCATTCTCTTCGCAGCCCAGCATCCGGAGCGCGTGAGGAAGATCGTCCTCGTGGACTCTGCCGGCCTTCCCAACCCCCTGCCCCTTGCCGGTCGGATTTTCTCCCTTCCTTTCCTGGGAGAGTTCCTCGTATCCCTGCCCCAGCAAGCTCTCCTCAAGAAAAACATCCAGGACATATGGTTCTACGATCCGGCCCGGGTCACACAAGATTATGTTGAAGAGGTTGCGCGGCCCCTGCGGATCAAAGGTTCGGGCCGGACCATCCTGAATACTCTAAGGACCCTGGACTTCGGAAGTCTGAGTCCGGAGATCCACAAGCTTGCAGAAACCATAAAACCCATCCTGATACTGTGGGGAAGGGAGGACAAAGACATTCCTCTCGCAATCGGCGAGGAGATGCACAAGATTCTCAAGGGCTCGGAGATGAAGATTATAGAAAAAGCGGGCCACACCCCCCACGAGGAGCACCCCGAGGAGGCGGCCCGCCTGATGATGGAATTTCTCTAAACGCCCTGGCTATTCGCCCAGGATCGTCTTGATGTTTTTCGCAATCTCCTGGGGGGTCCAGATGTCGCCGGGTGTTTCCATCCCGTCGGACACGGTCATCTTGTAAATGAAGAGCTTTTTCCCCTGCACCCCGAAGATCCTGCCCGTGTATTCCTGCGAGAGGTCCGAAGCCAGGTAGATCACGATCGGAGCAATGTGCTTTGGGTCCAGCTCCGCCCCTGCCCCCTGGAACATTGGAAGATCCTCGGTCATCCGCGTTTTTGCCACGGGAGCGATCGCATTGACCGTTACACCGTATTTTTGCAGCTCCAGTGCCAGCACCCTTGTGAACCCGTAGATGCCTGCCTTTGCAGAGGCATAGTTGGCTTGGCCGAAGTTTCCAATAAGGCCTGACAGGCTTGATGTATTGATGATCCTGCCTCCCTTTGCGCGCTCCCTCAGAAACTGGGCCACGGGCTGGGTCACGCAAAATGCACCCTTGAGATGGACAGCGAGGACAGAATCCCACTCGGCCTCGCTCATCTTGTTAAAGGTCTTGTCCCTGAGGATGCCTGCATTGTTGATGAGGATGTCCACCTGTCCGAAGGCGTCCATTGCGGTCTTGAAGATGTTCTTCCCGGCTTCCACAGTGGCCACCGAGTCGTAGTTTGCTACTGCCTGACCGCCGGCCTTTTTGATCTCGTCCACCACGACATCAGCCATGGCTTTTCCTGCGCCTGCTCCGTCTCTGGCTCCCCCAAGGTCATTGACGACGACCTTTGCCCCTTCCTTGGCGAGCGCGAGGGCGTGCTCCCTGCCTATCCCTCCGCCTGCCCCTGTTACTATTGCAACCTTTCCATCAAGTAGTCCCATATTTGCCTCCTTGCTTGAAGGTTTATTTTGTAAAGTCCCCGAATAATTTAGCCCAAAGCCTCAAAAAGCGTCAAGAGAAATCGCTTTCAAATACCAGCAGAAATTATCTCCTCTTTTTGTTTTTTAATGTTTGCAGGAAGCGGATGTCCTCGAGATTTCGTTCCCTCTTTAACGGGTCAGGGGAGTCAAACTTTTTCAGGGCAATGAGGTCGTCAATGCAGGGAATACGCACCCTGAATCTTTTGTCAGGATCGACCTTTTCTTCTGAGCGTGCATAAACATTGTCAAATAAAAGCTCTTCGCCGTCCCGGTTTGTAATGCGGCGGAGAAAAAATACATCAATCTGGTCAGGGCCGACAAATGCACGGACCAGGGGACGCGAGCGTTTTTTAAGGTCCGGCACTTCGGCATTGAAGAGCGACTCAAGGAGTTTAAGTGCCTTCAAGCGGTCTTTGGGATGGATCCAGAAATCATAGTCTGCCGTGACCACCGGCGCACCGTGCTGGGCAACTGCCCAACGCCCGATGAGCATGCATCGCAAATGGAGACGATGCGCCTCTTGGAGAAACCGGATCAGGTCAAACTCTGGTTCGGCCTTCATGGAGGTTCCTCAGCGTCCTCAGTTCTTTCTTCCATCGTTCACCTGTCCGGATTTTCTGTGATGGGGATAGGCGCTGGAATCGCCTGTACGCAGGAGGAAGCGAATCCAAAGGAGTAGTGCGATATGGCTCCAGTTTTTCCTTCACCCCTGCAAGGAGAAGATGGAGATACCCCTCAACAGCCCAACTCAAAGGAAGATCAGGGAAGCGCTCCCCTGCCTTTTTGACGATTTCAGGGAGACGCAATGGAGCGGATGCGCTTTCTGCATGGGAGAGGATCACGGGGTTTATTGTCAGGCGGAAGACTTTCCGCCCCACCCTTATGCTTCGCTGGGGCTTTTTCATATGTATCATTATAATGTTACATAGGAAAATTGTCAAGAATTTTCCCCTTGAAAAAATTTCCCAAGGCACATAGGATTAAGTTACTGCAAAGTGAAAAAGTATCGTCAAATCATCTTCCGGGCACTGGTCTTGCTGGCTTGTATCGCATGCGCATGCAGCAGGGGGACATTTATAGAGGAGGGCGGGGATCGCCCGCTTCATACCCCTGCGTGGGCGTTTGAGCCTTGGATCTCAAAGGACATCTCTGACCGCGATGACACCTATGCGTTCGTCCAGGGATTCATAGACAGGGACATCCCTGTTGGAGTAGTCGTCATAGATAGCCCCTGGGAGACAAACTATAATACCTTTGTCCCGAACCCCTCCCGTTATCCTGAGTTTGCAAAAATGGTCTCTGACCTGCATTCGAAGAACATCAGGATCGTGCTCTGGATTACACAGATGATAAATTTTTCTTCCTACGACCTTGAGTCAGGAGGGGATAAATACATTGGCCCCTCCCCAAATTATTTTGAGGCCAAAAACCGCGGTTTTCTCGTGAACAATGGGGAGCTCTATTCCTGGTGGAAAGGGTCAGGCGGGGGGCTGGACTTTTTTAACCCGGAGGCACTGGCCTGGTGGCACCGCCAGCAGGATCCTTTGTTTAAGATCGGAATCAACGGCTGGAAAGTTGACTTCGGCGACAGTTACATAACCACTGACATTGTCCAGACAGCCATTGAAGCTGTCCCCCATCAAAAATACTCAGAGGAATACTATCGCGACTTCTACAACTATGGCTCCTTTAAGCGGGGCAAAGACGAGTTTGTGACCATGGTCAGGCCCTGGGACGAATCATATGAGTTCCCCGGCCGCTTTTTTGCAAGGCCCGAGCACGCACCTGTGGCATGGGTTGGCGACAACCGCCGCGACTGGATTGGATTGGCTGATGCCCTTGACCACATCTTCCGCTCTGCCCGCGCAGGCTATATCGTGGTTGGCTCTGACATCGGAGGGTATCTGGACCGCGATGACAAAAACCTTCTCGGCCCCGAGATCCCATTCAGCCAGGAGGTCTTTGCAAGATGGACCGCAGTTGGAGCGCTCACGCCCTTCATGCAGCTCCACGGCCGTGCAAACATCACTCCCTGGACAGTTCCGGAGCGCGTGGAAGAAACCGTTGAGCTTTACCGGTATTGGTCCAAGCTGCACCACGAATTGGTCCCGTTCTTCTACAGCCTGGCAGAAGAGGCGCATATCAATGGGAAGTCCATCATAGATCCGCAGGGCGAACCTGATGACTGGCCAGGGGACTATCGCTTTTTGGTCGGCAATGCCTTTCTCGTGGCTCCAATCACTGACTCAACAGGCATAAGGGAAGTCGAACTTCCTTCTGGCAGCCGCTGGTATGACTGGTGGGAACCTTCAGCAATTCCCCTTGAGGGCGGCCAGACGATCACATCGGATTTTTCCACTGACCGGAAGAAGATCCCATTGTTCGTCCGAGAGGGCGCAATAATCCCGATGAATGTCTCTGACAGCGTCACAGGACTCGGCACATCCGCCTCAAAAGGGTTTCTCACCCTGCTCGTCTATCCAGGCCCAAGCACCGAGCAGTTTTATGTTCACGAAGATGACCGGGTCATTTTGCAAGTGCAAGCCCGGGCAGGGGATTATGACTCCGCCATTGTGCTTTCCAGCGTCCCGAGGCCCTTGATTCTCCGGGTGCGCACATGTGCCAAAACAATCAGCACAGTATTATTGAACTTAGGCGAAATTGCGCTCCCGAAACTCCCGGATAGGGATGCATTTGATGAAGCCGAGACCGGCTGGTTCGCAGAAACCCCAACCAAAACAACCTGGATCAAGCTTCCAGCCAAAGACGAAGAGCAGACGATCTCTCTCATTTATTGAAGAAATACCTTTTATTTGAAAGGCTGCTGAAATATAATCTAATCCATGCTTACTGACCGTTTTGGAAGAGCGCTGACCTATCTCAGGGTATCAGTGACAGGCGCCTGCAACCTGAAATGCCTCTACTGCATGCCAAAGGGCAGGCAAGCTGCCTGCAGCGCTTCCCAATGCCTGGACAAAGACGAGATCGTGCGCCTTGTCAGGATAGCCCTGTCCATGGGCGTGAAAAAGGTGAGAATCACGGGCGGCGAGCCCCTGCTCAGGAAAGACATCTTGGAGATCGTCAAAGGACTTTCATCGCTCAAAGGCATAGAGGACCTTTCCCTGACCACAAACGGCATCATCCTTTCCAGGTATTCAAATGCCTTGAAAGAGGCAGGGCTTATGCGCATCAATGTGAGCCTGGATACCCTGAACAGCGATAAATTCTCAAGGATCACAGGCCAGAGATTTCTGAAGGATGTCATTGCAGGGATTGACGGGGCGAAAAAATCCGGCTTCTCGCCGATAAAGGTCAATGTGGTTGTCCTGAGGGGCGTGAACGATAACGAGCTTCACGACTTTCTGGATTTTGGCCGGGACCAGGGCTGCATTGTCCGCTTCATTGAGTTTATGCCAATGGTCCAGGCCTCTGATTGGGAAAGACATTTCATACCAAGAGCCGAGATCCTGGCGCGGCTCAAGGACAGGATCGATCCAACGATAGTGCCATGGGGCTCTGCACACGAGCCTGCTAAATATTACAAAACCGTTCATGGCGAGGTGTTCGGCGTCATCTCGCCTGTGAGCCATGGGTTCTGCGAGGCGTGCAACCGCTTGAGGATCACGGCAGACGGTATTCTAAGGGCTTGCATCACCCCTGCCGGAGAAAAAGACCTCAGGGCGCCGATGAAGGCAGGCGCCTCTGACGAAGAGCTTGCCTCCCTGTTCAGGGCAGTTGCAATGATGAAGCCAGCAACCCGAGTTTTCGCCGAGCCAATGCAAGACTTGCCTATGTATCGCCTCGGCGGCTGAATCCTGTCCTTGCAGTGGAAGGACAATATCCAACACCTGTCTTCTATTTATTGTTTTTTTTCGGCTGGATCGGAGTCACATTTGTTATTTCCCGTATAAGCGGCTGGTCAGTGCTCAAAGACGCCTATGGATTTTCCAACCCGTTCTCTGGAGATCTATGGAGATTCCAGTCCGCCAAGATGCCCTGGGCAATAGGATATAACAACTGCCTGACAATTGGCGCCAACAGAGAAGGACTCTACATATCCGCCATCTTTTTCTTCAGGCCGTTTCATCTTCCTCTTTTTATCCCCTGGGAAGATGTGTCTGTGAATTCCAAGAAAATGCTTTTATTTAAGTTTATAGAAGTTGGGTCTATGGAATTTTGTTTTCAGAAGGTCCCGACCGTTCCATTTAGCATCAGCAGGCGATTAAGCCTGAAAATAGCTCAGTCAGCCGGGCCTTCATGGCCCGGCCAAATTTCCCCCTGTTAAATTTCTCTCAGGCACTTTAAGTTACATTTAAGCAGAGCATTTTGGGTTATTGACTTTTCTTCCCTGAGAAGTAATTTTTAATCTCCATTCTTCTTTTTCCTATATTGTTGCGAAAGGAGGTGAAGAGGGTGACAGGGTTTCTAAAGGATATCTTCTATGATGAAGAGGGGCAGGGAATGACCGAGTATATCCTCATTGTCGTCTTGATCGCCATTGCAGGCATCCTTGTGTGGAGGGCATTTGGGGATCGGATCATTGAGATGGTCAGACAATCAACAAAGGAGCTGGAGGGAGTCAAGGTAAAACCGCAGAAGTATTGATGGGGAAAAAAGAGGATATGAGGTATGAAGCGGGCCAGAAAGGGCAGACCCTGGTGGAATTTGCCCTTGTTTTTCCCATTCTCCTTCTATTTGTCCTGGCCATTATCCAGCTTGCCCTTGTTTACAGCGCCAAGATCATCCTGAATTACGCTGCCTTCTCTGCTGCGCGAAGCTTTATCGTATATCAGGAGCATAAAAAGGCAGAGATGGCTGCCCGCCTCATCTGTCTGCCTATTTCATCAAGACCTACAAAGATGATTGAGTCAGCGCTGGGGATTGACTTGCCTAGTCTTGATAACCTAAAGGTTCTTGGAGATGTTCAGGGCATTGCAGAGAGATACCTTTATTCCTCCTATGCCACGAATGTCAGGTTTTTTGATTCCAGCGGCTCGTTCTTGGATGAAGGTAGAGTTCTTGAGCCGGGCAAGGACGATGTGACAGTGGAGGTGAGCCACAAGTTTCGCCTCACCCTGCCGATCGTAAATCGTCTTATTGGGAAAAGCATGGCTGGAGAGACGCTTGGAAAATTCTTTGACTTCGGCCTCTATTACATCCCGCTCAGCTCCCGGGTCACACTGACCGTGGAGGATGCACTCGCTCCATCAGAGGAGGGGCCGTGTTTCGGTAATGTCTCACTTGGGTGCTGTTTTACAAAGGACGAGGTGATGTTTGTCCAGTGCAGGGGAATTCCCTCGTGCAAGTCTCCGGAATGCTGCACTGAGCGCAACAGGAGGGCATGGAGGGTCAGGTCAGAGGTGTTGAAAAGGAAAGGGTTGGGAGAGAAGGGGAGCATTGTTAAGGAGATGTTGTGCAAACCAACGATATAAAATTCCAGACTCCCTTTAGATGCAGGAGGATTGGAAGGAACGAGGGAGGACAGGCGATGGTCTTTGCTGCGCTCGTCCTGTTCGTCCTCCTTTGCTTTGTTGCAGTCACATACAATGTTGGAAGCCTTGTCCACAAGAGGATCTCACTCCAGAACGCTGCAGATGCCTCCTCGCTCTCCGGAGCCACATGGGAGGCAAAGGGCCTTAACCTCATAGCAAGCCTGAACCAGGGGATCGTCACCATGTTCGGAATCATGACCGGCTATGTGGTTGTTACAGGGGTCTCGGCCTTTGTCATGCCGGCCCTCTCCTCGCAGATGATCCAGTGCGCCCCTGATGTGCTGATCACCCTCTACACAATTGCCGGAGAGATGGCAAAGCTTGAGAAGAAAATTGTCGAGGTTACTCCATACCTGGTTGACGCCGAGGCATTAAGGATCGCCAATGCAAACTCTCCAAGGGCTGTTGTCCTTCCATATCCCTTTATCCCCGGCGACCCTCATAAAAAGGCATCTAACCTCGGTCTGCATGTGAGAAAGGGGAAGCTCAAGGAGATTGTGAGGAAGATAGTGGACAAGGCCCTGGAGATTCTCCCGAGACCAGTGAGAAATGCCCTGGATAGGGAGCCGCTTAAAAGCTTTGTTAAGGAGCCATTTTACAAGGCCATTGAGAACACTGCCGGATCATTTGATTTTGACGAGAAGGGCGCAATGAGCTTTGAGGAGACCAAGGTGGTCATATTTGAGAGGGGAAAGGAGGAGGCAGGATACACCGAGTATTCTGAATTTATGAGCAAGGCAAAAAAGGGGAAAGTGAAAGTCTCAAAGGGTTCAGAATCACTGGTTTACGCCCGGGAAGTTTTTACCCTTGATCCCCAAAGCTGCAAGGAAAAATCCGTTCGCAGCGATGAGGTAAAAATGGGCAGGAGCTCCCTTCAGGGGCTCTGGAATCCACCGAATCCAGTCTCTGCAGACCTCAATTCAGGGAATACCCCGAAGGAGCAGGACTATGTCCTCAAGGACAGATGGAATCAGGAGGGGCCGTGCTTGGGCAAGGTCTTTAAAAAGGAGGAGTGGGGATTCCTGCGCTTCAGGGCAGAGGTAAAGGAAAAGAAAAAGGTCTCGCAGGATGTAGTTGATTCTCCGCCCTTTCCAATGTTTCTGGAAGACGACTTCACAGAGCGTCAGTGGCTTGCCATTGTGGCATGGGACACACGCGAGAGCGCAACATCTCCTATCTTTCCCGCCCTGTTTAAGGGATCAAATTTCTGGGGGAGTGCATCGGTGTCGCAGGCAAGGCCAAGGAGCGGTTCAACAAAGGACGGGGAGCTGCTTTGGGATACAGACTGGGAAGCCCGGTTGATGCCCTTTACCGCGCATGAGGCGCTTTCCGAGCATCTGGGAAGGGCATCGTCGAGATTCAAGGCCATTACGGAAAAATTGATCCTCCATTGATGAAAAAAGAATCCGGACAGGCATTTATTGAGTTCCTTATTGTTTTTCCTCCGCTCTTCCTTATCTTCATGGCAGTTGTCTTTTTCGGAAAGGGATATGCGGCCAAGACAAATGTTGATGTGGCCGTCCGGTATGCAGCATGGAAGAACGGGAGGAGCCCCGGGGCAGTCGGAGAGGAGAGGTTAGCAGAGCTTTATTTCCCAGGCGAGGCAGGCCGGCCGCCGGAGGAGAACCGGCTTAAATTGTATGACCCGGGCCCGCCGCCGCTCCTGGGGCTTGAGGGGCTCAGGGAAATTAACAATGTAATTGATCGTCTGGGAAGGACAGAGGAGTGCGCTTTTCAATTTGGCATGGAGGCGCCGTATTTCATAAAGGAAGGGGTTGGGATCTCAAGCGCCCATTATGTGGACATCAAGGCATGGGACGACAGGACCAGCCTTGCAGCAATTGGATTGTGGGGACTGGCCATTGTCAAAGGGTTTGCCTCGGCAAAGACGACCGGTATATGTGCTGGCGGGGGCGTCAAAAAGGTTGTAACGCCCTTTGCCAGGGAGATTTTGAAGAAGAAGGCCGATGACTTCATTGCGAAGGCGCTGGAGTCCGGAATGGAAAAGGTCAAGGAAGTTGTCAGAGAAAAGATAGAGGGATGGGCAGACAGGGTAAGGACAGTATTTGGCAGCGAGGGGGAAGAGTGACATGAGTGAAATCCCGCGCAAGGTTCTTGCATCGCTTGTTGTTCTTGTCTCTGTGGGGGTGTTTGGAGCAGCCCAAGGGAGCCTCATGCATGGTGAAAGCGGGCTGGACCTGAATGATGTTGTCTCTGGACTATGTCAGGGCGGATCGGAAGAAATTTACTGGCCAGAAGGAGTTCCAAGGCAGCCAGGCTCCAAATCTTTTTCATATCCTGTCAAAGACGGATGGACACTCTTATTTTCGCGCGCTCAAGGGCCGCTTCATGCGCTTCAGCGATTCTACACAACTGCTATGACCAGGGCTGGATGGAAAAATATTTGTCCATCAAGAGAATGCGACCCTCTTTTATTCTGGTTCCAGGAGGGGGAAAGGGAATGTATCCTTAGTTTTTCATCCAAGGGGGGCGGGGAGAGCGATGTCATTATTATTGTCCGATAGGAATCGAGCGCACCATTCAGGGAAATTTGATATGGACGGACAGGCGTCCGTAGAATACATCATCGCAGTCATGACCGTGGTCTTGTTGGGAGGCATTGCATTTCAGGCCTTTATCGGCGCGCTGAGGGGATATTATTCTTTTCTCTCGTTTCTAATCGGGCTTCCAATCCCATGATGATCCCAATGGATTCTATGGCCACAACAATTGTCCTGTTTGTCCTCATAGCTGCGTGCGGAGCCACGGATGTTCTTTATGGAAAGATTTTCAATATTGTCACCCTTCCTGCGCTTGGGACCGGAATTGTTATCAATGGCTTTTTAGGGCTCAGAGGCATTGAGATGAGCCTTCTTGGAGCAGTTATCGGCTTTGTCCCTTTTTATATTGTATTCAGGCTTGGCGGCATTGGAGGAGGGGATGTGAAGCTCATGGCAGGCATTGGCGCACTCAAGGGTTTTCCTTTTGTCGGCTGGGCTTTGTTCTACTCCATCCTGATCGGGGGTGCGATGGCAATGATCAAGTTGATCTGGGAAGGGAGGTTTTGGAGCGGGCTCAGGAGGACGGGCCAGGTTCTCTTGAGTCTCATCGTTCCCGGGCTCAGGCCCCTGGCCCCTGACCCATCTCTGGCCGGGAGGGTTCCATTCGGGCTCGCCATTGCATTGGGAACATTGTGGGCATGGCTTGATATGAAGTTTTGAAGGGGAGCTTGATCTAAACAGAAAGGAGAATCATGGAACGAAAGACACAACTGATGTTCGGGATCGGGCTTGGGCTTGCAGCTGTTGTCTTGCTTCAGCTCTATATCAAAGGAATTAAACAAGAGCTTTATGAGGGATATGAGACGAGGGAAGTCCTCGTGGCCAGGGCTGATATTCTTAAGGGCTCTGAGGTCAAGGAGGAAGCCATCGGCATTGAGGGTGTCCCTGAAAAATTCGTCCATCCCCAGACCCTGATGCCAAATGACAGGGACATAGTCCTTGGACAGAGGGCTGCCCTGAACATAAAGAGGGGACAGCCTTTTCTCTGGTCGGATATCGGCGTGGAGGAGTCAGGGGCAAGCGGCCTGGCTGGCATCATAAGGGAGAACGAGAGGGCGATCTCTGTTCCTGTGGACGAGGTCACATCGGTTTCCGGTCTTGTAAAGCCAGGCGATCATGTGGACATCCTTGGCACATTCCTCCTCCAGGACTCATCTGGCTCCCGCTCCACCACCCTCACCTTGCTTCAGAATGTTGTCGTGCTTGCTGTGGGCACGCATTATGGCAGCGGGGCTAACTCTCCGAGGGAGTTCAACACAGTAACATTCTCTGTTTCGCCATCTGAGGCAGAGCTTTTGACCCTGGCCCAGGAAAAAGGAAAGCTCACCCTTGTCCTTCGCAACCCGCAGAACCTCAAGACCGAGGAGAACCTCCCCAAGACGACAATGGATGACATCTTGAGGACAAACCGCATAGAGCAGATCCAGAAGGAAAGAAACATCAGGGTAATCAAAGGCAAAGAATAAGGGGTCAGGTCTTTACTTTTAGCATTTTTATGAGAACAGGAGGCAGACAATGATGAGAAATACAATCTGGATTGTGGCGCTCGCGTGTGTTTTTTTGATCGGAGCCCCTCTCCTTGGTGCCGAGGAGGAGACAGTGAGCCTTGTGCTCGGGCAGTCAAGGGTGCTTGATTTTCCAGCGCTCAACAAGGTGGCTATCGGGGATGCGACCATTGCCGATGTGAAGGTCATCTCAGGCGGGCGGCAGCTCCTCGTTACTGCACTTTCCAAGGGCGCAACCAACATGACTGTATGGAGGGCAGATGGAAGGAGGCAGGACTATGTCATCCG
>Ga0315309_1000517_pt1 | contig 23362 bp, 40 predicted proteins | sample TDP4_MG_FD_203080 | JGI IMG/M metagenome (GOLD analysis project Ga0315309, IMG submission 203080) | Freshwater sediment microbial communities from Lake Towuti, South Sulawesi, Indonesia - TDP4 | ecosystem: Environmental > Aquatic > Freshwater > Lake > Sediment | place: Indonesia: South Sulawesi...
AATGTCTTGCAGAGCATATTGAATTTAATCACCATCGACGGTTCGGATAACGTAGTGCATAGTGTAAGTTCAATAACTACAGATAGCCCTTATGTGAGTTCAATAATTGTGGATGGCGCGGACTATTACCTTTACTATTCGAGAGCGAATAACATTTATTATGTTAAATATTCTGGAGGTTCTTGGGGTTCAGAACAGCAAATCACAACGACAAATGTAGCGGGATTTCCAAACGTATCCTTGGTCACAACGAACCGCATAGACTTCATCTGGACGCATTACACGGGCTCCGCGTATCAGGTTTGGTATGACAGCCTTACCTTAGTGTCTCCGTGGAAGAAGCTTCAATATTATACGGAGCCTCCTTCCGCAGGGTGGAATAAGCTGAAGTTCGCCAGTGAGCCACCCGTGGCTGGAGCATGGAATAAGGTGTTGTATGAAGGAGAATAGCTACGTCAGCCTCTCTACGGCCTCGGTCCACTCCAGCATCCTCTGGCACATGAACTCCCAATAATCTTGGTGCACTTTACCTAAGTCAAGCTTCCCAGCATAGGTAGACAGCTTAGTTGCTAGCTCTCGGTAAGTGCCCAGGGCGAGTAGCTACCCTAAGGACCTTCAGGCTTTCTTTTCTAGGGTTGAAACCTTGTCTCGAAGTTCTTGGTCCTCGAAGAGATCCGCCACGCACCTTAGACCTGTCTCATACAGGTCTGGGTCCTTGAGCTCACCTAGAGCCTTCAGAAACGTCTGAATCCTATCCCATGTAGCTGTCATACCTAGGTCCTCTTGATGAGTGGGTGGATGCGCTTCGCCTTCTCGTCGACCTCTGTAGGTTCAAGCTGGATGTAACGGTGGGGCATGAAGGGGCTGCGCCAGCCTCCAAGCTCCTGAAGCTCCCTCTCACTCGCTCCCGCCCTGTGAAGCATCGTGGTTACGCCCCTCCGTGCTCCATGCCAGCCGAGGCCTCTCCTGTAGAGGCCCAGCTCGACAAGTGTCCTACGGAAAAGCAGGGTGAGGGTGATGAGCGCGATACGTTTGTTCAGGGTTGAGACGAAGAGGGCGGGGTCGACGTCTCTCCTGGCTGCCAGGTACTCCTCGAGGAGGTTGCACGTCTGTTCATCCAGCGTAAGGGTTCGAGCCTCACCGCCCTTCCTAGTCTTTATCCGCAGGTAAGGCCTCTGGTAGTCCTCACGGTCAAGCCTCTGAAGCTCTATCCGCCTGATAGGTGTGAGCTCCGCTATGCGGAAGAGTGCCTGAACCATAGGCGGCTTTGAAGCAAGTGCTTCAAGCACCTGCCCAAGCTCCGGCTGCCTGAGATAGGGCATCTTAGGGTCCTCAGCCTTCGGCATAACCCTCCGCTGCTCCCTCCGCGTCCACCAATCCCAGCCCATCGTCTCATAGAAGGTGTGCAGCACGGTGAAGACCCATCGCCTATGGTTGTTGCCGCAGCCCCTCTTCTCGAGCTGGACGAGGTACTGGAGGACGTCCTCCTTCCGGTAACGCCTCTTCAGCCCCACGGCGCGGATGAAGCCCTTTACCACCTGAAGGTAGCGCTGCTGCGTGGTTTCCGACAGCCCAGCTATCGACTCGTCGAACCGCTCGAGGACGCTCATACGATATACCCCTTTCGCTTAAGGCTTAAAAGCTATTATGTCACAGGTAGAAGAGCCAGGCTGGGAGTGGCATGGTAGAGTCTGAGATCGCTCTGTCGGAGATCGTGGTCGGGAATCGCTTTCGGAAAGATACAGGGGATATAGACGGCTTGATGGAAAGCATTAGGTCCATTGGCTTACTTCATCCCATCGTTTTGAACGAGCGGCGTGAGCTGATAGCAGGCGTTCGCCGGATCGAGGCGTTCCGTAGGCTTGGACGAGCCACGATTCCCTACCGTACCGTGAACCTGGAGGAGATCACCCGCGGCGAGTACGATGAGAACGTGCATCATAAGCCCTTCGCGCCGAGCGAGATGGTTGCCATACAGCGGGCTGTTGAGCCTGAGATACGTGAAGCTGCAAGGGAGCGTCAAGAGGCGACACAGATAAAGAACGGTTCCATCGGTGCCGCTAATTTAGCGGAACCATTGGAAAAGGGAGAGACCCGTCAGAAGGTTGCCATGTACGTGGGCGTTAGCCATGAGACGCTGAAGCGGGCTGAGAAGGTGGTTGTCGCCGCCGAGCAGGAACCTGAACGGTACCAGGACCTAGTCGAGAAGATGGATTCTAGGGAGATGAGTATTTCTGAAGCTCACAGGGAGATGAGGCTCCGTAAGGCGATAGACGAGAAGCGGGCGACGGACGCCGAAACTCAGGCTCAGGTCCCGCCCTTCGAGTACGAGCCGCAGCGAACGAATGTGTGGGTTTTTGAACAGTGTGACCCACGCTTCGGCATAGCAGGTTACCCTGGTCGTATGCCTGGGCAGGTGGTAATCAACCTGCTCCACTACTTCACGAAGCCCGGCGCTGTCGTAGTTGATCCCTTCGCCGGGAGCGGAACCACCGTGGATGTCTGTAGGGCGATGGGCCGGGAATGTCGGGCCTTTGACCTGAACCCAGTCCGGGATGGAATCGTTCGGAATGACGTGGCGAAGGGGGTCCCCTTACAATCAGCGTCAGCGGACTTCGTGCTTCTAGACCCGCCTTATGGGCCTATGAAGAGGGATGAGTACCCGGGAGGCCGCGAGAACCTTGCCAATATGGACGTACCTGACTGGTACACGGCGCTAGGGAAAGCGATGGCGGAGTCCAAGCGGATACTCGTGGATGACGGGTACATGGCCTTCATAGCCAGTAGCCTCCGGTACAGGGGGCAGTTCGTAGACCTACCCTTCGAGGCCTACAGGATTGCCGTGGGATTACGGTTCCGGGCTGTCGAGCGCATCATCGTCACCTATTCAGGGACGGAGGCGAGCGCTGAGAAGTGGGATGAAGATGATGAGGCCAACTTCATGCTCAGGAAGTACCGTGACCTAGTGGTGATGCAGAAATGAGCAGCAGGAACATAGAGCCCGACCAGGTACGCTACGCCTTCAGCTTCCTCGACGACCTGATGAAGTACACGGGCTTGAACTGTCAGGAAGCTAGGGTCCAAGGCATCCTGACCGCTACGCTCGATGAGTTACGTTACCGTTTCTACCATCACCTGCTCGGAGAGGGGCGATCGGGCTTCGACCTAGACATGTTAGATGTCCGCCACGGAAACATCCTAGCTCTTAGCGACATATCGATGTACCGGCCAAAGCCCCCCAACGAGTTCACCCGGCCTTTCTACAAGATTGTAGCTGAGAAGCTGGGAGTCCCGTACCTAGAGATCGTGGCAGACCTTACGACAGAGAACCTCGCAACCCCCAGGTTTATCATAAACGGGACAAAGACAGACTACGAAGGGTGGAGAAAGCTACTGGGGGGGCAGCCCATAAGCCTTGACCTCTTCCTCCCCGGAAAGGCTCCGGCCATACCTACCCGGAAGGATGCCACACGCCCTGAAGACTACAGACTCCTATACTGGGATATGTGGCTCCAAGCCGTGAAGATAGCCGAGGAGACTGAGCGGGTCAGGGCTCAGATGTATCGGTTGGAGAAGCAGGTAGAGTTGATGAGAAACTACCTGACACCTGAGGGGAAAGCTCTCCTGGAGAGTCTAGAAGGGCTAGGTAAGTAGGTCACCGTCTCCGTCTAGCCCTTCTCCTCGCCGTCGGCAGATACTTCAGTAGGGGAGGGTATTCGCGTCTGTTAGCCTCAACATAGTTGAGGCTTCTACGCCAAGCCCTCACCTTACGATTCAGCCGGAAGATGTCTTGGCGGGCAGCGACGTGGCTTATGCCCAGGTCCTCAGCCGCCTCCTTGATCGTCGAGCCTACCTTCAGCCTCTCCATCAGTTTCAGCTCGCGCTCCGTCAGGAGAAGGTTGTCCTCCGTTGACGTTAACATGCTCATCTAACATTCCATGGGACGAGCTTATAGACGTTGCTAAAGCATGGAGAAAACTGGGGGTAAAGACCCTCTATCCCTGAGCCTTGAAACCCCTACTTGTAGTCCATCAGGGTCATTACTGGATGATTTGGGGGAAACGAAGGCTTCTTCACTTCTTGAACGCCATGTAGGGCGACTTCCACAGGGGCCTCGGCGGGTACGTGCTTATCGTCTTGCACTTGGGACAGACCCACTCCTTAGGGTTAGGGTCGAATACCCTGTTACGGCAGAGCGGGTTCTCGCATTCAAGCCAGGGCATAGCGTGTCACCTCGGATGGTAGAGTACCTTGAAGATGGGCGTCTTCTGTAGATGCCTCGCCCATTTCGGGTTCATCAAGGTCTTACCCTCAGCGTCCTCTTCTGTAAGGCCCGGATACTTGACGCTGATGAACTCGTAGTGGAGGAGGCGTTCTGTCCAATGCTTCACCGTCCGCTTATCGCTGCCCCTCACCTCAGCAACCGCGTCGGCTAAGTGGCTTTCGAGAAACTCCTTCTCGATGCCCCTCCGGCCTAGGGCTTGGAGGATCTGTAGGCAGATCGTCTTGTCCAGGGGGAAGCCTGGGTTCATGTGCATGTGTGTGTGCGGGTTCAAAGTCGAGTGGCTGGCGATGTACTCTTCCATCGCAACCTCGATGGGCCGACTGAGGTCTCCATACGAGGAGCGTGCTGAAGCATGGACGAGGTTATGGAACTTCTCCAAGGTCCCCTTCGTCACGTAGATGTAGATGCCTACCTTCCCAGCCGGAACACGTGGCAAGCCTACCCCCCACGCACGTTGCACTAGTGCATTTGCATGGAATACTAGTGCACTGCACTAGTGCAGAGAACTTAACGTTTTCGGTGCTGAGAAGAGTCCTTAGAGGACTCCTCTCTGACTCTCTGAGAAGAGTCTCCGCTTTGTCCTCCAACAGTTGATTTATATGGTCTTCTATCTATTCTTCTTAACAGCGCCGTCGGGTATCTTCATTCTTTATGGGAGAAGAGGGACCTAGGCGGGTCTGAGTAACTCAGGGTACCTGATTGAACTGCACACACACACAAGCCTAGGACACTGTCAATGTGCCCGTTCGCCAAGGCCAAGACAAAGACTTAAGAAGCAAGTGCTTCATCTGCGTAGGTGGAGCCTCCCCTGCCTGAGCATCCATAACCCTCGTGGTCCTTCCCAGCCGGAAGGGCGGAGGGGAGTCTCCACCCTAGACTGGCTGGTAGTTGTAGGCTGCCCCGGCGCCCTCTATCACCTTTACGGTTTGGAAGTCGGGCTTAACCTGCTTCATTATCGCGGCCAGCTCTTCCTCGGTCATGTTGTTCACCTTGACAAAGACGCCTATCGCCCTCTTAGGCTTCCCCTGCTCGATGTTACGGATGGTTTGAAGCAGCTTCAGAAGCTCCTCTTTGCTCAGGTCTCCCAGGCATAATACACGGATCTCCGTAGGCGTTCAATCACCTCCACCTGGGGTCGCCTTCTCACGAAGCGACTTCACGTAGACAGTGGTTATCGGCGCTATGCGCTCGAGGAGGTTGAACACCCTTCTCAGCCTGGGCTCAGGCAGCTTATTGCCGTAGTTGTCGTAGCCTACGGCAACAGCCCAAGGCTTAACCCAGATGATGTCGCCTGCAAACCTCGCCGTGTTAAAGTAGAGGACGGGTTCCACGCAGATGAACCTCTTGTTCGGAGCACAGGTGCCGAGTTGCCAGATGTCGAGAAGCCTACCGTATTGGAACGGCGCCTTCGATATCTTCGGGTAGCTTCTATCAGACTCTATCGTGGCGCCGCAGACCAAGTTCGGCGGCAGCTCACTCCGCAGCTCCAGGAAGCGGTGCGGGTTCTTCGTCAGCAGCAGGAAGGTTGCCTTGGGGCTTTGCCGCATCCAGTCGAAGAGGGCTCGGAGCATATCGTCGGTGACGTCGGGACTGCAAGGGTCCCTCATGGTGACGGCGAAGACGAAATCCCCTTCCTTGTACCGTTTCTTCAACTCCGAAGCGTAGAGGCGTGGCGGTCCACTGTACTTTCGCCTTAGAGAGCTGAACCTTTCCTTGTAGTCTCGAGCCCAGCAGTAGGAGCACTTGTACGGGCACTCGCCGCCGAGAGGGTTAGGGGTGTGAGTCACGAAGGGAAACATCCGGTGTGCAGTACTGCACACCCTCAGCTCGGCCATTCTCATCACCCCTACAGAACCTCGATCTTGCGGCCTAGCAGCTCGAGGGCTTCACCGTAGGCTTTCAGGAAGGCCGCCCCCTTCGGCGTTACCTCAAGCCAAGTCTGCCACATCACCGTGACGAGGCCGTGCCTCTCCAGCTCATCCACGTAGAACTTCAACCTAGCACGTTTAAGATTGCTCCTGAGCTGAACCCTTCTAACTTGGGCCCGGTGATTCACCTCAACATCTATAGCGGCGAGGATGACCGCATAGATCTCATCCGTGCTTCTCCTACGCGCCCACATGATATCGACTCTCATCCTCCAAGCGTCTCGAAAGGCTTATATGTGTTACGACGTACTCCTTGATAGCATGAAGAGACATATCAGCCTCACGGTTGAGGCGTCCCTCCTCGACTGGGTGGACGAGATGACCAGGCGGCAGCTCTTCAGGAATCGGAGCCACGCCTTCGAGCGTGCCCTACAGGTCTACAAGGAAAGCGTGGAGACATATGAGCGGGAGAAGAAGGTTTAGGCTCAAGGCTCTGTCGAAGCCCATGCATGAAGAGTACTCGTACTATCAATATGTAGGAAGTGTGGAGCACTGTTCAAAAGGAGGTCGAAGAGGTGAACGTCAACAGGATCAAGTGGATAGGTCTAGGTATAGCCATAGGAATAGCGTTGTGGGGCATAATCTTTCGCTTGTTGCAGGGAGTACCGGTGATATAGATGCCGTGTTTCTGGATTACGATGACATGGTGAGGGGTGACGGGATCTTGAGCGTGGAGCTGTGCACCTACCATGAGATCACGGCTCGCTTCTGCGAGGAGATGCTGGGCCTGATGGACGTGACAGGCCAGCGCTTCGATGAACTCATGTGGGTCTGCCTGAAGAAGGGCTGCGTCTGGCATGTCCGGGTCCGTCAAGGTAGGAGTTCATCAATCGATCGATCGAAACGGGGAGTTTCAGGAGTGCCCACATCAGGAGGGGAGTGATTGACTGTCTTCTACGAGGTAGGCACAGCCCAACCCGTCACGATCCCACCGTTCCACACCTTTGTCAGCGGCATCACTCAGCACGGCAAGACTGAGGCCCTCAAGACGCTCATTGAGTGGCTCAATGGGCAGGGCTTCAGCATCCTCATTCTAGATGTTAAGGATAAAACCCTCGGCGAACCCGACTTCGCCGAGTTCCCCCACATCCCTATTTACATGGAGGAGGTGACAGAGCCCCGACCGCTCCTCGGCCTCTTGGAGTCAAGCGCTAAGATGCCGCTCAGGTTTCAGTTCACGGAGCTTATCCGCGCCTGCCAAGGCTCCAAGAGCCTCAAGGAAGTAAGGGACAAGCTCGCCGAACTCATTGACGCCGACAAGGTGCATCCGATCCGCAAGGATAAGGCCGTAGTCCTCAAGCTCTTCATGGACGAACTGATAGAGGAGATCGCCCGCGTAAAGGTTTCCGATAGGCTGGAGCTGAAGGTGGGCGGGATCAATGTTGTCGGCTACGCGAATCGAGGCTTCAGTGACGCCTTCAAGCAGATCGGCGTGAGGGCCGACATCAGAGCGATTAGGCACAGGTATTCCAAAGTCTTCACGTTCTTCGATGAGGCCCACATTCAGGTTCCCGAGGGCTACTCCTCCGCCTCGAAGGACTGGGTGGTGAGGACGATCAAGGAGGGGGCATCATCACAACAGTTCCTGATAATCGCTGATCAGACCATCAAGGAAGTCGATAAGAACGTCATCACCCAGTGCCCTGTCAAGGTCTTCGGGGGACAGCCCGGCGGCGAGCTGGAGGCGCAACGAACCCTAGCCTACATGCCGGTGAAGAAGAGCGTCACGGTCAACTCAATCATGCAGCTTCCCTTAGGCCACTTCTATGTCTGTACGCGAGAATGGACTAAGCTCTGCTACGCAAGGCCTCTCTGGCTGCCTGAGGATGTAGCTAAGCGTGTAGCTCGAGGCGAGCTGGAACCTGACAGCGAAGAGGTTCAGGCCTTCAAGTCCCATCGAGTATGGCATAGGGCATCTGGCGTATGGGAGCCGGCGGGGCCGGAGACCGTCGAAGAGGCTCAGAAGGAGCATGACGAGTTCCTCCTCCAGGGACAGGTAGAGGACTTGGAGAGGGTGCTTCTTCGGGTGAAGGAGTTGGAAAGGCAGGTGTACGAATGATGGGAGGGAAGTGAGATGAGCGAGGAATCATTAAAGGCTGCAAGAAAGTGGGTAACTGAAACCTACCATGTCCCAGAGGACAAGCTGGACGGCTACCTAGCTTGCCTCGTCACCGAGATGGCGGAGTTCCTAGACTGGTATTTGGACCAAGTCGCGGAGGGGAAGCTTTGAGCCTAGAGGAAAGGGTTGGGAACGTTCAGAAGGGAGGGAAGATCCTGAGTTGAGCGACATACTAGAGTGGGCGAAGGCTATGGTTCACTGCTGTAGCTGTGAGGGTAGCCTTCAAAGCAGCCGCTACCTGAACATGGTCGGGCTGCTTAAGCAGGCGACTTGGAAGTACCCCGTCTACGGAAACATCCTGGTCTACAAGAAGTATCCTATCAACAGGGCCGCAGCCATACTCTGCGACCGCTGTATCGATGAGAACCGTCAGGCTAGGTTCGCCGTAGAATGGAACCAGGAGAAAACCCACGTCACCTACCACAGGGTTGAGGAGCTCAAGGACCTACCGCCCATCCCAGATGAAGAGATCGCCAAGGCCGAGTGGGAGGAAGCTGAGTGAGTTTAGAGGAAAGGGTTGGGAACGTAAGGAAGGAGCTTGAGAGCCTAGAAGCTAGGCTGAAGGAGCAGGCTGACTTCAAGAGCCAGTTGAAGGAGGCCCAAGCGGAGAAGGCGGAGCTGCTTCAGGAAGTGCATCAGTTGGAAGGGGAGCTCGAAGGCTTCAAGGGTCTTACGACGAATCTGAAGGAGAAGGAGGCTGAGATCGAGAGGCTCGGCAAGGTGGTGAGCGACTACTCCCAAGAGATGCAGGAGTCTGAGAAGCGGCATGAAGCCGAGAAAACAGCCGAGAAAACCGTCCTGCTGGAAAGACTGGCTCAGGCTAACGCTTCGATGCTTGGATTCAAGAGACTGCTCAAGCCTATCGTTACCGAGCTTATCGAGGAACAGTTCCAAGATGTAGTGAAGAGGGCGACGGAGACCGTTAGAGAGACGACTGTTAAGGAGCAGGTTCAAGCCCAACCCTACACGGCGACGAAGACTTTAGGCGACTTCACCGTGGAGGTTGCCCGCCAGCCGTTAGCCCTAGACGCGAAGAGCACTAGGGGTAGAATCCTCTACTTGATCACGGAGGGCTTCTTCACGAAGCCAACCAGCGTGCCCAAGATCATTAAGGAGCTTCGGGACCAGTTCATCGAGGTGAGGCGGGAGGAGATAGAGCCTGAACTCGCCTTCTTCGTACAGGAGGAGGTTCTACACCATGTCGTACTTGCGACGGGAGCCCACGTCTACCAGCTCAGAGCCGACGCTAAGGACCGCGTGAGAAAGGTCGTCAAGGAGGCCTAACATGAACGCTCTCAGTTGGTGGAGAGTTGGTGAGTAATCTAGCCCGTGGAACAGTACTGAAGTTGACCAGCGTCGACATCAAGAACTTTGTCGTCATCTCAACCTGGTGCGTGGAGCTGCTCGTGATCCTCGGCGTAGCATTCGGCCTCATCAAACCGGAGCCGAACAGCCTTCAGGCAACGCTCATCAGCGCCATAATCACGAGCTTCCTCACCATCTCAGGAGCAGCCCTAGGAGCCTACTTCCTCGGTAAGGCCCAAGCCCAGACCTAGAGTTGGGCCACCTCACCCTCCAGCCCCTTTCCACGCCGAGAACCCTGATGAGAAAACGCCTCACTGCACAGGTGCTTTGGGGTGGGCTCTCAGGCGTGTAGCATACCAAGATGTCCCGATCGTCCCTGAGACAGGTCGCGGCCAAGACCCTTCCACTCGCAACCAAGGCGTTCACGAGTTCCGTCATCCTCTGCTTCGCCGCCGCCAAACATTCAGCCCAGGTCAGGCCGTCAATTCTCCGCTTAAGGCCATAGTTGAAGGCTTCCTTGAACTCTTCCAAGGCGTCTGTCGTATAGCTAACAACACCCGTGTAGCCCCAATAGGCGAGGCAGCCAGCTTTGAACGCCTCAACGCCCAGAGTCTTGGCTGAGGAACAGTTGTTACAGTAGACCTCCCTCGCCTTTAGGAGCTGCACGTTCTGAAGGTCTACGCAGGGCTGCTCATCGTTCCCATACCATCTGTCCACGTTCCCATGGTCGGCATGGTGAACGTTCAGGTCCGGCCTAGCATTAAGAAGAGCCTCAACCCTTGCCCTTACGCAGTCTCCCTTCGCCAAGTCAACCGTCTCAACCCCCTTCTGCTGCATGTAGGCGAGTACGTCCGCTGCCTCGTCGAAGGTGTCTTGGGTTACGGGGTCGAACAGCGGCCTGAGCACCGCCCAGCCGCTCATTTGACTTGCCTCGAGAGGAGCTCAATGCTTAACGAATCTACCGAGTCAAGCATCTTCTGTCGGAACTTCTTATCCGAGTCGAGGAGCCCTATGAACTCCTCAGCGTTCAGAATCGTCCGTCCGGCTCTGTAACTCCACTTCGGGTCCTTGCCCGCAAGCGCCCTGATGTGCTTCTTGAGACGGGCGATCTTCTCGTCGTCCCTCATTCAGACCACTGCCTAGTTCAGTTCCCTAGGGTTTTTACGCCTTTCGCTCGTAGAGAAGGGACAAAAAGAGGGGATGAGAGGGACGACCCTGGCCCTCTCCTGCTGCCAAAGGCTTCAGGGGGCAGGCTCGAACTGGCTACTCGCGCATCTTGGCGATCCAGTTCGTCCGCCACTTATCCCAGTCAGTCCTATGGGTTGCAGCGTTGACGGCTGCGGCGTGGTTAGCCTTCCTCGTCGCACCGAAGGGCATAGCTGCGTAGTTGCTGACACACCGCGCCTTCGCAGCAGCCCAGCTCGACTTGATGTTGGCGTCCTTAGCCTCAGCCTTGGTGTAGCCCTTTGAAGCCATCTCTTCTAGACTTCGTACCATCTTCCGTCACCGGACGCCCATCGGCTTCCCATGCTATTTAAGGGTACTGCATAACTTGAACAGACCATTCAGGGGAGGGGAGGGGCCTACGGAGCGACAAGCAGACTCAGCCCCATCAGGCTGCCTCTACCCGCCATAGATTTATACGTTTCCGTTACAAGTCTATGGCCATGGGGCGAAAGACTCAGAGGTACTGGACAGTCCAGGAACTAGAGGTACTCGACAGAGAGTATCCCCATAGAACCGCGCAGGAACTTCATAGCCTCTTCTTTCCTTATAGGAGCCCTGACTCGATCAGGCACAAGCTTGGGCACCGGGTCCACGAGAAACAGCTTCAGAAAGAGGGTAGACGATGGGTGAGGTTCAACAAGCCTAGCAGACTCAAGGAGATGTCAGACATCTGGAAGGGCTATCTAGCAGGGATGATCGATGGAGAAGGGAATATGCGGCTGGGAAAAGACCAAAAAGATGGCCTTCACCCCCGCATCGTAGTCGCCAATACTCACCGAGATGCTGTCCAAAAGCTTCGAGAGATAACGGGTATCGGCGGCGTTTACATCCGTGAGAACCGGGGAACTAATTGGAAACCAGTTTGGAGCTGGAATGTGAATGGGATAGTGGACACAGAGGCCGTACTCGTACAGGTTAAGGATTACCTGATAGTGAAAAGGAGACAGGCCGAACTCCTTCTGAAATTCACGGAAATCTACCGATCCCGCCCGTCTTACGGTGAGGTTACTCCTCAAATAAGAGAGATTGACGAGGAGCTCAGAAAACTCAACAAGCGTGGCCCCTTAGCCTCGCCCTGACATCTTCTCCAACCACCGACTCGCAACTTCTAAGCCCTTAGGGTAGACATGCCTAACGACAGCGTCCCGTAATTCAGGAGGAGCGAGGGCCTCACTTAGAGAGAGGCTCCAATCATCAGCTAGGCTTATGCCCATGTTTATCAAGCCTTCAGAGTAGCCTTTCCGGTGCCACTCCTCACGTTTAGCCGTCTTCATCGCCTCGAGGCCGGAGTCGATGCCGCCCACCTGGCCTCCGAAAAGCCCTCCCAGAAGACGTTGACCACTTAGGGCCTCCAGGATGGGGGCGGGCCGCTTCAGAACAGGGAAGAGACGCTTCCTCTCCAAACCTAGACCATCCAGCCCTTCCTCTCAGCCAGCTTCCTGTGTACCGTCTCATAGAGGCCGGCTACGATCTCCAAGTGATGACGTTCCTGAGCGGCGATCTCCCTCACTTGTTGAGCCTGAGCTGAGAGCCCCGCCTCCTCGAGGTGTGAGGCTATCCGATCGTACATGGGTCCTGCCTTCTCCTCGTCGAGCCGAGCATCCCCTATCTCAGCGTTAAGGGCCTCTAACACCCAAGTCGGCTGTCCTCTGACGGGGCCTGACCGTTCACTCAACCCTTCCTTCAGTATCTTTCCAGGATACCAGGTCATCTAGCCTACCCCCAGCGTCCTCCTAGCCAGGAAGAGCGCCAGACGGTCTACGGCAGCCGAGTACTCAGCGGTGCCGGGGGTGTAGCCTGTCAGCTTCGCCATCCCCTCAGCCCAGCCCCTCGCCCAGGCACACGTCGACATCACCTTAACAGCCTGCTCCTCCGTCACGCCCTCCGGAATCCTAGGTTGGCCTAAGAAGCCCAGAGGGTTAAGGCCTAGCCTACGCACCAAGGGCTCTTTGAGAACTATCGTTCGGCGCTCAGACAGAGTCGACAGGATAGGCCCCTTCCTCTCGCCCAGAATCCTGCCCTGCTGGAAAAGCGGCAACTCGACCACGCTTTTATCTTCTACCTGTGTAAGCCTTAAAAGGTGTTCCCTTGGGTGAGGTTAACCCCGACCCCATCCTCTCATCGGCGCTCTTCCAAGTCTTCTACCGTCAGCTAGGAATGATCAGCCTCCACATCGGCGTTAAGGCGATGGTTGAGTCGGCGAGACGCCTCCAACCCGAGAGAGGCGGGGAGATCGACGAGATCCTGCCTGAAAGGGTCTATCAGTGGCGCGGCGTAGAGGTCTTCCCAGGGACAGGCATGAGGATGAACGTGTGGCTTGTAGGCTCCGCTATGAGACAGAAGAACTGTCTCCTCATGCGCGTCGGCTGGTGGACTCTCTGGGTCCTGGTGAAGCCCTCAAGCAGCCCTCATTCAGAGTAGTTGTATAGAACGCCGTACCCGATCATGCTGTGGGCTGCGACATCGTTGTTGAAGGGTTGAAGGATGGCTTTCCGTGCGAAGTACCGTTCATGCGTCGCCATGATGACGTAGACGTTAAGCACCGTATTGTACACGCTAAGGTAGAAGAACTCCTGCGGGTACAGGTACATGCCTAGAGCGAACATTCGATCGCAGCGGAGATGATCCTCAGTATCTCCGTCGTCTAGGATAGCCCTGACGCCGCAGAGCGGGCTGTCGAACCCCACGACCCCGGCCATTAACACGCCTTCACGTTCAAGGTCGAGTAGCGGGGTGTTCTCGCCCATCGAGTTCGCAGGTAGCACCGTCGAGGTGATCTTCTTCACGTAGCCGTACTTGACTCTACGTCCCTGCCTCAACCACTCGGCTATGATGCTCATCTCATTCCCCTATGTTGAGACAGGAAGATCGCCTAGATCTCGTTGTCCCAGTAGGCGACGGAGACGTTCACCGACACACCTTCATATCCTACTGCTGTCCCGTAGAACTGGCTGCCGCCCTCGAATGTGGCTACTGAATCCTGAAGGTCGAACTGTCCCTCCGGTATCTGTCTGAAGTCTGCGGGGCCAACAGGTATAGGGCTCCAAAGAGTTGAGTACGGGGTCGTCACGCTCTCAGTCCCCTTCTCAAGCACCACTGCCAGCGACTTCACGGAGTTGCCGCTGATCCATATCCCGACCACGTATCGTACCCTCGCCTCAGGCACGACCTGAGCTACGCCTGCAAGGGTTCTGAAAAGGGCCGTCCTTGAACTAGTCACCCAGATGCTTCTGTTCACAAGCCGATTCCGGATCACCTGTTTGGTCAGCCTCATCAGCGGCCACCTCCTCCCAGAGCCGCAGCCTCATCAATGCTCATCGGCTTCACCTTCCAGTCCTCGGACAGCTTGTCGCCGAGGTCATGGGGGAGGTCCCCGAACCCAACCTTGAGGAAAGCGGCCCTCGCTCCCTCGTAGCGGCGCAGAGCTATGTCCGAGATCTGCCTTGCATGCCGCACTTTGTCAAAGAACTCAACCCAGTAGAGGGCGAAGAGTATGTTGAACATCGGTCTATGAGCCCTCTCCACGTCGAGGTTGTAGAATTCGGCGCCTATATGGACTCCGGGCTGGATCACGACCTCAACCCAGTCGGTAGGCACCTCGTAGGGGCTGTTCATAGAGTTCAGATATCCGAGAGGGTCCCCTGACTGAGGCCTTATCGGGTCGACTCCCGGGAACTTCCCGGGTATCACGTTGCCCTCCGGGTATCGGAGGTACATGTTCACCTGCTGAGGCTCTATGCCGAACGCTCCATGGTAGAACCAGGGCCAGCCAGCGTTCGTCGACGTGTTCAAGTAGAGGATGTCGTTCGCCGTGTTCCTAGGGTCTCTGAAGCGGAGCTCCGCCTGGAACGTAAGGGGGTCTATGTCAATGGCGTCTCCATTCGTGTCTATGAGAGCCCAGGGCTTCCACTGTTGAATCCTCCTGTAGACCACGCGCCCGAAGAGGAAGCCCTCGCGGAAGATCAGGGCGAAGATGTGGTTGTTCTCCAAGAACTTCTCCGTTATGGGGTGAATACCCAATCCGTTCTCACTCATCCAACCACCTTCTTATTGGAGAAGCCTTCCACGTCATAAGACATAAGTATTGTTGACCTACTCTAAGTCAACTCCAAGTGGGAACATGGCGAAACGCATGTACGTCTCCGACTGGGCCGCCGAGAAGATCCAGCAGCTCAGCAGGGAGGAAGATATCCCCCTTTACATGGTCGTCGACAAGGCCTTGAAGCACTACCTGAACCATAGGGAGGGGAAGGAGAAGTGTTGAAAGCCCTCCCCAAGATTGTCCTCGTGACGGGCGCAAGCGGCTTCATTGGAAGCCACCTCTGCGCCGCCTTGAAGAAGGACCACGTGGTCGTCGCCCTAGTCAGGGATCTTCTACCCCTGAAGTGGACGACCGACGCCCTTTCCGGCTGCATCCTCGTCAGAGGCGATATCCGAGACCTGCCTCTTCTCAAGCGGGTCCTCAGCCAGTACGGCGTCGACTGGGTCTTCCACCTGGCGAGCCAGGCGATCGTGAGGGTTGCCACATCTAACCCATTCGAGACCTTTGAGACGAACATCCTAGGCACGGTCAACGTGCTAGAGGCCTGCCGTCAGCTAAACGTCTTGAAGCTACTGATTCAATCAACCGACAAGGTTTACGGGAACACGTTGGACGCGACGGAGCTGAGCCCCCTCAAGGCGGAGGATCCCTACGGCGCCAGCAAGATAGCGATGGACGTGATCGCCCAGAGCTACATGAAGACCTACGGTATGAGCATCGTTATCCCGAGGAGCTGCAATGTCTTTGGCCTGGACTACGCGAGTAGGATAATCCCGAATACCGTGAGGAGCTGCCTTCGAGGTGAGCCACCCGTCATATATGAGGGTGAGAGAGATAGTGCCCGCCAGTACATCTATGTCGACGACGAGGTGGAGACACTCATTCATCTGATGAAGGTGCTCGATGGGGTCGTCAACATTCCAGGCCACTTCAAGACCCAGGAGGAGGTAGTTCAAGAGGTGCTCAAGCACTTCCCTGACCTGTGGCCTCAATACGTGCTAAGGCCCTTCCCCCAGGAGATCCTGCGTCAGTCAATGAGAACCGAGAAGCTGGGCTTTTTCAGAGTCTTCGTCAGCTTCCAGGAAGGGATCAGGCTTACCATTGAACAGTTTAAGCAGTACTGGGAGGACTGGAACCGATGAGGGCCCTCATCACCGGGATCGCGGGCTTCGGGGGCTCAGGCCTAGCCAAGCGCCTTCTCGAGAAAGGCTACGCCGTAAGAGGCATCGACATCGTCGCCCCTAGCCACGCCTCCAGCCTCAGAGACGTCATAGACCAAGTAGACTACCGCTGGAAGAGCGTGACGGATATCCAGCGGGAAGACGTTTTGGACTGCGACATCATCCTCCACTTCTCCGCCCAGGCCGATGTCCCAGAGGGATTCCTCTCTCCGGTCTGGACTGTCACCAACAATGTCGTGGGTACTGTCCATGTCCTCGAGGCGGCACGTCGTTACGCGAACCGACTTGAGAAGTTCTTCCTCGCATCTTCAGCGAACGCTGTCCAGTTCACCAAGACCCTTCCGATCACCCCTGAACACCCACCAAGTCCGCGAAACCCCTACGGGGCTTCGAAGGGAGCACAGGAACTCATGGCCTGGGCCTGGTACAGGAGCTACGATGTGCCCATCGTCATATTCAGGAACGGTGTCATCTACGGCCCCGGTATGCGGCGGGAGATCTTCATCTACAAGTGGCTTCAGGCGATCCTACGAGGCGAGCCGATCGTCGTGGAGGGAGGCCAGCAGACCAGGGACCCCACCTACGTCAGCGACACCGTCGACGCTTGGATGCTCGGCGTAGAGGCTGAGCCTGAGAAGGTGGTCGGCGAAGTCTTCCAGGTCAGCTTCGGCAAGGAGTACTCCATACTGGAGATCGCGTTGAAGTGTATGGAGGCCTGTGACAGAACGGTGAGGATGGAGAAGGCCCCCTACCGTCCCGGCGAAGAGGGGATGCGTGAGGCCTTTGATATAAGTAAGGCAAGGGAAGTCCTCGGCTACACGCCGAAAGTCTCTATCGGAGAAGGGTTGAAGCTTACCGCTAATTGGGTCAAGCAGGTCGAGGGGCTTTGATCACCGCGGTTATAATGTGCTGTGGCAGCTACTACTCGCCTTGGACGCCGTGCACCATAGCTTCTACCTACGCTATCGGTGACTTCATGGTCGTTGTGAACGCAGGCTTCAATCTTCGAAGCCCCCGGTTCCAAGAGAACGATATCCCCCTCGAGGAGGTTTCAAGGGACATCAGTCACTTGGACGTTGACGGCAGAGTCTACGAGGTAACAGATGTCTCCAAGTTGAGGCGGGTGCTTCCCGTCACCTCGCAGAAGGAGGCTAATCGTCTAGGGCTTAAGGAGTGGTACGACCTCCGAGGTAGGAACATGACGCTCGCCAGCCAGGTCGCATGGGGTAAGGGCGCCAACATGGTTCTGCGCATAGACACGGATCAGGTCTGCTACAGGGACGCCCTCAGCCTTAGGGGTAGAACGGAGAACCTCATCCTCTACCAGTTCGAGTTTCAAGGCGATGTCTTCCACCTATCTGACCCTGGCCCCTCCAGCCCCTACAATGACTCCGTCTACTACTACCGCGTCGCCAAGGATGACTGGTACGTGGGCGGGCTTGCCCCCGTCATCCACGCTGACCGTAAGCCCTGCGAGGATATCCACTGTGCCCATCTCCGGCAGGCGAACCCCATAGGGTTGAGTGAGGAGGAGAAGCTCAGGCACTTCAGAGACCGATACATCTTCCACCTCTGGACTAACATCTACGGCGAGTTCACCGAGGAGCTTGTGGAGAAGGCTGAGGCTCAGGCCAGGGCGGCTCTAAGCCAGGTAGGGAAGCCAAGCAACGTCTTGCCGCCGGAAGTAGTCTTCGCCGATCCTAGAGCCTACATAGAGGAGACTCTCAGACATGGATAGGGAAGAGTTCAACAAGATTTTCACCTTAGCTGGGCCAGCTCAGAACCCTGACGAGATGTTCTGGCTAACACAGTTCCTAGAGGGCCTTCCCAGCCCTGTCGTCCTCGAGATAGGCGTTCAGCAGGGCGGCAGCCTAATGTTCTGGTGGCTGCTACTCAACCCAAGCCTCCTGATAGGCGTGGACGTGGACCCGCAGGTACCGGAGCTGACGAAGACCCGTAAGTGGAGCTGGGATTTCGAAGGGGAGCTTCACTCGAGGGACCGAAACGTCACGCTGATCATCGGGGATTCAACCAATCCTAACACGGTTCAAAGAGTGAAGGCGAGACTCGGAGAGCGAATATGGGACTTGGCGGGGATAGACCTCCTTTTCATAGACGGGAACCATGACTACCTCTATGTCCGAACAGACTTCTCCAACTACAGCCGCTTCGTAAGGCAGGGCGGTATGGTGGTCTTCCACGACATCGGATATCCTGGACCTAAGAAGCTGTTCGACTCCCTGGATGGGAGGAAGGAATCCATTCATCTATTCCATCCGCCTGAGGGAGGTTTCGGTTACGGGGTCTGGTGGAAGCCATGAGAGACATAGTCTTAGAGTGGTTCTCGAGGCTGGAGGAGCTCTGTTGAAGTACGAACTCTTCTTCTCTATCTGCGTACCATTCTTCATCCGTCCGAACTACCTGAAGGGCTTAGTGGAGAGTGTTCACCGCCACGCAGACATGCCGTTCGAGATAATCGTCCACGACGATAAGGGCATGGACCTCTCAAGCCTAGAGCTCAAGGACAAGGTCAGCACCGTCATCCTCAACCTGGGCAAGAACCTTGGGCTGGCAGCCGCAGCGAACCGAGCCATAGCCTGCGCCAACAGCAAGCACATCCTCTTCATCAACCAGGACTGTGAGCTTATCCGGCCCTGTCTAAGGGACTACGCCAAGGTTCTTGAGAAGCCCTACGTCGGAATCCTCTCACCTTACGGAGAGCCCTACCCGCTAAGCTCCCCGGAGTGGTTTGAGGTCGACGATGTAAGGTTCACTCTCGCCCATGGGATAAGCAGCGGCGCTGCCCTAGCGTTCCGCAAAGAATTCTGGGAGGAGGTCGGAGGCTTCGAAGACGACGTTATCTCCGGATGCGCCGATACCCCTCTCCTCTACAAGATGTACAAGGAGGGCTACTTCAGAGCCGTCGTCCTGGGTGAGAGAAGGGTTCGCAACGTAAGTGCTGAGGACCAAGGGAACAGGGATTCAACCATCGGCCCCTACGGTGACTGCAACTACCCCCGGGTCTTCCGCACGGATGACTACGAGAACCTCTGCCGTCAACGAGGGCAACGGTGCCAGAACAACCAAGACAGTCAGAGAGAGGTGCCCGCAGGGCTCTCCAACCTAGACTATTGGCACGGCTACAGCGTAGAGGTTATGCCTCGCAGCGGGGTTATCTCAAGCATCAACTGGGAAGCCGCTAAGAAACATGGACAGATCAGGTGGAGAAGATTGATCGAGTTGGAGACGATTCACCGTGGATGAGCGGACCTACCTGAAGCTCTACGGTAGCTACCATCACGTTCAGGATATCGAAGAGTTCTGGTGGCTCATCAGACAGGTTCAGGATCTTTCACCCCACGTGATCATGGAGGTGGGAGTCCACCATGGAGGAAGCCTCAAGTTCTGGGAGCAGATTCTCCAGCCAGGAGACCTGCTGATAGGCGTTGACTACGAGCCCCAGTTGGACTGGGACGTGTCTAAGAGTGATAGACGGATCATCATCTATAAGGGGAGAAGCGAGGACTCATCGACGGTTCAGGCGGTTAGGGAGAGCCTGGGTGGCCGAGAAGCCGACTTCATCTTCTTAGATGGAAGCCACGAATACTCAGTGGTCAGTTGGGACTTCGAGAACTACTCCCCCCTGTTAAGGGCGGGAGGCCTCCTAGCGATACACGACATCAAGACGGAGCAGGCTCAGGCGGGGAAATTCTTCAGGGAGCTTGAGGCCAAGTACCCGGATGCCACGGCGAAGATGATGAAGGTCCAAGGAACGGGGATATGGTGCAAGCATGGATAGAGAACGCTTTGACAGAATCTTCAGGGGCGGCTACGTTGTGCAGAATCCCGATGAGCTTTACTGGCTGGTAGGGTTCGCTGAAGCCTTGAACCCTACCGCGATCATCGAGATAGGCGTCGAGATGGGTGGAACCCTCAAGTTCTGGGAGGAGATCCTCCCACCCGGAGGCCTCCTCATCGGAGTCGACGTGAACCCCCTCACCCCTGAGAAGATAGATTGGCCCTGGAGGCAGAGCGACCGGAAAGTCAAGCTGATCATCGGCGACTCCATAGACCCAGCAACCGTAAGCAGGGTCGGTCAGGCCCTGGAAGGCAAGGCCGTAGACTTCCTCTACGTCGACGGAAACCATGACCTCCCACACGTCTCAGGGGACTTCCGAAGCTACGGCCAGTTCGTCCGCAGCGGCGGCCTAGTAGGCTTCCACGACGTCGGCGCAGGAGAGAGCGGCCAGTTCTTCGACTCGCTTCCAGGAAGAAAGGAGGTTAAGAACGTGAAGATCGGAACCGGGGTCTGGTGGAAGCACGGTTAAGTGTAACAAGTGCCCGGTTATCGCCGAGTGCCGTGAGCTCGGACTGATGGTTGAGAAGCCTACTGACCCAAAGGTGCAAGACTCCAAACCGGAGAGGGTTAAAGTCTGTCCGTTACTCTGGGTCGTCCACAGAGCCATCAACGAGTTGAAGCCTGAAGCACCTGCTTCGCAGCCTACGGAGAAGCGACCATGATACCTGTCGGCGTTACCTCCTACCGGATACATGAGCATCCGAGGCTCCTAGAGCTTACAAGGACATGCCTCCACTCAATTCTCAGTCAAAGGGAATGTGACCCGCCCTATGTTGTTCTTCACGACCAATGTTCCGACGACGAGACGATACGCATGTTGAGAAGCGAGTTTCCCATAGCGGTCTTCCATGAGGATACTTCAGGGGTAGCTAGGGCTTGGAACTTCCTCTGTAAACACGTTTTCTCAGAGGAACCATACATCGTCCTCCTGAACAATGATGTGGAGCTGCTTCCCGGTAGCCTCAAGGTCCTTATCGAGTTTGAAAGAGAGAACAAGAGACAGATCATCTACGCCGATACCTACGGCTTCTCAGCCTTCCTCCTCCCTAAGGAGGTCTATGAGCGGATCGGCCCCTTCGACGAATGGTACCGTTTCTCCACAGAGGACTGGGACTACATGAGGCGGCTTAAGAACGCCGGTGTCCCTGTTGTCCGCTGCCCAGGCTTCAAAGTGAAGCATGAGGAGAGGGCTACGCGGAAGTACGTGAAAGAGGACTGGGAAGGCCTAGACCGGATAAGTGAGGCTCACTTCTGGGAAGTCTGGGGTAAAGGTTAAAAGGGCTACGAAACGTAGCCAAGTTCATATGGGCAAAGTTGACTACCGTCTTGTAGTAAAGGTCCTTAAGGACTGGAGGGTCACCATCCCAGCAGAGATACGGGCTAAAATCAGGGTGGAAGTCGGAGACCTACTCCTAGCAGGCTACAACGAGGCTCAACAGATAACCTTCACACACCTCTCAATCGCCCCTGTAGGAGGAACCCTGTAGTGAGGGTGGGCGCGATCGTTACGACCCTGAACGAGGAGGCTAGAATCGACGACTGCCTGAAACAGCTCAAGCCGGATGTATCTCACCTCCTGGTTCTGGATGATGAAAGCACCGATCGAACCGTCGAGTTCGCTCGGGTGACCGCGGATAAGGTCGTGGTGAAGCACATAGGCCCGGTTGCCCCCGCCAGAAACTACGCGATGAGTCTCATGCCTAAATGGTGTGAGTGGCTGCTCATCTGCGACGCAGATGAACGGTTCGACCCCCTATGGACGAGTGTCCTCAAGAAAGCAGAGGCAGAGCTGCTGGCTGTGAACTGCTTCCGCTTCCCACGCCTCAACTTGCCGAAGCCAGACCTCACGTACCCAGACTACCAGGTGCGGTTCTTCCGCAACAATCCTGACTACGAGTGGAGGGATGAGGGAGGTTTCAAAGATATCCTCTACAGCAAGAGCGCGAACAAACGCGCTGACCAACTTGAAGGCGTCACGACCCTAGACTACTGCCCCATCCTACACCTACCACGTCGAACAGACCTTAGGAGGCCTTGGTGGTAAGATGGCCGCTCATGAAGTGATAGACGTCACTAGCATACCCCTAAAGACTAGGCTCCTAGTGACAGGCGGCTCAGGCTTCATCGCTACGAACTTCTTCCAGTTCTTGTTGACCTTACCTGAGGAGGAGCAGCCTGAGATACGCCTGTTCGACCACCGTTACGGTCAAGACCTCTGCCGCTCGGAAGACGTGGAGAAGGCTTGGGAGTGGAAGCCTGACGCCTGCGTGAACTTCGCCAGCTTCACGCATATCGACGACAGCATAAAGAACCCTGACGTCTTCTGGCGGAACAACCTTCAGCTCATGATGAACGTCCTCGAGGCCTGCCGGAAGAACGAGACGCGGCTCCTCCAAATCTCAAGCTCGGAGGTGTACGGCACCGCCGTCTACACGCCTCAGGACGAGAAGCATCCACTTCAACCCCACAGCCCCTACGCCTTCACTAAGGCCGCCCAGGATAGAGCCTGCTACGCTTGGTGGCAGACCTACGGCCTAAACGTCTCCCTGGTCCGTCCCTTCAACCAGTTCGGCCCCCACCAGCAGTCCCAGAAGGCCATCCCCAAGTTCATCTACAACATCTTCCACGGCCTGCCTCTGCCCGTCTACGCGGAGGGCAAGGCTCGGAGAGACTGGCTTTACGTCCGTGATACGGTTCGGGGCATCTGGGCTGCCTTAAACAAGCTGCCACCGGGAGAAGTCGTCAACTTGGCGACGGGTAAGAGCTGGAGCGTCATAGATGTCTGCAACCTTCTGAAGGAGGTCGTTCCAAGGATTTCAGGCAAGCCTGACCTGTCCAATATAGTGACTGTTCAACACGTAGACGATCGGTGGGGCCACGTCTATCACCTCGAGGGGAGCTATGACAAGGCAAAGCGGCTGCTCGGCTGGGAGCCCAAGTACACATTCCCCCAAGCCCTCGAGGAGACCGTTAAATGGTATCTTCAGGAGGAGTTCGCGGTGCCCTACAGGAGGGGAGGAGATTGAAAGCCTTGATACTGGCGGGCGGCCATGGGATGCGGCTTCGGCCAGCCTCCTCGGCGGTGAACAAGCACCTTCTACCCGTCTACGATAAGCCGATGGTCATGTATGGGATAGAGGCTCTCAGAGAAGCGGGGATCGAGGATATCTACGTGAGCATAAGCACCTTCAACCCGTTCGGATTCATGGATTTGCTCAGGGACGGTAAGGAGTTAAGCGTCCACCTCAGCTTCATAGTTCAAGGTGAGGTGAAAGGTATCGCCTGGGCGGTCAATGAGGCCGAACCGTGGCTGCGAGGAGAACCGTTCATCGTCTACCTCGGCGACAACATCTTCACCAGAAGCCTCAAACCCTATGTGGAGAGGTTCAAGCAGAACCCGGGGAAGCCTATGGTGT
>Ga0315309_1000519_pt1 | contig 23274 bp, 17 predicted proteins | sample TDP4_MG_FD_203080 | JGI IMG/M metagenome (GOLD analysis project Ga0315309, IMG submission 203080) | Freshwater sediment microbial communities from Lake Towuti, South Sulawesi, Indonesia - TDP4 | ecosystem: Environmental > Aquatic > Freshwater > Lake > Sediment | place: Indonesia: South Sulawesi...
TTTCAATCTCTTCAAAAAGATAGTGGCCGCCGCCTTGGAGAAGGCCAAGGAAGTAAGAGTGTTTAATACGATTTGCCGTGCCACAATGGTTCACCAGGAGGAGGCAGTGGAGATCGCTAAGAAGGCAGATTGTATGATTGTGGTGGGTGGCTACAACAGCGGTAATACTCAAAGGTTGGCGGCCATCTGCAGAGACGTTCAACCTCATACCTATCACATTGAAACTGCAAGGGAAATCGATCCTAAATGGTTATCCGGACGAGAAAAAATCGGCCTGACTGCAGGGGCCTCCACACCCCTCTGGATCATGAAGGAGGTTGAGGAGAGGATTCAACGGCTTAAGGGCCCAAGTAATTAAACGATTTGTATTTTCCAGAATAGTGTGATATAAGTTTTGGCGGAAAGTTGGCCCAGGACCCCGTTCAGCAATGGCCGGGGAAGGGTTGATTTTTACATTGTCGGAAAAGGGGGTTTTTCTGAATGGTTAAGGAAGAACTGACACCTGCAGAGGAAGGGGCAGCAAAGGCCTCTGTGAGCCCAGAAGAAAGAAAGAGAGAGGGTAGGGAACTTCCTCGCAGGGATGAAAGCGTCGAAGACTCGACTCTACGAGAAGACTTTCAAACGCTCTATGAAGAGAGCCTCAAGACATTGGAGGAAGGCCAGATCGTCAAGGGGACGGTCATCGAGATTACTCCGGATCATGTCACTGTGGATGTCGGATATAAGTGCGAAGGACAGATTCCTATTCAGGAATTCATCAAGAGGGACAAGAAGGTCGATGTGAAGATCGGAGATCGAATTGATGTCCTTTTGGAGAGGAAGGAGAGCGAAGAAGGGTTACTCACCTTGTCAAAGGAGAAGGCAGACAAAGTGAGGACCTGGAGGGAGGTCAGCCGATCGTGCAGGGAAGGGGAGATCATCGAGGGCGAGATTGTATCGAAGGTCAAGGGAGGGCTTTCCGTGGACGTCGGCGGAATCCTTGCCTTCTTACCTGGATCTCAGATTGATTTAAAGCCGGTTCGGAACCTCGATGCCTTGCTTGGTCGACGACTGAGATTCAAGGTGATCAAGTTCAATCGGAAGCGGAATAACATTGTCCTTTCCCGGCGCATCCTTCTTGAAGAGGAAAGGAAGGTGTTGAGGGAGGAAACGTTAAAGAATATTCAAGAAGGAACCATTGTAGATGGAACCGTGAAGAGCCTCACCGACTACGGTGCCTTCGTCGATTTGGGAGGCATGGATGGTCTCCTCCATATCACCGATATTTCTTGGGGAAGGATTGGACATCCCTCGGAGAAGCTTTCGATGGGGGACCGCGTCAAAGTGAAGATTCTTCACTTCGATCGAGAGAAGGAAAAGGTTTCATTAGGATTGAAACATGCTTTGCCCGACCCGTGGGATTCCGTGACACAGAAATATCCAGTGGGATCTCGAACCAAAGGGAAAGTCGTTAACGTGACTGATTACGGGGTGTTCGTTGAACTGGAGGAGGGTATTGAAGGCCTCGTCCATATTTCCGAATTGACATGGAGCAAGAAGATGAAGCATCCCTCCAAGATCGTCCATATCGGGGATAGGGTGGAGGTTATGGTTCTCGATTGCGATCCAGCCAAACGCCGCATCTCATTGGGGATGAAGCAGATTGAGCCAAACCCATGGGCTCTGATTGAAGAGAAGTATCCTGTGGGAAGCAGGGTCGTTGGAAGGGTGAAGACCATTACCGATTTTGGCATTTTCGTCGGTTTTGAGGAGGGCGTGGATGGCCTCGTCCATGTCTCTGAGATGTCCTGGACGAAAAAGATCAAGCATCCCAGCGAGCTTTACAGGAAGGGGCAAGAGGTTGAGGCGGTGGTCTTAAGTATCGATCCAAGAAATGAACGTTTCTCACTCGGTATCAAGCAGTTGACCCCTGACCCATGGAAAGAGGTTTCACGGCGATATCGAAAAGGTGAAGTGGTCACAGGGAAGATTACCAATTTGACCGATTTCGGTGCCTTTGTCGAATTGGAGGAAGGGATTGAAGGGTTGATCCACGTCTCCGAGATCAGCCGGGAGAAAGTGGAGAGACCTTCGGACGTGTTAAAGGCAGGAGACACGGTTTCCGCGGTTGTCCTCCATGTGGATTCTAACGAGCGGAGGATTGGCCTCAGCATGAAAGGGCTGAAGGAAAAAGCAGAGAAGGCGGAGATTGAGAAATACATATCGAACCAAGGATCCACTTCCTCCACGCTTGGAGCATTGATTCAGGAAGAGATGGAGCGCCGAAAAGGAGGATTGTCCAACAAAAAGGGAGAAAATTAGCTTCGCTAATTTCAAAGGCCAAAGTTCCTGCCTACCCTGCCTGCCGGCAGGCAAATTCCAAATGAAGTTCAAATGACAAATCATTTTATGTATACGAATCCAGTTATTGAGTCATTAGTCATTAAGTCATTGAATGACCCAATGACTGAATAACGTAATGACTAAAGTTGGATTTTGACATTTGAAATTGATTCTTCCCGCTTAAACCTTCTTTACGTAGATATCTTTCACGATTTCCCTATCCAAGGCAAGAGACGTCTCTCCGATCTGCAATACGTGGGATGGATTCTTTTGGTGCATCCTGACGATACTTCCTGGAACAATCCCAAGGGTGCTCAAACGGTCAAGCCTCTGATGGGACTTCGGTGCGATAAAAACGATTCGACCCTCCTCGCCCAATCCCAATTCCTCAAGAGGAATGACGAGAGGCGTCATCTCCTTTTTGAATTTGGCACAGCATTCTCCTCTTGGAATTGGCTTTCCATGGATACAGGTGGGTGGATGGCCGAGAAAGGTACAGACGCTCTCTGTCACCCCTGGGCTCAGGATATGTTCGAGCTTGCATGCCTCTTCCTCAACCTCTTCCTCAGACATCTCAAAGATTTCGGAGAGAAGCCTTTCTGTCAAGCGATGACGCCGTACGATCTCTTTGGCCTTCTCCTCCCCCCGTTCTTTGAGGACCATCCGGTTTCCTTCCATTTGAAAGAGATCATCTTTGATCATCAGACGGAGAATGGACTTCGCTTCAATGTCCTGAGTAGTCTCCAGAAGCCGGTTGAGATCAGCGACTCCTTCTTCCCTTAAGGTCCAGATGAGTTCAAGGAGTTCATCGATTCTGTCCTCCTCAATCTCACCCGTCTTCCCCCACATCTTCCGGTGGGGTCCTCTCTTAATTGGCGACTCCTTGTTCATGGATTATCCTTCCTCCTTAAAAAGGATTTTAAGAAATCCACGATGGCAGATCGTTCCTTGAAGGTATATCCGCAATTGGGACAGCAAAGGAGATTGCAGTTTTTTGAGAAAGGGCATCCTGAGGTACACTTCATCTCGCTTTCAGAGAATTGTTTTCCACAAAGAGGACATCTTTGGGAATCAGATTTCGCCATTCTTAACCCCTCCATGCTCTTAAACTCAAACTCTAAACCCTAAACCCCAAATCCTAAATAAACTCAAAACTCTAAACAAAAAAGTCGAAAATCTTTGTTTTGGATTTTGAGTTTTGGGTTTGTTTAGAGTTTAGGGTTTCGAGTTTTGGGTTTAACTTCTTCGTTTCAGATTTCGATATTCGGATTTCGAATTTTTGCATTTTAGATGCCTATCCACTTCAGTAAAAAATTTATCAATCCACCCGCACCAAAGGCAATGGGAAAGATCACAGCCGTCAACCAAAGGGCCTTCTCCAAGCCCCTCTCTTTGATCATCATAAAAAATTGGGCAACGCATGGGATGAAGAGGGTAATGGTCACCAGACTCACCAGGATTTGATGAGGACTGAGTTGACCTTCTTTAGCTAAGATGAAGAGGCCGGCTGCCCCATAGTCCCTTCTTAGAAAGCCAATGATGAAGGCCTCTGTGACCTTAGGCGGAAGACCCAAGAAGTAGACAACCAAAGGAGTCGTCGCCTGTTCTAAGAAAATTAATAGGTTTGTCTGGTGAAGGGTGAAGAGGATGAGCGTGCCCAGGATAAAGAGGGGAACGGCCTCCTTTAGGTACCATTCGATTCGAGCCAAGGTTTTGACCACGATATTGGAGAGTTGAGGGAGTCTGATCGGGGGGATCTCTAAGATGAAGTCAGAACTCTCACCAGGAATCACACGAGCAGCCAGGTATCCAACAATAACCAGGATCCCTGAGATCAGAGCGATCCAAATGAGAAAGTAGAGCGCAGGAAGCCCTGCAAACATCCCGAGAATGACCCCCAGTTGGGCGGAGCAGGGGACGCCGAGTGCTAAGAGAAGGGTGACGATGGTCTTATCTTTCTCCGTCTCTAAGATCCGGGTGGTCATGGTGGCCATCGTATCACATCCGAGTCCTAATACCATGGGCAAGACGGCCTTCCCATTCAGCCCCATCTTTTTAAAGATTCGATTAGTCATCACAGCAAGTCTCGGCAGATAGCCGGAATCTTCCATGAGTCCGAAGATGAGAAAGAAGCAACCGACAATGGGTAGAACGATGGCAATGGCATAGGTGAGCGCCATGGTGACGATCCCGTAAGGTCCGATGAGAAGTTCCCGTAGCAGTGGAACCGGCATGAGACGCCGAACAAGGTCGATGATTGGGGGAAGGAGCCACTGTCTGAAAAGGGTTTCCTCTAAAAATTTGACACTGATCTGGGCTCCGAATACTCCCACGAATTCATAGGAGACCCAAAGGGTAAACAATAGGACAGGAATTCCCCAAAAAGGGTGGATGGAAAGATTTCCAAGAAGAGTGGATAAGGTCTTGGGTGGGGCTTGGGTCGATTTCATCACTTGGGATAGGAGTTCGTCCACCTTTCGGAGTCGAGCTTGGTTGATGAGGTATCCGATAGGATCCACAAAACGAGCCTGAATTTCTTGTCTGATTTTTTCAATTTGGAGAATCTCTTCTTCTGAAAGATTTTGATGGAGCCACTGAGCGAGGCTTACATCGCCCGAGAGGAGCATCAACGCCAGAGATCGTTTGGAGATAGAGGCCTCTGGCAAAAGCGATTCGATGCGGGAGGCACCCATTTCGATCGCCTCGGGGTAGGCGATAGAAAGGGAAGAGGGAGGTTGGGTCTGAAGATTCTCCGAAATCTTATCCAGGCCCTTTCGCCTTGTCGCAACTGTTTTGAGGATCGGAATTCCTAAATGTTTCGACAGCGCCCGGGTTTGAATCTCAATTCCTCTGCTTTTCGCCTCATCCCACATATTGAGGACAATGAGGAAAGGAAGCCCCATCTCTGACAACTGAAGGGAGATGAGAAGACCTCGACGAAGATTCTTTGCGTCTGTAATTTGGATCAGATACGGTTTGGGTTCTTTGAGAAGAATGTCCCGGGTGACTTTCTCGTCCTCTGACGTGGGGATGAGGGAATTGATCCCTGGGGTATCCATCACGTGGAGCTTCTTCCCTTGGGCCGCCATCGTTCCCAAGGCCACTTCAACGGTCGTCCCGGGATAGTTCGATACCGTGACATATTTACCCGTCAGGTAATTGAAGATGACCGACTTCCCCACATTGGGATTTCCAATGAGGATGACCTTTTCTGGAGAGGTATCGGCTTCCTTCGTCTCTGTGCTGTGGCAAGATTCCATGCCTCAGTCTTTTCTCCTTCACTTCCCCTTTTTTGACCGGCAAGTGCCCCGCACCTCCCCGGCTTGCCTGCTTTCGTTAGGCAGGAAGGGGCACAATATGATGGATATTTCATCTCCGGGAAGCCCCACGCCGTGGGCGGGGAGCTTCACTGCAGTCCGCACATTGGCCATAGAGTTCCATACGGTGGTGAGAAATTTTAAATCGGTAACGCTGGGCAATGCCCTTCTGAAGGACTTCAATGTCCTCGTTCTCGAATTCAATAATCTTTCCACACCTGAGGCAGATCAGGTGGTCATGATGATCCTTTCCCGAACTCGGTTCGTATCGTGTCTCTCGGTCCGCAAATTTTCTTTGGACGGCGAGGCCCGAGCGGGCGAGGAGCTTCAGCGTTCGATAAACCGTGGTATAGCCAATTTTAGGATTGACCTTGGCGACCTGAGCATAGATTTGAGATAGGTTCTGATGGCCTTGGGAATTCAAGAAGATATTGAGGATCTCCTCCCTCTGTTTGGTTGCCTTTAAACCTTCTCCAGAAATCCATCGCTTGAATAAATTGGCTTTCATCGGGCTCCCCAATCTATTTTTGAAATTGAAATCCAATTTCATTTTAAGATACTGCCGCACGGTTGTCAATCCGTAGAAAAATTGATAAAATGAATATATGGGCACTGACCAGGATCCGCAAGCGCGGGTGTATGAAAAAATTGTTACCCACAATGACTTCGACGGGATCGTAAGCGCCTCCCTCTGCACATGGGCATTGAAGGTGGAAAAGATCTTTTTTGTTGGTCCCCTGACCATTACCAAATCTCAGATCACCATCACGGAGAGAGATGTCGTTTGTGATTTACCCTATCCTCTCCAGTGCGGTCTCTGGTTTGATCATCATGAGGGAAATCTTCAAGAGTTGGAATACCGGAAGATCAACCCAAAGACTATTCCTGGCCGATTCGATTTAAAACCGAGCTGCAGCCGCGTGGTCTATGAATATTTCTCTGAACGGACAGAGCTTCCCTCCTACTTTCTCCAGGCAGTGGAAGAGGCAGACATGATCGACAGTTTTTCTTATGCATCGATTGAGGATTGGAGAAAGGAGACGCCTGGAAAAGTGATCGATTTAACCCTCAAGGCGCGTTTCCTGAATGCAGAGGAACAAGGCTCCTATATGAGAAATTTGGTTCAACAGCTTCGGAATCGGGCCATCGAAGAGGTCTGTCGGCTCTCCTTTGTGGAGAAAAGGCTGAGACAATACCGGGAAGAAGAAGGGCAGATGCTTCGGATCATACAGGATTCCTCCTATTTCCTTGAAGAGGATAAAGCGCGAGAGGTGGTAGTGATCGATCTTACTCAGCACCGTCGAAGGCCCCACCTCATCAAAAATCTTGCTTTTCTGATCTATCCCGAAGCGTTGGGAGTGTTAGAAGTTTACAATCTGATGGATCAGGGAGTAAAGAGTAATCACATGGGTTTCTCCATGTCCCTTTCCATCAGTGGGAACAGAGAGGATCGTAAGAATATCGGAGAGATCATGCGGACCCTCAACATCGGAGATGGTCACCCGGGAGCCGCCTCAGGAACGGTAAGGTGTAGTTCAAAACAGGAGATGCTGAGGAAGAAGAAAGAGATCTTGAATCAGATCTACAAGCTGTGGTTGTCTCAATGAGCCGCATAACGATTTTATAATCCAGCAGCCGCCGGCTTCAGCCTGCATGAAGTTGTGAAGAAAAGTCGGGGCCTATCGCGCAAAAAAGAAAAAAGGGGCAAACAGAATGTTCTGTTTGCCCCCTTCACCCTCTGTTTCTTAAAAAGCTCACTTCACTTTTTGGTCTTCGTGAAAATCGTATTGTATTTCTCATCCATGGCAGATGCTGACTCTTTTGTGTGGCAATAGAGGTTGCAGGAGTTTGGCATCTTTGGCTTCCCTGTCTTTTCGTCAACCCCATATTGTATGGTCTTTGCCGGAGGTATGGTTTCAAACGTGTGGTTTGGAACCGATCCTGATGCAATCGTGTAGGGCAGATGGCACGATGAACAGGAGGCGACTTCAGCACGGTGGCCAGAATGCTTTACTGGACTGGCCACGATCTCCTCGTGACACCTTCCGCACAACGAGCGCTCTTCACCCTTTAACTGTCCTGTCCGGTAACTGAGGCTTCCCACATGGGGATCATGGCAGGTCACACAGGTGAGATCAGGTACACCATAGTGTTTGCTCTTGATCCATTCCAGATACTGCTGCCGATGACGATTGGCATTTTTCTGATCTGGCCAGAACGACCCCGGTGCTGTATAGGGTTCGGGATCCAAATCCTTCATCAATGTATCGGGCTTGTTGAGTTCGTAATAGACGGGATAGTTGAACTTCTTCAGGTCGCCCTTCATGCGAGCACGGATGTGGCAACGTCCGCAATTTTCGGTGTTCTTGTCAATGATTGCTTTGACCTTTTTGGGGCTTTTGGCGTGGTCAGCAGAAGGTCCATGACATGCCTCGCAGCCAATGCTGAACTCGACAAAGGTCCGTTCTTTGTAATTTGTGCCGGTCGCATGGCAGTAGCCACATTCATTGAACCAATCAAGTCGTTCGAGTGCGCCATCTCTCGTTTTTCGAATGGAGAAGTGTTTCCTGGGCCGGTTATACTCAAACTCACCCACAATGATATTTCCCTTGTCATCCCAAAAGGCATAACGTTCTTCTTTATACCAGCCGCCAATCACATACGCCCAATCATACTGGTCGGGTTTGGGAGCGTTCTCCAAGGTGAGGTCAGCCTTAACATTCTTGAAGTCGCCCTTCGCAATGGGTCGAATCATCCAGGCATGAATCGTGTTCTTCCATGAATCGTATTTTGCCTTGTGGCAAGTCTTACATTTCTCAGAACCTGCATAAGCCTTACCCGTCATTGGGTCTTTTGATGCCCCAGGCGCCATCTTAGCGGAGGCGGTATAAACCTGAGTGATCAAAAGAGAAGCAGCTGCAAGAAACAATACCCAAACTACTTTTTTCATCAAATCTATCCTCCTTTCGTTAAAGTCTTTTAAATTTAGGTAGTTATCTCTGAGAGCGTTAACCGGAATTATGAAAAGAGTTGTCGTCGCCTAAAGAATGTTCCCTCCGTCGGCGACCGCGATGATTTCCCCCCACCCGCAATCATCGTCTTTACCCCGCACCTCTGATAAGGTACGGGGTTTACTCAACACTGCCCTTCCAATCATCAAACGACCTACGGCTAAGATTTGGACGCAGGCCTTTCCTCGATATATTTGGCGTGGCTGAACTCCCCGCTCGCGATCGGGATAGCTACCTTCATTAAGATAGTGAAGATGAGGAATCCTGTTGCCCAAATGCCGAAGGATATGAAAAGCTCCCTAAAATTCGGGATATATTCGTAAATTTCACCGAGGGGATCGGGAACAAATCCAGGGATGACCAGGCCCGGCCCCTTTTCGATCCAAACCCCAGCGATGATAAGAATACATCCGATGTTGAGGGTGCTGAGGCGTTTCCGCATCGCAGGGAATAGGAAGATAATGAAAGCGACGAGGTTCATGATCGTCCCCACCCATATCCAGGGAACGAGGGCGTTATGGCCGTGGAGCCCTTCATACAGGTATTTCAGAGAGGCCATGTGAACGGTATTCGAGTAATACTCTTTAAACATCTCTGACAGGAGGAGGAAGAGATTGAGGAACATGGCATAGGCCATCAGTTCTGCGATCTTAAATAAGGCCCGGTCTTCTAACTTAATAAACGTATATTCCCGGAGGATCTGGAAGACGATGATGATGATCGCAGGCCCGGAGCAGAAGGCACTGGCTAGAAACCTCGGCGCCAGAATCGAGGCGTTCCAGAAGGGGCGTGCCGGAAGACCATTATAAAGGAACGCCGTGACGGTGTGAATTCCGACAGCCATCGGGATAGAGAACAGAACCAGTGGGACAATAAACTTTTTATTCGGCTCTTTTCCATAATATGTTTTGACCAAAAGATAGATCGGAATGAGAAGATTCAGGACCAAGTATACATTTAAAACGATGACATCCCACGCCAAAAGAGAAGCAGGGAAATTCATCGAACCGATAAAGGGGAACATATGCCAAAAACGATCGACTCTGCCCAAATCGGCCATGACGAAGAGGAGGGCCATAATGATCGAAGAGGCGGCGAAGAGTTCTCCGAGAACAACGATTTCCTTAATCGGGCCGAATTGGTAAATGTAGGCCGGAACAACAAGGAGAACCGCTGCTGCAGCGACTCCCACCAGATAGGTGAAATTGGCAATATAAAGGCCCCACACCACCTGGTCTTTCATGTTTGTCGTGATGAGGCCGGTGCGGACCTGGGGCAGGTAGAATAAAAACCCCAGAAGCATGATACAGAGGAGCAGGAGACACCACAGATAGTACTCTTTCGTCCCTGTGACCACGAGCGTCAGAGTCTTACGGTAAAACCGCCATGTCTCCCGGAGCGTCTCCCTTAACGCCTGCATCGATCCTCCTAAGCTTCGAAGAAATAGTAGAACTTAGGCTCGGTATGTAAGTCTTCTTTTAGCCGAAAGGTTCTCTTGTTTTCAATCACGTATCTTATCTCGCTCTGTGGATCGAGAAGGTTTCCAAATTTCCGCGATCCGGTGGGGCAGACTTCGACACAAGCCGGATATCTTCCCGCCCTCACCCGTTGGATACAATAGGTGCATTTATCGACGACATTCCTCATCCTTGGCCTATTCCCGAGGTAGTGAACGGAAAGATTCCACTTCTCGGCAGGAACGTTTGGGTCTGCCCAGTTAAAGATTCTCCCTCGGTAGGGGCAAGCGGCGATGCAGTACCTGCAGCCAATGCACCAGTTGTAGTCGACCACCACCAGCCCGTCCGGTTCTTTCCAGGTGGCATGGACAGGACAGACCTTGACGCAGGGTGGTTTCTCACAATGCTGACACTGAACAGGCATATAAATGAAATCTTTCTCCGGGACCTGATCAGGATTGTAGTAATGTTCAGAATCTTCGAGGTCGACGAGGCTCCCTTTCTTGAGCCGGATGACCCTAATCCATTGGGATTGAGGCTTAAAGCGAGAGGAGTTGTTTTCTTCGACACAAGCGTAAACGCATCTCCGGCAGCCGATACACCGAGAAAGGTCAAGACCATAACCCCAGAGCGTATTGGGGATCGCCTCTTGAACACTCACCTTAAATTTCTTCCCATATTTATTGAGGTATCTTGCCTCCAGTTTGGCAATGAGGGCTTCCTTCTCATCATTCGTCATTTCAAGAAAATGTTTCTGCAGGAAGTCCTCCACCTGTTCCTTCGCGCAAGAGGAAAGGAGAGGGAGAGCGAAGCCTGACAGAACCGTCAGGGAAAGATTCCTGATGAATTCTCTTCTCGTGTAAGATCTATTTCGCATCCTTCTTTTCCTTGGGTCTGAAGGGAGGCGGTTCAGGCTTTATCGGCTTCGATCTCGGAGAATGAGAATCATGGCAATGGACGCAGAGAAGGTAGGTTCTTTTACCACCGGCGAAATATCCTTGCCTCTTTCCATGGATGCCTGCCTTCCAGTCTTTGAAAATATTGCCATGACATTCCCCACAAAGGAGGTAGCTCTTGTCAAAACTGATGAGATCCCCATTGAAGAGTCGTAATTTATCCCGGTTTGCTCCATAATGGCAGTCAAGGCACCACCTCATGGTCTCCGCATGTCGCAGCTGGATCGTCGTGTGTTCTTCTTTCAATTCTCTTTTTTTCTTTTTGGCTTCCATGGAAGCATGGCAGTTGCTGCACGGGAACATCCCCTCCTTAAAGGGAGGAGGAGGAACTGAGAATTCTTCATAGGTCTGCTTGGCGAAAGGAGGTGACGAAGTCCCGATTAAGGAAGAGAGAAGAACCGGGAAAATGATTCGCTTCAGCTTTCCGTGAGATAATATGCTGGGCAATGAAATCAAACCTGCCTGTTGGGGAATAGTCATTATAAAAAAAGGGACCTTTTTTGGCCCCCCGAAAAATTTTTATAACACACTTTTTTTGAAATGCAAGCATTATTTTTTTGTTCAAGTCAGAGGATAGATGAGGTAAAATAAAGCCGGAACAAGCCGAAAGCCAGTAAGGCAAACGAAGTCGAAGATGCAACGTCGGTTTACAAGAAGAGATTTTTTAGAGAAGGGTTGGAAGTCGTGTCTCTACTTAGGAGGTACTGCTCTTTCCCTTTCGTGTCTCCTTCGATCATCCCATTCCCATGCCTCCAAGAACCCCGAGGTTCTCTATGAGGCGCGCTTCTATGAAAAGCTGCCTCACCAAAAAGTGAGATGTCATCTCTGTTTTAGGGGATGTGAAATCTTGGAGGGGAAGAGGGGGTTCTGTCGGAACCGGGAGAACATCAAGGGAACCCTTTACAGTATGGTTTATGGAAGACCTGCTGCGCTTCAGGTCGACCCTATCGAAAAAGAGCCTTCCTTCCATATGATTCCAGGATCCCATATCTTCTGTACAGCCACGGCCAGTTGCAACTTCCGATGTAAGTTTTGTCAAAACTGGCACCTCTCTCAAAGAAGTATGGAGGAGATTCCTTATGTCAACCTGAAGCCGGAAGAAATTGTTCAGAAAGCAATCCGGGAACATTGTGAGACGGTCTCTTTCACCTATTCTGAGCCGACCGTTTTCTATGAATACATGTTCGACATCGTTAAGATCGCAAAGGATAGAGGGCTCAAGACTCTTTTTCACACCAATGGCTCGATGAGTACCGATCCCTTGCTTGCGCTCCTCAAATATATGGATGGCGTCACCGTCGATCTCAAAGCCTTTAGCGAAAAGTTTTATGGTGACGTCTCATCCTCTGAACTCGAACCTGTTCTCCATACCCTGAGGACGGTAAAGTCTTATGGAAGGTACCTCGAAATCGTCAACCTCATGATCCCCACATTGAATGACAACCCAAAAGAGATTCTGGAGATGTGCGTCTGGATAAAGAATACGTTGGGAAGAGATACCGCCATTCACTTCAACCGATTTTTCCCACAATATAAATTGACGAATCTCCCTCCCACTCCGGTCGAGACACTGGAGCATGCCTATCGGATTGCCAAACAGGAGGGGCTCGAATATGTGTACATCGGAAATGTTCCAGGCCATGAGATGAACTCGACATTCTGTCCCCGTTGTAAGAAGAAGATCATTCACAGAACGCATTTTATGGTCTCTTCACAAGACGTCAAAGAAGGGAAATGTCGATTTTGTGGCTATCCCATCAAGGGGATTTGGTCTTAACATTCCTGGCCAGTTTTTCCATCAGCTCCTTATTGACGGCGGGGTCAAAGCCCCGCCCTCAATAAGGAAATTATTTTTGCAGAAGGAGGTTGTGTTCGGCGAGAAGTTTTTTGTGGATCTCCGTCTGTTCCGAGATGTAGGCGATGGAGTGCTGGGTGTCCAGCTTCATGGGCACAAACCCTGCCTTGGTGATCTTCGATTGATAATCTTCCATATTCACCGTATCTAAGAATGCCTTCTCCAGCTTGGCTGTGATGTCTGGAGGCGTGTTCTTAGGCACAGCCACCCCGCGGTCGATCGCCGGATAAAATTTCAATCCCAGTTCTTGAAAGGTGGGGACTTTTGGAAGGACATCCATCCGTTTCACTGTACCCAATGCCAGAATTTTCATCTCCGTTTCATGAGTGACTAAGTCAGATGAATTCCCCCAGATCGCTTCCACATGTCCACCCAAAAGGGCTGTCACCTGAGGAGCTGCCCCAGTAAAAGTGACCAATGTCAGTTTGGTGTCCGTCATCTTCATGAACTGGAGCGAGGCCATGTGGTGGCCGGAGAGCTTACCAGACATCCCGATGGTGATCTTTCCGGGATTGGCCTTTGCAAACTCAATAAATTCCTTCACGGAATTGATCTTCGAATCCTTTTTCACCGCCAGTCCGATGGGGGTCGACTCGAAGAGGCAGAGGGGCTTCAGATCTTCTGTCTTGAAGGCAACATCTTTTTGAGAGAGGGGCTGGAGAATGATATGAGGGATATTGATCCCACAGACCGTATAACCATCGGGCTTCGTGGCTGCGAATTTTGACCAGGCCAATGCCCCTCCTGCCCCAGGCATATAGTTGATCACGATAGGTACCCCAAGAATCTTCTCCAGATAGGGCTGTTGTAGACGGGCTTCCACATCAGACTGTCCGCCCGGATTGAACGGGATGAGATAGGTGATGGGCCCTTTGGGGAAATCCATGGCAGACAGCGGGTATGCTGAAAATAATAGAAAGGAAACGATCAGGCACCCATTTAATAACGTCTTCATTTCATCATCCCTCCTTTTCCAAGGCTATGTTCGAACCTACTTTGTTGGTTGAAGCAGATTATAATCCTGGATCAATTTGTTAAGCAGTTTGGTCTCAGCGTCCAGATACTTCTGTGACTCAGCAATGCCCATGACTTGTGGGACAAAGCCGGCCTGCTCCATCTTGACTTTGAATTCTGCCTTTGAGATGGTATCCAGGAAGGCTTTTTCCAGACGTGCCTGGATTTCCTGAGGTACAGCCTTTGGAACCATGACTCCCCGGGCGATTCGGGGATAGAATTCCATCCCGAGCTCTTTGAAAGTGGATACGTCAGAAAGCTGGGACATTCGCTCGGGAGAACCGACCGCCAAGACCTTGATCTGGTCCCGGCTTGTTACTAAAACTGTTGAATTCGTGAAAGCTGCATCGATGTGGCCTCCCAAGATAGCTGTCTGGACCTGAGAAGTTCCAGTGAAGGTCGCATAGTTGAGGTTGACACCGGTCAATTTCATGAATTGGAGCGTGGCAAAATGGTGGCCTGAAAACTTTCCAACCCCCCCGCAATTGACCTTTCCGGGATTGGCCCTGGCATATTCGATAAACTCTTTCACGCTGTTTGCTTTGAAATCCTTCTTCACAGCAAGGCCAATCGGCGTGTACTCTACAATCGTAATGATCACGAAATCATCGGTCTTGAAGGCGACATCCTTCATGAACATTGGCTGAAGGATGATGTGGGGAATGCTGAACCCTCCGACGGTGTACCCATCTGGTTTGGCTGCGGATAACTTTGACCAGCAAAGCGCTCCACCTGCGCCAGGGAAGTAGTTGACCACAAGGGGAACCCCAAGATTTTTTTCCAGATAGGGTTGCATGGCTCGAGCTGCGATGTCCACTTCTCCTCCCGGGTTAAAGGGGTTCCAATAATTGATGGGCCCCTTTGGGAAATCCAGAGCTGTTGCGTCCATGGTAAAGATCGAGAGGATGGCCAACATCCAGAATGACCACTTCAAATTTTTCATCATTTCTCTCCTTTCTTGGATTAGATTTGTTCTCCCTCCACTTTCTCCCGGAGCTTCTTGCGGCGCCTTCCGATCCAGGGAACCAGAGGAGAGATCAAGAGGACAAGCGTAATAAAGATGAATGCAGCAGAAATAGGATGTTGAATAAAGATCCACGGACTTCCCTGGGAAATGATGAGGGAGAGGCGAAGACTATTTTCCATCATGGGACCAATGACCAACGCGAGAACGAGAGGAGCCATCTCAAACTGAAACTTTCTCGCCAGATAACCAAAGACTCCAAAGCCAATCATTAAAGCCACTTCTACTTGGCTGAAGTTGAGGCTGAAGACACCTACCAGACAGAAAAGAAGGATGAGCGGAAAGAGGATAGGGTAGGGGACTTTCAGAACTTGGACCCAGAGACCAATCAGAGGGAGGTTCAATATCAAGAGCATGGCATTTCCTAAGTACATGCTCATGACGGTTCCCCAGAAGAGTTGAGGGTACTTGGAGATAAGCATCGGTCCAGGCTGGATTCCGTGGATCATGAAGGCCCCGAGGAGAACTGCAATGACGGAGTTTGCTGGGATGCCCAATGTGAAGAGAGGAATGAAAGCCCCTCCTGTAGCAGCATTGTTCGCCGACTCTGGGCCAGCCACACCTTGGATCATTCCTGTTCCGAACTTCTCAGGAGTCTTAGAAAGTTTCTTCTCAATGGCATAGGAGCTGAAGGAGGAGATGACTGGAGCAGGGCCAGGGAGGACGCCGATGAAGAAACCGAGAAACGATCCACGAATAATTGGCCAGAAGGAATCTTTCCAGTCTTTCAGGTTCGGCAAAAGATTCTTCACCTTTGTGGTGATGACATCCGTCCTTATCGCCTGCTCGACATTGGCAATGACTTCGGCTACGCCGAAGAGACCCATGATGGCCGGAATGAACCCAACGCCATCGCAGAGTTCAAGAATGCCGAAAGTCAAACGCTGAGTCCCAGAAATAGCATCCATCCCAATCGTTCCAAGAAGCAAGCCGAAAATGCCCATCATCAGGGCCTTAAGCATGGAGCCTGCGGCCAGATAAATGAGGATGACGATCCCCATGAGCATTAGGCTGAAATACTCGGCCGGGCCAAAGGCTAAGGCAAACTTGGCCAGAGGAGGCGCAACGAGCATGAGCCCGAGAACAGAGATGGTGCCAGCGATGAAAGAGCCGAAAGCAGCAATGCCCAAGGCAGGACCGGCTCTGCCCTGCTGGGCCATCTTATACCCATCGAGGCAGGTGATGACAGAAGCTGCCTCCCCAGGGATATTAACTAAGATAGAAGTGGTCGATCCTCCATACATCGCACCATAATAGATTCCAGCGAGCATGATGATGGCTGAGACCGGAGAGACGTGAAAGGTGTTGGGCAACAGCAGGGCAATGGCAGCGGTGGGCCCCAGACCCGGAAGGACACCCACAAGGGTCCCCATCACAACGCCGATGAAACAGAAGAGAATATTCGTCGGAGTGAAAAGAGTCTGGACACCCAGAAGAATGTAATTTGTTAGATCCATAAGTTTATCAAAACCCAAGAAATCCTTTAGGGAGCTGCGTTTCCAAGAAACTGATAAAGAGGAGCCGGGCACCTAAGGCACTTAAGATGGCCACCATTAAAGTCCTTTTTAGAGACTGTGGAAAAATAAACTTGACGAGGAAGAAGATGAAAAAAAAGGTCGTCAAGGTAAATCCCAGGTGATGGAGAACTAAATTATAAACGATGAGAGCAAGAAAGACAGCCACCACCCTCTTCCAGGAATCTTTCTGGGGAAAGAAGGAGGATCCGAGCTCTGTCATCTTTCGGATAAAGGTTCCGAAAAGGAGGGCAATGGACATACCCGCAAGGATTAGTCCTCCAAAGAAGGGCATGAATCCAGGCCCGGGCTCCGTAAATGTTCCAATCTCTACGGTACGTGCATAGAGGGCGAAGAAGAGTCCCGTGAACAGGAAAAAGAGCGCAGCGATGCGATTCTGATTCTGAACTTTTCCCATGCAGATACTTCTCACTCTCTAAAAATTCAATATTAGACTACTATTTTTGTTATATTTGTCAAGTCTTCGTCAGGACATATGCCAACTCAGTGAAGTTCTGGACAATGATGTCGGGTTGATATGGGGAGTCCTCATAAGGAAGCTGGTAACGGTTTACATAAGCGCCTCTCAATCCACAGGTTCTTGCCCCCATGACATCGAATGAGTTGGCTGAGACCATCAGACATTCTGCAACCTCTAATCCAAGAAGGTTAGCCGCTCGGCGATAGATACCTGGATGGGGCTTGAAGGCACCCACCACATCGACAGAAATCACGGCATCGAAATCCCATTGGATTCGATTCTTCACCAGATGATCGAGATAGGAGGCTTCTCCATTGGAAAGGGCCGCAAGTTTATAGCGGGCTTTGAGCTGTCTTAGAGCTGGAATGACCTCTGGAAAAGGAAAGAGCTCTTGCCACGCTGCCATGATTTCTTGGACCTCATTTGCTGACGCTTTGATTTTGTTCAAGGCAAGCGTGTAGACGAAAGCCCTTCGTGCTGTCTCTAAATAGCCACTGTGTCCCAGCATCAAAATCGTATCTTGGTACTGTTCGATCCGCTGCCGGGCACGCCACTGGTCCCAGAAATGACCCGCGGAGATACCCGATCCCTTCGCGTTCAGGAACCTTTCGATGAAAGGCGTGAGGCTGCCTCCCAGATCGAGAACAGTACCAAAGAGATCAAATGTCAAAGCCTTTACGTTTTCTAATTTTTCCATCGCTCACCGCTCTTTAACGTCAACCTTATCTCAAGAGGTAAGGAATTTCCACATAGAGGGCCTTCTCCGGACATTCAATTTCACAGGGGAGGCAGAACCAACAGGTACGTAGCCCAAAAGGCATACCACAATTTAAACAGCGCTCCGCTTCGGCCACGGCCTCTTCTTTTGAATATCCAAGGGCTACTTCCTTGAAACCCTTCCTCTGAGGGACTTTGAGTGAAGGCATAGATAAACGGGAGCGGGTTTTGGCCCGTGAGAGGTCGGGTTCGAATTGCAATTCATAGATACTCCCATTTTTCCTGCCGTAATAGAGATCTTCTCCAAGGAGGAAACGCTCAATGGATAGAGCGGCCTCCTTCCCTTGCGACATGCCCTCCACAATCGTTTTCGGTCCACCGATGAAATCCCCTGCAACGAAAATTTTTGGATTGGGTGTTTGAAGTGTGACCGGATCGCATAGAACTCCCATCGGTCCATACAGGGAGGAATCTAACCCGTCCGTCTCAGGCCTCTGACCAATGGCTAAGATGACTGTGTCTGCAGCCACTTCGATCCTCGTTTTCTCATCGTAAATTGGGGAGAAACGGCCTTGAGAATCGTATAAAGCAGTGCATTTCTTCAATGTGATGCCGGACACTCTCTTCCCTTTCAGTCGAAATGCCTTTGGGCCCCAACCATTCTGAATATGGATGCCCTCCTCCTCTGCTTCAGTCACACTCCATGAAAAAGCCGGCATCTCATGCCTTTTCTCCAAACTGACCAATTGAACCTTTTCCGCTCCTAAACGTCGGGCCGTCTGGGCAGCGTCCACGGCGGCATTCCCTCCTCCGATCACCACAACCCTTTTGCCCACAGGAGGAGATTTCTTCTGCCGAACTCTTTTCATGAAATCTAAGACTGGGAAGACTGCATCATCATCTTCTCCAGGAATGCCCAATTTCATCCGTCCATGGGCTCCCATAGCCAGTAGAATCGCATTAAACTCTCTTTCCAATAGATTCAGCTCAAGGTCTTTTCCCAGAATCCGATTTCCTACAAATTCGATGCCCATTGGCTGAATGAAGCTGAGTTCTCCTTCCACGATCTTTTTGGGAAGACGAAATTCTGGAATGGCCCAGCAGAGGAGACCCCCAGGGAGAGATTCCTTGTCGTAAAGGGTTACCCGAAATCCCCACTTACGCAGATAAAAAGCAGCGGCAAGACCGGCCGGGCCCGCACCAACGATGGCCACTTTTTGAGGAAGCTCTTGAGCTACGGAGGGATATCCAGGTTGACCGTCCTGGTCGGTGAGAAAACGTTTCAGGTCCCGGATGGCTACAGGTTGGCCGTCGATCTTTAGTCGGCTGCAGGCTGCCTCGCAAGGCCGTGAACAGACCCGGCCAAGAATTCCTCCGAAAGGGATGACCTCTTTCACTGTCTCTAAGCCCTTGTCCATCCTACCCTGTGAAAGCAGACGGATGTATCCTTGGCAATTCATGCCAAGCGGGCATGCCTGACGGCACGGGGAGAGCTGTAACCGAAGGTTGTCAAGGACACAGACCTCCACACATCTTCCGCAGGCATTGCACTTTTCTTGATCGATACGGATGTTATCGCTCAGACTGGTTAACAAGTTAATATCGATCATCCTTTTCCTTTTTCATCCTGGCCAAAGGTCGATGGGAGACCAAGATCTCTCCGGGTCCCGAACCTCTCTTGAGCATGATATGGTTCAGCCAGTTCGTATCGTCTTTTTGAGGGTGATCGGAGCGGTAATGCCAGAAACCCCATCGGCTCTCCTTACGCTCCAGAGAAGCGGTTGCTGAAAGTTTGGCGCAGAGAATAATATTCTCCACCTCTAGGGCCTTGAAGAGATCGTGCATGTTCCTCATACGAACTTTTTCACAGATCTCCTTCTGGAACCGGTCCATCCACGATAAAGCCATCTTGAGTTTATATTCATTCTTCGGAGGCGTGACATAATCGCCGATCAGGCGGCGGACCTTATATTCAAACTCTTCGATTGAAACTTCCCCCTCTTTTTGATCCATCCTTTGACTTAAATCTCTTTTTAAGTCTTCTGTAACCCGAGGATCCTCATCTCCCTGAGGAGCTTTCCGAGCTCGCTCTGTGGCCTCTTCAGCAGCAATCTGGCCGTAGACAAAGGCTCCGCTCAAGTGGCCTCGAGCCACGAGGGAGACGTCTCCTGCGGCATAGAGACCGGGCAGGGTCGTTGCGGCATTCTCATCGACAAAAATCCCTGTCAGACCATGGCCTCCGCAGAGGTAAAACTCTGTAGGCCAGAGCTCTATGTCGCTGGTACGAAAGTCGATTCCCCGTCCCTCAAAGAACCTCTTCTGCACCGGTCGTTCCGTCGAAAAGAGAATATCTTCGATCTCCCGGATTTTCTCCTCGGGCAGGTGCTTCATGCGGATTCGAAGGGGTCCCTGGTCTTTTCGGTGTTCCACAAACATCGACTTGATGGAAGGATGGTTATCCCCGAGATGAACATCCATGGCGGTGAGAAGATGGGCTCCTCGGGTGAGGGTGATGTAAAGAAGGGGAGCATTGATATCCTTGATAATGTAGTAGTTGAGAGTATATTCAAAACCGCTCACTTCTGCCCCTGCGCGGAAGGCCATCGCATATCCATCTCCGGTATTTCCCGGAAAGTCGTAGACGCCGTAAAGATAGCCGTTGTTCGGAAGGCCAAATCGGGCCGTTCCGCCAGAAGAGAGGATTACTGACTTTGCATGGCAGACGACCAGTTCTCCTGTGCGGATGTTGATCCCTATCGCTCCGACGACTTGGCTATCCTTCACCATCAATTCAAGGCCCATGACGCGATTGAAGACCTGACATCCGAGACTCTGGAGCTTTTTTGCCAGAACGGTCTTCAGCTCCGGCTCTTTCATGGTGAGACAGAACTTGCCTTTGGGATGGACCTGGAGAATTTCATAATTTCCGTCCTTGTCCTTTGGGAAGAATATCCCCCAGCTTTCGAGCTTCTTCATCATCGAATAGCTTTGGTCAGCCATCCGATAGTTCACGGGCTCATCCATAATGCCTTCGCAGGCTAAGCCATTGGATTCCACATAGAGCTCAGGGGTTGTTACTCCGGGAACTGCAACAATATTGAGTGCATCCATTCCCCGTGCAATGCAGCCACTGTAAAGGATGTGGCCTTTTTCAAAGACCACCACCCTCTGATAGGGATTGACTTCCTTGGCACGGATTGCAGCCATTGAGCCTGCACTTCCACCCCCAAGAATCAGGACGTCTGCATGGATGTGACATTCTCTAAATTCCATAAAATGCAGCCTTTTGAAGACTCTGATAAGCCATTCGATAGACGGCCTTTGCCTCTTCCCGATCGATAGAGGTCCAATCCACAGCGATCTCCTTGAGAGCCTTCGTCTTTTCTTTGAGATCATCCATTCGCATGGCTTCTTCAGTCGCCTTTTGTAGGAGTTTCCTCGCCTCTTTCTTTTTCTGAATGGAATGATGGATCATCTGGCGAAGGGATTTAAACCGGATCTCTTTGGAATCAAGTTGAGAGAGGAGTTCCAATCCTTTGTCAATATCGAGAAGAGACCAGGCCACAGCGATCCTGCCAATGAGTCTGTAATTTTTCGAGCCTTGGGCAAATTGAAACGCCTTGTCTAGTGCCTTCACGTTCTCTTCGATATTCAATTGGCTCAGGGTCTTGGCGCTTCCCAAAAGGATTTTTGTACGGAGCAGAGGGGACCGAATGCTCCGTGTCATTGAGAGGACGCCAGTAAGCTCTAAATTGGCCTGGGCCAGAAGAATCTCACCAAGGATCTTTTCATCTCGGCTGGAAAGAGAACGCCTTCCCAATTCGCTTTCAGCCGCTTTCAGAACCTCTTTCCCTTTGCCCTGATCGATCACCTGCCACTCCTGACCCAGTTGGAGGAATCTTTTTGCTCGGAGTGAAGGATCTTTAATTTGAGAAGCCACCGCATAAGTTTTTTGGAAGGCCGCCTCTGCTCCCTTCCTGTTCCATTTCCTCAACTGAGCCCCAATCTGTAAAAGGGCATAGGATAAGGGCTCGGGGAAAGAGATCCCATGGACCACCTGAAGAGCCTTCTCCTCATCCATGGGAGCCCATTCAGAAGCCAGGCCGCTCAAGAGATAAGATCGATCCTGTGGGTCGGTTAATTTTCCGATCTCTCGCAATGCCTTTTCGTAATGGCGAATGGCCTGGGATTGATTCTTCTTGGCCTTTTCCCTTCCGATCCCCCACTGAGAAAGTGCAATCAGGACAGCCTGATTTGAAAGAGGCCTTTTTCTTGACTCTCCCTCTGCGATCTTTTGGTAAAGGCCGAAACGCAAAGCACTCTCAGAGATTTCACCGGCCGCTCGCACAGCCCATACTGGATCCGCCTTGATCCATGTATTCCCTGCTTCTCTGAGGAGCCTATCTCTCGTTTCCCAATCATCAATCTGGCGAAGTCTTTGCAGGGTCCCTTCTTTGTTCAGCAAAGCCATTTCCGTAATCAGCCGGGCCAGGAGTTTGTTACGCTCAGACCCCTCCGGAAGGGCCAAAATCTGCGGCAGAGTTTTTTCTAAGAGATGGAAGACCATCCCAGGCTCTGTCTTCTTCATTTCGATCACCGCATCCTTTATGGCTTTTGCCTTCTCCAGAGGAAAAGCGGATGGGAAGGTCTCAGCCCACTGAAGGGCCTTTAAAGGATCGGTTTTCGCCCAGAGGCCAATCTCTTCAAGATATTTCCGAGCCCGATTTACTGAGGGATCCATTTTTTCTAAAATAGGATTGGCCTTCTCTTTATCGAAATGCTTCCATGCTTCTGCCAATGCCTCGAGGATTTCCGTCTTAAGGTAAAGGGATGAAATCTCTCCTGCCGATTTCAAAGCCAAGTCAAAAGAATCGGCCTCTTTTCCCTTTTCCAATCTTCCCCAACTCTTCCCCAATTCGATGAGGTTCAGGGCTCTCGCATAGGGATCAGAGATGGAAGGGATCCCCTGGGACATTTCTCGATATAGAGCAGCGACTTGGTCTCGATCCTGATCCATCCATTGATGGATGATCTCCACGATCGTTTTCTTACGAAAGTCTTCAAGAGGGATTCTTTCTGCCAGATCGAGGGCTTTCTTCTTATCCTTTTTAGAAAAATGGTTCGCTAACTCCTCCAGAATGGTAGAGCCGTAGAAGGGATCTTCAATCTGTGGAAGGATTCGAAGGGCTTCTTCCGGTTCAAGCCTGACCAGACTTCTTACAACCAGGGTCTTTATCTTTTGTGATTCGGAGGGATTACTGATCATAGATGTTTCAGCGAGTGCCCTTTTCAGGAGGACGATCGCTTTGGTCTTAGGAATTTCTTTATTCTCAGCCATATGAATGAGTGAATAAGCCCGGGATTCTGGAAAGAGAGGAGAGATACCGGCAGAGAAATGCTCAGCCTGTTCCGCGTCTAACTGGGCCCATTTAAAAATCATCTCTTCAATGATAGAAGCCTGGAGCTGAGGATTCTTCAAACTTTGAATCTGGGCAAAGGCTCTTTCTCCCCATGTTCTCTTCTCCTTTGGAAAGATTCTTGCAGCCGTTGCAGAGATTTGAATGAAGGCCTTTACTTGGGAATAGGGAGGAGAGATGGATTCGGCT
>Ga0315309_1000520_pt1 | contig 23268 bp, 21 predicted proteins | sample TDP4_MG_FD_203080 | JGI IMG/M metagenome (GOLD analysis project Ga0315309, IMG submission 203080) | Freshwater sediment microbial communities from Lake Towuti, South Sulawesi, Indonesia - TDP4 | ecosystem: Environmental > Aquatic > Freshwater > Lake > Sediment | place: Indonesia: South Sulawesi...
CCCTCAAAAACGAGAGCAGCGAAGTTTTACGCTCGCATCAAGAACGTAGAGCGAAGAAGAGCCTCCACGATTAAGTATCATGGCAGTTTTAAACCGAAGCCAACACATGAAAAGAGGTTGTTCAAACCGCAAGAGAAACCACAATAGTGACGTGGAAAGAAATTTTATCTAGCTCACTCTATTAAACATAATGCGGTGTTTAAACGCAAAGCGGCCGTCGTCTAGTCTGGTTAGGACACAGAAGCCCTGTGGCGGTGGAAGCCTTCCAAGCCTGCGATCCCGGGTTCGAATCCCGGCGGCCGCACCAAGATTGAATATGGCTTTTGACGTTCCTCTCTGCTGTGACTAGACCCTCTTATATATAGGTTGAATTTCCAGTTGGGGGCTTAGGGTGGATTAGAGGTAGGTGTTGGAATTTTTTGTTGAGTTCGCATATGTTTTTGACGGTTGTGTCTGGTTTTTCTTGGCTTTCTTTTAGGTCTTGAAGGGAATAAAACTGTGATGGAACGAAGATTGTTTTCATGCCTACGGCTTTCGCGCCTTTTATGTCTTCTTGCGGGCTGTCTCCGATGTAAACTGTTTCCTCGGCGGTCGTTTCCAGTCTTTTTAGGGCTTCTTCGAAGATTTTTGGGTGGGGCTTTCGCCAGCCAACCTCTTGCGAAACCAAAACAGCGTTGAAGAAATGGCTTATTCCCAATCTTCTGAGGCCGGCATAAATTACTGGCGCGTATGTGAAGTTTGAAACCAAGCCTAACTTGTAATCCATCGAAACATTGTTCAACATCTTTTTTGCGCAGGCTCTAAGCTGGAATGAGTTTAAATAGTCCTCAAAGAAGACGTTAACAGCCGATTTTATGCGTGTATCTTTCGAGTTTGCTTTAACTCCTAAGTTGTTTAGTGCTTCTGAAATCCAAACGGCGTTGGTTACCTCAATTAGTTTCTGGTAGCGTATGACGCGGTATTTCTCATGGGCTTGGCTGTATGCCTTCAAAAAACTTTTAACGTTTACGCTGAAGCCAGCTTCCACAATAGCCTTATATAACTTTATTTTGGAGACTTCTAAACTGTAGTTTTCAACGTTTGCTAGCGTGCCGATGAAGTCGAAAATCACCGCTTGGACTGGAGGCAAGGTGCAACCTCTTCACTTTATTTATCACTGATTCGTTTTTGCAATGTTTATTTTTACATAATAAGATTTACGTACGCGCTCGATGTCTTAACACATTGAACTTCAATGTCCTTTAGGGATTATTTGCACGAGAAGACAGAGGAGTCAAGGCACAACGAATCCGTAGCATATCTCATGTTTCTGGCTGGAGCGGTGTTTTTTGTGGGTGGCATACTGGAGACCCTAAGCTTGGCTAAAGTAATTTTGGTTGAAGATCCGGAGTGGTTCCTGTTTATACCATATTACACGAAGGCGTACGTTGGCGCTGTCTTGGGCTTGCCGCTTATATTTAGTAGTAAAATCCTAGATTTTTGAAACCATTTCTTCCACTTTTTCTGCAAATACTGTTTTTAAAAGCTTGCTTGTTTTTCCTACGGATTCTTCAATTTTGATGTCGAAGGGAATTTCTCCCAAAAAAGCTACGCCCAAGCTTTGGACTTGTTGCTGTACAGCCTTAGAATCGTTCATTTTCATGTTTTCAACAACACCTATTATGGGAACTCTTAGTCCTTCTAGAAGGCTTATCAGTTTTTTAACAGTTTCAAATGCTAGAAGCGAGGATGTGGATACGATTAAGAATCTTATATTTTTTGTTAGACGTATTAAGTCTAATAATGCGTCTCCTATACCCGGCGGCATGTCTATAATGAGATAATCCAACTTGCCCCATCTTGTAATTGAAAGCAGTTCAATCAGGGCGTTTGAGACATCTGCCCCTCTTAATGGCGATGCATATTCATCAGAGTAATAAACTATTGACATGTACTTTAAACCGTGAACCAGTGGCGGAACTATGCCTTTCTCTTCTTTTGGCTGTACATTCTTAATGCCTAATATGACGTGTGTAGATGGACTCGTAAAATCTAAGTCGAAAAGGCCGACACTGTGGCTTTTTTTAGCTAGTTCCAATGCAAGCACCGATGCTACTAGACTTTTGCCAACTCCGCCCTTGCCGCTTGAAACGGCGATTATTTTACGAATTCCTTTAAGTCTCTCAGTTATTATGCTTGTTCGCGGGTCAACCATTGTCTACGTCACTCCTTTAACACTTTCAAGCCACACTCCACGCCCTTCAACTATTTCGAAGTCTGGGCTTCCGCATTTTGGACATTTTATGTATGCGTGGGCGATTTCTGGGACAAAATGTATAGCTTCTGCAGTTTTCTCATTCAACTTTTCTTTGCTGAAAAACCATGTGCGCCCGCAAACTCTGCATGTCAGTTTTGCTCTCGCGGTTTCTATGTTGAACTTTGTGTTTTTGAGTTGGGCTGTTTTGAGTTGTGATAGGGCAAATTCTAGTATGTCCATTTCTACCTGTTGTAGTTCTCCAACTTTTATTTTTACTTCTGTAACTTCTTTTAATCCTTCTTTCTCGGCTATCTGAGAGGCAGCGGAGATTACTGCTTCGGCTAAAGCCCATTCATGCATGGAGAAGCCTTCACTAAAGCTGAATTTAAAAATATCTGAAAATTAAGGATTAGAAGACTGTTTTAGCGCCTTCTCCACCGCTTCTCGTATTATGTAGCCTCCCAGATGAAGTATTGGCTCTTTCACTTCTGGGTCCATGTTCATTGTTGCCGTGCATGGATAGCTATGGTGGGCTTTTGCTATTGCATCATACAGAACTTCCTTTCTCGTTTCAACCGCCACGAGTTTTCTTGCTATGTACCATGTTGAGCCGCAAGGTGCGCTTCGTGTAACAATTGCAGAATCTATAACTTCGTGTTTACCCCTTTTCACGGTCGAAATTTCTAAGCTGGGTCTTCCCACTTTAAGCTCATTCAAGAATCTTGAGATTGTCGGCTTGCCCTCTGATGGTTCCAGCGAGCAGAAAGGCTTGGGAAACGCGTTCTCTAACCCTAGTTCTTGGCATACTCCTTCAACCTGCTTCCTTAGGCCAGATGGAACCTCGTTGAAGTCTTCTATCGGTACAATCAACCCCTTGAACCCTACTTCTTTTAGGTGACGTGGCAGTTCCAGCAGCAAGTCTTTGTGGAGCCCTGAGGCTATACACAAATCAGCCTTTGGAATCTTCTTAGGCATATATTCCTCAGGGTTGTCGATAAAAGCCGGAAGCTCTGACGGGTTTGGCAGCTGAATTGCCCCTCGGATGTTACGCACAAAACTGTAGACATTGTATTTGCAAGAGTCGCAGTAGAGGCCGCAGGACTTGCAGAAACTCGGATCGTTTATCAGGTTTCTTATCACTCGTTCCGCAAATTCTCCGCTGTAGATGAAAACTAAGGTCAATGTTTTTTGGCTACTTGCCGGGTTCAAGCTTAACACGCCAACGTAAATGCGAGTTTTTAATGTGTGGCAAGCGACAAATGTTCCAAAAAGAGGTCTTCGGGAAGCACTCCAACAAATTCTACTTTCTCGTTGATAACCGTTTTTGGGACGCCCATGACACCGTATTTGAAGCCTAGTTGGGGGAATTCGCTCACATCGATAACGTCAGCCTTTATCAAGTCACTTTCTATCGCGAATTTATGGGCAAGGCTTGCGACTACAGGGCAGTATGGACATGTCAAAGTTACAAAAACTTGGATGTGAATTGGCGTTTTGATTTCTCTAAGCTTCTTCTTAGTCTCTTCCGAAATGTCTGTTCTTCTCCTTGAAACGTTCATTACACCTTCCAACAGGGTCTGAAGCTCATAGCCGAACGGCAGTCCATAAAACCTTATCCCGTAATCCTTTTCGCCCATGATGATTGTTGCGGGGACCTTGTCTACACCGTGTTCCTTAGCCTTGTCAGAATTCGCAAGAAAATCATAAATCTCAACTCTGATTTTGTCATTTAAAGCCGCTAACTCATTGATTAACTGTCTGGTCTGTGCACAGAACTGGCACTCAACCTCTTGAGTGAACGTTATGATTTTTACCGGATTTTCAAGTTTCTCGTTAAGCTCGCTTCTCAGGTGTTCCTTATGTTCTTCTGGTATCAAACCCATTCATGTCGCTCTCCTTAACCTAATTACTCATTCAGTTTTCTAAAATTATCGCTGGGCAAATCTCATTTACCCTTTCCGTAGTTCCGATTCTCTACAATATTAACCTTGTTAATTCTCTTCCGTTCATGGCTGTTTTAAGCAATTTGGAGAAGGCTTCTGTGCAAAAAGAAACTTCTATAACCCTCTTCCTTTTTATTATTTGTCTGGAGGTGAAAATTTGACGCAAAAACTTCGTTCCACGGCAAAGTTGGTCAAAGACTTAAGGATAGCCGTAGATGACGGTAGAGCCCACAGCGTATGCCTAGATCTTCCGCCAGAACTTGGAACCGATATGGGACCCACAGCCCTTGAGCTTGGTGTAATGAGTTATGCAGGCTGCTTTGCGACCATCTTCGCTTTGACAGCAAAGAAGATGCATATTCCGCTGAAAGACTTGGAGGTTAAATTGGAAGCCATCAAATCGGAGGAGGCAGGAACAATAGCAGAGGCTAACTTCAACATTCTAGTCAGAGCAGAAGCTCCAGAAGACAGAATCCAAAGAATCTTCAAATTAACACTGGAAAACTGCCCTGTCGGAAAAATCTTTGAAAAAGCTGGAGTCAAGACAAGCTATGCTGTAAAGATCGAAAAAGAATAGCGATGATTTCACATAAGTTCAGTTTGCTATGTGGCATAAGATTTTGATTTAGATAGTCTTTTTAAACAGAAGGAGAATACGATATAATTAGGGGTTAACCTTGGAGGATGGCGTTGTCTTCGCTTGAACACTTGCAGAATGGTAGATATACTGTCTTGAAGAAGCTTGGTGAAGGAGGAAGAGGCATCGTATACAAGGCTAGGGATACGGTTTTGAACCGTGTTGTTGCAATTAAAATGTTAAAAAGTGAAGTTTTAGCCGAAGAGGCGTATTCACGTTTTATGCGCGAAGCACAAGCAGTAGCGAAGCTTAATCATCCAAACATTGTTTCTATCTACGATATTGGCAAAGAGAATGAAAAACGGTTTTTCGTGCTTGAATTTGTCGATGGAATGAGCCTCCGAGATCTTATGAAAACGTATCCTGAGGGCAAATGTGACATTCAAGCTGTCCTTAGAACAGGCATAGATGTTTGTAATGCTCTTCAGTATGCCCACTCTCAGGGTGTTCTGCATCGGGATATTAAACCTGAAAATATTCTGATTACTGAAGAAGGCGTTGCGAAGTTGATGGATTTTGGTTTGGCTAAAATGTTGGGTCAACCCAGCATCACGCAGGAAGGCGTAATAGTTGGCACAGTTGCTTATGTGGCTCCAGAAATAGCGTTAGGGAAAGGCGCTGACGCCAGATCTGACCTGTACTCTTTTGGTGCAGTGCTCTACGAGGCAGTTACGGGAAGACCCCCTTTCCTAGGAGAAGACCCTGTAAAAATCATTTTCAGCCACATTCATGACTATCCGGTTTCGCCGAGCAGGCTGAATCCTAAGGTTTTGTCGGCTTTGGCTGAGTGTATCATGAAACTTTTAGAGAAGGAGCCGGGGAAGAGATATCAATCTGCAGAGGATCTGCTTAAAGTTTTGAGGGAGATTGCTGAAGGCTTCTTGAGGGAAATGCTCGTTCCTTCTCGTAAGCAAGGCGTTATCGTCCCAAGTACTCGTCCTATTGTTGCAAAAGAGGTTCAGCTCATTGACAGAGTTGAAGAGATGGGTCTTCTTAGAGAGGCTGTAGATAGGGCTGTTCGCGGCGAAGGCGGCCTTGCCTTTCTGTATGGAGAGGCTGGAATCGGCAAGACGAGGCTAACTAGAGAGCTGGGGGCTTATGCGCGCTTGCGTGGAATGCAGGTCTTGTATGGTAGATGCCCAGCGCTGTTTAGGATGGACGGTGTTCCCCCATATATTCTCTGGAACGAGGTGATCAAAGATTATCTGCAAGTCTGCAGTCCCGAGCAACTATACAAGGTGATTGGCTATTACCCAGGCGAGGTTTGTAAGCTAGTTCCCGAAGTTAAACAGAAACTCGGCACAATTCCTCAGTCTCTGCCCATAAGTCCCGAGCACGAGCGCGATAGGCTTTTTGAGGCAGTTTCGCAATTCATCACCAACATTACTAAGGAAGCTCCGTTGCTGGTTGTTCTTGATGATTTGCAGTGGACTGACCAGTCTTCTCTTCTGCTGCTGCATTATCTGGCTCGTGGCGTCTACAGGGAACAGCTGCTCCTTTTAGGCGCATATCGTGACACTGACATTGACGAGAGACACCCTTTATCTCCTGTTTTGACAGAGTTGAACAGGGAACGTTTGCTTCAGTCGGCTCAATTGAAACGCATGTCCTTAGATGAAGTTTCGGAGATGATTAAAAGACTTTTGGAGCAAGATGATGTGCCGAGAGAATTTTGTGAACTGGTCTATGAGAAGACGAGGGGCAACCCGTTCTATGTTGAGGAAGTGATAAAGTCTCTGAAGGAAGAGGGGGTCATATACCGTGAGGAGAATAAATATAAGGTTAAGGAAGTTTCCAAGATCGAGTTTCCTAAGACCGTTAAGGGCGTTGTGAAGGCTAGAATAAGTCGATTAGATGAGGAATGCCAAAATGCTTTGACCTTGGCTTCCTTTATTGGAAATGATTTCACTTTTGAAGCGTTATGCGGAGTTACGGGCGTAGAAGAGAGTAAACTACTTGAAATAATAGAGAAAATACTCAAAACAGGATTGTTTAAACATAGAGTTATTCACGGAGAAGACGTATGCTTCTTTGCCGATATAATCGTGAGAGATGTTGTATATGAGGAAGTTAGCCCTTTCAGGCGTAAGAAACTTCATAACGTTGTGGGATGCGCTTTAGAGAAGGTGTACGCTAAAAAGATTGATGAACATTTTGGCGAGTTAGCTTTGCATTTTCTTGAGAGTGGCGATAAAGAAAAGGCGCTTGACTATTTCTTGAAGGCTGGAGAAAAAGCACAGAAGGTATATGCTCATAATGAGGCTTTCTCCTACCTTCAACACGCTCTCGAACTTCTTGAAGAGAAAGGAGATAATCTCGAACAGAAAGCTCGCATAACTGAGAAGCTTGGCGATATTAAAGCTTGGATTGGAGAAATTAACGCTTGTATGGAATACTGGAACAAGTCTTTAACGTTATGGAATGAGGTGAGAGGCAAAAGAAGCATTGCAAAACTTCACGTCAAAATGGCACACACATTCTGGGACGATATTGGTGACAAGGACAGAGCTTCTGAGCATCATCGTAGGGCTTTGGAAATTCTTGAGAAGGAGCCTGAAAGTGTTGAACTAGCCAGTTTATATGAAGATATTTCGCACATGCTCTGGCGAAGCGGCGAGCTTGCGGAGGCTTTATCTTTGACGCAGAAGGCACTTGAACTAGCTGAGAAATTAGGCATCCCTGAAATCCTTGCAGAGTGCTACAATAATCTTGGGATATTAAGTGGGAAAGTCGGAGAAATCGAGAAGGCTATAAGATACTATGAACAGGGACTGAAAATAGCTGTTGAGAACAACTGCATAAAATCTGCTCTTCGTCTTTACCACAACCTTGCCGCCAGCTACTGGTGGATGGGAGAATTTGAAAAGGCGTTCGAAAATGGTCAAAAAGGATCAGAATTAGCCAAAAAAGTTGGTGACGTGCGCAGCATATCTATGTTTGATCGTGGCCTAGCGTTAGTGTATGCCGTTATGGGAGAGATGCAGAAAGCCCTGTCCATGATGGGCGAACTGTTAGCACTGGATAAGAGAATCAAGAATACCGTCAACGTAGCTACTGTAATGGCTAATTTCGGGTTGGTTTATCAATTTCTTGGGGAATGGGACAAAAGTCTTCAGTATGGAACTGAAGCTCTTGACATTGCAAAAAAGATTGGAGAATATCAAACTTATGGGAGTGTCGTTCTTGGGCTTGGAGAACTGTTTATGGAAATGGAAGATTACACGGGAGCTGAAAAATACTTCAAAGAAAGCAACAGCATCTATGAAAAGGCAGGAGATACCGATGCTCAACTTACAGGGACATTTCCAGCCCTTTCAAGACTATATTTGAAAAAGGGCGAAATTGAAAAAGCCAGAGAGCTAATTGAAAAAACCTATGAATATGCAGCAAAAACAAAAAACAGATTGTATATCGCTGACGCTGAAATGCTGAAAGGAATGCTTTTCAGAGAAGAGAAAAACTGGGACCAATCCACACAACACTTCGACAAAAGTCTTCAAGAATTCAAATTTTTAAACTCCCAAAAATGGTACGTCCAGAAATTCGCTGAACTTCTATACGAATATGGCTTAACTTATCTGGAAAGAAACGAAGAAGGCGACAAAGAAAAAGCCTACTCACTACTAAACCAAGCACTAGAAATATACCAAAAAGCCGACGCAAAAAAGAAAATAGAAAAGATAATAGCGAAAAAGAAACTACTCACAGCCTAAAATTCTACGTGCGCTGTTCTTCTTAACCTGGAAATGGGCATGTTTTCGTAGGGCAGCCGCCTGCATACTCTGATTCCGCAGCAACAAATTTCGTCTCCTTAGTTCTTATCTCCCCTATATATAGAACCTGTTCAGGCTTGCTTCCGTACCTAAAAACGGTGACTCCCTTACACTTCAGCTTCCAAGCAAGCTCAAAAACCCTTCTTACGTCTTCAACGCTCGCCTCGGATGGCAAGTTGACCGTTTTTGATACGGCATTGTCTGTATACTTTTGAAACGCCGCTTGCATTCTAACGTGCCACTCAGGTTCTATATCCAAAGCTGTAACAAAAACTCTCTTAACGTCATCTGGCACTGCCTTGATCTTCTGAACCGAACCCGTTCTTGCTATCTCTTCCAAGAGTTGGGCGCTGTAGAACTCCCTCTCCTTCGCCATCGTCTCGAATAAGAGATTAGTTTCAAAAAGCCTAGTCCCACCTAACACATTTCTTATGAAGGAAACCGCAAATATAGGTTCAATTCCGGAAGAGCACCCGGCTATTATGCTTATGCTTCCCGTCGGCGCTATCGTTGTTACTGTGGCGTTTCTCATAGCACTGTACTTGTCTCTCCAAATGCTTTTTTCAAAGTTTGGAAAAGAGCCTTTTTCCTCACCAGTCTCTACAGATTTCTTATGAGATTCCTCCTCAATAAATTTCATAAGCTTTTCAGCAAGTCGCAAGGCTTCTTCAGAGTCGTAGCGGATTCCAAGTTTTATGAGCATGTCTGCGAATCCCATAACGCCCAAGCCTATTTTTCTGTTGGCTTTTGTTATCGCCTCTATCTTCCTTAAGGGATAATTGTTTGCATCTATTACGTTGTCGAGGAAGTGAACAGCCTCTCTCACAGTCTCTCTGAGTTTTTCCCAGTTTATCTTTCCGTCTTCAACCATCCTTGAGAGATTTATTGAACCCAAGTTGCAAGATTCATAGGGAAGCAGGGGCTGCTCGCCGCAGGGGTTCGTCGATTCAATTCTTCCAATCTCCGGAGTTGGATTGTGCCTGTTAACTTCATCAATAAAGATTACTCCCGGGTCTCCACTGGACCATGCGGACTTTGCCATCAAATCCCAGACATCTCTGGCTTTAAGCTCTCTCACTCTTTCTTTATTTCGGGGGTTGATGAGCCAATATTCTCCATCTTCCTCAAGAGTTTTCATAAACTCATCAGTTATGGCGACTGAAATATTGAAGTTTGAAAGAAGTCCCGGTGTCTGCTTAGAGGTTATGAACTCAATAACGTCCGGGTGATCAACTCTCAAAACCCCCATCATGGCGCCCCTTCTCTTTCCTCCAGCCTTTATGACCTCTGTAGCCGTGTCGAAAACGCGCATAAAACTCACGGGACCTGAAGCAACTCCCTTTGTTGACATGACAATGTCCCCCTTTGGCCTTAGCCTAGAAAAGTCAAAGCCAACTCCACCACCGCTTTTCTCGATCAAAGCCATGTTTGTTACCGCACCGAAAATGCTCTCTAAGGAATCTTCAACGGGCAAAACGAAACACGCCGAGAGTTGACCGAGTTCTGTTCCAGCATTGAAAATGGTTGGGGAGTTCGGAATGAATTCCAGCCTCGTCATCATCCCGTAGAAAATTTTTTCGCTTTCCCTTGGGTCTCCGCCGTAGTTTCGGTCAACATTCGCTACGGCTTTGGCGACTCTAAGAAACATCTGGGCGGGATCCTCTACAATTCTTTCCGTTTCATCTTTCAGAAGATATCTTCTGTTTAACACTTCAAGAGCGTTAACCGTCAGTTTCGGTTCTAGTATGCCAAGCTTATCTTTTAGTTCCCTTATCTCCTCTTTCTTTTTCCTGTAGTCTTGATATTCCTGTGCAACTTTTTCGTAACCTTTTTCCTTTAGAACCGCTATAACGGTGTCTTGGGCGTCCTCAACGGATGGGGTTCTCTCTTTGAATCTTTCCTCTAAAAGCTTAACAACCTCTATCGTTATTCTTTCAGCCTTCTCTCCATTCTCGAGTTCAACAGCTATGAAAGCCTTGTGAATGGCGTTTCTGATTCTGCTGGAATCGAAATCGACGACTCTTCCATCTCTTTTCCTTATCTTCGTGATGGCCATGGATAATCATTTCAAAATTGAATGAATTATAATATAAAGGTTTGAAGTTTTGATTGTCAGCCAAGCAATTTTTTACCGCTCAACTCAGAGCTGACCATTTATTCCTTTTTAACAAACTGATCCTTTGGGGCGCTGCACACGGGGCAAACCCAGTTTTCGGGTAAAGCCTCAAAGGGTGTTCCGGGTTTTACGCCTTGCTCAGGGTCTCCTATCTCGGGATCATATATGTAACCGCAAACCGTGCACTCCCACTTTTCCAACTTATCCACCACCAGAGGTGAGGTTAATGGTTATGTATATCTCCTCAGATTCTTCATCCTGCCACAAGTTTACTTTTCCGTTCTGTGCCAAAAATAACAATAAAATGAAAGTGCGGATGGCTTCCAAGCGTCCCATGTCCTTTGTGACGCCTGAAAACTCTATTATTCCTGTGCCCTTAACCCTTTCCGAAAGGAAAACAAAAAGTCTTTCCATTTGCAGCTCAATTTCCATAAGGTACACGTCGAGTTGCGGCAGAATCTCTGAAGGCGTTGGGAGAATAGGTTCTATAACCATTTTTTCAAAGTGAACTAATTTCTCACCCTTTAGAACATCGTCCAAGACTTCCAGTAAATGCTGTATGGTTGTTGAAGTTAACTCATGCCTAAGAGGCAGAAATAGAGGCGGAGGAAGAAAGTCTTGTGAAACTTTTGGTGGCGGCGGTGGTTCCTCAAGCTTGAGCAGAAGCTTCGACTTCATCAAGTAGACGAGGGCTGAAGAATCAAGGGCTACTCCTGACGCCCTAAAGTCTACTTGCCCGGTTCTTTCCATTTCCTCAAGAAACGTTGTGAGTAAATATGCGATATTGATGTTCCAGGGTGTAAGCTTTTCAAGTTTGTGAAACTCGAAGAGGATGTTCCATGGAGGACGGAGATAAAAAGGCTTTTTTACAAATGCAGATGCCATTAGCTTGGCACCTCAAGGAATTTTGCAGAAACGACGTTTGAGACTCCGTTGCGTTCATAAACCCCATAAACTTTCTGCGCTTTATTCAGCATCTCAGGCTTTAAAGTGATAACTGTAAACTGGGTTTTCTCCGATTCTTCCAACAGAAGGTCTGCGAGTTTTGACACGTGGAAGGCGTCCAAATGGGCGTCTATCTCGTCAAGGACGTAGAAAGATGCAGGAGTAAACTCCCTTAACGCGAATATGAAGGCAACTGCTGCAACTGAGCGTTCGCCCCCGCTGGCTCCACTCACAACTATTGAGGGCTTATGTAGAAACTGAACAGTCATGTCAATGCCGCCCGTGAAAGGTTCACTAGGGTTTTCAAGCTTCAAAGCTGCACTTCCGCCACCAGTGAGACTTGAAAAGTATTTTTCTAGGTTGAGATTGACCTTTTCGAAGGCTTCTGTGAAGACTTTGCGTTTCTTACGTTCAATTTCATCCATAAACTGCACTATGGCTTGTTTTTCTCTTTCAAGCTCGTTTAATCGCAATGACAGCTCTCTATACCGCGAGATTTGTTCAGCGTAATGGGATAGGGCAAGCTGGTTTACGGCGCCTATCCTTTCAAGTTCAAACTGCATCATCCTGATTGATGTTTCAGCCTCTTCCACCTGTTTTGGCGTTGCCTCTAATAGTTGCTCATAACCAAACTGTCTAAGCTGGTTTCGATACTGTTCCAGCTGGAGAAGAGATGTTTGAATGTTGAGCTGGAGCTGGTTAAACAAACGGTCGGCTTGCTCATATTCAGAGTCAAGCTTACGCAGTTCCTTATCTATTTCGTCTATTTGAGCGGTGAATTTTTTGGATTCTTCTCTCGCTGACAAAACGGTTTTCGAAAGGTCAACGCGGCTCTTTTCAAGTTCAGCCAGCTCATGCTTTAACGATTCCCTTTCCTGTAGCGCACCCTCTACTTCCTTTTCAACTTTTCTTAGCTGTTGTTCAACCTTTGCAAGTTGGATCTTGGCGTTTTTGTATCCAACTCTCAAAACGTTATCGAATTGTGACTGAAGCGTCGAGATTTCGGTTTGAATGGTGCCTAATTTCTGCCTTAAAATGATGATTTCTTCGGCAAGTTTCTCCCTTTTTACCTCCATCTCTTGAATGTGTGAAGGGTCGGTTTTCTGTCTTAGGGAGACCAATTCATTCTGAAGTTTTCGCATTTCCTTCTGGATGGAACTTCTTTCAGCCCTGTGAACCCACATCCGTGTTCTCTCGTTTTCGATTTCCTTCTCAAGCCGCGCAACATGGTGACCTACTCGTCTAATGTTAGCCTTTGTTCTTTTAGCGCTTCTTCTAACTCTGGCTATTTCCCTGTCGAGCGTGACTACAGCTTCAGACAGATGGGCAATTTCAACACGAGTTCTATCGATTTCCTCCTCAAAAGAGGTTATGTCGCTGCCTCGCCGTGAAAGGTGCTGTTGAAGGGCTCTGACGGCTTCGTCTAGGCTTTTGATGGCTGCTTCGCTTGGTATAATGGTGGAAAAATCTATTGGAGCACGGTAGTAGCCAGTTTCGAAGGCGCCGCCTGCCTCATAAAGGTCTCCGTTGACCGTTACTGAGCGGTAACCCTCGCTGGATAGAGCGAAGGCTATCTTGTCATCCGAAACGACTAACGTGTCGCCGAAAACGAAGTTAATTGCTGGTTCGTACCGCTTTTCGCATTTTATAAAGAATGAAGCTGTACCGCTAACTCCCTCTTTTTCTGGCACTTTTAAGGGATTAATGTTTGATGGCCCCATGAGCGGAATTATTTTCACTCTCCCTAGCTTCATTCTTCTTAGAGTTTCTGTGCAAGTGAACGCTGCATCAAAATCTTTCACAACTATCGCGTCAAGCCAGCCCCCCGCTGCAGCCTCTAGCGCCTGTTGATAGCTCTTGTCAATCTTGATCAGGTTGCGAAGTCTTCCGTGCACGCCCGGGATGACACCTATTTCGCCCAGTTCTTCTATGCTTCTCAGGGCTTTCTCTTCCGCAGCCACGGTTTCTGCGAGTTCCCTTTGTGTCATAAACTCTATGACCGCGCCTCGGGCTGAGTCGGCTATTTTTCCGGCTTCAGCTATCTCCCTTTCTATGGCTTCTTTTTGCGCGCTTCTCCGCTCAAGCATGCGTTCGAGGCTTTTAAGCTGTGTTTTCTGTTCCTTCTGCACTTTCTCAAGCTCGGACAACGATTTCTCGAGCTCATTTAGTGTTGCCGCAAATTTTTCTTCGCGGTCCTTTAGGTCGCTGAGCCTCCTTGTGCGGATTTTAATAGCTGTTTGGCTTTTCACATGCTCGGACCTTAAGGATGTAAGCCTCTTATAACAGCTGTCTAGTTGCTGCTCAATCTCACGAATTTTCTTGCTGTTTTCCCCCAGATTCTCCCAGAGCTGAGCAGTTTCATTTACGAGGGCGTCGTGTTCAGCCTGTTTCGCAGTTATCTGGTTGTAAATTTCTCCTTGTTCGCTTCTTAAATGTCTGATTTTGAGGCGGTTTTCGCGGATTTCATCTCGAATACTTTGGTATTGCTGGAGATTGTTTTCTCTGATTCTTTTTAAGCCTTCAACACTTGTTTTTCCGGAGGTTATCCTTGTTGTCAATTCGGTTAGTTTTGATTTTAACTCGCCTATTCTTATTTGAACCTTCAACACTTGAGAGCCGCCTTCTTCAACGATTTCTGAGCTTAGTTTTCGCCACTCACCTTCGATCTCTCTTCTTTTTGTCCTTCGCCCTTCGCGTAGCTTTCTTAGTTTTTCAACTCTGCTTCTAACCTTATCAGCTTGTGAGGAGGCTTCCTCTACCTTCTTTTGTATCTGTGCTATGTCATGCGAGAGTTTCACGGCTTCAAACTTTTTAACCTCGTTTTGGATGAAATTGTACCTTAACAGTTCGTTGCGTTCTCTTTCTAGGTCATCCACCCTCTTTTGCACTTCGTCTATTCTACCCATAGCGGTGCGAATAGAGATGTCTGCCGCCCGAAGTTTTTCCTCAGCCTCAGCCTTCTCAGCGTCGTATTGCGCTATTCCGACCAAGTCCTCTATGATTTTTCTTCGTTCCATCGGAGAAATGTCTGTTAGGCGGGTTATTGTTCCCTGCAGAATTATGTTTTGGCTTGTGGAGCTTATTCCAGCCATGGAAAGAATTTCTAGGATTTGCGTCCTTGAGATTCTTCTCCCATTAAGCCTGTACACGCTTTGACCGTTTCTGTAGACCTCCCGTGAGATTGTAACGGTGGTTGTGTCCACAGGCACGCGGCCATCCGTGTTGTCGAACTGAATTATTACTTTAGCCATTTTCGCCCTTTCTAATCCGGCCTTCTCAGACCCGTGAAAAATCAGTTTGGCGGCGTTCTCCGCTCGAAGCCTTCGGGTGCTTAATTCACCTAAGGCGAATAAAACTGCGTCTACAATGTTTGTTTTGCCGCTTCCGTTTGGTCCCGTGATGGCTGTGAAACCTTTATCTAGGGCTACTTTAACGGTTTCAGGTCCAAAGGATTTGAAACCTTTAAGCTCGATTTTTTTGATGTAGGGCATTCAGTCTGCGCCCTCACCTTTTTTCGCGCATAGACTGTCTTATTACAGACAATTCTATAAGATTTTTCTATAAAAGTATTATATCTTCAAGTTTTAACAGTTATGTACTTTTTAAGGCTATTTTTCAGCCTCTAACCCATATTCTCTAGCCATTTTCTTGACAAAATCCTTTAGGCGCTTGTCTTCGCCATAAACGAGCAAGCACCCGTCATTTTGAAACTTGCACGAAAGACGTGACTCGTCAGTCAGCATCTTTAATTTTTCTAGGGACAGCTCGGCTGAAGGCTTAATACGAATCCACTTCTGCTCCCGTGGAAGACCAGAAATAAACTTTTTCTCTTCCTCTTCTTCCACGATTTTCCTGCTTGCTTCGTCCAACCGTTTAAGCCATTCTTCAACATAACGGGTGCCAAACGTTTTCTGTCCTTCAGAAACAAGGTAGGACTCAACCTTAAGGAGATATCCCTCAATCTTTTGGCTTGTATCCACACGGCTCGGGTCAGCCTTCAAAACGTTGATCAGGGTTTTTGCGGACCTTAAATCGCTTATAATTTCTGCTGAGACAGTTACGCCTCTTTTTCGGAAATCAGCAATCATTTCCTCCAGAACTTTCCATGCAGCCAAATGACCCATGGCCACGGTTCACCATCCTCTGAGTTAGCGCCGGATATTATAAAGAGTTATCATTATAAAAGGTAAATACAGAGGGGCGCTTTGGGTGCGGTCTACTCGTCTCCAGTGGCTTATGCTGACTCTAGCCTTTCTGACGTCACTAACCATGCATCTTCTTCTATTCTCTTACTCGCAATTGAAAGAATCCATAAGTCTCGAAATGCAGTTAACATACGCTGAAGCCGGCTTCATCTTCTCTATAAGCTTCCTAGCGCTTGTAATTCTACGGATTCCTTGGGGTATAGCGATTGACCGTTTGGGTGTTAGGGTGGGTGCTGGTCTGGCATTGACGCTTTTAGGGGTTTTCGGTCTTCTCAGAGGCTTCGCCATAAATTATGAAACGCTCTTGGTGTTCCAGCTTTTTCTAGGGGTAGGACTCGCAGCCGTCATGCCTTGCTTGCCAAAGTTGGTAGCCGCCTGGTTTCCATCCGAAAAGGCGGGTTTGGCAACGGGAGTCTCAATTTCCGGCTACGCCATCGGGGATATAATTGCCTTGATCGTTACTCCCTACTTATTGATGGTATTGGGGAGCTGGAGAAACGTCTTCTGCGCGTATGGAGTTTGGACGCTGATTCTCACCGGCGTCTGGTGGACGCTTGCGAGAGAGCCAAGTCAAGACTATGGAACGCAACTGAGCTCGAAGGTATACCATGATTCAGCTTTGCCGAAAAATTTTGTAGGACTGTTGAAAATGAAGCAACTTTGGCTTTTAACAGGGTTATATCTCTGCGCTGGAGCATGTTATGACACCATACTCCTGTGGTTTACCCCTCTCTGCTTGCCTCTCGGATTTCTTGTTGCATCTCTTGCGGTAGGCGCTTTGTCTGACAAGGTTGGTTTGAGGAAGCCCTTCATATTAGGCTTAGGACTTGTCAGCGGACCCGTCATTTACGCCGCTGGAACATTGCCTGTGCCAGCCGCATGGTTTTTCGCCTTCATCGTAGGACTCTGCACCATCGGTGTCCTCACTCTGGTCCTTACGATACCGGTTGAACTGCCACAGGTGAACATGTCCGTGGCGAGCGCTGTTGGACTAATATCATCTGTCGGAAACCTCGGTTCACTCTTCATGCCAACAATAGTGGGGCAGATAAGAGACTTGACAGGTTCTTTTGTATGGTCAGTGCTTATATTAGCCATCCTAGGCGAGCTCATGTTAATTCTGGGCTTGCCACTAACAGAGACTGGTAGAAAAAGGAGAAGAGCTGGCTTAGCCTCTGTTCATGGGGGATAACACTGCAAATATTGCGGGGCAGAGCTGGCTAGAATTCCAACAGAAATAGAAATAAATCCTTGGACAAGAATACATAGTAAAAAAGCTTACGCTGAACCTAATAATGTTGGCGAGCAAAACCAGCAAGGAAAGATGTTAAATGAGTAAAAATAGACAGGGCTTTGCTTTTTACACATCAATTTTTTGGATTTTCTTGCTTTTTGTGACTATGTTTTGCTATTTGTTGGCGAAGCAAACAGGCGAGTTTAAATTGGGTTTCAGAATGACTTGGTTTGAAGTTGGCTTACTAAAAAACTACAGTATAGAAAAATACATTGATGTTTTGGATAAATTCAAATTTAATGGAGTTATTCTCGAAATATGGCCGTGGAGCCAAAAGTCGTTAGACTTGCGAGATGCTGTTAATGCATATGCGGCCGGAAAAAAGTTTTTAAAAATGGTTATTGTAGGTGGAAACGGGTATCTCGACATGGGTGTTGTCAACATGTTTAAAGATTACGACTATGTGATGGTTATTGATGATGCGGGCGATTTAGATCGCGAAGATCTTATATTGCTTAAAAATATGGGGTTAAAAACTGCGATGCTTCATGGCTATTACCCAAGTCAAATGAGGGGCCTTTTCAATGAAGGTCTTGTCGATTATAGCATGTTCATGAACTACCCAATTTATGAGGGAGATAGCGAAGCAGACAGTTTACAGAAACTTAAGCAATATCGAAGGGAGGTCATCGAAGTGAAAAGCTGGATAACAAAGGGCATGACCTATATTCCTACAGTGCAATTTTTCGGTAAGGCACATATGAACTGGCGGTTCCCAACAGTGAAAGAGCTTGAATACATTATCGACAGTTGCAAGTTGGCAAGTGTTGATGGATTAAAGTTTATGATGCCTTGGACTGGACAAAGCGATAGAGGCGAATATTTTGAAGGCTGGTTAGATCACCCTGAAACTTGGCCTATAATCTTGAAATGAAGTAGTTAAAAAACAGCATGGATAGCCTACCCTAAATATAACAAAACTGAAGTGATAAACCATTTCTTGAACTCATCATCTTTTCCCTTCTTGACGGGTGGAAATTCAACTATGTTTACAAACACGATTTCACCTCCTTGATTCGTTTAGGCGAATTATTTGCTGGGTCAACGTGAATTACACAATGTTGGCAGCCTGTCTCTCGGCTAACTCTCTCCTTGACTTCGTCGGCTATTCTGTCTGCTTCCTCTATCGGCATGCCCTTCGTCACCTCTATGTGGAAGCCTGCGTGAACAAGGTTTGGTCCCACATACTCAGCCTTCAAGTCGTGGACGCCCAGAACACCCTTCACCGATTTTGCTGTTGACTCCACTTTTTCCATGAAATCGTTGCTAGGCGCTCTGCCCACAAGGTAGTGGAAGTTGTCTTTGAGGAGGTAGAAACCGCTGATGGCGATTACTGCGGCTACGAAGATTGATGCCAACGAGTCAGCTAGATGATATCCTTGCGCCACTAGGACTAAGGCTATTAATGCGGCTACGTAAGAGACCTCGTCCTTGAGAAGCGCGATCAGTTGAGCTTTTACTGAAGCCCCTCTTGCCTTCACCCTCAAAATGTCTACCGTCGGAATAGCGACCACAAACATGCCTACCAATATCACTGTCATAGCCAGATTTGTGTCTCCAAATTCGCCAATCCCCGGGACTTCGAAAAGCCTTGGGATGGCCTCTCGAAACGTTTCAAGACTTAAAGGAAATCAGAATTGTGGCTGAGACCAGCGCCGCAACGTTTTGGGCTCTACCGTGACCAAACATGTGAAACTCGTCTGCTGGTTTCCGAGACCAAAAGGCAGATAACAAGAGAAAAGTGGAAACTAAAACATCGCTTACCATTTCTAACGCCTGTGCCAACAATACTAGAATGTTGGTGAAGAAGTATGTTGCAAGTTGCAGAACCACAAGCAACAAGTAGCCTATCAAAGCGATTTTTATGCCACGTGTTTCAGCAGCGTGCTCAGTCATTCAAGCCGTCCTATGACCCTTTGTGTTGAGCTAGTGCTTGTGCCCGCCCATCCCTTCTTCGTGTTTTTCGCCGCCTTTCACGAATGTGTACAAGTGATGCGAATACAGAACAAAGCCAAGCATCGCCTGCACGTACTCTCTTGCCGCATCTACATCGTTTATGTCGTGTTTCTTCTTAGCCATAGCGTGTTTGAATCTTTCTTGGAGCTCCTCTTCCACTGTGTGCGAAATGAAATCTATGACTTCTTTTGGGTTTCCTTTTTCGATGGCTTTGTCTGCTCTGGGCACCACCGGACCCCAGTCGAGTCCCGCTGGTTTCAATCCAGTGTAAGGTGCTCCTTCTCCTTCTCTGTGTAAACGCACGGCGGTCTCAAAGAACCAGTAATCAGCGAGTTCAGCAACTTCCTTCCCTAGTTTTCTCGCACGAAGAGTTCTTTCAAAAGCCTTCTTCAACTCGGCCTCAGCTTTCTTCGGCACCCATGGAAGTATCAGATTAACATTTCCTTTTTCTAAAGCCATTCTCGCAGTCTTAACAACGGGCCCATCCATCGTGTCACAATGCGGTGGCATACCATCACCTCCAGAACACATATTTCACTTTTATTTATTATAGTTGTAATATAAAATTTGGGAGGAATTCGATGAGTTGGCGGAATATAGCTAAAATCTCAGAAGGCGTTTACTGGATTGGCGTCAGGGACTGGAACCGCAGGCTGTTTGACGCTTTGATTCCGCTTCCAAAAGGAACAACCTACAATGCCTATTTAGTAGTTGGCGAAAGCAAAAAGGCTTTAATTGACACTGTAAATCCGGGTTTTGAAAAAGAGCTTGAGGAAAAAATCGGCAAGGTTGTAGCTCCTGGCGACATTGATTATGTGGTGATGAACCACGCTGAACCTGACCATGCAGGTGCTATCCCCTACATAATGTCATTAAACAGTAAAGCTGAGCTGGTGACCACCAACAAGGGTGCAAAAATGGCACAAACATTTTACAGAGTGCCAGAAAAGCGCATAATCCCAGTTAAGGACCAAGAAACAATCAATCTAGGCGGCAAAACCCTTCGTTTTATCGAAGCTCCAATGCTCCACTGGCCGGAAACAATGTTCACCTACGTTCCAGAGAACAAAATCCTGTTTCCGTGTGATTTCTTTGGTTCACACATCGCGAGTGGACTATTCGACGATGAAGTGGAGGATTTGATTGTTCACGCTCAGAGATACTTCGGCGAAATTATGATGCCCTTCAGAGTTATGGCTCAGAAAGCGCTGGAAAAGATAAGGGGTTTGAAAATTGAAATGATAGCGCCAAGCCACGGACCAATACACAGAAATACAGACCGCATCTTAGGCGCCTATAAAAAATGGGCGAACGGAGAAACTAAACGGAAGGCCATTATAGTTTATGTGACCATGTGGAACAGCACAGAAAAGATGATTCAGCCAGTTGCAGAAACCTTGACTTCCGAAGGCATCGAAATCGCCTTATACAATCTGGCTACAGCGGACATAGGCGACATAGCAAAGGACCTTGTTGACTCAAGAGCAATAGTCTTAGGGGCGCCTACAGTGCTAGGCGGTGTACATCCACTCGCTTTATACGCCACTTATCTCGTTAAAGCCTTACGACCACCACTAAAATTCGGAGTCCTACTGAGTTCTTATGGATGGGGTGGAGGTGCCATAAAGCACGTTCAGGAAATCTTAGGACCCACAAAAATCGAAGTTGTCGGAGCAATAGAAATAAATGGTCCACCAACAGAAAATGACATTAAGCAAATAATAGAATTGGGTAAGGCTCTTGCGAAGAAAATTAAGGAGACGTGAGAATGAGCAAAACAATTGAAGATAAGAAAACGGTGCTTAAGGAAGTGATAAAGCAGTTACACGCGGGTGCCTCGCCTCAGGAAGTTAAAGAGAAGTTTCGACATGTTTTGGAAGGCGTGAGCCCCCTAGAAATTGCTAAGATTGAGCAGGAACTCATAAAGGAAGGAATACCCAGAGAAGAAATCCAGAAGCTATGCGATGTGCATCTGGCAGTTTTCAGGGAACAGCTAGAAAAACAAAAGCTGGATATACCCCTTGAGCATCCAATCAGCATCCTCATGGAAGAACACAAAATTCTCCTCAAGCTCTCAGAAAAACTCAGCACTATCGCAAACAAGGTTCAACAAGCAACCGATGTAAGTTATGTAGGCAAGGACATAACGCAAATCACACACATAGCGAAAGAACTCCTAGACGCGGAAAAACATTATTTACGAGAAGAAAACGTGCTCTTCCCCGCTTTAGAAAAACACGGAATAACAGAGCCCCCTGCAATCATGTGGACGGAACACAACCAGCTAAGAGAGAGAAAGAAACAACTCCACAATCTAATAGAAAAATACGACGCCACAGGTTTTCAAGACTTTAAGAAACATCTAAGTGAAAACGCTAAATCCTTGAACAACACTCTTTCAAGCCACATTTTCAAAGAGAATAACATACTCTTCCCAACAGCGCTGCGAGTTGTCACAAATGAGGAGTGGAAAAAAGCAAGAGAGGAATTCGATGAAATTGGATACTGCTGCTTCACACCCCCACAATTAACAGGAACACCCAAAATCAAAGAAGTCAAAAAGGAAGAAAAAGTGGCGGCAAGAAAAGAAGGAGTATTACAGTTTGAAACAGGAACCATGACAAAAGAAGAACTGGAAGCCGTTCTAGACACACTCCCTGTAGACATAACTTTCGTTGACAAAGAAGACTCTGTAAAATACTTCAACAAAGCCGAGAAAAGAGTATTCGTCCGAACAAAAGCAGTTATCGGAAGAAAAGTGCAACTGTGCCACCCTCAGAAAAGCGTCCACATAGTAAACCGCATTCTTGACTCCTTCAAAACAGGCAAAAAGGATATAGCCGAATTCTGGATTCAAGTGAAAGATCGCTTAATCCACATAAGATACTTCGCGGTCAGAGACAAGAACGGAAAGTACTTGGGAACTATGGAAGTGTCACAGGACATAACGGACATAAAGAAAATAGAAGGAGAAAAAAGACTCCTAGACTGGAAAGACTAGTTAATTTAGCTTTTATTTTCCTCTTTTTATAAACCAAATTACAAGAGAACATCTTATCGGCGCACATCTCAAGCTGGTTCTCTACGGCGTTTTTCAAGCGCTTCTCGCTTGTAAGCCTCTGCACAGTGGATACAACAAAAAGCCATCTCTTTTCGGTTAATAACTTCTCTGTATCCGCCTTCATAGACTTTGCAGCCGCAGTTCGCACATACTTCAAGGCTCGGTTCAATAGCCACGGAGACGAGAGACGAAAAGCGCTTAAACAACAGTTTGCAAAGCTCCTTTCCCTCTTTCGTCAGTTCAAACACTTTCTTTTTCTTGGCTCCGACGGGTTTTAGTGCGTGTTTCACGAGGCCTTTTTGTTCAAGTTGCTTGAGAAACGGGTAAACCAGGCTTGGGCTTATCTCTTTTCCTATTCTTTTCTTGAATTTGCTGAGTATGCTGTAGCCGTGGCTTGGACCTTCATATAGAATGGTGAGTATGTAGAATCGTGAGAAGTCTGAAACGATTTCGTCTATTTCTGCAGCCATTCTAGTCGCAACCAGATGTATCTATAAACGATATATTTATATCTGACATAACGTACTGATAAAGGTTGCGGAAGGATATTATGCCGAGAGACCCCGTGTGTGGCATGGTTGTAGACAAGGATACTTCCATTAAACGGAAGATTGGGGATCGAACATACTATTTCTGCAGCGAAACCTGCGCTCGAACATACGAGCAACCTGAGAGAGAATTAAAAGCCATGAAACACCGGGTTGCCTTGGCTTTGGCAGGAGTGGTAAGCGTTGCCGCCCTGCGCGTTGTAGCCATGCTAGGCTTGGCAGTAGCCATCATGACATTCAGGATCGTTGGAATCTCAGCCTGGGACCTTGCCTTCTTTGTTCTGTCAACGCCAATAGTTTGGATAGCCGGATGGAGCATCCACTACGGAGCGTACAGGGCGCTCAAAAATCGATCCATAAACATGGACGTGCTCATAACAACTGGTGTGCTAGCTGGTTGGGGATACGGAGCGGTTAGCACCTTTTTCCCGTGGCTTGGTTCTGAAGGATTCGGCTACATGGAAATAGCCATCGGAATTCTAGCATTTGTGCTGTTGGGCAAGTTTATTGAAGAAACCGTAAGGAGGAAATCGGCTGCAGCCATTCGGAAACTG
>Ga0315309_1000521_pt1 | contig 23240 bp, 22 predicted proteins | sample TDP4_MG_FD_203080 | JGI IMG/M metagenome (GOLD analysis project Ga0315309, IMG submission 203080) | Freshwater sediment microbial communities from Lake Towuti, South Sulawesi, Indonesia - TDP4 | ecosystem: Environmental > Aquatic > Freshwater > Lake > Sediment | place: Indonesia: South Sulawesi...
GCGGGAGGTAGAAGTGAAACGGTTAGTCTTCATGGGCACGCCGGAATTCGCAGTGCCGGTTTTGGAGGCATTGGTTGGACCATATCAGGTCTTGGCTGTCGTCACCCAACCCGACCGGGCCGCCGGGCGAGGGCGGAGGGCAAAGTCTTCGCCGGTCAAAAAGACGGCTTTGGCTCACGACTTGCTCCTCTTGCAGCCGCCGTCATTGCGTCGGCCTGAGGCTGCAGCGGAGCTGAGGGAACTGGCACCCGATGTTATCGTTGTGGCTGCTTTCAGCCAGATTCTGCCCCCTGAGGTGCTGGCTATCCCCCCCCACGGCTGTCTCAACGTCCACGCCTCTCTTTTGCCCCGCTACCGGGGAGCCGCTCCCATCGCCGCCGCCATCCTGGCCGGGGAGGAGCAAACGGGTGTCACTCTCATGCTCATGGACGAGGGAATGGACACCGGCCCGATCCTGGCCCAGGCCAGATGCGAAATCGAGCCCCAGGACACAACCGGATCGCTGAGCGTCAAATTGGCCCACCTAGGGACTGATCTGTTAATGGGGATCCTGCCCCGCTGGTTGGACGACCAGATTGTTCCCCAGCCCCAAGACGACAGCCTGGCCACCTACTGCCAGATAATAACCAAGAAAGATGGTCTGATAGATTGGTCATTGCCTGCCATAGACCTTTGCCTCCGTGTGCGGGCCTATCACCCCTGGCCTGGCACCTATACCTACTGGCGGGGTAAGCTGCTCAAAATTTTGCGTGCCCGGCCAGTGACGATAGGACCAAGCAGTGAAGAGCCCGGCCGGGTGATCAGCGTAAATGACAGAGTGGCCGTGGTCACCGGCACAGATGCCCTGCTATTGGAAGAGATACAACTGGCCGGGAAAAAGGCCCTGGCTGCCCAGGAATTCATCCGGGGGCAGCGGGATTTCATCGGCTCTGTCCTGGGGTCATGAGAGGGAATTGTCCATGCTCACCGTCAGCGGTGTCGTGCTGGCCGGAGGCCAGAGCTCACGCCTGGGTATGGATAAGTCTTTCGTCAATGTGAACGGCCAATCCCTGATTGAGCAGATTGTAGTCAAGCTGGCCAGGTTGAGCGACGACGTGATCATCGTCACCAATTCTCCGGAGAAATACGATCACTTGAAGGCAAGGCTGGTGGGTGACATCTATCACGGCAAAGGGGCGCTGGGTGGCATCTACTCTGGTCTCAGAACAGCCGCAAATTCCTACAGCTTGGTGGTGGCTTGTGACATGCCCTTTCTCGACCTCAATCTCCTCTGTTACATGATCCTCCTGGCCCGTGGGCACGATGTGGTCATCCCAAGGATAGGGGGGTTTCTAGAGCCTTTGCACGCCATTTACTCCAAAAGCTGCCTGGAGCCTATTGACCGCCTTTTGGCCCGAGGAGGGCTCAAGATCATTGATTTTTTCTTCGAGGTGCGGGTACGCTACGTTGAGGAAGGCGAAGTGGACATCTTTGATCCCCAGCATCTTTCCTTCTTCAACGTCAATACACCAAATGATTTGGAAGAGGTGAAAAAACTGGCCAGAAGAGGCAGAGGGAATTAGTCCTTGCCTCTGGTTTTGATGAGACTGCGGCGCACCATATCCAGGGCCGCGTTGGAGACCCAGCCTATGACTAACTCGCTGGTTCCACCGTATTTGTAAGCTCTTTGGGTTGTGCCTTCGGCTGTGCTTAAAGCGATATGGGTTTCTCCTGCGCTCTCTGCGAATAACCCCTGTCTCTTTTCCATGCTCCCGAACACCGCCAGGCCGATGTCCGCCTTTGTCGTCTCCCGCAGATACTCTGCTGTTGCCATGGCAACCTGCGCGTTGACGAGGCCGTGCTCCTCAATGAGAGACCGAAGTGAGTTCGCAATTTCGACCGCGTCCTCTGGACGGCTGACAACATAGCTGTCCCTCAAAACTGGCCTATCTTGAGAGGCGTTCTCCAGCCGCTGGGCGATGAGGCCCTGGGTATTGGTTTCCACGATAGCGACGCTCAGGCCTCGTTCGGCTACCATAGCAGCCACAACATCCTCCAGTTTCTGCGCTTCAATGCCGTAGATCACATCACCCAGCCGTTCGCGCAGTTTCTCTTCCATCTCAGCGATCAGACGGTCAGCCTGGGCTTCGTTCTCGGCTTTGGCCGTGATGCGTACGTCCGTCTGGCCTGGGTGGGCAGCCAGGCCCACAGTAGGATTGCTGGAGCGCATCAAGTCACCAATACGGCTGTCCACCGTGCTCTCGCCGATGCCGCAGGTACGCAGGGTTTTGCTCTTGATGATGACCTGACCCGTCTGGAGCTTCTCTCTCAGAAAAGGTATAACCTGGGTTTCCATCAGGTGCTTTAGCTCCCGTGGCACCCCAGGCAGGGAGACGATCAGGCCCTGCTCTGTTTCCACGATGAAAGCCGGGGCGGTGCCCACGGGGTTCTCGATGGGTACGGCCCCCTGGGGAATGTAAGCCTGGCGGCGGTTGTTCTCGCTCATGGTGAAGCCATGTCTGGCAAAGTGGGCCTCGATCTGGGCCAGCAGTTTCTCGTCCAACACCAGTTCCCGCCCAGCAGCTCTGGCCACTGCCTGGCGGGTGACATCGTCCACAGTGGGGCCCAGGCCTCCGCTGGTGATCACCACATCCGAGCGGGCCAGGGCCTGTTGGAGGACTGAGGTTATGCGCCCTTCGTTGTCGCCCACCGTCGTCTTGTAGTAGAGGTCGAGGCCGATGGTGGCCAGTTGTTGAGCGATGTAGGCCGCGTTGGTGTCTACTATCTTGCCCAGCAAAAGTTCTGTGCCAATGGTTACGATCTCAGCTTGCATACTTCGCCCTCTATCCCCTGTCACCTAACCTGATGCCGAGGAGGTTAGTGATTCGAGATTCAAGAAATGGCGAGGAGGTGGAACGATACGAATCGGATTATTGGTGGACGTTTACAAGCCCCACGTCAGCGGCATCACCAACTTTGTATGCCAGCACAAAAAAGCTCTGGAAGCTCAGGGGCACAAAGTTTTCGTCTTTACCCTGGGGAATCTGGACTACGAGGATGAGGAACCGGGGATCATCCGCTCTCCAGCCATCCCTCTCTCTGACACCGGCTACTATCTCAACTTCAGCTTCTCCCGGACGGCCCGGAATATGTGCAAGACCATGGATGTCTTACACGTACACCACCCCTTTATCACTGGTCGCATCGCCGTCAGATACGGCAAGAGATACAGTATCCCTGTCGTCTACACCAACCACACCCGCTATGACCTCTACGCGCATCACTACCTTCCGCTGCTGCCCGATGCCCTGACCCACACCTTTCTGGAAGCCTATCTCCCCTCTTTCACCAGCCAGTGTGACTTGGTCATCGCCCCCTCGAAGGGCTTGCACGATGTCTTACGCAGCTATGGCGTGACCTCTCACATCGAAATCGTCCCCAATGGGATAGACCTGGCGCCTTTTCAGAATCCGCGCACGCGGCACACCAGAACCGAACTGGGGCTGCCAGAATCGGCCAAGGTGATAATCTACGTAGGGCGCATCGCGCCAGAGAAAAACCTGACCTTCTTGCTGAGGGCCTTCGCTGTGGTCAGCCAGGAGCAACCCAAAACTTACCTGCTCCTGGTTGGAGATGGGCCGGAGGTGGACAACTTGAGGGATCGAGCCCAGAAGTCTGGCATCGGCGAAAAAGTGATTTTCACCGGCTGCGTAGAGTACGAGGACGTGCCGGGTTACCTGAGCTTGGCCGACGCTTTTGTCACGGCCTCTGTGACCGAAGTGCATCCCCTGTCGGTCATCGAGGCCATGGCTGTCGGCTTGCCTGTCCTCGGTATCGAGTCACCCGGTGTGAGCGACACTGTAGTTGATGGGGTCAATGGCCTCCTGACCAGGCACGATTTGGCAGAGTTCAGCTTGAAAATGTTCCGTTTGATGAGCGAGAACAACTTGCGGGCACGATTGGCCAAGAAGGCCCTGGAAGATAGTGAGCAATACTCCATTCTGAACACCTCCAAACGCATCCTGGGGTTTTACGAGGAGCTAGTAGCAAAGTATCGAGAACGTAGGGAGAGGGAAGAACCCGGAAAGGGATTGCTCCCCATCGTCCGAAAATAATGATTACCTCCCGCCTACCATCGTCGCCGCCTGAGCGCGGATGTCGCTCAGATGCCGGGCAGCCTCGTTGCGCCCACCTCGCTTCAAGTTCTCAGCTACGAAATCCATCGCTTTGATCAGTCCTGCAGTGACCTGAGTTGCGTGTTTCTCCAGAACCTTCTTCGTCCCCTCTGGATATTCTGCCTGCATCAACTGGTTGATGAGTCTGATCTCCGGCGGTGCACTCTCCTGGAGTAGCTCCATAACCAAGTCCCCCACCTGTCTTAAGTCGTCGGCTGTCTTCTTTTGACCTTTTTCCTCGGCCTGGGCAATATTGGCCGAGAGGATGGCGAAGAAAGTATCGTCAATCTTTCCCAGGTGCTCCCGCACCACTGCCTCTCGGTCCTGGCTTTGCAGAATCTCCCTCAGCAAATCCGCCGCCCACTGCAAAGCGACCGCTATCTCCGCATCGTATTTCGCCTGAAACTCCAGAATCTTAGCCCGCAAGTCCGTCAGGCGCTGAGCTTCCTCGCTTTTTCCTTCCGCCTGGGCAACGTTGATCTTTTTCGTCAGAGCGAGGAAAAACGTATAGTCCATAAGCGGGCGACCCAGGGCGACGTAGGCTTGCAATTGGTCCTCGTCTTCGCACTCTATCATTTTCTGGAGCAGGTCCTCTCGGGTCACCTTTTCGCCCAGGCTTTCAATGGCCTTCCGCTGAGCCGCCTCCCGTTTGCCCACGGTGGTCAGATCGAGAAGCCTGGTGCGCAGCCCCAAAAGGCGCTGAGCTAGGTCGTCTTTGCCGTCGGCTCTGGCCGTCTCCATCGCTGCGGTCAAGGTGTGGAAGAACTCATAGTCCAGGTCGGCATCGTGCTCCTCGACCAATTGCTTCAGATGCTCATCGTTCTTGGCGTCCAATAGTTTGTAAATCAGTTCACCCCTGGCTCGCTGCGCTTTGATCATCTCTTTGGTTACTCCATCAGCCTGCAAGATGGTATCTAACAGCCCCTGCAAGCTGAAGAAGATCTTGGGTTGCAGGAGATATCCCTTGCGCTTTTCAGGGAGCAGGGAGTTTACCACGGCGTTAGTCAGGTCACCAATGAGCTTTTGCTGGTCGGTGGCCGTCAGGCCCAGCTCGGTGGGTACGAAGCAGAGGGCCAGTTCCTTTTCCGGGTCGTGGTAGATGAAGGGAGCATTGAGCATGCCTGTGTTCCCGCACTGGGGGCAGGTGGCCACGTTGAGGCGGCCTTGCAACAGAGCGATCTTGAGCTTGGGGTCCTGGCCGGCATCTACAACGCACTGGATTGGAGCCGCGAATTTGGCCCGACAGTAAGGACAGGTAACGGGTAGGATTTGTGGTATTGAAGCCATCAGGGTGATCTTCCTTTCGCTGTGAACTTTAAACAGGGGAAAGCGGGTCAGCCTTTCCCCACTGCCCTTTGCACCAGGGCTTGGGGGTTGGCCACTGTGACTGCTTCGACTTCGGCCTCGTCCAGCCCGGCCCCGACAGCCACGCGGCGGGCCATTTCCTGGCCTATCATGTCCTGGGGCGTATGAGTGTCCGTGTTGACCACCAGCCTGGCCCCGGCCTGGCGGGCGATATTGGCTACATGGCCGTTGGTCAGGCAATGACCCCTGTGGGAAGTGATTTCGAGGTAAATGTCATTCTCGGTTGCCAAACGTGCTTCTTCCAGGGTGATGAGGCCCGGATGGGCCAGAATGTCTACGGCGGGACATTCTAAAGCGGCGCAGTTGGTGCCTGGCCTGACGGGTTCGCTGATAGTCTCGCCATGGACCAGAACCAGGCCCGCTCCCAATTCCTTGGCCCGCCAGGCCAGGGGAGCAATGCTCCGGGGGGCCACGTGGGTCAACTCGACGCCGGGGATGAAGGTCAGAGGGAAGTCGTTCTCTTGCTGGCGAGCGAAGCGCACCAGACCAGTGACCAATTCCTCCGTATTGGAAGCATCGGCGTGATCGGTGATGGCAATGGCGCCATAGCCCTTGACGACCGCCCACCGCAGGAGCTCGCTGGGCAGCAGCACCCCATCGCTGAGGAAAGAATGGACGTGGAGGTCAATGCGTTTAGCGCCTATCATGGTTGGCTCCTTTGAGTTGTTATTGGCTGTGTCTCTGCGTTCCCAGACTGGCAATGGCCCTTACTATCCTGGGGGAAAATGTCAACAGCAAGAGGCAGCCAAAACGGCTGCCTTATAAAAAAGATCCTATCCCCTATGACTCTCGACACCCCACTAAAAGGGTACAAGGTAGACGGTTGCATCGCGCTGTGACGGGCTAAAACCGTGGCCGGTAGCTTACACAGCCACGCTCAAGCGGCTCGAGGAGGGCTCACGAGCACTTCGGTTTGTCTCTTGTATCAGTCCTCTTGGGTATCACTGGCAGTCGCACGATGGGAACTCTAAAGGACTTGCTCGTTGACTTAATCGCGGAAGAACTCAACTACCTCGCCCCGCTCTATCTCACTGGGCATCAACTCAATGAAGTTGATGCGATGCCAGGGAAACAGGAAGCTGGTAGCTTCGGGCGTGATGTAATGCAACTGCTTGCCATCCCTTCGGCGAGGGTTCATGCACTCGAGGACTGGACCGTCAAGATTCTCTAAATCTTCCACTTCAGCCAGGATCGGATCCTCATTCGTCAGGTGGATGATTACGGTTTGAGCCATGGTTCCTCCTGTTAAACATAGCCGTGAAAGTCATGCAGGGCGTTAATGTCCCTACTTGGTGAAGCTAACCTGTAGTATGAGCTTACCCAGTTGCAACTCGTCCCCGCTCTTTAGCGCCTGAGGAAGATAGGGTGTCAGCTTCTTACGGTTCAGGAAAGTTCCGTTGATGCTACCCAAGTCTTCGATGAAAACCTCGCGTCCGCGCCGGGTGATCTTGGCGTGGCGGCGGGAGACTCCTTTCTCCAGACCACCATCGCTGGTCAAGTCAACATCAGGGAAGCTGGCGCTGGCCGGGTCTAGACGTCCGATGTTCACCTCTTTTGTAAGAGGCACTTCCACATCGCGTCCGCTGTCTGGTATCGTCAGCTTGAGGCCCAGGGGGGAGGTGACCTCCTCTCCAGGAGCCTCGCTCGTTTCTTCTCTTTCCTTCCAGGTCACCTCAGCAACGGCCAGGGGGTCCGTTTCTATCTGATTGCCTCCTAGAAGATAGGACCCACACTCGTTACAGAAGAGAGTGTTCTCTGGATGTTCCGTCTGGCAAACCGGACATTTAATCATGCCTCACCTCCCTAGGCAAGATTGACAAACTGCGCGTTCCATATTTCAGCTTCTTCCTCCCTTCAGGGGATAACTGGCCGGTCTTGGCTATCCTGCTGGCCTCCAGCAAGGCCGCTCTGGCCAGTTCTATCTCACCGATGTTGATCAACCTGGTAGCCATGGTCTCCAGCCTCTGGGTAGCCAGGTCCGTTTCTCCTCGTTCCAGTTCGATTAGGGCTTTCTCCTGCATCCTGAAGATGGCCAGTTTTCCCAATGCTCCCACAATAGCAGACGGCACTTGCCAGTCGGGGATGGGTTCTTCAGTGAAATTTACGATGATTTCCTGCCAGGCTCTCTCTTTTTGGCGGGCCAGAGCCGGTACATCGCCTACAACCTCCACTCGTACTAGACGGTGTGGACCGGCAGGTTTGGGAGATACCAGCATGTCTACCAGGAACACTTCGCCCTTATGGGATTCCAGCATGCCTAAAGGGAAAACGCCTCCTTGCTCTTCTAGCCTTGTGATGTAGGGGGAAACTCTGAAAACTTCTTGTAACTTCACCTCCTTACCCAGTCGTAGAGTAAGGGTCAACTCGCGGGCAAGAACCGATCTCAGGCCGCGGATCTTGTCACGAAAAACTTCCATGATCTTGGTGGGAGAGTCAATGTAGGCCGAGGTGCCCCCACTCCGGGCCGCTATTTGATCTAAGAGTTCGTCATTCCAATCGGCTCCAAGCCCCAGGGTAGTGATGCTGATCTGCCGTTGGCGGGCAATCTCTGCCTGCTCAAGACATCCTTCTTCATCTCCGTAAGTCTGGCCATTGGTCAACAGGATGAGATGATTGATAGAATTGGGCAGGCGAGTTTTCTCTATTTCACTCAAGCCAGCTAACAACCCTTGCAGAATCTCTGTGCCGCCCCAGCTTCCGATAGTGCTCACCACCGATTTAGCCAGAGCCTTGTTCGGTCTCTGGCGACCCGATAGGATAGTCTCGGCCTTGTCGCTGAAGACCACCAGCGAGAAGGTGTCATCCTCGCTCAAGCGATCTATAATGTACGAGGCGGCGTCTTTCGCCCTTTGGAGCCTTTCGCCCTGCATGGAAGTACTACGATCCAACACCAGACATAGGTTCAAGGGCGGCCTCTTACCCTTGATCTCTGAAGCGGGCATGACTTCCACAAGAACGTAGAAAGCCTGTTCTTCGCTCAGGCACGAAAGGGTCTGGTAGCTGGGTGTGGCTCTCAAGATCAAGGCTGGCTTTTGATCCAATCCCTCCATCTCCCGCCAGCGGTCGTAGGCCTCGCGCTGTTCAGGGTCACACAGCACATCGTAGGCTTCCTGGATCTCACGAAAATGTGCAGCATCCTTTTCATCGGCGCCTGAGTCAGGATGGTAGCGTCGAGCCAGACGGCGATAGGCTTTCTTTATCTCCTGGGCGGTTGCAGCCTTGCTGAGGCCCAAAATGGCATAGTAGTCTTTCTTAACTTGCATCTCTACCTCAAGTACTGGGAAATGGGGCTCTGAAATCGTTCAAGAGACGGACCGGGGCAAGGGTTTATTGTACGTCTTTGCCCGTTTCTGAGCTATTGGCTATTCTGTCAAAGCGATCAGGATAGCGGTGATGTTATCATCGCCGCCGTGGGTGATAGCAGCCTCAATCAGCTTTCTACAGGCTGTCTGAGGAGAGGATGCAGCAGCGATGATGGCCGCCATCTCGCTTTCTGGGACCGCTCCCCACAACCCATCGCTGCAAAGCAAAAGCCGGCTGCCGGTGGGAAGCAACTGGAAATAGGTGTCAACTTCCATGCTGCCTCTTTGCCCAAGGGCCCGGTAGAGGACGTTGCGTTGCGGATGGGTCATAGCTTCCTCTGGCGTAGTCTGTCCCAGCTCAATCAGTCTGGCCACAAGGGAGTGATCCTGAGTGATCTGCTGCAAGCCCTTTTCCGTCACCAGGTACGCCCGGCTATCTCCGACGTGGCCAATATAAGCATGGGTGCCTATGATGAGAGCCGCTGTGAGAGTGGTGCCAGCGTCTGGGACGGCTTCGTAAACGGCAAGACTGGCTTCGCTCAGGGCTTCGATGAGCGCTTCATTGATGGGACGGCGAGATGAATCCTTCTCCTCATCTCGTAAGAAGGGAAGATAGACCCGACGCATAAGGCTGTGGGCAACCACTCGGGTGGCCAAAGCGCTGGCTACGTCTCCAGCCTGGTGTCCTCCCATGCCATCGGCAATGATAAAGAGGCCGAAGGGTATAATTTCGCCATTTTGCTTGAGAGTGCATTCCAGGGTAAAGAAAGCGTCCTCGTTGTGCTCACGCTTTTTGCCTATGTGGCTGCCCTTGCCTACCAGAAAGGAAAGGCCCTCTTGGGATACGTTTGTTGCCTCCGCGGATTTTACAACTGAGACTTCCTTCTCCGCTTTCATTAATTTACCTTTACCAAGAGCCCTTCGCAAAAAGTCCATGGATCAAAACCTCGTTTCTTCCCTTCACGTCGGCAGTGCATAGACCTTGTTGTCCGTCGAGCCTATGTAGACGATACCGTCGGCCACGAAGGGTGAAGAGGGCACTGGCCCTCCCGTCTTGAAGCGCCAGCGCAGCTTGCCTGTCTTGACATCTACGCTGTAGACATGTTCATCAACTGAACCGAAGTAGACAGCACCCTCAGCCACTGCTGGCGAAGAGGTGATTTGTCCCTCTGCAGAGAACTTCCAAATCAACCTGTTAGATTGTGTCTCGAGGGCATAGAGGTTGCCGTCGACGGAACCGATATAGACGCAACCCTCACTGATAGCTGGGGATGATATAACAGCGTTGTCGGTCCGAAAGCGCCAAACGGCCCACCCACGTTCCGCGTCCAGGGCGTAGACATTCCAGTCCGTTGAGCCGACGAAAAGCAACCCCTCGTCAACAACAGGGGTCGAAATTACCCTTCTGTTTGTGCGATACTTCCACTTCAAGTTGCCATTTTGGATATCCAGGGCATAGACATGGCCGTCGTCCGAACCAAAATAGACCACATCATCACTGACGACTGGTGAGGAGCGAATAGGCCCGAGGGCTTGAAATTTCCATGTCACACGTCCTGACTGGGCACTCACGGCGTAAAGATGCCCATCGTCAGAACCGAAAAAGACTTGATTGTATTCAACTCGGGGCGAGGAGCGGATGCGCTCTCTAGTAGGGCAGGTCCAGGCAAGACCCCCCGTTCGGGCATTGATAGAGTAGAGGAGCCGATCTTCTGAACCAACGAAGACCATGTCCCGCCAGACAAAGGGCGATGAAGCTATGCCGCCCTCAGTAGCATACTTCCAGACAAATTGGCCTGTCTTGGCATCTAAGGCATATAGATTGTTGTCATAGCAGCCGACGTAAAGGATGCCCTCTGTCACAGTTGGTGAAGAGCGTACCTCGTCCTCACAGGCGAACTCCCAGACAGGCAAGACCCCTTGGCCCGAGACGAAAGCGACTGTGCCTGGGGTGACTGGGGAGTCCCCTCGGGCAATTAAGACGGTCTGCAGAGCCAATTTCATCTCTTCAGCAGAGGAATATCTATCTTCGATTTCGTACTGCAGAGCTTTCATCACGACAGCTTCCAGCCGCTCAGAAACCTCGGGATTAAGGCTCCGCGGTGGACATTCATGAAAGGTAAAGGGAGGTTCATGGCGTGGGTCTCGCTTAGTTAAAAGATGGTGCATCGTGGCACCCAGAGCGTAAAGATCACCCCGGGGTCCGGCAATGCCTTTGTATTGCTCAGGAGGTGAGTAACCCTCAGTGCCAATCATCGTTCCCTTCTGCCTGGTCTCGAAGACCTTGGCGATGCCAAAGTCAATCAACACAATCCGATCCTGGTTGTTCAGCATGATGTTGGAGGGTTTCAGGTCACGGAAGATAATGGGGTTAGGCTTGTGGCTGTGGATGTAAGAAAGAACGTCGCAGATTTGGATAGCCCAAGAGATGATCTGCTCCTCCGGCAAGAAAGATGCAGTGCGTTTCAGCAGGCTTTCCAGGTCTTGACCCTCGATGAACTCCAGTACCAGATAGCTGCGATTACCCTCGCTGTAATAATCAAAGATTTTGGGTATGGCGGGATGGTTCAGAGTAGCCAGGATATTCGCCTCCCTCTCGAAATTCTTGATACCCAGTTCACGGAGGTGGGGGTCGGGAGCAGAGTTGATCATCTCCTTGACGGCACACAGTCTGGCAACCTTGGTAAAACGCCTGTCCCGGACCTGGTAGACGGCGCCCATGCCCCCTATGCCTACCGTCCTGATGATCTCGTATCGTCCCTGAAGAACAGTCCCCTTGGGAAGTGTGGCTCCCTCCTCAAACAGCTTTGTCTCGTCGCGCAAGATCCGTTTCGTTTCCATCTTGAGTGCCCTTCACTTTTCCAGCCAAAGTCGTCTACACCTATGTATATTATAAGGCTTATGGCCAATAATTGCAAGAGGCGGCCTACTTTTGACATCCTCCCTGAAATGCACTATAATAAGTATAATCAGGCAGGGCAAAGACGATGAACAAGAGGAGTAGGTGGACGGCCTTGGTAGAGAAGAGGGGTCACTGGCTGAAAGCTCCTCGCAAGTAGCATCCACCGAAGGTCGCTTGGGAGTTGGGGGGCTGAAGGGCTGCGGCCTGGTAGGCCCCCACGGGTAAGCCCGTTACAGCGTAGCGAGAGCGACAACGGATTGCCTGTACCGCAGCAGTGGTAGAGGATGTGACGGATTTCTTATCCCAGCGTCATCGAATGCGTTGTTGAAGTCAAGGTGGTACCGCGGAGGAGCCTCTTTCGTCCTTGAGCGAAAGGGGCTTTTGAGTTATGACAAGACAAACCTTCTTTGGAAAGGATGATTAGCATGAACGAGAAGGAAATGCCCAGAACCTACGATCCCCATGCCACCGAACAGCGGCTCTACGATTGGTGGGAAGCCCAGGGGTATTTCAAGCCGGAGACGCAGTTCAAGAAAGGGCTGGCCGACCGGACTCGGAAGCCCTTCGTCATCTCCATGCCACCGCCCAACGTGACTGGCGAGCTGCACCTGGGCCACGCCATCACGGCCTCGGTAGAAGACCTGATGATCCGCTACCATCGCATGAGAGGCGATCCGACCCTTTGGGTGCCTGGCTCTGACCACGCTGGTATTGCCACTCAGAATGTGGTAGAACGGGAACTGGCTAAAGAGGGATTGACCCGCCATGACCTGGGACGCGAGAAGTTTGTGGAACGAGTATGGCAGTGGAAAGAGAAATACGGTAACATCATCACCGAGCAGCACCGCCGCCTGGGTGTTTCCTGCGATTGGGATCGCGAACGTTTCACCCTGGATGAGGGACTCTCCCGTGCTGTGCGAGTGGCCTTCGTTCAGCTCTATGAGAAGGGCCTGATCTACCGGGGGACCTATCTGGTCAACTGGTGCCCCCGTTGTGAGACAGCTATCTCCGACCTGGAAGTTGTTCACCAGGAAGAGGCTACCAAACTGTGGTATGTGCGTTATCCTCTGGCGGATGGCAGATGGCCGATGGCAGATGGCGAGTGGGGCAGTGGTCGGTGGGCCGAAGGCGCTACAGAGTACATCGAGGTGGCCACCACGCGACCGGAGACGATCCTGGGCGACACAGCGGTGGCTGTGAACCCCGATGACCCTCGCTACAAACCCCTGGTGGGACGAGAGGCCATCTTGCCTGCCCTGGGGCGACGCATCCCCATTATCGCCGATCCTTCAGTGGACCCAGAGTTCGGCACCGGCGCGGTCAAGGTCACTCCGGCCCACGACCCGACTGACTACGAAATCAGGCAGCGCCACGGCCTGGCAGCCATTGACGTACTTACCGACGATGGCAACATGAGTGAAGAGGCGGGACCATACGCTGGCCAGGACCGCTACGAGTGCCGCCGCAACCTGGTGGCTGACCTTAAATTGGAAGGCTTGCTGGTCAAAATCGAGGACTACAGCCATTCTCTGGGCCATTGCCAGCGCTGCGACACCGTGATCGAGCCGCGCATCTCAACCCAGTGGTTCGTCAAGATCAAACCCCTGGCCGAGCGGGCCATCGAGGCCGTGCGCGACGGGCGCATCCGCATTGTGCCCGAGCGCTTCACCCAGGTCTACTACAACTGGATGGAGGACATCCGAGACTGGTGCATCTCCCGTCAACTGTGGTGGGGCCACCGCATCCCCGTCTGGTACTGTGATAACTGTGGCCAAGAGATGGCGGCTATCACCGATCCGACCGAGTGTAAGCACTGTGGGAGCACAGCCATTCACCAGGACGAAGATGTACTCGATACCTGGTTCTCCTCGGGGTTGTGGCCCTTCTCTACCCTCGGTTGGCCTGACGACACCGAAGATCTGCGCTACTTCTACCCCACCACAGTCATGGAAACGGGCTACGACATCCTCTTCTTCTGGGTGGCGCGCATGATCATGCTGGGGTTGGAGTGCACTGGCGACACCCCCTTTGATACCGTCTACCTGCACGGCCTGATCCGTGATGAGCACGGGCAAAAGATGAGTAAATCGAGGGGCAACGCCATTGATCCTCTGGAGGTCATGAACCAGTACGGCACCGACGCCTTACGTTTCACCTTGTTGACGGGCAGCACCCCTGGTAACGATATGAAGCTGGCCCTCTCGCGGGTGGAGGCCAATCGCAATTTCGCCAACAAGATATGGAACGCGACCCGCTTTGTGGTTAACAATTTGGGCTACGGTTTCACCGCTGGCTTGGACACGTGGGATATGGGTGCTCTCACCTTGGCCGATCGTTGGATTCTGAGCCGCCACAATCGGCTGATAGCCAATGTCACCCGCCTCATTGATGCCTACCAGTTCGGTGAGGCGGGACGGCAAATCTATGACTTCCTGTGGGGCGAGTTCTGCGACTGGTACATCGAGATGTCTAAGCTACGTTTGTATGGTAGGGACTCCCGACAACGCTTAATGGTCAAGCGGGTCCTCGTCTATGCGTTGGAGCGAACGTTGCGTCTCTTGCATCCCTTCATGCCCTTCGTCACTGAAGCCCTTTGGCAGGAACTGCCTCACGAAGGGGAGTCCCTGATGATGGCTCCCTGGCCAGAACCCAAGGAGACCGATGACGAAGCTGAGGAGGAGATGAGCCCGGTCATGGACGGGATACGGGCTATCCGCAACGCCCGTGCCGAGTATGAGGTAGAACCGAGGCAGCGCATTGAGGCTATTATCGCCGCCGGCGAAAGGTACGATCTCCTGACGAGCCAGAGGGACATTTTGGTATCCCTGGCCCGCCTGAACGATGGGAAGTTGAGGTTGGCTCACACCCTGGTCAAAAAACCGGCTAAAGCTCTGACCTTGGTGGTAGGTGGCTTGGAAATCTATCTGCCCCTGGAGGGGATGGTGGGCCTGGCAGCGGAGCAGGAGCGACTGACCAAAGAGGTTGAGGCTCTTTCGGCCGCCATCGCCCGCAGCGAAGGCCTCTTGGCCAATGAGGACTTCACCCGCAAGGCCCCCGTCCATGTGGTTGACAGAGAGAAGGAGAAGCTGGCTGCCAATCGTGAGCGAAAGGCCAAGCTGGAAGAGCGCCTGTACCGCAACAGTGGTAATTGAAGAGCCTGGAGGCTTGAGAACCCCACCGGGGCGGGAATTGATAGCGGCTGCCAGAAATGATTGAGGTGGCGAGGTGGGATGTGCGACTCGCCGCCTCTTTCTTTACGCGCGAAGACGCTGCTGTTGTCAATCCCCGCCATTGATGGTAAAATAGCAGAGTCTACACAGCGAGGGATGGCAATGGGCTTGATCCTGATCCGATACGGCGAAATAGCTTTAAAGGGCAAGAACCGCCCTTATTTCATCGGGCGGCTGCGCAAGAACATCAGGGATTGCCTGAAGAAGAATGGTCTGAGTGGCGACGTCAGCACCGTCGGTCAGCGCCTCTACGTGCACACTGACCAGGTGGAACGGGCGGCCGACAAGCTGCGAGATGTCTTCGGCATCGTCTCCCTCAGTCCGGCCGTGGAAGTACCCGCCGATATCGAAGCCCTCAAAGAAGAGGCCCTGCGCGTGGCCAGGGCTGTGGGCCTGAACGAGAGGTTGAGCTTTCACACCGATGCCCGCCGGGCCGACAAGACCTTTCCCCTCACCTCCCCGGAGATCAACCGCGTGGTGGGCGAGCACGTCCAGGCCGCAACGGGAGCCCGGGTTGACCTCTCCGAGGCGGCCGACCTGATCATCGGCCTCGAGGTACGCCGAGGTCACGCCCTGGTCTTTGAGCAGAGGGTGGCCGGGTACGGTGGCCTGCCCCTGGGTATCGAAGGGCGGGCAGTGGCCCTGATGTCCGGGGGCATTGACTCGCCTATAGCAGCCTGGTTGATCATGAAGCGGGGCTGTGGCGTCATCCCCCTCCATTTCCGTCAGAGCGAGGTGGAGTATGGCAAATTCCTGGACAACTGCGAGGTCCTCGCTCGCTATGCCTACGGGTGGGACATCCGGCCCATCGTGGTAGAGCACGACGAGGTCTTCGGCGAGACGTGGGACAGGTTGCACCGCATCAGGGCGGAGCGATGGGCTTGCATCTTCTGTAAGCGCGCTTTGCTCCAAAAAGCCTGCGAGATCGCCGATGAGCACAAAGCCCAGGCCGTCGTCATGGGCGACAGCCTGGGCCAGGTGGCCAGCCAGACCCTCAACAACCTGGAAGTCATCTCCTACGGCGTTCCCAAGCCGATTCTGCGTCCCCTCATCGGCCTGGATAAAGTGGAAATCACCGCCCTGGGCCGGCACATCGGCACTTTTGAGGTCTCGACCCGCGAGGCCAGAGCCTGTCCCTATCTACCCTCCAATCCTACCACCAAGGCCAGCTTACCCAAGCTGAAGGAGATCATCGAAAAGTTAGACGCCCTGGATTGAAAGCCCCTATCCTTTAACTGTACTTTCCTCGCCAATCGTTGAGCCTCACCTGCAGCACGTCCATGAACATGCGCGCTGAGTCGAGGAGAGGGTTAACCTTGGTGTTGGCCCCATAGTGCCACTCCACGGGCACCTCCTTGACCTTGTAGCCCCTCTTCAGAGCCAGGAAAAGGACCTCGACGTCGAAGCCGGTGACCATCCCCCCCTTGGCCAGGCCAGCCTCGGCTCCGTAGAGTTGCACCCTCTGAAACAGGTCCTGGGCCACCTCGCGGCGAAAGCACTTAAAGCCGCATTGGGTATCCTGGAAGCCTCCCATCGCCACCAAACGAACTAGCAGGTTGAAAACCCTGCCCATCAGGTGGCGATACCCTGGTTCATTTATGCGTTGTGCCCCCAGCCCCTCCCGTGATCCGATAGCGATGTCGTATCCATCCTCCAGAAAGGCCAGGAGCCTGTCTACTTCATCTATAGGTGTGGCCAGATCGGCGTCTGAGAAGAGGACGTAAGTGCCCTGGGCAGCCAGCATCCCCGCGCGGACGGCATACCCTTTGCCCCGGTGGTCGTTCTTGATGATGGAGACGAAAGGGGACCTGGCCATGAAGCCTTCGACGATGCCAACGGTGTTGTCGGTGCTGCCATCGTCAACCACAATCACTTCGGCCGGATAACCCTGGTTTCGCAAAAAAGCCATGATCCTGTCCAGGCTCCCTGACAAACGGCGTTCCTCATTGTAAGTCGGAATGACAATAGACAGGAACGGTTGAACGGTATCGGTCTTGATTTTTCCTTGCCTCCTATGGTTTCGATACGCTTCGCCACTCAACCCAAGTCAAAATCAGTCGGTTCCTCAGCCACCGTGGGAAGGGGCCGTTCCCTTTCCTCCGCCGTCGGATACTCCACCGTGCCTTCCCCCAGGACGAAGCGGCGGTAGATGGCGGTGATGATCTCGTCAAGAGCGGCGTCGTGCAAGCCGAGCTTAGGGACGTCGTAAAGGCCGGGAATGGGTTTTTTACTCAGAAGGTGTATGAGTCTCTCGTAATCCTCAGCCAGGTCACCGCCGTTATTGCCAAAGCCAGCGACTTCCCCTGTCTTCAGTCCCCTGATGAGGTGAAAGAGGTAGTCATAGTCCTCATCGTTGTCAACCGCCGTAGGTTCGCGGGGATGGTCTGTCAGCATCAGGACAAAAGTATTATCGAAGGAATCGAACCAGAAGTCAAGTTCTCGCCCCATCCTTCATACTCACCTTTTGGGGTACCTGGGATAAAAGGTGGCCACGTACCATTGGCCACGCTGATCACGCCTGATAATAACTCTGAAAAAGCATCGTTCCCCATCGGGAAACCTGTAGCGTCGTCTGCTGTGATACATTACCCTGTCTGGCTCTTCATAGATCGCCTGGCCAGACTTGAGGATTCGAGGTATCAGGGAGATGTGCTCCAGAACCCATTCTTCGCCTCTCGCGATCCTCTGGAGCATGATGTGGTCAATCATGATTTCGCGGTAAAGGTACACTTTACGCCCGCTTTGATCCGTCACCGCGTACTCGACTGTCATCTGCCGACCACGCACGGCATGGGTATCTCCCTCTTCGGAGCGGTCCACACCCCTGGGTGGCTCAGGCAAAAGGTACCCTTCGTTCTCTAGAAAGTGCTGGATGCGTCGCTGCCGTTCGTCGAGAGTTTCTCCCTCCAGAATCCACTCAATAACACCGGATGCTTTTGCCTTATGATACACGCTCCTATCCCTTTAGTCAACTTTTGTGAGCAGCGACTCCAGGTATTCGTCGGAGACGCGACGGGTACGTTGGACGGCGCGGCGTTTCCTAAGCATCCTGGGCAGACCCCACAGGCCAGCCAATTGTCCCCGCAGGCGGGCCCGGGCCGCCTCCCCCTGCCAGGCCCGCAATGCCTCCCAGGCTAGGCGCAATTGAGCCCTCACTACCCTGGGCCAATACTTTTTCATCAGTGAGGTAGGATAGTCCTTGGCGATGATGTAAATGAAATTGCGGCCATCGTGGAAACTAGCCGTGACGCCTCCCCCGGTGGCGCTGAGACGATGGTAGACCGCAGCCGTGGGCACGTAGAGGCAACGATAACCAGCCAGTTGCGCCCGCCAGGCCAGGTCTACGTCCTCGCAGGAGTAAAAGAAATCCTCATCCAGCAAGCCGATCTCGTCCAGCATGGCCCGCCGGTAGGCCGCCGTGCCCCCACAGGCGCTGAAGACTTCCTCTTGCTGATCGAACTGCCCCCGATCCTCCTGCCAGACGCCCCGGTTGCCAGGGATGCCATCCACATGATAAAAATCACCGGCCGTATGGAAGACGTTTCGCCGGTCAAAGAGGAGCATCTTGGAAGCCACCAGGCCGACACGGGGATGCTCAGCGAAGGCCCGCGCTATCTCGGCCAGCCAGTTCGGATCGGTCTCGGTGTCGTTGTTGAGGAGGACCACGATTTGGCCCCGTGAGTGCCGGATGCCAGCGTTCACCGCGCCAGCAAAGCCTCGATTCGTCGGGAGCCTGACCAAGACCACCTCGGGATAGTCCCGCTCGATGAGAGCGACGGACCCATCGGTGGAAGCGTTGTCGGCGACAATGACCTCAAAGTGGGGATAGGTCTGGCGACGCAGGGAGTCGAGACAAGTAGGCAGATAGAGAGCCCCGTTCCAGTTGGGGATGATCACAGAGACAAAAGGCAAATCAGCAAATGGCAAATCAGCAAGGTTATTCATCGGCAAAGTACTCTTGCAGTGCCTCCTGCCATGGCCGCAGGGTGATGCCCAGGGCTGTGGTCCCACAATAGTTACGGATAACTGAATAGAGAGGTGGTTGGGCAATGCGCTCATATTGGTCCGAGGTGATAGGGGTGACGGGGATGTGTCCCCGGCCTGAGAGCTCCAGGATCTTCAGGGCGAACTCGTAGCGAGAGCAAGCGCCCTCGTTGGTGAAATGGTAGATGCCATAGCGCCCCGTCTGGATCAGTTGGACGATAGCCGCTGCTAAGTCGGGCGCGTAGGTGGGAGAGCTGACCTCGTCGGTGACCACATGCAACGCCCCCCGTTCGTCGGCGGCCTTGAGAACCTTGGTCACAAAATTGTTGCCGCCCTGGGCGTAAAGCCAGGCCGTCCTGACAATGTAGAATTTGTTCAGAAGGGTGCGTACGTACATCTCACCAGCTAGCTTGGATCTGCCGTAGACGCCGATGGGGTTGGGTGGATCGAACTCCAGATACGGTTCCTTTTTGGTTCCGTCAAAGACCTCATTGGTGCTGACGTAAAGCATGGTCGCCCCACAAGTTTGGCAGGCCAGGGCCACATTCTGGGTGCCCAGGGCATTCACCCGGTACGCTGTATCGGGGTCGGCCTCGCATCCATCCACGTGGGTGAAGGCTCCGCTGTGGATGACTATCTCGGGAGCGAAATCAACTGTGGCCTGAAAGGTCGAATCCGTGGTGAAATCGTGCTCGGGCAGGTCAATGGGCAGGAAAGTATGGTCCCCCATCGTTTCCAGCAAGGCCCGTCCCAACTGCCCTTTGCTACCGGTAACGACGACGCGCATCTTTCTACCTCCTGTTAGTATTACAACCGCACTTCGCCTAGATTGTCATTCTGAGCGACCGAAAGGGAGCGAAGAATCTCGTTGCAGTGGTGAGGATTGCTGCCGCGCAACGGGATTCTTCGTCGCTTCGCTCCTCAGAATGACAAGTGCGGCTGTAGTATTAGGCGGCGATTTGTCCTAGGTTGGATGCCCTGCTTACTTTATCAATATCTCCAGCAGCAGGTCAAACTCAGAATACCCTACATACCACGCTCCCTGATTAAACTGAAGTGGAGAGTGACCATATTCTTTGCATAGAGCAACAATTGCCTTCTGAATTTCTTGATCGCTTGCCCTATCGCTGACGATGCCAGTCTTACGAGCTAACTTTCGTATCCATACATCAACTGGTTGAAGATAGATAGCGAATTCATCGGGGATTTTATCTTCCAAGTGATAGAGGGAAACCACATCACGAAGATAAAAGGAGGCAATCTTGGGGCCAATTTGGATAATACCGTTCTTGTTCTGGGAACGCTGAAGCTCTCTATAATGCTCGTCTATCTCCCCGTGTCGAATGCGCTCGACAGAGTAACTTACGATGTTATGCGCGGGCAATCGATCGATGAAATTCAGAGTGCTCAACACCATATCTACATCTCTGGACTTGCCGACTTTGCCTTTGCCAATATATTGCCTTAATTCCCTTTCGATTGTTATCCACCCTTGACGGCGCTCCCTCTCATAATTAGCTGTCTGTTCATCTCCAGAGAATATCGGTGAGAGCACGGCGACCACTGCTTGATAAACCCGTTCAGAGACATTATCGCTTCTGCCTTGAAAACATGCTCTGCCAAAGAAAAAATAAGGGCGGCCCACCAGTTTGCTAAAAGCCAGTCAGGATCGTACCTACCCAATACCTCCTGACGGTATCTGCTGCTATACGAGACAATTGAAGAAACAAACGAAGCATTCATAGTATTCTCCTCCCCAGCCTGGATCTGGCCAACAGAGCCACCCAGTAGAGCGGCACGACGGCCAGCGGCAAGAACACCAAGATGGCTGCTACCATAGCAGCCTGCACGAGGGCCGAAAAGTGCAGGAAGAACAGGGTGAGATCGGGCAGATACCAGGTCACTGTGGGACCGTTGAGCCAGTAGCCGATGGCCACCTGGATGCCCAGGAAATAGATCACGGCGAAAGAAAAGCCGTAAAGCGATTGGGCCACATCCAGCAGGGACCTTTCCCGTTCGTACCAGAGCCAGCTAAGGGTGACGGCCAGGCCCACAGCCAGGGCGATGGCTACCTGGCGCAGGCTCTCCGCCAGAAATGGCTCTACTGGCCTGGGGATGTTGGGCGAATAGACGTTGCCTTCGCGGATAAATAGCAAATGAGAGACAGCAAGGCTCAGAAGAGCGGCGAGGATCAGGATGCCCAGGCGTTTGCTTCGCTTCCACCAGGCGAGGAAGAGGGGGGCCAGGATCGCCACCAGGGCCCCAATCTGGCGCTGGGCTCTCTCACCTTGAATGTGCCGCGCCCGGCCTTGCTCCATCTCTTGGTCAATTTGTCGGACGGAGAGTTCCCCCAGGGTGTAGGCACTGGTGTAGTTCTTGACCTGCAGGGAACTTATGGCCACCAGGGCGTCGCCTTCGGCCGTCTCGCTGAGGGTCCCAGCGCCAATGCTACGCAGGTACGCTTGGCCCAATTCGACCCGCTGTTGGGCCTGAGTCACTTCCTTTATGGCCCGCTGCAATTCATCCATGCGCAGCATGTCGAAGCGAATGGGTCTCTGGGCCGCGCTGGGCACGGCCGTACCCAACAGGGCAGCGACGGTGGGAGCCACGTCTCCGGGGGCGATATGGCCGTAGTCGCCGGGCACCACGGCGGGACCGATCATGACGAAGGGGGCTGTCAGTACCACCTGACCATACTGGTCACGTTCCCCTGTTTTAGGGCGGCCATAGTCAGAGACGACGATGAGGACGTTGCGCTGCACATTCGTGGCCTGGGCGATGTCACGCAGATAGGCGTCAACGCGCAGGGCAGCCTGCTGGTATTCGCTGCTGGCCGCGCCGTACTCATGGCTAGCGTGATCCACCTGGTTGAGGTGGATGAGCAGGTAGTTTAGATGAAAGTTCTTGAGGAAGCGCAGGGCGGTATCCACCACCTGATCGTCCGCAGCGTTTTCGTCCTCCACAAAATACTGAGCGTAGAGAAATTTCTCTGGCACCATCCTTTGCCACCGGTTGGAACCGGCCAAGCCACTGGTAAAGCCAGCCCGCCTCACCTCAATGAACAGGTGGTCAACGGCTATAGGTTGGATTTCATTGGCGTTTTCAGGGTCCAGGAAGGGCACGCCGTTGATCTCTGGCCCGGCTCCGCTGACCAGGGTCGTCCAGGCTGACTGGGAGGCGGGGCTGGGAATGCCGACCATGACCCCTGAAGCGCCCTCCTCCCGCAAGCTGTTGAGGTAGGGCATCTCCAGCGAGGTGTCGTAACGCAACCCGTCCACGACGACCATGACGACTTGCTGCACCAAGGGCTGGGTCGGCTGGCCGAGGGGCAGTTTTCCCTTGAGAGGCGATTCATATTTGTAAAGCGAGTTCAGCAGTACCATCGCCCAGAGGTAGGAACTGGGAGCGATGATGAGCAACACTATCACGCTCAGGATGATTTTCCAGAACTTTTTCACTCACGCTCCTTTAACACGAAAGGCACGAAGGCACGAATTTCACGAATATGGCTCCATCCTGTTGTGATGCAGCTTCCGCGTTTGGTGCAGTGCGAAACCAGTTTCACTGCTCCGCTGATACGGTTTGTGCAGGGAGTAGCTCAATACCATCGGCCTGTACGTTTTCATAGAGGGTGACATGGTGATGGCGCATCCTGGCCCACCGCTCCTGACCTATGATCCGAGGGCCGATGAGCACGTCATAGGCCAGCGATACATCAGCCGCGATGCTGCTGATAGCGTGACTAAAGCGCCAATCTTCCGTGTCCACAATCAACAGCATATCAATGTCTGAATAGGCATGAGTGTCGCCCCGAGCCTTTGAGCCGAAGAGGATCATTTGCCTCACCCGTTCTGGGTAGGTTTGCCACACGCGCTCCGAAAATGTCTCGATAGCACGTCGGTCCCGTTCGGGTAAGGAGGAGAGCTTCTGACGGTTCATAGCCAACCTTCCTGCTGAAGGTATTGTCTGACACGCGCCACAAACTGGCGCGCATGTTCAACGTCCACAGCGGCCTGCTCTGGTTCGATGATTGTTTCGAGATCGAGCCTTCGTGCCCACCACTTGTGCAGATAGTTCGGTGGACGGTAATAGTGCTTGTTATAACTTTCCATCTTGGCCAGTGCATTCAGCTTGTTCAGAGGGAATCTGGTGTCTATCTGCATGGCCAACCTCTTCTCTGCCTGGCTGATGAACTTCGCGTTATTCTCCATCTCCTCGAAGGACTTAAACAGGAGCAGGAGAGTTGCTTCATGTAGCCCATGGTGGTCAGGTCTTCACGCCGCATGATGTCGCAGGCGTGGGC
>Ga0315309_1000524_pt1 | contig 23197 bp, 19 predicted proteins | sample TDP4_MG_FD_203080 | JGI IMG/M metagenome (GOLD analysis project Ga0315309, IMG submission 203080) | Freshwater sediment microbial communities from Lake Towuti, South Sulawesi, Indonesia - TDP4 | ecosystem: Environmental > Aquatic > Freshwater > Lake > Sediment | place: Indonesia: South Sulawesi...
TAATGAGCTTTTTGAGGGTTACCATAGTTCACTCCTTCTCTTGTCTTTGAGCCCATGACCTTTTTCGTGCCCAGTGCCCTCATCTGCTGGCGCACCGCCTCCCGCTTGTGGGCCTGTACCCCGTGGGGGTCGTACAGGATGATGCCGTGGTCCTGTATCTCCAGCAGCAGCCAGAAAAGCCTGAGTGACGATGAAAGAGGACCAGTTGCTTCTGGTTTGACACGGGAGGCTCCTTCGCTTAGAATAGTTTCTGTCTGGAAAGTAGGGCAGGTTTCCATACCTGCCTACAGCGCGGCGGCTATGGAAAGCCGCCCTACGGAGTTTCCAGACAAGAACTAGAATAGGACAGCTCCCTATCTGTTCCTGACCAGTTATTTGAGGTAGTATAGCACAGGAACGGAAATACTGTCAAGGAGGATTGATCGCGACGATGCAAACATGGCAGCGCAACCTGTACGCCCTCTGGATAGCAGAGTTGGTGGCTATCGCTGGCTTCACCGTGGTCATGCCCTTTCTGCCCTATTATGTGCAGGAACTGGGAGTGACAGAACTGGAGCAGGTAGAGCTCTGGGCAGGGCTGTTGTTCGCTTCTCAGGCTGTGGCCATGGCCATCTTCTCTCCCATCTGGGGGAGCGTGGCCGACCGCTACGGGCGCAAAATGATGGTGGAACGGGCCATGTTCGGCGGGGCGGTGGTGCTGGGAGCCATGGGTTTCGTACAGAATGTGCAACAATTGCTGGTCCTGCGGGTCCTGCAAGGCTGCCTGACCGGTACCATAGCGGCAGCGATGACTTTAGTGGCCAGTTCCGTCCCTCGCCAGAGAGCTGGCCAGGCCCTGGGGCTGTTGCAAATGGCCGTCTATAGCGGGGCTTCGGCCGGACCGTTGTTAGGTGGGCTGGTGGCCGATCATTTTGGTTATCGGGCGGCCTTTGTAGTGACAGGGGCCCTGCTCTTTCTGGCCGGAATAACGGTGGCTGTCTTTGTGCACGAGGAATTTGATCCTCCGCACCGTGAAACAGGGTCACGCAAGAGTGATTTCTGGCTGGGGGTGAGAGCTGTGCTCCGTTCGCGGGAGTTGCTGGGGGTGCTGGGCATCGAATTGATGATGCAATTGGGAGCTAAGATCATGGGGCCGGTGCTGCCCCTTTTCGTCCAGACGTTGGTCCCCGGTGAGGCGCGGGTGGCTTCATTGGTGGGGCTGATCACAGGGCTGGGAGCGGCCACCAGTGCTGCAGGGGCCGTCCTCCTGGGGCGGGCCAGCGACCGGTTGGGTTATCGCACGGTGCTATTGACCTGTGCCCTGGGAATGGCTGTGGTGTACATACCCCAATTCTTCGTGACCACGCCCGTCCAACTGCTGATCCTCCAGGCGGCGGCAGGCGCGGCTATGGGTGGTGGGCTGGCAGCCATGGGGGCTCTGCTGGCCAATCTGTCGCCGGAGGGACGACAGGGGGCGGTTTACGGTCTTGATTCTAGTGCCATCTCAACAGCCAGCGGGTTGGGCCCTATGACCGGGGCAGCCGCGGCTGTGGGATTGGGTCTGCGAGCCCCTTTCCTGTTTGCGGCGGGTGTCTACGGGCTGGCGGCCCTCATAGTGATGGCGGTTTCGAATCGCCAGCCGGGGCAGGCAAAATTGCCGTAACATTGCCCAAAGATGACAAAATGTGGTATAATTAATCAGGAAACAGTGAGCCGCCAACCTGGAATCAGGTGCCCTGAGAAAAGGGAAAGGAAATGTCCATTATCTTTGGTGCTCTGAATTTATTGAGCGCGCCACCCGGAGGGTTAGTCTATCATCTGGTGACTCTCTTCGCCATCGAGGCGGCCCTCGGTATGGCCCTGGGTCAGTGGCAACGCACCCGACAAAAAGGTCCCCTCCGCATGGCGGTAGCCTTCGGCGGCCTGCTTCTGATGAGGCTGTGCTTGATGTTGGTGGCTCTGTTGGCCTGGCAGGGCTTCCTTGACCCGGCTGCCCTGGTTCCACCAGTGGAACGCTTCTTCGATACCATAGGAGTGGTCTTGCTCTGTTGGGCTTTTGTCTTTCCCTCCCTCGACAGCCCCGACCTCTCTCGATTGTTCCTCATCGCTAACCTGAGCCTGGCGACCATGACCTGCCTCGTCCTGACCCCCCTCTGGTATCTGGACTTCGGAATGGCTGCTGACCTCAACTACAATGGCTATTGGCAGGACATCGTCTGGGGTATCTGGAAGCTGCTCCTCTTTTGCACGGCCTGTCTGATCCTCTTGTGGCAGGCGAGCCATGAGCGAGGCCTGCTGCTAAGCGTTTTCGCCTGTTTGCTGGGCGGCAGTTTCCTGCATCAAATGGTTGTCTGGCTGGCACCCCATTTCTACGAAGTAGCCCATATTGCTGGATGGGAACGATTGGCCAATTTTGTAGCTTTCCCTCTCCTGGCCGTCGCTGTCTATCGCATCGTCATCGCTGAAATCAGCTCTCGGAGCCACGAACTTCAGACCGTGGGCGAAGGGGCAGAGAGCGAGATGGGGAGGTTTCTCCCGTTGTTCAGGGCCAGCCAGAAAACCGGTACCTCGCTGGAGTTACCCGTCGTTGTGGACAGCGCAGTGGAGGGAACTGCTCAGGCCTTGAGGGCCGACGTGTGTGCCATTGCTTTCCCCGCCGACGGCGAGACCGGCGAATTCCATCTGGCTGCCATTTATCCCCGGTGGAAGAGGAAGGAAGGCATCTCTCTCGCCCTCGACGACCAACAGATTATCCAGCCCGCTGTGAGACGGGGAGAACAGATCGTGACCGACAGCGTGGAAGGTGACGCCCAGGTCATGAAGTTATACGCCCTGATGGGCTTCAGTGAGATGGGGCCACTTCTCATCCAGCCTCTGTCACGGGAGCACGATGTCATCGGGATGCTTATTGTCGGCAATCCTCAGACGAAACGTGCCTTCTCATCCAGTGACCTTCAACTTTCTCGGACGCTGGCTGACCAAATCACGGTGGCCATTGAGAACGCCCGCCTTCACCAGAAGGTGCAGGCCAGAGCAGAGCAGTTGGCGCGGAACCTCCGCAGTCAGGAGGAGTTGTTTGGCCGGCGTCGGGCCGAACTGGAAGCCGAAGCCCAGAAAATCCGAGAAGATGCAGAAATGTTCGCCCAGCGCCTGTATGAGGCGGAGATGAAGGCCAAGAGGATGGGGCAGGAAATTGAGGAGTTAACCAAGAGATTCCACCTGAAGGAGAAAGAGGCTCTCGAAGAGAAGAATGCATTGGAGGTAGAGCTACGACAAAAAAGGGAAGAGGTCCGACGGCTTGCCCAGGAACTCGAAGCTCGACAAAAGGATACTCAAACCAGGGCTGACCTGGAAGCAGAGTTGAAACAGAAAGACGAAGAGATTGAAAGACTGAGTGAGGAGCTTCAGGTCCAGGAAATGGAGGTCTCCCAAGCCAGGGAGAATCTGGAAGTGGAGTTGAGTCGAAAGGAAGAGCAGATTCGGCAATTGGCAGAGGAACTCCAGGTGAGGGAGGCGGATCTTGAGCGGATTAGGATTAGGTCGGAAGCGGAGCTGAACCAAGCCACGGATAAGATCAAGCAGTTGGTGGAGATCATCCACCGCCAAAAAGGGGATGTTGGACAGAGCGAAGAACAGCGGGCCAAAGATCAGTTTATCGCCTCCATCTCCCAAGAATTGCGTACTCCTATGACTTCCATCACAGGTTATACCGATCTTCTGTTGGGTGAGTCAGTGGGTGCCCTCGCTGATATGCAGCGCAAATTCTTGCAGCGGATTAAGGCCAACACCGAACGCATGGGTGGTATGCTCAACGACTTGATTGGCGTGTCGGCTATTGACGCCGGCCAGTTGAAATTACAAATCGAGCCCCTCGATATGGCCGCGGTCATTGAAGATACCATCTTTGGGGCACGCGCCCAGCTAGAGGAGAAAGAAATTCTCTTGGACGTTGATGTGGACGAAAATTTGCCTTTGGTCAAAGCAGATGCCGACTATGCCCACCAGATAATGACCAACTTGTTATTGAACGCCTGCAAGTGCTCTCCTGGTGGTGGGAGGATAAGCATTAGAGCCACGGCCTACGACAGGCGTGAATTTGGTGAGTCGGCTATTGGCTATTTGTTGGTGTCCATTACCGATTCGGGTGGCGGCATCGCCCCCGAAGACCAGAGCAAGGTTTTCGACCGCTTCTATCAGGCTGAGCGGCCCCTGATTGCGGGCCTGGGTGAGACAGGCGTGGGCCTGTCTATAGTCAAAGCCCTCGTGGATGCCCATGGGGGGCAGATCTGGGTGGAAAGCGAGATGGGTGTGGGCAGCACTTTCAACTACATTCTTCCCATTGCTGAGGATGAGAGGACAAAGGGTAAGAAGCATGTCGAGTGATGTTGAGCTGAAGGAGAACGAAAGCGGCAACGATCTCACAGATTGGCTCCGCCGCCTCTGGCCTACCAGCGTCATCGTGGGAGTGGTTCTGCTGACGGTATTTGGTGGCCTTCTATTGGCCTATCAAGACGTGCCAGAGAAACACCCTCCGGTGGTCGTGATCAGGCCTACTCCCACTCAAACACCGTTGCCTACTGTGACTCCTGTACCCCTGCCCACGTCCACGCCTACTTCTCCTCCCTTCTTAACTCCCACCTCCAGCCCTATCGTGATGCCCCCTACAGCCACCTGGACACCTCAAGCCACGCCTGTGCCGACTTGGCCTCCCACGTCCACACCGACTCCGCCTTGTTTACCCCCCGCTTCATGGTGGCCTTACATAGTGCAGCCGGGGGACACTCTTTCCATTCTGGCTGCACGCCATGGTACGACTCCCCAGGCCATCATGCAGGCCAACTGTCTGAGCAGTCCGACCATCTATCCCGGACAGCGGCTCTATTTGCCTCCTGTTTACATCACCCCTACACCAACCTTGTCACCGACCCCTTGCAAACCACCGGTGGATTGGCGGATATACGTGGTGCAGAGGGGCGACACCCTGTATTCATTGGCCCAGCGTTACAATACCACCATCGACGCCATTGTCCAGGCCAACTGTCTGACTAACTATGCCATCTATGTGGGGCAGAATCTGTACCTGCCACCTTTGCCTGCCACACCGACACCGACGGTGACCCATACACCCACATCCACGCCCACGGCCACCTGGACCTCCATACCTACAACAACGAACACGCCGACTTTTACAGCTACACCGACAGTCACTGCGACGCCCAGCCCAACAGCTACGCCCACAACAACGAACACGCCGACTGCAACCGAGACCCCGACGACGGTCCCACCGACAGCTACCGCTACCCCATCGCCCTCGGCTACCCTCACCCCCACTGCCACGCCGACGGCTACATCCATCGCCTCCCCTACGCTCACGCCGATACCACCGCCCCCCACGGCGACGCCCTCGGCTACCCCCACCACGCCCTAACTGCTCCCCGGGGCTTTGTTAGCGCGCCAAAGTGGTGGGGCAGCAGGAGCCGTGCTCAGGCTAGAGCTAGGGCGTCCTATAGTTGAAACACCCTCGATAATGGATCTTGCAGGCGATGTATCGCAAAGGGATCCAACCTGAAAGAGACTCAGTAGATCACGATTTAAGGCTAAGCGGACCACAGTCCGCGTTTAGGCCGCTGGACGGCTCGACTGAGCGTTCGACTGAGCGCTCACGCCGAAGGCTCGAAGTCTGTGGTCCAGCGGGAGCAATTTGTGATCTACTGAGACTCTCGAGCCGTTGATTTCTCTGGTCACCTGACCAGTCCCCAAACTCCCCGGTTGGCCGATGCGCCGGGGAGTTGTTTGTGTTACACTGTAGGCGGATAGGCGAAACGGCTCAACTCTCCAGATTAGGGTGGAACCTTTTTGGCCCTCAATCCGTCTAGAACGTGGTAAGGCTAATTTGAGGATCGCCAAGAACAAGAATAGGAGGCAAATAAATGAAAAACATATTACTGAGTGTACTCATGGCGATCGTACTGCTGGCCCTGGCGGGCTGCGGCAGTTTGGCCGGTGTCCCAGGTGGTCATCGGCCGCCGGGGGAGATCGCACGGTCGGAAAAGCAGCGGGTGACTTCACCGGATGCGGCAGAAGCCGATTTGGCGGAGCTAGTCGCCGGAAACAGTGCGTTTGCTTTCGACCTCTACCAGGCGCTCAGAGAAGGGAACGACAACCTCTTCTACTCTCCCTACAGCATCTCTCTAGCACTGGCGATGACGTATGCTGGCGCCCGAGGTGAGACCGAACGGCAGATGGCGGATACCCTCCACTTCACTCTCCCGCAAGGCCGTCTGCACCCCGCATTCAACGGCCTGGACATCGAACTCGCCCGTCGCGGTGAAGGTGCCGAGGGCAAGGATGGAGAGGGCTTCCGGCTAAACATCATCAATGCCATCTGGGGCCAAGACGGCTATAAGTTCCTCTCCGAATTCCTCGACGTCCTGGCTGAAAACTACGGTGCTGGGCTGAGACTGCTGGACTTCATGAACGCACCGGAAGAGTCCCGCGTGACCATCAACGACTGGGTCAGCGACCAGACGGAAGGTCGGATTGAAGACCTGATTCCGCAAGGTGTCATCGACGCATTGACGCGGCTGGTCCTCACCAACGCTATCTACTTCAACGCCGCGTGGAGCGAGCCCTTCGAACCGGACCTGACCGATGATGGCACGTTCTACCTGCTCGACGGCCGTGAGGTCACCGTGCTAATGATGAGGCAGACGGAGTCCTTCGGCTATGCCGAGGGCGAGGGGTATCAGGCGGTCGAATTACCATACGACGGCCGGGAGCTCTCGATGGTGATCTTGCTTCCCGTGGCGGGTCAGTTTGAACCGTTTGAAGGCTCGCTGGACGCCGAGCGGGTGGATGCCATCGTGAAGGACCTGGCACACAGGCGGGTCGCTCTGACCATGCCGAAATTCGAATTCGAAGCGGGCTTCAGTCTAAGAGAGGCTCTCGCTGCGATGGGCATGCCGGATGCCTTCACTGGAGCTGCGGACTTCTCTGGAATGACCGGCAGCCGTGACCTGTTCATCGCAGATGTGATCCACAAGGCGTTCGTCTCTGTGGATGAGGCGGGCACAGAAGCGGCAGCGGCCACCGCGGTGGTGATGGTGGAGTTGGCGATGCCGGAGGAGCCTGTTGAGGTCACCGTTGATCGCCCCTTCATATTTCTGATCCGCGACATCGAGACCGGTGCCATTCTGTTTGTTGGGCGCGTCGTCAACCCAGGTGTATGATCCGCCCTGAACCGCTATCAGCGGTCCGACTTTTTATCCGTCCACGAATACAGAAGGTGGAACCTTTTCAGCCTTTAATCCGTCTGGAACGCGGAAAGCCAATCTAAGGTACACCAAGAACAAAATTAGGAGGCCAAAAAATGAAACGCAAACTGTTTATCTTGGGATCAGTGCTCGTTCTGAGCGTGCTGTTCTTCAGTGGTTGTGCTCCATCCATGGCCCAGCCCACCGAATCCCCAACAGTGACGGAAGGTGAGTACTGTTCAGACAAGAATACAGGTGCCAAACTGAGCTATCAAGAAGCCGTCGAGATCGCCCAAAATAGCGAGTGCCTCGAGCAGGGCCAACTCAAAGAAACTCGTTTCTGCAACGAAGATACCGGAACCTGGTGGATTGACCTGGACATAGACAAACCCGGCTGTATGCCGGCCTGTGTTGTTCATGTGTCCAGCAAAATGGCTGAGATAAACTGGCGTTGCACAGGACTCCTTCCACCGGAAGGCACCGTGGAGGCACCCGACCCGGTCCGCGCCCGCGATGCGGCCCTGGCCTACGTCATCGAACATTACGGCGAGCAGGCTCCCGCTCCGGACCTGACCTGGACGGAAGAACTCACCACCCCAGAAGGTCTGGTTGGCTCGTCAACCTTTCAGTACACCGCCGGCGACTGGGTGATCACGGTATCCTTCCCGGTTGTCGCCCCCCAAAACGTCATCTACCAGGTAGTGATGGCCAACCAGAAGACTGGGTTCCGTTGGGAGGGAGAGGTCAACGCGGCAGGGCAGGTGACGGAGCAGGCCGTGGAAAGAGCCGGCACAGAGCAACCCCCCGCAGGCCGGCGGATCTACGTCAACGATCGCTACAGGTATCGCTTCTACTACCCGGCGACCGCGACCATCACCGAGCACGGTGTCGAGGGTTTCCCCACCGACGAGCTTCCAGCAGGGATGTCAGTGGATGACTACGTGGCCCAACTGCAAGAGAAGTACGGGGACAACTTGTGTGTCGGCGTCCACTATGAGCTAGGCTACGTCTACATCTCCGTCCCGGCCAACCAGGGCGGCCGCTACGCCGCATGTGGGCGTACGGGCGTCGGCGTTGGGCAAATGATTGACAAGAGGGACACCATCGTGATAGCGGGACAGACCTACACCGCCACAGGGTTTGAGTTCATCGGCGCGGAGGAACCCTGCCAGACGCTGACGTGTCACAACGAGACGCTGGTGGTCAACCTGGCGGATGGCACGCGGATTGAGTACGGGGCCGTGCCCAGTGAAAAGGCTACGTTCGAGGACTACCTGGCGACGACCAGGGATATGTTGCTGCAGATCGCGGCTTCCTACACGCCCAACTGATTGCGGCGGGTAAACCTGGTCACCTGACGAATTCAAGGATTATATAGCTGTCAGTCCCCCAACTCCCCGGTCGGCTGATGCCCCGCGGAGTTGTTTGTGTGTAGGCACCAATGTTAGCGACAATGTTGCTGGGATGGGGGAGATGTGATAAGATTATGGGCGGCAGCGCGGATAGCCGCATCATCTGAATAATGCCCGCGCCGTTAAAGTTGAGCCAGCGCGTGCGTTTGAACTCGCGCAATTGTCAACCTCCTGCTAAATGATGGTATGCCGAAAAAAAGGGACGCACAGACACGATTGACTGTGCGTCCTCTGTCTACCAACCTGAGAGATTCCTCCCCTCAAGCGGTCTCTCCCCCGCATCCCATGGCGGAGCGATGCGCTTTGCTTTTATTATACACTACGCCATAGCAAATACCAACACCTTCACACTGAAGCCAGCGTTTTCACCTCGACGATTTTGCCCTCCTTAAGGTAGACTCGAGGCACACGTGCGGAGATAGCCGCCATCACCACATAGTTGATGCTATCCATAAGCGAGGCTATCTCCTCAGCGGTGATCTCCGCTCCATTTTGCCGGCCGAAGAGGACTACCTCATCATCCTGCTGAACATCCGGGATGGCGCTGACGTCCACAATGCACTGATCCATGCAAACCCGACCTACTATCGGAGCCCGTCTCCCCCTGATCAAAACCGATCCTTTATTCGACAGCTTCCGGCTGAGACCGTCCCCAAAGCCGATGGGCACCAGGGCAACGGTGGTCGGTCGGGTGGTGGTATAGGCGCGTCCATAGCTGATACTCGATCCTGCTGGCAGGGTGCGTATCCGCCCCACACGGCTTTTCAGCGACATAGCCGGCCGCAGAGGAACGGACTGGTTGGTCACCGGCGAGGGGTAGTGGCCGTAAATAGCAGTTCCACAGCGCACCATATCTAAATGCATCTCAGGGAAATTCAGTGTAGCTGGGCTGTTACAAACGTGATGGATAGGGATGGAGATTCCCGCCTGCTCCAGGTCCTTCAAGACTCCCTTGTAGATTTCGAATTGCTGGTAGGTGTAGGTTTTATCTGCTTCATCGGCCACGGCAAACTGCGTGTACAGACCTTCTAAGCGGATGGAGGGGAGTGTGATCAGGCGCTTGACGAAATCCACCACCTCGTCGGGCAAGAGGCCGAAGCGACCCATCCCCGTGTCCACCTTGACATGGACGGGAGTGACCACGCCTTGAGAGGAGGATATATCCGACAGCGCCTTGGCCGTGTGCCAGTGCATAATGGGGGAAGTGATGCGCCATTGGACAACGGCTTCCATTTCTTCCGCAGGGACATACCCCAGCACGAAAATCGGAGCCTCGACGCCAGCCTTGCGGACTTGGATGCCCTCATCAACGCGGGCCGCTGCAAGGCGGGTGGCCCCGTTCTCCAAGGCCGTCTTGGCGACCATGACGGCCCCGTGCCCATAGGCGTTCCCTTTGATCACCGCCATCAACTCTGTCTTCTCCCCGATCCACTTCTTGATTTGACGGCAGTTATCAGCAATGACGTCCAGGTCAATCTCGACCCAGTTAGGTTTGCTATACACCTCGCTCCTCCTTTATCAAAGAGAACTTCTTCCCTCGATTTGATCGCGATGATAGGATTCTTATCCTCCCAGGTAGGCTTCCTCCACCTGGGGGTTGGTAGCCAACTCTTGGCACGGCCCCTCTAGCACAATCCTTCCCGCCTCCAGCACGTAACCTCGCCGGGCGAATTGCAACGCCATGCGAGCATTCTGCTCAACCAAGAGGATGGTTGTCCCCTCCTCGCTGATTTCATGTAGGGCCCGGAATAGATCCTGCATCAGGAGGGGAGCCAACCCCATAGACGGTTCGTCCAGAAGCATCAGCTTGCTTCTGGACATCAAAGCCCTTCCCACCGCCAGCATTTGTTGCTCACCGCCGCTCAATGTATCTCCGGACTGGTTTTTTCTCTCTGCCAGGCGGGGAAAGAGAGCGAAAACCTTTTCGAAATCTTTTTCAATTCCTTCCTTATCGCGACGGTGGCCATATGTGGCCAGTTTAAGGTTTTCCATCACAGTGAGACTGCCAAAGATATGCCTGCCTTCGGGGACCTGGGAGATGCCCAGTTCGCTTACCACAAGGTGGGGGGGATAATCGAGGAGGTTTTTGTCCATATAGACCATTTTGCTGCCCGGCTCGGCGGGTATCAAACGCGATATGGCGTGCAAAGTCGTCGTCTTTCCAGCGCCGTTTGCGCCTATAATCGCCACGATCTCTCCCTCGTCCACCTCAAACGATATCCCCTGCACCGCCTGAATATGTCCGTATGATACCCTTAAGTCTTCTACTTTCAATAATATCACACGATCACCTCCTCTCCCAAATAGGCCTTTTTCACCTTTGGATCGTTCCTTATCTCATCAGGCCTCCCCTGCCCTATGAGGGCACCAAAATCTATGGCTAATATCCGCTCACAAATCCCCATCACTACCCTCATACGATGCTCGATGAGAAATATGGTCAAATCAAACTTTTCCTTTACCTCCTCAATCAGCTCTGCCATCCTGATCATCTCAGCCGGGCTCATCCCGGCCGTTGGCTCGTCCAAAAGCAGCAATGTAGGCTTCAATGCCAGCGCCCTGGCCATTTCCACCCGCCGTTGATCGCCGTAAGGAAGGTTCAGGGCCAATTGGTCGGCATAATGGCTTATGCCAAGCGTATCCAAAAGCTCGTAGGCCCTCTCCTCTGCTTCCTTCTCCTCCTCCAGATAATGCTTCGTCCTGAGGAAAGCATCGGCCAAACGGTAATTGATTTGCGAATATTGAGCAATCTTGATGTTTTGCAGAACCGTGAGATTATTGAACAACCTCAGGTTCTGGAAAGTTCTCCCTACGCCTCTTGAGGCCACTTCATGGGCAGGGAGGCCCGCTATGTTAGAGCCATTGAAGATGATCTTCCCTTCCGTGGGCTTATAAAGGCCGCAGATGAGGTTGAAAATGGTTGACTTCCCGGCCCCATTGGGCCCTATCAGCCCGACGATCTCCCCCTTCTCAATTCCTACTTCGAAATCCTTGACGGCCTTTAGTCCGCCAAAGAAATGGGTCAAGTTTTCAATCTGTAGCAGAGGCATAGCCTTTTACCTCCTCTTTAGGAAGTAGGAGCTTGAACTCTCTGCCGCCATATATCCCCTCCCGACGAAATAGCATCAAGAAAATGAGGAGCAATGGAATCACCACCCATTTCCACAACCCCAGGGGCCTTAACACCTCAACTAGGACGGTGTAGGCGATAGCACCAAGGAGCGATCCACTGACACTTGACATCCCTCCCAGATAAACCATCACTAAGACCTCGGTCGATTTAAAAATAGAGAAGGTAGTGGGGTTAATATAGAGAAGAAGATGGGCGAGGAGGCCACCACCAATCCCGGCGAAGAAAGAGGAAATACAGAAGGCCAGGATCTTGGAACGGCGGGTGTTCACCGTCATCAACTCGGCAGCTATTTCATCTTCTCGGATGGCCAACACTCCCCGGCCATAACTGGAATAAATGAAATTGCGAATTGCCCATAGCGATACAACAGCCCAGAGGAAAACCCATGGCACAGTGGTTATTCTGGGTATACTTACGAGTCCCCGCGAGCCACCCAGGGCCTGTGTGTTCTCGAAGGAACTCTTAACAATGTAATTGAAAGCTAAGGTGATGATGGCCAAGTAGTCGCCCCTGATTTTGAAGGAAGGGACAGCCACCAGAAGCCCCGCCAAGGCTGCCCCCAGCCCACCTAAGAGTAAGATCACGGGGAATACTAACTGCACCGCAGGGCCTTTGGCCCACGTTCCCACCTCGGGAGGGTACAACCCCGTCGGGATCAACGGAGCGCCCAGGACGAAATGCGGGATGACCCGCGTTGTAATGATAGCCGTGATGTAGGCCCCGATAGCCATGAAGCCCGCGTGACCCACAGAGAACTCCCCCATGTAGCCATTCACTAGATTCAGGCTTACGGTCAGGATGACGTTGATCCCCATAAATATCAACACCGTTTGAATATAGTCGCTGAAGAGGCCCAGCCAGCTCGCGCCCGTCAGCACGATAAAGAGGCCAATGAGGCCTAAGGGCACATAGTATTTTTTCATCGTTTCTACCTCTACCTCTACCTCGATCTCTATCTATAAGGGCCGGGGCTTGTCGGGATTTAGACTTTTTGTCGCCTGGCTACACCGAAAAACCCTGTCGGTTTGATCATCAGGATGATCCATACGACGACAAAGGATATCAAATCGCGAAGGCGGGAGGGGAAGATGGCTCCCGTGCCTATCTCAATCAAGCCCAAAAGGAAAGCCCCTACGACAGCCCCCCTTATTGATCCAATTCCCCCCACCACGGCGGCGATGAAAGCCTTCCAGCCAATCATCATGCCCATCATCGGCTCTATGATGGGATAAGCGGTGCTGAATAGGGTCCCTCCCGCCGCGGCCAGCCCCGATCCAATAGCAAAGGTCAGGCTGATAATGCGGTTCACCGGAACACCCATCAAGGGGACAGCGAATCGGTCATAGGCTATGGCCCTCATGGCCATTCCCTCTTGCGTTCTTTCCACGACAAAGTCTAAGAGCACCATCAGCCCGATGGATACGCCAATGATGATCAGTTGGAGAGCGGAAATGCGCACTTCCTGTATTTCATAGACTTGCTCTGGGAGGAGGGGCGGCAGAGTTCTCCGCCAGGGCCCAAGCGAAGCCAGGGTGATATACTCCAAAAACAACCCTACCCCCCAGGCTGTGATCACCACCGAGAGCTTGGGGGCGGTTCGCAGGGGCCGGTAAGCTACCCTCTCGATGGTCATCCCGAGGAAAGCGGTGCCCAGCATAGAAAGCAGCAGGGTGGGCACGAAGGGCAACTTTAACAGGGTAGCGGCGAAAAAGGCGACGAAGGCGCCCACCATGAAGACATCGCCGTGGGCGAAATTCACCATGAACAGGACACCATAAACCATACTATAACCTAAAGCGATCAGAGCATAGATGCTGCCCAGTTGCACAGCGTTCACCAATTGCTGGAGGACATACATCATGTTGAAATCTCCTGTTTCTAGATTATTCCACAGCAAGGTGGGCCAAGGCTAAACCTTGGCCCACCTTGAAATAAAGGTAAGGCCCTACTTCATTAAATCTTCCACCGACAGCCCATGCTCCGAGAGCGCAGCCTCGTACGCAGCGGGGTCAACCGTCCTGTACCACTTGAATCTGTTTCCTTTGGCATCAACCTGGACGATGTGGACGCTCTTGATCATGTCCCCCTCTGAAGTGGGGGTCATGGTGCCGGTGACACCCTCGAAGCCCTTTACCGCGGCCAAGCCATCGCGAATGCACTTACGATCCTTGGCCAGGTCGCCGGTGAGCTCGCCGCAGTTTTTCAAGGCCTGGACGAAAAGGTAAACAGCGTCGTAGGTCAGGCCTCCGGTGGACTCTGGATCCTTCCCCACCTTATCCCTGAACTTCTGGATGAAGGCCTGGGTTTTCTCGCCGGCTATATCCAGCGCCCAGTGGGTGGTGAAGAAGAGCCCGTCGCAGTCCTCGCCGCAGAGCTTGATCAGGTCCGGGGACTCCCAACCGTCGTGGCCGATGATGCGGATCGTCCCCCCGCCCTTCGGCGTAAGACCCAGCCTGTTGGCCTGTTTCACGATCAGGGGCACCTCATCGTAGTACTGAGGGACGTAGAGGACTTCAGCGCCCGAATCCTTGATCTTGGTCAACTGGGCGGTAAAGTCCTTGTCGCCGGTGGTGAAGGTCGTGAAGGCCACCATCTCGCCGCCTAGCCCCTCCCAGACCCTCTTGAAGAAGTGGCCCTGGAAGTAGCAGGCATCGCTGCCGATGTCGAAGAGCACCGCCCCCTTCGTGGCCTTAAACTCGTCCATGCCAAACCAGGCGTTCACCCCCGCCTGGAAGCTGTCAATGAAGGGGACACGGAAGACCCAAGGCCGACGCAGAGTGGTGTAGGGGTTGGTGGACCAGGGGCTGATCATCGGACACTCGAGCTCGTTGCAGACGCCACCAGCAGGGATGGCATTCTTGCTGGCGTTGGCCCCGATGTGGACCAAGACCTTGTCTTCGGTGACCAACCTCCTGGCTACGGCAGCGGCTGACTCGGGCTTGTTCTCATTGTCCTGGACGACCAGCGCGATCGTGTACTTCTGCCCGCCGATCTCCACCCCGCCAGCGCCATTGATCTCATCGCGTGCTATCTCCGCGCCAGCCACGCAGGCCTCTCCCACCGTGGGAATGGCCCCGGTGATCTCGGCATTGACGCCTACCTTCAGCTCCCCTCCGTAGGGAACCTTCGGCTTAGCTGGCCCGCAGGCGGAGAGCAGGATAAAGGCAAATATCAGGCTCAGGACTAGTATCTTCTTAGACATGGTCTTTTCCTCCTTGTAATCTTAGTTTGGCGATTGGACATTTTACCTTATGATACGAAGCTCTCAAGAAACTCAAATTCCAAAATCACCCCCTTTCCATTTACGCCAGCCGATTCCGCCGCGTGGGTGTCCGCGGCGGATAGCCTTTGGCTTGGTTGCCGAAATACGAGCGCGGTTCAGGGAGGCCCCCCAATCAACTTGTTCACCACCCATCACATCGAATGTGACCATTCGACCTTGGACGCATAACGCTCGCTTGACTAGGCGATGGATCGCCTGCTCCTAAGCCCCGTCCCCCGCTGCAGTGGCAATGCGACTTAGACGCTTGTACTACAAGTGGGGTGCGACGCCAGCCTCATTCCAGCAACCAAGCGACCAAACCAAGATGGGCCATGGGTCCTCATCTCCAAGGTATGTGACCAGCGCCCGTTGATCAACTCCATGGTGACCTGCTTTACGTGGGGGGCATGAATGGTGCTTGTTAAACGATGATCGGCATATGCGGGGATCATGATTTACAAAACCTCTATGGGTGGCCGAACACTTGGCATAGAAGTGTTGAAGACAAACTAACTGGAGTAAGGCATAGAGAAACCGCTATGAATAACCTATTATCAGTAGATGGGAAACCTCGTTGGAGTGCGTACGCCAGTCCGACTTTACAAAGCCTGAAGCGGGCTTGCGCCTGTACTCCGGATCCCAAATTCTCAAGTGCTGATTATACAATAATTTGCATTAAATGTCAAATGCTTGGGTAATCATGACATTTGCTAATTACAGGCTATTGTGCTAAAATAGCAACGATTCTAATGCAAGAATGTGCCACCTCTGAATGGCTTCTTTTTTGGCTCTCCTTTGCACACGTGTGTAAAGACCGGGGTAGGTCCATGGGCGTATCTATCAAGGACATCGCCAAAGCGGCGGGGGTTTCCCATTCCACCGTTTCTCGGGCGTTAGCTGACAGTCCCCTGGTGGCTGAAGAGACAAAGCGGCGCGTTCGCCGTCTGGCGAGGGAGATGGGATACTCGCCCAGTGCCATCGCCAGAGGGTTGGTGACCAAGCGCACCCATACCATCGGTCTGGTGGTCACCACCATTGCCGATCCTTTCGTCTCGGAGGTGGTGCGGGGGATCGAAGAGACGGCCCTGGACAACGGCTACAGCGTCATTCTCTGCGACTCCAACGCCGAACCCCAACGGGAGATCACCGCTGTGCGCACTTTACGCGAGAAAAGGGTAGACGGAATCATCGTCACTGCCTCACGGGTAGGTAACCTCTATTTGCCTCTGCTGGAGGAGGTGGAAGTGCCCATCGTTTTGATCAACAACCAACGAGAGGGGCGCTACGTCTACTCAGTGGCCACCGACAACGTCCACGGTGGTGAGATGGCCACCAACCACCTGCTAGAGTTGGGCCACAGACGCATAGGCTACATTACTGGGCCTGAGAGAGCCAGCTCCAGCCTCGACCGCCTGGAGGGCTACAAACGAGCCCTTCAAGCTCATAGTATAGAATTCACCGACTATTTGATCAGTTCAGGAAACGGCTGCCTGGACGGAGGAGAAAAGGGAATGCGACAACTCTTGGCTCTATCTCCTCCGCCAACGGCCGTTTTTTGCTACAATGACATGACGGCCATTGGGGCTATGTCGGAGGCCAAGCGGATGGGCTTTAGGCTGCCTCAAGACATCTCCGTGGTGGGCTTCGATGACATCGCCTTCGCCGCTTATGTAGATCCTCCCCTGAGCACGGTCGAACAGCGCAAATACGAGATGGGGCAGATGGCTATGGGGATGCTGCTGGATATCCTGGCCGGGGCGGACGCTGTGTCCGATATCACTTTGCAAGGCAGGTTGGTGGTGCGCGGGTCGTCGGGGGAGCCGGGATACGGATAGCTTTGGCCAAGGGCATCCCCAGATTTGGCTGCAATTGCTAACGCCGTCAGGTCGCCAAGCAACAAGAGGGGAAAGACGTTGGCCGCTCTCAGCGTTTCAGTCTTTCAAATCGTTAGATTGTCACAAGTTCTAACAATAAATGGAGGTTAAACATGAAAGGCTTAGTTCTAAGTGCCAAATGGGAACCCCGTGAGGGGTACGAACTCTCCGAGTTCGAGAAGACGACGGGTAAGGTCATCACCGGCAACGCTGTCTGGCGCTACCCGGAGTTCAAGGTTCAGGAGGTAGAGAGACCCACTATCAAGCCAGACCAGGTGCTCATCCAGGTCAAGGCCTGTGGGGTCTGCGGCTCGGACATGCACTTCTACGAGACCGACGACCAGGGCTATATCCTCTACCCTGGCCTGACCAAGTTCCCCACTACCACGGGCCACGAGTTCTCGGGCCAGGTCGTCGAGGTGGGCAGCGAGGTCCAGGACCTTGAAGTCAGCGACATGGTCACTGCCGAGGAGATGATCTGGTGCGGCCACTGCGTCCCCTGCCGCAACGGCTTCCCCAACCACTGCACCAACCTGGAGGAGATTGGCTTCACCATCCCCGGCGCTTTCGCCGAGTACATCGCTATCGGGGCCAAGTACTGCTGGAAGCTCAACGCCCTGATGGACCGCTACGGCGATGAAGATAAGGTCTACGAGGCCGGAGCTCTGGTGGAACCCTCTAGCGTGGCTTACAACACTGTCTTCGAACGGGCCGGGGGCTTCCGTCCGGGGGCCTACGTGGCCGTCTATGGCCTGGGCCCTATTGGCCTGGCGGTCGCGGCTGAATGCAAGGCCTCGGGTGCGGCCAAGGTTATCGGCTTCGAGCTCTCTACCAACCGACGGGAACTGGCGAAGAAGGTGGGTGCCGACCATGTCTTCGACCCGCGCGAAGTGACCCCCCACGAGGTGGTGATGGACCTCACTGAAGGTCAAGGGGCTGACCTTCATGTGGAGGCCGCCGGTGCCCCGGAGGTGACAGTGCCCGAGATGGAGAAGTCGCTGGCCATCAATGGCAAGATCGCCCAGGTGGGTCGGGCCGCCACGCGGGTGCCCATGTACCTGGAGGTCTTGCAGGTGCGGCGTGGCCAGGTCTTCGGCTCGCAGGGCCACTCCGGCGACGCCATCTTCCCTAACGTCATCCGCATGATGGCCTCTGGGCTTATTGACATGACCCAGATCATCACTGCCCGCTACGACCTGGATGGAGTGGTGGACGCCATCGCCCAATCGGTGACCAGGGAGGATGGGAAGATCATGGTGAGACCTTAGTTTCTGAGAGGGCTGAGGGGATGCTAAACCCTTCAGTCCTCTCAGCTCTATTTGAAGAGACCAATGGAGCTCATTGTACTTGGCTCAGGCTGCGGTGTGCCTTCCCCGACTCGCGGCTCGCCAGGGCTAGTGCTAAAAGTCGGAGATGAGCCCTTCCTTTTCGACAGTGGGAGCGGGACGCTAGAGAGGTTGTTGCGGGCGGGCATTGACTATCGGCAGGTGGATTACATTTTCTATACCCATCGCCATACCGATCATACCATTGACCTGGCTTCTTTCCTCTTGGCCACGGTCGCTACTCCTGGCTTCCAACGGGAACGGGACCTGTTCATCGTCGGACCCAAGGGTTTCCAACGCTTTTTCGAAAAGCTTCTCTCTCTGTATCCTTGGCTCAAGCCGAGGTCGTACAGGGTCAACGTCAGAGAGGTATGGCAGGGTCGGCTTCGCTCTTCCCTCTGCATGGTGGAAGCCAGGCCCACGGGGCACACCCCTGACAGCATCGGCTACCGGGTCGAGGCCGAGGGTAAAGTCTTTGTCTACTCCGGCGACGCCGTTTACTGTCCGAGCTTGGTCAGACTGGCTCGTAAGGCTGACCTGATGGTGTTGGAGTGCTCCTTCCCTAACGAACTGGAAGCCGAGGGCCATCTGACTCCGTCCCTGGCAGGGAAAATCGCCACCGAAGCCGGAGCCAGGAGATTAGTCCTCATTCATCTCTATCCGGTCTGCGATCAATATGACATTGAGGGCCAATGTAGAGCGGTCTACCATGGGGAGATCATCATCGCGCAAGACTTGACGAGACTTGAAGTTTAGTAGGAGAGAATTAGAAATAGTTCATTTTTCACTTCTCCTGTGGAAAGGAGCTCAACGAAAATGTCCGCAAAAGTCAATGTAGGTATTATCGGCGCAGGTAGAATAGGAAAGTTGCACGCAGGAAACCTGGCTTACCGGGTCCCTGAGGCTAACATCATCGCCATAGCAGATATTTTCCTGGAAGCGGCCGAGAAGTGTGCGGCTGATTTCCAGATTCCCTCAGCCGTCAAGGATTACCGGGAAATCATGGAAAATCCGGACATCGAAGCCGTCATTATCTGCTCCAGTACGGATACACACACGCGGATGATTGAAGAGGCGGCGGCTGCTGGGAAGCACATCTTCTGCGAGAAGCCCATTGACTTTGATCTGGCCAGGATTGATAGGGCTCTCGAAGCCGTAGACAAAGCGGGCGTCAAGCTGCAAGTAGGGTTCAACCGGCGCTTTGATCCGAACTTTAAGCGTGTCCGTGAGATGGTGTCCGCCGGCAAAATCGGCACGCCGCACATCCTGCGTATCACCAGTCGCGACCCAGGGCCGCCCCCCATTGAGTACATTAAGGTTTCCGGCGGCATCTTTCTGGACATGACCATCCACGACTTTGACATGGCCCGCTATCTCATTGGCGAAGTCAGCGAAATTTATGCTGTCGGTGGGGTCATGGTAGATCCTGAAATCGGCCAAGCCGGAGATATTGACACCACCGTCATCACGCTTCGCTTTGCCAACGGCGCTATCGGCACCATTGACAACAGCCGAAGGGCCGTGTATGGCTACGATCAACGGGTTGAGGTCTTTGGTTCCGAGGGCATGGTAGCTGTCTCTAACAACACACCCGATACGGCGGTCTACAGCGATGTGGAGGGTGTCCACTCTTCGTTGCCTTTGTTCTTCTTTGTGGAGCGTTACACCGAAGCCTACGTTGCAGAGATGAGAGAGTTTATTGAATGTATTCAGCGGGATAAAACACCTTCTGTGACAGGCATAGATGGCCGTATCCCCGTGGTGATGGGATACGCAGCCATGAAATCTTATGAGGAAAACCGTCCAGTCAAGCTGAGTGAAATTGAGTGACATCCAGCATGATTGCCGCTTTCTTCGACCTCGACGGGACTCTGTACACGGGCCACATCTGGAAAGCCATTACCCAGCATCACTGGGTTCACCGCAAAAAGCTGCCCTTTCTCCTGGCCTTTCTGGCCACCAACCTGGGCCCCTGGCCTTTAGTCAAAGCGGGGCTGTTGGACAAGGAGGGGTACTTCGTGCGGTGGGGGAAGAATCTGGCCGGCACGGTAGGTGGGTTCTCCCGCCAAGAGGCCGAGGTTTTTTTCCAATGGATTTGGGACCACGACGTAGCCCATTCCCTGTGCCCCCAAGCGATATCCAGCCTGCGTCGGCACCAAGAGCAGGGGCATCAGGTGGTCCTGGTATCAGGGACCTTCCAAGAACTGCTGGAGATCATCGCCCAGGGGTTGGGAATCCCTCATGCAGTGGGCACTCCCCTGGAAGTTCGAGGGGAACGCTACACGGGTCGCATCGTGCCTCCCTTCTGCTTCGGCCCCTATAAGGTGCAAAGGACGAAGGAGTTCCTTGAGACCGCTGGTTGGGAAATTGATTTCGCTTCCAGTTTTGCCTATGCGGATACTATCTACGATGTGCCCCTCTTGGAGTCGGTGGGCAATCCTGTGGCTGTCTGCCCTGACGAGGAGCTTCTGGCCCACGCCCAGCAAAGGGGGTGGCCCGTGATGGGTTTGCCAAGAAGTTATTAAGGGCCCTCGAGGTTTGAATTTGTAGGGGGAAGGCCTTGATTTTTAGCCTGTTCCATAGTAGAATTATCATAGACCTGGGTAAAGGAGGCAAAAAGCGGTGGAGCCGCTGGTCCGGATGGAAAAAATATCCAAGAGCTTCGGCCCGGTGCGAGCTCTTTGTCAGGTGGACCTGGCGCTGCATCGGTGTGAAATTCTGGGGCTGGTGGGCGATAATGGCGCTGGCAAGTCAACCCTGATGAAGGTTCTGACAGGCGTCTATCAGCCAGACGAGGGCGAGATCTATTTCAATGGCCAACGGGTGCGCTTTGACAGTCCTTACGACTCGCGCAATGCAGGCATCGAGATGGTCTACCAGGACCTGGCCCTGGCCGGCAATTTGCATATTGCAGGCAATATCTTCCTGGGCCGGGAGTTGACGAAGAAATATCTGGGTGGCCTGATCAGGTTCTTAGATCACAAAGGCATGGCCTGGGAAGCGGCCCGGTTGCTGGAGCGCCTCAAAATCGAAATCCAGTCGGTGGACCTCAAGGTGGAAACCCTCTCTGGTGGTCAGCGCCAGGCAGTGGCTGTCGGTCGTTCCATGGGCTTCAACGCCAGGGCAGTCATCATGGACGAGCCCACGGCTGCCCTGGCCGTCAGGGAAGTGGCCAAGGTCCTGGATCTGATTAAGAGCCTCAAGGAGCACGATGTCTCGGTGATTCTGATCAGCCATCGCATGCAGGATATCTTCGAAGTCAGTGATCGCATCATGGTCTTGCGCCAGGGGCAGAAGGTAGGCGATCTGGTGTGCTCGCAGACGACGATGGACGAGGTGGTGGCCCTGATCACAGGCGCTCAAGGGGAAGCCCTGCAAGCGGTCACGGAGGTGGCCTGATGTCAACTCCGACTGTGGCTCGTACAGTACCCAGGGCGCGCCGCTTCTCCGTGGGTGCAGTGCTGGACCGTTTTGGCATCGCTCTGGCGCTGGTCATTTTGATGACCATGCTTGCTATCCTCTCACCAGAGTACTTCTTGACCCGTGAGAATCTGACCAACGTGGCCGCTCGCATAGCTTTCATCGCCCTGCTGTCCCTGGGAGAATTCCTGGTCATCCTGACAGCGGGCATTGACCTCTCGGTGGGAGCCGTGATGGGACTCTCAGTGATTATGCTGGCCTGGTCCAGCCATCGCTTATACGAATGGTATGCCGGCTGGTACTACGCAGGCGCTGGTATGGCGGCCAGCCTGCCCCCGCCCGAGGGCCCTGTCATCCTCACCACCATCAGCGTGTTGGCCATCGCCGCCACCCTGGGCGTCGGCTTCCTGTGTGGGTTGCTCAACGGCTGGGGTTTCACGAAGCTGCGTCTGCCCCACCCCTTTATCATGACTTTGGGCATGCTGAATATCGCTCGTGGTGTTGCCTTTCTCATCAGCGGTGGCTCACCTATCACCGGCCTGCCCAAGGCCATCCGGGTGTTCGGAGCCGGCAACATCCGCCTTTTCCAGTTTGCAGACGGAGAATGGTTCAAAATCCCGGTCTCGTTTGTGGTTATCCTTGTTTTCTACTTTGTCTTCTGGGTCTTTCTGACCCACACCCAAACCGGACGCCACATCTACGCCGTGGGGGGCAATCCCCAGTCAGCCCTCTATGCTGGAGTTGATGTGAATCGCATTCTGAACCGGGTCTACATGCTGGCTGGCCTGCTGGCGGGGGTTGCCGGCATCATGTACGCTGGTCGCATCAACTCTGGCACCCCGAAGGCTGCCCGTGGCGGCGATGAACTGGACGCTATCGCTGCGGTCATCATCGGAGGGGCCAGCTTCTTCGGCGGGCGGGGCACAGTGGTGGGCACCTTCATTGGTGTCCTGATCCTGGCCTTCATTCGCAATGGCCTTAACTTGCTGAACGTGTCCGTCTTTTGGCAGGAAGTGGCCATTGGCGCCATCATTATCACCGCGGCCTTTGTTGACGTGCTCCGTCTCCGCACCGGCCGACGGGAATAGGCACCTTCCAACTCATTCGTCCTCATTAAGGAGATCACTGATTAGTGAGATACGTACTATGGTTAATCATCATCGGCCTCTTGCTCGGAGCCTCCGCTTGCGACATCGAGGTCCTTGGCGGTGAATTCGTAACGCCTACACCGGCTGTCACTGCGGGGCCGACGCCTACCCCTCTCATTTTCGGTCGGCCAGGGGAGCAGCCTACTGCCACACCGCGTCCTCCTACTCCTACGCCGACCCTTATTCCCACCCCTATACCGGGGGTGGAAGCAACGCCTACCAAAGAGCCGGAGATATCGGACCGGATGGTCACCGTCCCGGCGGGATCCTTTATCATGGGCTGCGACACAGGTGAGCTGGATGAGCAACCTCCCCACGAAGTGGATTTGCCAGCCTTCGAGATTGACCAGTTCGAGGTGACCAACGCCGATTTCGCCAGGTTCGTGGAGGC
>Ga0315309_1000525_pt1 | contig 23193 bp, 24 predicted proteins | sample TDP4_MG_FD_203080 | JGI IMG/M metagenome (GOLD analysis project Ga0315309, IMG submission 203080) | Freshwater sediment microbial communities from Lake Towuti, South Sulawesi, Indonesia - TDP4 | ecosystem: Environmental > Aquatic > Freshwater > Lake > Sediment | place: Indonesia: South Sulawesi...
GGCGCGGCAAAGGCTAGAGTTCCTGTGCCTGGTAGCCGGTGAGGGTGAGGCGCGGGGGTTCCTGGAGATATTCATCCGGCGGCACAGATTGGGTCGGCGTATTCACCTTCTAGGAGCGGTGAGCAACGAGCGAATGCGTGAGCTCATGGCAGCGGCCGACGTCTTTTTCTTGCCCTCCCAGTGGGAAGGGCTGGCGTTGACACTCTTTGAGGCTATGGCCATGCAGGTTGTTCCGGTGTCGGCCGAGGTGGGGGGGCAACGCGAACTGGTGACGCCTGAATGTGGGTTTCTGATCCCCCAGGGTGAGAATGAGGTGCAGGGATACGTCTCCGTGTTGAAACAGCTCCTTGAGTCGCCTGAACTGCGTGCCTCGATGGGACAGGCTGGGCGCCGGCGTATTGTGGAGCATTTCACCATTGATTGTATGGCTGAGCGGATGGTCGAGCTCTTGAACCGTGCCCAGGAGCTTTCCAGGGCATCTCCACGGCCGGCCGTGGGCACGGGGTTGGGGCTGGAGTGCGCCACCCTGGCCATTGAGTATACGCGACTTGAGCAGTTCGCCGATCGTCACTGGACCAGGTACTATTTGCCGGTGAAATTGGCGGAATTTTTCAAAATGGATATGTCAGCAGCCAAGCGCATGTACTGGATATTGTCCGCTATGCCCGGTGTCAAACAAGTGAAGTCTCTCGTGGCCCGTCTGTTGGGTGTGGGCCGATAGCATATGCCTATCCTAAAACATAGAAGAGCGCGGGGCTGGAAGCCCTGCGCTGAGAAAGCAAAGCTCCTCTGGGGCTGAATAGCTAACCAGAAGGGCTTCGCCCTTTCAGCGTTCGGTTGAGCGCTCACGCCGAAGCCCCGACGGCTTAGCATCGGGCCTCTGCCTGCGTCATTTTGGCTGCAATCCGCCAGCCGGAGAGTGGGCTAGTAGCTCTTTAAAATGAGAGGGAGATAGGTTTTGAGCCCTCCAACTATGATCAGGGCATCGTCGCTGAAGGAACCGGTCTCCACCGCGTAGAACTCGGCCGTGTTGGGTATGACGGTGGGCGTGATGACAGTTGGGCGAATCTGAGCGGTGATGGTGATGATGCCGCTGGAACCCGGGCTGAGGTTCTCTACGTCCCACACGTAGGTCGTGCCCCCTCTGAGGGTGATATTGGCTCCGCTGGAAGTGAAATTGGGATTGAGCAGGTCCGTAGAGAGAAGATCGGTGATCACCACCCCGGTCACCGTGGATGTACTGTTGTTGCGATAGGTAATAGTGTAAGTAATGATGTCACCCGGATCCGGAGATGAGGGCCTGGCCTGCTTGGCGATCCACATAGTATATTCGTCCGCTCCAATGTCCCACTGCGCACTGCCGTTGCCGTCTCCATCCAGCGGACGGGGGTCCCCCTCAAAGTCTGTGGTGGGCGCATCGCTGCTCGTGCCGGCGTCTATGCACGGCGAACCCTCCTGCAGGTGATAGTCACCGCCGTTCTGATTGACGAACAGAGGATCGGCTGAGATATCGTTAGTACCTGGCGACAGGTCGGAGTAGTCGGCCACACTGTTGCCCCATACGTCGTTATTGGACATAACTGGGGTGGCCCCAGTATGATACCGGATGCCGTAGCCGTTGAGGGCGACAATGTTGTTGCGGATGACGAGGGGTGTGTTTACGATGAGGATCCCTTCATGCGCACCGCTGTACGAGTATTTGTTGGCCACGATGGTATTGTTGACGATTTGGGATTGGAGACTGCCGTAAGGATAAGGTGTCTGGAGGTAAATGCCGTCGCCGTATCGCTGGGCGATATTACTAGCAATGACATTGTTCTTGATGAACACCGAGGATTCCTCGATAAAGAAAGCACCGCCAACGCCCTCGGAGCCCAGTGCCTGGTTGCCTGATATGGTGTTGTTTTCAATAGTCGGCACTGATTGCCATATTATGAACCCACCACCCCAGTAGGCAGTGTTGTTGCTGATGATGTTGTCCTTTATCACAGCAGAGGTGATAACCAGAGAAAGCCCACCTCCCCAGGCGCTCTCCGAATGCGTTCTGACCGCGGTGTTGCCGCTGATGGTGTTGCGGAGGATTTGCGGTGGTTGTCCTGTTCCTGAGGGCCACTGGTCAATACAGATGCCTCCGCCTTCTTCAGCCTGGTTGCCCTGGATGATGTTATCGCTGATGATGGGGTGGATGTCATCGCCCTCGATGTAGATGGCTCCACCGCGGGTGCGGTTGTTGGGGGAGTGATAGTGACCGCTGCCTCCGGTAATGGTAAAGTTATCAATGGTCGCACTGGCGCGGTTCACCTGGATGGCTGAATCGTTCTGGCCAGTAGCATTGATAACCGTCGAGCTAGCAGGGCCCTGGGTGGTCCAGTCGGGAGGCGAGTACCCGCCCAGCAAGGTGATAGCTTTGTTTATGTAGAGTTTTTCGTAGTAAGTGCCCTGAGCGACCTTGATGGTATCGCCAGAGATGGCGGCGTTTATAGCTGTCTGAATGGATGTGTAAGGGCAACCGCTGGCACAAACGCGGCGTTCTGCTGCCTGTACCGGCGAAGGGGTGGCGAACATGCAACTCAACGCCAACGTGACTGACAGAACACAGACCAAGCCAAGGCGTATCCCGACCCGCCCCCAACCGATCCTTAACAACGTTTTCTCGTTTCTCATATGACCTCCATTTTCATTTTGACTATTGACGGCCTAGCCCCATACCTCAAGCCGCGGCCGTTGATTTGGCGTGTCGCATTATAACACATTTTGACCAATATGTATATGGGATAGAAGTACTAATCAACCTGTTGCACAGTTAGAATATCATGCTGGAGTCTGGCGAATTTTGCCCATTGGTGATATAATGCTGATTACGACCCGAAGCAGGTACAACTGACATATGCGCTTGGGCCCCATGGCACTGGCGGTAGATTGACCGCTGCGGATACCCTCCGCGAATGGGCATAAAAAGGCATCTGGGAGTCTCCCTCCCTCGACCTACAGGTTGGCCCTGTCTGCATTTAAGCAGGAAATGCCTCGCAGTGCCAGTTGCTCCTCTATCGAGGTTTCGTTCATAGGCCGATGTTACCGGAACGGCGCTCAATTCGTCCCGTATGCGATGGCTAAAGTAAGCGTAGTCATGTCTGTCTATAACGGCGAGCGCTTCCTGCGCCAAGCTGTAGATAGTGTATTAAACCAGACCTTACCCGATTTCGAGTTCATCGTCGTTGACGACGGTTCCACCAATGGGACGGCGGAAATTCTATCCGGCTATGCCGAGGCTGACCCACGGCTGTGTGTCGTCACCCAGGAAAATCAGGGGTTGATCAAGTCGCTCAATCGGGCTGTCGGTATGGCCCGGGGTGAATACATTGCACGCATGGACGCCGACGACATCTCCCTGCCCGAGCGTCTGGCCATCCAGGTGTGCCGGCTGGACGCGCATCCACAGATTGCCGTGCTGGGGACTCGATACGATGAGATTGATGAGAGCGGTCAGGTCATCAGACGTGGCAATCGCTACGTTGGGAGCACTCTGGTCGAACGCGCTCTACTGCAAGGGAACTCGTCAGTGTTCTGTCACGGGTCGGTGATGTTCCGGCGGGCGTGTTTCGAGCACGTGGAAGGCTATCGAGAACAGTTCAGGCACGCTGAGGATTATGACCTGTGGCTGCGCATGGCTGAACACTATGAGTTGGACAATGTTGCAGAAACCTTGTATCAGCACAGACTCAGGCTGGACTCAGTAAGCTTTGAGTATTTTCTACAGCAGCAGCGCGGCGCGGCTTTTGCGCTGGAGTGCGCCCATCGGAGGAGGAGCGGACTGCCAGAGCTTCCTTTTCCCCTTATGGACCTGCCGCCCAGCCGTCGAGAGATGGGGGCGTACCACCTGCGCATGGGCACTGTTCTCCTTCAATTTGGCCATGTCAAAAAGGCCAGGGCAGAGCTCAAGAAGGCCATCGAGCAGTTTCCTGCCAATCCATACCCCTGGATTCTATGGCTGGGCAGCCTGCTGGGCAGCTCGGTGATGCGGCGTCTCATACCTCTGGGGCAGGACCTGTTTCTGGTGTTCGCTGTGCTCCGCAGGCCCTTGATTCCGTTCAGAACCTGAAAGGCTTTATTACTCTAAGGGGTAAGAGAATGACACGTCTGCAATGGACCATTTTGGCTTTGCTAGGTCTGGTTGTGATCATTACGTATAGTGTGGGCATTGTCATTGTTGCATCGGATATGCTGGTCACCCCAGAGCCATTGCCTGATGTGGTGGCCATGTCTAGCCCCACATCACAGGCAGCAACGTCTACGCTCACAGCAACCCCGGTGCCCACCTGGACGCCGATGCCGACCGGTACGCCAACTTCTACGGCCACCCGGATGCCTACCTGGACGCCGACTCTGACGCCTATGCCAACATCCACCTCCACCTTCACGCCGACACCTACTCACACGCCGCTTCCCACCGCGACTCCACCGATACCTGCTCATACACCACTTCCCACTGCAACTCCAACGCCGACACCTCCCCAGATAGAATTCTATGCCGATAAATATTCTCTATCAAGCGGGGAATGTACAACCCTGCACTGGAAAGTAGAAAGCGTGCAGGCAGTGTACCTGAATGGCACCGGGGTAACTGGCCAGGGCAGTCAGGAAATATGTCCTAAGAAAACAACGACTTATAGCTTGCGTGTAATACATCAAGATGGGCACGAGACCGTAAACACAGTGTTCATTGAGGTCACCCCCTCGCCATCCCCTACACCTCTGCCAGAATTCCCCACTAGCAAAGGCGTTTCTCTGCAAAAAAGTTATTGTCAGGACGTAGCCCTGCTGGGAGGAGAGTGGAACTATAACTGGGGACCTGAACCCGTCCAAGGATGCGAAGCCGGGTTTGTGCCAATGATAGGCGGACGCTTTTCTCCAACACAACTTGGGAGAGCTATCCTTTGGGCCACTCGATCGGGATGGTTGCTTGGCTTCAATGAACCGGATCATGCAGAGCAGGCGAACATACCGCCGGAGGAGGCGGCCATCCTATGGCGTCAGATTGAGGAGGCGAGACTACCTGGTGTGAGGCTGGTCTCGCCTGCCACGGTGCAGGGTGATCTCAACTGGCTCAGGCAATGGCGCAATGCCTACTACGCTAGATACAATGAGTATCCTCACGTGGATGCCTGGGCTTTTCACTACTATGGTGGCGCCAGTGGCCTGTACAACGCGCTAAGTGCCATGGTAGCTCAACTCGATGCCTGGGGTGAGCCGGGCGAAGTGTGGGTCACGGAATTTGGTCGTTGCGATGACAAAGCAGTTGACTTTATGGAGAGCGCCATCAGCATCTTCAAGGCTAGCCCCTACGTCACACGCTACGCCTGGTTCACTAACCGCATCAGGGGAGATGAACCGTGGAATCCCGGGGGTGTTGCCAACCAGTGCGCGCTTCTAACAATGGATGGTCAGCTCAGGCCGCTTGGTCAGCGATATGCGGCATATTAAGATAAACTGCTGGTTGTCTTCAGCCTGTTTGGTTTCTATGAGGATTTAACAGACGGGAAATGATACCGAAAGCAAGTGTGCTCATTGTCAATTACAACGGGCGAGAGTACCTGGGGAAGTGTCTGCGCTCGCTCTTGAACCAAGACCACCAGGACTATGAGGTCATTTTGGTGGACAATGCCTCAATAGACGGAAGCGCTGAATGCGTGGAGCAGGCCTTCCCCGAAGTGCTAGTGATCCGAAACGAGGTCAACCAAGGTTTTGGCCGGGGCAACAACTTGGGAGCTCGATGGGCGAGAGGGACTTATCTGGCTTTCCTGAATCCAGACACGGTGGTAAAGCCAGGTTGGCTGAAGGCTCTCATTGCAGCCCTGGAAGCCGATCCCCAGGCCGGGCTGGCCACTTCTAAGATCCTGCTGCTGGCCGATCCAGAGCGGATCAACGCCTGCGGTAATGAGATCCATTACACAGGGCTGGCTCTGTGCCGGGGGATGGGGATGGGCTGCAAGGCGTTCACCGAACTGACAGAAGTTGGCGCTGTCTCTGGTGCCGCCTTTGTGATCCGCAAAGACGTTTTCGAGGCGCTGGGTGGGTTTGATGAGATGTTTTTCCTGTATATGGAGGACACTGATCTCTCGTGGCGGGCTCATCTGGCCGGGTACAAATGTGTCTACGTTCCATCTTCGGTAGTTTATCATGATTACACCCTGCGCTTTGGCCCTAAGAAGACGTTTTATCAGGAGCGCAACCGGTACCTCATACTACTCAAGGGGCTGCAGTGGCGGACATTGCTCGTCCTCTTGCCAGCACTGTTTTTAGCCGAGGTGGTGACCTGGGGGTTCATGCTCCTGCAGGAGAGAAAGCGCCTAACGAACAAGTTGCGGGCTTGTGCCTGGGTCGTGAAGCATTGGGGCCAGATAATGAGGAGCCGACGACAGGTTCAGGCTATGAGAAGAGTCCGTGATCGTGACCTGATCGCGAGGTGCACCCACCGGCTGGCTTATGAGCAAACGGGAAGCGGATTCATTGCTCGTCTGGCCCATCTGGTGTTCGATCCGCTGTTTTTCGTGCTGCATCGGCTGGCACTGGCGTTAATCTGGTGGTGAGAGATGCGCATCGCTCACGTGACGGCTACGTTCCCACCCTATTTCGGCGGCACCGGGATGGTATGTTATTGCAATGCTCTGGGCCTGGCTTATCTGGGCCACCAGGTAACCGTCTTTACTGCCGATCACCCGCCCGGCGATTATGCCTACCCAGGGGAAATCACCGTCTGCCGCCTGCCCGTATTACTCCGTTTCGGCAATGCACCGGTCTTGCCAGGTTTACTGAGACTCAACGGGTTCGACATCGTTCACCTGCACTATCCTTTCTTCTTCGGCTCGGAGATGATATTCCTCAACTCGCTGACCGGTGGGCTGCGGTACGTCGTGACCTATCAACATGACGTACTGTTCGCTGGCCTCCTGCGTTTCCCGGAGAAGCTCCACCATCGGCTATTGGGGAGGCGCATCCTGGCCAGAGCCGAGAAGGTACTGACCAGTTCTTGGGACTATGCCAAGGCTTCTAGGCTCAGGGAACTGATGCAAACGAGGCCTGAAGCCATGGAAGAGTTGCCCAATGGAGTGGATGTCCAGCGGTTTCATCCGGAGGTAGACAGCAGCGGATTGTGCACACGGTACGGGCTCGAACGCACAAATCGGGTTGTCCTCTTCGTTGGAGCCCTAGACAGAGCGCATTATTTTAAAGGAGTGGGGATTCTGTTACAAGCTCTGGCTCATCTGTCAGACAAGAGTATCAGATTGCTTATGGTTGGGGATGGGAATCTGCGGTCAACGTATCAGGAGCAGTCTGCCGAGCTAGGATTGAGGGATCGGGTCATTTTCTGCGGCCGGGTGTCTGACGAGAAACTGCCGGCCCATTACGCTCTCTGCGATTTACTCGTGCTTCCATCCACTACAATGGGCGAGGCTTTCGGGGTAGTGTTGCTGGAGGCGATGGCCTGCGGCAAACCAGTCATTGCCAGCAACCTGCCCGGGGTGCGCTCGGTGGTGAGCGCTGGCGAAGACGGGCTGCTGGTCAGGCCGGGGGACGTGGCCGACCTGGCAGAGAAGATCCAGATGCTCTTGGACGATCCCCAACGGCGGCAGGAGATGGGAGAGCGGGGCCGGGCCAAGGTGGAGGAGAAATACGCCTGGCCGAAGATCATCCCCCGGCTGGTGCAAGTCTACGAGGAGGTGCTGACCAATACGACTGCTGCCGGCTGCTGACAACGGACCGGGGAGCTAGTGAGGGTCGTGCAAGGAGGGTGAAGATTGTGGGAAGGCGTGAGGAGGCTGCACACTTGCCCTTTGCCGTCAAAATTCTGGTCATCATCCCCGCCTACAACGAAGCAGATAACATCGGCGAGGTTATCGGCCGGGTCAGGAACAGTGCGCCTGAGGCTGATGTCTTGGTCATTGACGATGGCTCCACCGACGCCACGGCTGCCATTGCCCAGGAGGCAGGGGCCCTTGTCGTCAGCCTGCCCCACAACCTGGGCATTGGTGGTGCTATGCAAACGGGTTACATCTTTGCCGCTGAGATGGGCTACGATATTGCCGTCCAGATTGACGGCGACGGCCAACATGACCCGGCCGAGATCGCCGAGATCGTGACCCCCCTGCTGGCTGGCCAGGCCGACGTCGTCATCGGCTCTCGCTACGTCGAGGACCGGGGCTACATCACGCCCTTCCTGCGGCGGATAGGCATCTTCGTGCTGGCCAGCATCGTTTCGCTCATCATCCGCCAACGGGTCACCGACACGACTTCCGGGTTTCGGGCGGTGAACCGACGGGTGATCGAATTCTGTGCCAGAGAGTATCCGCGCGATTATCCGGAGCCCGAATCGGTGGTGTTGTTCCGGCGGGCCGGATTCCGTGTCCGAGAGATCCCGGTGACCATGAACCCCCGCTATGGCGGGCAGTCGTCTATCACGCCTTGGCGGTCGTTCTACTATATGGTGAAAGTGTTATTGGCTATATTCATTGGTCTACTCAGAAGGGTGCCATAAGTGGAGGGTGGAAGGTTTATGAGGAGAGTTGAGATTGTTATGATCTTAGGGTCTGTAGGTTTGTTGCTCATCGTGCTTGAGCTTGTGAGACGAAGGCGACTGAAGGAGGAGTATTCTCTGCTTTGGTTGTTGACGGCTGTGGTGCTTCTGGCCCTCTCGCTTTGGAGAAGCTCGCTGGATTCGATCGCGAAGCTAATGGGAATCTTCTATCCACCTACAGCCCTCTTCGTTGTCGGCTTCGGCTTTGTGTTGCTTCTTTTGCTCTACTTCTCCACCATCATCTCCAAACTCTCCGGCGAAAACAATAGCCTGACACAGCGGCTCGCCATCCTCGATTGGCGGGTGCGGCAATTGGAGGAGCAGGTTAACGAGCGCGTTCGCCAATTTGACAGAAACCAGAAGATGTGATATGATGATTTTGTAGGACGCAGTAAGTTCTTGTTTCGGAGATCGCCTGTACCGCAATAGCGGTAAATGCACGATGAACCGCCCAAGCTTCTTACGCCCCTGGGCGGTTTCTTTGTAGGGCCAGACCGGAAGCGGCCCTGGCTGGCGGGCAGGACCAAGAGACAGACTCACTCCGCCCTATAGCATCATGGAGAAGGAGGTGTACTAGACAGTGGGTGAAAGAACCGTCGGCACGGTCAAGTGGTTCAGCCGCGCCAAGGGCTATGGCTTCATCGAGCGCGAAGACGGCGATGACGTCTTTGTCCACTACACGGCTATCCGGGGCGAGGGGTTCCGCAATCTGGAAGAGGGCGAACGGGTGGAGTTCACCATCGAGAGCAGCCCCAAGGGCCCTCAAGCGGCTGACGTGGTGAAGCTCTACGGTTGGTAGAGATGCAAGCAACAGGCAAACCCCGGCGGGTCAATCTCCGCCGGGGTTTCTATTTGAAGAGATGTGTATAACAAGAAGCCGCTCAGGGCAATCAGTTTATCACTTAGCCTGCTCCCGATGCATACGTAGGGTCCTGGTGATGATATCATCCTGCTCCTTTCCACTGACCGGCCGCATGGTTTCTTTCCTCTTTTTCGCCAATTGCCTTTTGCCCTCCTGCCGGGCCATGGCCTGCCTGAAGGCCAACTCCATAGTCGTCGGCAGAGCTTCCTCTTCTTCCTCTGCCCCCCTTTCCACAGGCAGGTCTTTCATGCTGAGAGCAACCCTTCGTTTCTTACGGTCTATCTCCAGGACTTTGACCTGCACCACGTCTCCCACTGTCAACATATCCGCCGGATCACGGACATAGCCCTGGGCCATCTCTGTGACATGTACCATACCATCGCGCCGCAGACCAATGTCTACAAAGGCTCCGTAGGGAACTAGGCGGGTGACCTTCCCCTCAAGGAGCATCCCTGGCTCCAAGTCCTTAAGTTCTCTTCGCGCTGGCTCGCGCATGGTCAGGCTAATGCGATTACGCTTGCGGTCCAGACTCTTGATCCAGACCGTCACCTCGTCTCCTACGCTTATTGTGCCAGAGCCCTGCTCCCCGCCTTGCCTTCTCAATTCCGAGATGTGCACCAGACCATCCCGACCTACACCGATGTCCACAAAAGCCCCGAACTCGGTCACATTCGTCACTTTGCCAGTCAGCTTCATCCCTTTCGACAAGGTCTTGACAATCTTCTTTGGTGACGGAGCATTCTCTTCCTGTTGCTGAGATGCCATGGCATTACCCTCCTCGAAATGTGATTCCACAACAGTTTCTATTATACCTGTCGTTGTCAAAGATGTCAATAGACGAATTCAGTTAAAAGTGATATAATAACGGGGCCTTGTTCTACGGCAGGGCAGAAGTTGAGGCCTTCAAACCAACCAGGAGCCCCGATAGTCCAAAGGGACAGTAAATTAAATAAGGAGGGAAAAATGACCCGCCTCGAAAAGAACATCTTTATCAATGCACTCAGAGAGCAGGTGTTCGATCTGGCCTACCATCCTGAGCGAACCCCAGAATGGCTCGTCGGCATGAGCGAAGTGAGAGAAGTCTCGCCTGGTGAGGTAGGGGTAGGGACTACCTATCACTGGACCTTTCAAATGGCAGGGGTAAAGTTGAATGGTAAGACCACCTTTCTCGAGTTCGATCCTCCAAATAAGGCTGTGGTGAAGACTGAAGGAGGTGCAGAAAGCATCTGGACCTGGACCTATGAGGCGCAAGGCGACGGCACCCTGCTGACATGCGTGATTGAATATGCTATGCCCGGCGCGGTTTTAGGCAAAATAGCCGACAGGCTGATCGTGGAGAGAATAAATGCCAATAACCTGGAACAGAGCTTGAAGAATATCAAGAGAATTGTCGAGGCCTGATAGCACTAACTATATGCAGCTCATCTTCTCTAACGTCAAGTCCCAGATGATCGCGAGGGGGTATCAGGCGGCTGGGGCAGGCGTTGGTGACAGAATTTGGATAGGAGTTTTGGATCATGAGTGTTATTGAAACGGACAAAAGAGAGAAAAAAGCCAGGCTGGCCCGGCGCTGGTTGTACACCCTGGCAAGCTACGTAGCAGTCACCAAACCACCCTCGGTGCTGCTCCTCGTCTTCACTGCTCTGGCCCCCATGGTCATTGCCACCGGGGGGCAGCCCATTCCCCTGCGCCTCTTTCTGGTGGTTATCGTTGCCATCACCCTGGGCTGCGCCGGGGCCAACACCCTGACCTGCTACATTGACAGAGACATTGACGCTTTGATGGAAAGGACCCGCAAGCGTCCCATACCGGCCAAAAGAATCTACCCGCCAGAGAAGGCCCTCTACTGGGGGCTATTGCTGAGCTTGCTCTCGCTCATCCTGGCCTGGACGATTAACTTCCTATCCTTCGTGTGCATTGCTTTGGGCCTTTTAGATAACGTGGTGGTCTACAGCCTGTTGACCAAGAGGCGCAGCCCACTGAATGTCATTTGGGGAGGATTCAGCGGTGGCCTGCCAGCCCTGTTCGGCTGGGCAGCGATGAACAACGAAATCAGCTTCACAGCCCTGTTCATGGCCGCCCTGGTTGTCCTCTGGATACCGAACCACATCTGGAACCTGGCCATCTTCTACAGCGACGACTACAAAAAGGTCAAAGTGCCCATGCTGCCCGCCGTCTTCGACTTAACGCGGACCCTGAGGTGCATCGCCGCTACCGTCCTCCTGATGTACCTGGCTTCCATCGGCCTATACTTCGTGGGAGGGTTTGGATGGCTCTATCTGGGCGTGGCTCTTACCTTTGGCTTACTTATCAGCGTGGGCAACATGTATCTCTTATTCAGGCCCTCGCGCAGGAACGCCTGGCTCATGTTCAAGCTCTCTAGCCCGTATCTCTTTGTCCTCTTCGCCGGGATGATGGCCGATGTATGGCTGAGGTAAGTGGTATGATAAAGGATAGAGAAGTTGTTGAGACCACCGTTCGCGTCCGTTACGCCGAGACAGATGCCATGGGCGTGGTCTATCACACCAACTATCTCATCTGGTTTGAGGTGGGGCGCGGCGAGTATATGCGTCGGAAAGGGAGCGACTACGCTGACTTTGAAGCCCAGGGTTTCTATCTGCCCGTTTCGGAGGTGGACGCTCGTTTCATAGCCCCGGCGCGATATGGTGATCTGGTCACCATCAGGACGCGGGTGGAAGAACTGCGCAGCCGCAGCCTGACCCTGGCCTATGAGGCGGTGATGCAGGAAACAGGTCAGGTTCTGGCCACGGGCCACACCAGGCACATTTGCACGGACCGCGAAGGGCGCGTCAGGGTGATTCCCAGGGGGATGAGGGAATTGCTGAGGGGAGGAATTGAGGGATGAGATTGTCATGCTAAAGCTTGAAACCAAAGATAGCGTCCTTGGAAGTCTCCTGTCTGTTCCCCGGCAGTGGCACGGTGCGTGAGAATCCCAGCGGAGATTTGCTGGAGAAAATAGACTACCTGGAGGAGACTGGCAGACGAGTGCGAGAGCTTCACCAGCGAGGCCTGTGTCCCCGCCAGATAGCCCGCCGAGTCTTCGGCCCCGAACTGCTGATTGCTTACGTGACACACCGATTTCCCTGGATGCCATTTGAGGCCATCCAATTGGCAAGTATTTGTCATTGCGAGGAGCGCAGCGACGAAGCAATCTCCTTGTTGTTTGACGGAGATTGCTTCGCTTCGCTCGCAATGACAAGCTGAATACCTGCCAGTCCCGAGTGCCTGCGGGAAATCAGTGTGACATTGGGTCACTTCTCCAGTAAGTGCCTGGTGAAGTCGTATCTACGAGGGATGGCCGCTGCTCCAACGCCAAAACTCTATGATCCAATGCATTAGTTTTGGCTGAAGGGGGCAAAAGGATGACCCTGTCTGAGCTTTCTGAATTTGCTCAAGGAGGAGGGCATGGAATCTAAGATGCCAGAGAAAACCTACGGCCTGGCCCTGGAGAGGGCCAGGCACGACCTCCGAGGCCGTGATCCGATGATGGCCGCCGCCCTCAGCGGTGCGACCTATGAGAAACTGACGGCCAGCAGAGGCCGTTTCAGGCTAGAGTTCTGGGAAGAAGAATATGTAATTGACTACCCCGAGGCTTCGGTGCGCGAAGAAAAGTCGGGCCAGGAGCCTTCCACCTTCATCCAAATCTTGATCTTGCATTACCTTATCAATGCCGACGGTACCCCATCGGCTGACAGGTGGATCTCCTTTCGAGAATTACCGGGGGGACTTGGCTTCGCCCCGGCTTTCCAGCAACAGGCCAGCCAGCCTCTGGCGCGAGCCTTCGGCCACGATGCGGAGGGCTTCATCAAAGCAGCAGAGGCTTTAGGTGGAGAGCGCCTGACCTTTGGGAGTGCCTCCTTCCTCTTCCGCATTTTCCCTCGCCAGTGGGTGGCCGTCGTGCTTGATCTGGCCGATGAAGAATTTCCCGCCTGGGTCAACATCCTCTTCGATGGAGCCGCCAGCCACTATCTGCCCACGGAGGATTGGGCAGTAGTGGGTGAGTTGCTCAGCAGCCGACTGCTCCAGGCGGCAGATCGCTAGACACCGGCATATCCCCAATTGGACTTTTGGAAGTCCTTTTAGGGCAAAGTAACCGAGCTGGTTTTTGATGACGATATCCATCCGCTGGCAGGCCGCTATTTCCCGTTACAGCAACCTCCGTTCCATCTCCTGAGAAATCGCCTTCATGTCACCCCACAGAATGCATCGAGTGGGACAGGCCATACTACACGCTGGCTCCTCATTGTTTTTCAGCCTTTCATAGCAGAGGTCGCACATCAGCGCCACTTCCCTCTCCTCATCGAACTGCATGGCCCCAAAGGGGCAGGCCTCGATGCACGCCTTGCAGCCGATACATAGCTCTTCATCAACGTGCACAATGCCCCACTCATTCCTCGAGATGGCATCCACCGGGCATGAATCCTTGCACGGGGGCCTGGCGCAATGGTGGCAATAGATGGGTATATAGGAAGGTGTCCTCTCAATCACCTTGATAAACCGAGGCCCTACATCAAGCCCGTGTTCCTGCTTGCAGGCAACTTCACAGGCGTGACAACCCATGCAATCTTTCTGAAAGACCATCAATGAGACTTTTGCCATCTCTTTTCCTCCCTATTGATCCTCGCAGGGTGATATGTTACACAAGAGCACTCTCAGGTTCGTAGAACCCATAACCGGGTCACAAATGTCGGGGGCATTGTCGGTCAGTATATTTACATTGGCGATATCCCAGCCATGGCCTGGGTCTTTTAACTCAGGGAACCACCACCCATGCTCGGCTACAATGACCCGGGGATCGATCCCATCGTTCAGTTTGGCCCGTTGCCGTATGCGCCCCCTCGGCGACTCTATATAGACCCATTGCTTTTCCTCAATCCCGTGTTTCTTTGCTGTCTCAGGGTGGATCTCTACAATGGGATCCGGCCTGATTTCCCTCAGCCAGGGGAGATTGCGGTTGGCCGAATGGAAAAAGGTGGGAGTCCGCAGCCCGGCATTGAGGATGTAAGGGTAACGGTCAAGGAGGTCAGGTCGGGAAACAGGGCTTTCCGGAACTTCCCGGTAACGGGGAAGGGGGTCACGTCCCCATTTTTCCAGGATGGTAGAGTAAAGCTCCACTTTACCTGTGGGGGTAGAAAACCCCTTCTCTACATATTTTCGATATTCCATCTCGCCCTTGAGATATCCCAGCTCCTTAAATTCATCCCAGGTCAATCCCGAGGGCTCGAGCATATAGTCAAGAGCATCTTCCACTGTGTCCCACCAGTACTCCTCCTGCCCCATCCTTTTGCCTAACTCCTGAAAGATCTTGTGGTCTTGCCAGCACTCTCCTATTTCTACCGCTTTCTGCCTGGCTACCACATAGCCGTGTCGCTTCCAAAAGTCCCCGACATAGTTTTGCTCCAGCCAGGTGGCAGCAGGCAGGAAAATGTCGGCCAGTTCTGCCGTTGGGGTCAGAAAGAAATCAATCACAGCGAGAAAGTCTATCTTCTCCAGAGCCTTGTACACCTCGGTGGCATTTGCCCTGGTGATCACCGGGTTGGTGCCGCACAGCAGAGCCGCCTTCAGTGGGTATGGTTTCCCGGTCAGGATAGCGTCCCATGCTGGCTTAGGGGTGATAAGGGCCACTCGTGAGGCCAACTTATACTGTTCCCCTCCCAACCGTTTCTTCCACTGCTCAGGAGGAAGGTCTTGGTGACGAGCGAACTCGGAGACCACCCTCACCGGAGGCGGCACAAATAAGACGTTCCCTCCGGGTGCGTCCAGATTGCCCGTTACCGCCATCAGTCCTGTCATGAGGCGTGTGCAGTCGGTGCAGTTAATGCTCTGTTCTGTCGGTACGCCCCAATGCAGGGTCGCCGGTTTCGTGGTGGCATACATCCTGGCCGCCTTGCGGATGAGATCCTGCTTGACCCAGGTTATCTCTTCTACCCGCTCCAGGGGATACTCCTGCACCCTTTCTTTGAAGGCATCCCAGCCGTGGACGTATTTACCCACGAACTCGCTATCATAAAGCCCTTCCTCAATGATCACATTGAGGAAGCCCATGGCCAGGGCGGCATCTGTCCCTGGACGTAGTTGTAGCCATACGTCAGCCCGGTTAGCCAGAAATCCCTTTCGAGGATCTATGACGATCAGCTTGGCCCCTTTTTTATAGGCCCTCCAGAAACTCTCGCCCTTATATTCGTCCGGGTTGGTCCACAGTGGGTTGCAGCCCCACATAACGATGCATTTTGGCTCACCCTCGTAGTCACAAACGGGCAGATTGCCGCACGTGATCAGGGTGGCCCCAACACGGGAGACATAACACATGTGTCCCGCCGTGAGGACATTGGGCGTGCCCAAGAGGTTAGCAAACCGATAAAGAAAACTCTCATAGTCCCGTCCTGTCCCCTGACCGATGACGATGGACTCGGGGCCATGTTCCTGGATCACTTTTTCGAACTTGACGCAGATGGTATCCAAAGCCTCATCCCAGGATATGCGCTCCCAACCTTTATCGCCCTTCTTCATGGGATAGAGGACCCTTTCGGGATGGTACGCCAATTGAGTGATGGCCAACCCTTTAGAACACAGGGTCCCATGGCTGATGGGCGAGGCAGGGTCTCCTTCTACCTTGATCACCTTGCCATCTTTGACATGGGCGATCACGCCGCAGCCTCCGTGGCAACTGCGGCAAGCGGTCCGAATCCTTTTTGCTTGATCCATTGTTCTCTCCTTGTGGATAAGAATTTGCGTCAACAAACGGAAACCACCCGATCTGCAATCGAGTGGTTTCAGCGTCTCCGGGGCGACTCGAACGCCTGCACACGGCTTTGGAGGCCACCGTTCTGTCCGCCTGAGCTACGGGGGCATTAGAGGTAAACTGTACGGCAAGACTATTATACCGTGATTATCGCGGTTGGGCAAATCGCAAAGGATGAGCATAGAGTCACAACGGGGCGCAACAAAAAGCACTCCAGCCCTTCTTCCACCAACGTTGTGACCAGGCCAACTTGGACGGCTTGACGGGAAATGGTAACGAGAGCCACCCGTGTCAACCGCACAGGTGGCCTTTTTGCTATTGCCAAAGGAGCCGAAATATGGTATACTGCTTGCTGTTCAAGAGCAATGAAGGCGAGGCCAGTGGTTGTAGAAAGAGGCGATATGTCAATGATGATTAAAGACACGGCAGTCATTTCCAACGAGGTACTTAGTGGCGAGGTTTTCGGAAGCGTAAAGATATACAACCTAGATGACCCCAACAAGGTAGAAAGCTCTGCTGAGCGGATTCTGAGGATGACATACCCCACTCAGGCACTGCAACAAGCGATGACAGCCATCGAGGAGCGCCTTGAGGGTAAACGCGCCCAGGGTACGTTTGTCTTCGCTGGGGACTACGGCACTGGCAAGTCCCATAGCCTGTTAGTGCTTTATCATCTTATGACCTCCCCAAATGATGGGGAGCAATGGCTAAAGAAATGGGGCTTGCCCTTCGATTTACCCCATGAGGTGGAAATGGCGTGGTCCCACTTATTGATTGAAGACCCCGACTTCGCCTGGGAGCCGATTTTCACCAGACTGGGCCGGGGCGACCTGTTGGCCGAAGTGCGCGATCACCCCAGCGGCGACCACATCCGCCAGTTGATCGGCGACAAACCATTGGTCATCATTCTCGACGAGCTAGAGTCGTGGTTTGGCCCCATCGCGGATGCATCTCGACGGGAGCGCAATCTGAACTTCCTGCAAAACCTGACCGAGATAGCCCAGGACCAGAGCCTCAAGCTCATCGTCCTAACCTCACTGTATGGTCGCAACCAGCAGTTGCTGGGGCGCATGGGCCGCGAGAGGATGTTCCTCAAAGACCTGGGGGCTGAAGAAGACAAAACCAGGGTGGTGCTCTTCCGCCTGTTCGAGGAGATTGACCAGGACAAGGCGCGACACACGGTTGATGACTACGTTGAGACTTATGCAGCCATAAGCGATCAGGTAGGCATCGCTGCCGATACTCTAGATGGCTACCGCGCCAGGATGCTGGCCTACTACCCTTTGCACCCTGAACTGATGGATGTTCTGTTCCAGGTGTACAGCGCCTGCAAGGATTATCAGAACACCAGAGGCATCCTCTACATCCTCTCTGGCGTGCTGCGCCGCTGCGCCAGCGAACGCGACCTGTTGCTGCCCTCGGATGTGGACCCCAGTTTCAGCGAGGTCAACGATGATCTGTACCAGTTAGACCCAGTACTATTAGCCAGGGCCATTGCCGACATCCAGCGCAACAAGGATGAACTACTGGCCAGGGATATTTTATCTACCATCCTGCTGCGTTCGTTTGTACCAGAGATGGCTGGCGCCGATGAATCCCAGGTCTTCCTGGGTTGTTTGCGTCCTGGCTTGAACATTAATGAATTGCATCGCGTGTTGGCCAAGCTGGAAGACAACGCCTGGCACCTGTGGCGTAGCGAGGACCGGTACGTCATTCGGCCCGAGGAGAATCTGCCGGTCAGCATCAACTCTCGGGCAGCGCGGCAATTGCAGGACAAGGGACCACGGGCGGCAACTCTCAAGTTGCGGGATCTGATTGCCAACCTGACTGGTGGCACCAGCACCAACACTTTCATCTACCCTCTGGACGAAATCGTGGATGGCCGCCAAATGAAGGTGGTGATCTCCACGAAGTACATGGACGACGAGGCCATCCGCCAGGAGATTTATTTTGGCAAGGAGTGGCGCAACACCCTGGTCTTCGTCCGTCCTAAGAGCGCTGGCGACCTGACCGAGAATGCTAGCTTCCTGATCAGCGCCCAGCGCTTGCTCGTCTGTGACGACCTCAAGGATAAGCTTAAGCTAGAGAAGGACAAACAGCCTCAACTGGCCAAATATGTGGAGCGTGAAGAGGGCGACCTGCAAGCCAAACTCAAGAGTGCCTACGGGGAGTGGATGAAGCCTGGGGGACGAGGCGACAAGATCTACTTCCGCCCTGTCGAATGTGAGCTAGATACGACGGCTATACTGAAGCAAGTGCGTGAAGCTTTCGGGGCCGAGATCCTGGATGATGCCATCCGCGCTGAACTGGAGGCTGTAGCTGAAGAGGGCAAACGATTTGACGAGCTACGGCTTTCATTCCTCAAGCTGTTGGGCAAGCCGGTGTTGGTGGAGCCCGAAGACTTGCGGAAACGGGCCCGCGCCCTGTGCAACGAGGCTGGCGAAGTGGTGATAGTGCGGGGCAAGACCTTCTACAGCCAGCAGAACCCAGCCCCGGTCAACTTCGCTGAGGATGTGATACTCTATCTCAAGCAGTACGGTCCCGTAGAGGAAGTCGAGATCCCCGAAGGTGAGGGCCCGCCAGTCGAATACCCGCCCGAGAGAAAACCACCTGAGGAGGCGGAGGAGGCCAAGGCAAAGGAGCCAGGGCCTGGCCGCCAAGTGGTGGTGCGGACAGAAGCCCACGCCACGCCGTTCAGTCTGCAAACCGATGTAGAGGGCAAACTGCGAAGCGGAGACCGGGTGACTGGTTTGGAAGTGACGATCGAGGGACAGGGCCTGGAAGAGGCAGGCTCCTTGAGCGAGCTGTTATCCGAACTCAGGAGCAAAGGGGGACAAACTCAGGCCAACCTGAAGTTGGAGCTGACGCTTGCCACCCCGCAGCAGAAGCAAGAGATATTGAAGCTCTTGGACCGTCTGCCCATCCCTGTGGAGGGCAAAGTCAGCGCCACCCTGGAGGTGGAGAGCGATGAAACGAGTTGACGAGACTGCGCTGGCCCGAGATCTGATCATGGCCGATGACCCCCTGGCCGTGCTATTCACCGCCCTCAACCAGTTGTGGCAAGCCGACGACGTGGATGACGTAAACACCTTCTACGCACAGCGTGAGAGGGAAACCAATCGGTTGGAACGCTTCGTGCTGGAGACCTTCTTCGATGTTTACGATCTGCTACTGACCCGTGTACGGCAGGAACGCGATCGGCCACGCTTCGAAAAGGCAAATGTAATCATCATCCTAGATGGTTGTAGTATCCGCGAGGCAAACCTGCTCACAGGTCGGCTGCAAGAGGCTGGCTACCAGGTGACTCATTATGATTATGCTCTGTCCGAGGTGCCATCGGGCACGGTGGATTTCAACCGAAGCGTGTTTGGCACGGCACGGGTAGCCAGTTTGCGCCAGTGGCGCCAGTACCAGGTGGTCAGCATCGAGTCTGGTCAACTGCCTGCTCTGTTCCCCGGCAGCTCCGAAGCGTTGGTCTGGATATCGTACCCTGACGAACTGCTACACAAGGTGCGGGGCGAGGCGGTCACTCCTCAGGAAGCTTTCGACAAGACGACAAAGGTGCTGCTAGACACGTTGGACGGCCTGGAGGCCGATGAGTTTTTGGTGACTTCGGACCATGGCTACCTATACGTCGAGAACGCGACCCTGTTCTGGTCGGCGGGACAGGACACGAAAATATTGCGCCAGCTTTTCGGCGGGCGACGGGCTGTGCCGGTCGGGGAAGTGGGGCCAGAATTTGACAAACTGCACCAGGTGCCCTGGTCTCGCACCTATGCCCTGTTTGACGACGAAGGGTGCTACGTGCGGGGACGCTATCACTGGAGCGTGCAGGGGCCAGCCTCAGACATCGCCCACGGGGGCATCTCGCTGATGGAGTGCTTGGTACCGGTGATGAGGGTGAGGAGATTTGAAAAGATCATGTAGTAGTGGTATAATGTCCTATGAGGCTTTTAACCTGGTTACACAAGAGGAGACAATATGGCAACTAGCAAAAGTCAGCAATTACTCAAGACCATTGAAGATGAGAGGGAGGCGCATCTCATAGCTTACGTGACCTCAGATCGCCCTCCTCCTTTCCAAGCCAAAATGGCGCTCGATGTTGTCCGTCATTTTCATGAGCATTTGGAGCACCTGGCGTGTGAGGGGTCAGTGGAGAAGATTGATCTCTTTCTCTTCAGCCTGGGTGGAGATACGATTGTCCCCTGGCGACTGGTGAATCTTATCCGGGAATATACTTGCGAGTTCGCTGTTCTCGTTCCCTACAAGGCGCACAGCGCTGCCACCTTGGTTGCCCTGGGAGCGGATGAGATTGTCATCGGCCCTATGGGAGAACTCTCACCTATTGATCCAAGTGTCAGCACCCCATTCAATCCACCGCATCCTGATGAGCCAAAGGAACCCAAGGTTGAAATCGGTGTGGAAGACGTGAGTGGGTTTATTAACCTAGCGCAAGAGAGGGTCGGCATCACCGATCAGGATAATCTGGTCCGCATGCTGGAGAAGCTGTCTGAGCGCATCCACCCTTTGGCCATCGGTGCTGTGTATCGCTCGCATGCTCTGATTCGCCTTCTTGCCAGCAAGCTACTGGCGCTGCACATGAAACAGCCGGCAGAAGCACAACGAATCCCGAAGATTGTGGATGATCTGGCCGAGAAACTGTACTATCACAATTATCTGATCAGCCGCACTGAGGCTGAGGAATTGGGACTGAAGGTGATGCAGCCGTCTGCCGCTCTAGAGAAACTGCTTTGGGAACTCTATCTGAACTACGAGACAGAGATGGATCTAGGGCGGCCATTTGACCCATTAGTCCACCTTGGAGAGAGTGAGGGTGTGGCGGAAGTAGAGAAGCCAATAGCTCTGATTGAGAGCCGGGGATTGCGTTCGCACATTCGCAAACGCGTGCGGATACAGCGCGTGCCAGCCCCGCCGGGCCAGCCTCCCGGCCCCCAAATTGCTATCCAAGAACAGGTAGTTGCCTGGGAAACCGCAGAGATTGCAGAGGAGTGAGCACTATGTACACAGCAAGCAGCGCCCAGAGAGTTGGGCAATGGGCCCCTGAGGTTAGCTATATGCCGCTTCCCTACACTGGCGAGGTAACGCTTCCTTACACGGTCTACAAACTGGTGTGGGAGGAAAGGCCAATGGTAGAACCTCTGTCGCCCCCCCTGTCCACTGAAGAGTTGGTACTGGCTGAACTCTACGCTGAATTTGCAGAGGAAGATCGTGAATTGGCAGAGATGGGCTTGGCTGACTATGCTCGCCTGCTTCGAGAGGAAGAAGCAACAGCATGAAGCGGGGTGACGTGTACCTGGCCAATCTCGAGCCGACTAAAGGGGCGGAACAGGCCGGCACCCGGCCTGTTTTAGTTTTCCAACATGATCTGTTGAACAGAGTGACGCGGACGGTGGTAGTCATCCCTTTCACTACTAACCTGCGCATGGCTCGCTTGCCTAGCTGCGTTAGGGTGCCGGCAGGCGAGGGAGGGTTGCGCCAGGATTCGGTGGCCATCTGCCATCAAATTCGGGCTCTCGACAGATCAGGTCTGCTGGTCTATTGGGGGACGTTGCCCCCACCCAGGATGGCAGAAATCGAAGAGGTGGTTGCTTTCACCTTGGGCATGAGAGGGCAAGTATAGATATGGCCTACATCGAACATGACTTCCCCATTCAGGGCTTGAACAAAACCGCCCAGAAGAAGGGTACGCCAAGAAGCCCGTCTATCATCAGATGTACAATGGTTGGGCACATGGGTTTCGGAGGGGATGCCAGAGATATGGGCAAGAAACAAAAACGATCGGGGAAGCCCTTTCGTGGTGGGCCTTGATGCCAGGCAGTCATCCGTCCGGTGAGGGATAGGAGCGGCCTGGCCACCCGATTTTGTTTATATGATACTACACCCGAAGCCGGTTGTCAAATCCAAAGGAGACTGAGTTGGCCTATATTGAGAACGACTTCCCCATTGAGGGGCTGAACAAAACTGCTCAGAAAGAAGGCAGCGCAAGAAGCCGATTTACCAAATGCACAAGTAGTGGACGCGGATAGTTTAAGGAGGTGTCAGATGACTGAGTATCGTGTGATCTATGAATTCGATCAGGAGACAGGTCAGGTGATGGCTACGGTGCCTGAACTTAACTACATCTCATCCTTCGGGGCCGACTTTGCCGAGGCCGAGCGAAACATCATGGAGGCGGTTGCAGCTTATCTGGAAACACTGCTCGCTGAGGGTCAACTACTGCCCCGAAGCGTGGGGGAACGTGAGGGCACTTTCTTGCGAGTGCCCGATGTTGAAGCGGCGATGGCCGGAGGCGGGGTATGAGCGGCCAGCTTCGGCCAATGAAAGCTCATCAAGTGTTGCGCAAATTGGAGCGGGCGGGCTTTGTGGAAGTCCACCGCAAGGGTAGCCATCGGGTGCTGAAGAACCATGATACTGGCCGAATCGTCGTGGTGCCGGTCCACAGGGGACATGATATCCTCGCGGCACGTTGCATAACATCGTCGTTCGCCAGGCAGGGTTGACGGTAGAGGAATTCAAGGCACTATAGGGAGGCCAGCATGGCCTACATCGAGTACGACTTCCCCATCGAGGGTTTGAATAAAATCGCCCAGAAGGAGGGCAACGCCAAGAAGCCCATCTACCAGATGCACAAGTGGTGGGCGCGGCGGCTGGGCAGCGTGTTCAGGATGCTGATCCTGGCAACGTTCGCCGAAGATGACATCCATCCCACGGAACTGTGGCGGCGTTTCTACACCCGCAACCAACTGACCGTGGAGCGGGACGGCAAGCGGGTGCCGCCCATCATCCTCGACCCCTTCATGGGCGGCGGCACGACCATCGTCGAGGCCCTGCGGCTGGGCTGCAAGGTGGTGGGCGTGGACCTCAACCCCGTGGCCTGGTTCGTGACCAAGAAAGAGGTCGAGCCGGTTGACCTGGACGCCCTGGACGCGGCCTTCAAGCAGTTGGAGGAAAGCGTGGCTCCGAAGATCCTGCGCT
>Ga0315309_1000526_pt1 | contig 23185 bp, 21 predicted proteins | sample TDP4_MG_FD_203080 | JGI IMG/M metagenome (GOLD analysis project Ga0315309, IMG submission 203080) | Freshwater sediment microbial communities from Lake Towuti, South Sulawesi, Indonesia - TDP4 | ecosystem: Environmental > Aquatic > Freshwater > Lake > Sediment | place: Indonesia: South Sulawesi...
AATTACTATCTTAAATAGACTCAAGAAGGTTTCTCGCATCTTCTCGGCTTGCCCCCCATATTCAACAAAGTATCCTTCAGGGAAATTAATCTTTCTTACTTTGTTTCTTATGTCTGCCAATACGCTCGATAGATGTCTTCCACCGAGACTGGCACTCAAAGATACGACTCTTTTTTGATTTTCTCTATTTAACCTTATTGGCCCCTGGGTTGGTTTAATTTCTGCGATATCATTCAAACGGGTCAATGCTCCCGGAGGAGAAGGGAGAACTATATTTTCAATCTCCCGGATATTCCCCCTCGTCCTTTGGTCAAGAGAGACGCGAATATCAACTTCTTCCCCACCCTGACGAAGAACTGTAGCCACCTTCCCCTGAACGGCCATTTGCAATGCAGAGGCCGTTTGACCAACAGTCAGTCCCAATTGGGACGCACGGCTCCGGTTAATTGTAATTTGCAGTTCTGGCCTTCCTTTTTTTAGAGTAGTTCCCAAATCATATACTCCTTCTATCTTCTCCATTCCTCCTGTAACCGTTTTGGAAAGTTCTTCCAGAACCGCCAGGTCTTTACCAAAAAGTTTAAGCTCAATGGATGCCTCCTGTCTCCCTCCGCCTGTAACTATTGATTGAGCCATATCCATGAATTCATACTGGGCTCCCTCTATTCGGGGAAGTTTGGTCCGAATTTCACTAACAATCTCCTGGTAAATGCGTCTCCTTTTCAGTTTATCTTCCAGTTGAATGTAAATTTGTGCCTCGTTCACTCCCGACGAGCCCATACCAAAGGCAACATCCTGTTTCGATGCCTCGGAAAAACCAACAAAGCTACCCACAGTCTTAACACCTTCTTCTGCCAGAACAATATCCTCAATCTCTTTCACCACTCTATCGGTCTCTTCCAAATTTGTTCCTACCGGCATCCTGACCATAAAGGAAGCCATATTATTATCTATGCTGGGAAAGAATTCCCTCCCGATGAAGGGGATTAGACACATAGTAAATATAAACGCCAAAGCGGCCCAGAACACCACTCTTTTCCGACGGGCCAAAACTTTTCGCAAGAATGCTTTATATCTCTCAAGAAAATCGCCAAAAGTTCTCTTACCAAAACTTACTCCATAACCTCTAACAGGACCCGCCTTGAAAATTTTGGACGCTATCATTGGCACCATAGTGAGTGCTACGAGTAACGAGGCTAAGAGGGAAAAGGATATAGTTAAACCCATCTGGGTAAATAGTTTCCCTGTAATTCCTCTTATAAATAGAAGTGGGATAAAGACTGCTATTGTAGTTAGAGTTGAGGCGGTAATAGCCATACCAACTTCATTGGCTCCCAATTTTGCCGAACTTTTTGGGTCCTGACCCAGACTCAGATGCCGGAAAGTGTTCTCAATTACTACAATTGAATTATCTACAATCATTCCCACTCCAAGGGCAATCCCAATCATAGTGATAAAGTTGAGAGTATAACCGAGAAAGTAGAGAGGGATGAAAGTAGCTACCAGGGAAAGAGGAATAGACAAGGCTATCGTGATTGTTGGCTGAAAGGTGCGGAGGAAAAGAAAGAGAATCCCTATCGCCAGAAGGCCTCCTTGAAAGGCATTGGAACCGGTTACTTTAAGTATTCGCTTTATAATCTTGGCCTGCTCAAAAATGTTATAGAACTTTATATCATTAGGAAGTCTCCCTTTCAATTCCTTGACTGCTTTATTCACGCCATTGGAAACGAGAACGGTATTGGCTCCCGATTCCTTATTCACAATGACAATAACGCTATTCTCTTTATTGGTGCGAGCATAACTACGCTCTTCTTTATATGCGTCGGACACTGTTGCAATGTCCTTCAAATATATGGGCACATTCCCTCTCAGTGCCACCACGATGTCCCCTATCTCATCAATGGATTCAAACTCACCTACGGTGCGGAGGAGGTACTCGCGGTAGCCTGAGTTGAGGTGTCCAGCTGGAAGGTTGAGATTTTCGAGAGTCAGTTTCTGGCTGACCTCTTCCATAGAGAGATGAAGGGCTTCAATCTTCTTCCTGTCTATTTCCACGCGTACCTCTCTCTCCCTTCCTCCCCATACCATACAAGAGGCAACTCCATCTACCTGCTCCAGACGGTCTTTAAATGTATCCTTGACCAGCTGCCTGAGGCTTCTCGGGTCCCTCTCTCCCACGACTCCATATACAAATATAGGCATCATAGATGGGTCAAACTTCACAACTATTGGTCTATCCATATCCTTAGGAAGAAAATCGCTAATCATATCAAGCCTATCTCTTATATCCTGGGCCAAGAGGTCTAAATTAGCCCCCCACTCAAGTTCCACCATTACAACCGACAAACCTTCCTGAGAAAAAGACTTGACTTTCTTTACATTCTTTACGGTAGCGACTACCTCTTCAATCGGTTTGGTTACTATATTTTCCATCTCCTCGGATGCTACACCTTCGTAAGTGGTAACAACTGACATTACGGGATAGGTTATATCCGGCATCAGGTCTAGCCCCAGGTTACTCAGAGCGATAGCACCAACTACTACGATAATCAAAATAAGCATTGTTACAGCCACCGGGCGTTCGACTGAAAATTCGGGTAATCTCATCACATGCCTCCAATTTCAACATTTGCTCCATCAGTCAAGCCATAATTGCCCTCAACAATTACGGTCTCCCCTTCATCTAAGCCCTCGCTAATTTCTGTTTTTTCTCCATCGGAAACACCGATCTTGACTGCTTTCAATTTGGCACGGCCTTCCTCAAATGTAAAGAGAATCGTATTCCCTTCTCTTTCCAGAACCGCAATTCTTGGGACAACTATGACATTCTTATGCTCCTTATAGATTATATCTACATCAGCAAACATACCTGGCTTCAATTTGTGTTCTCTATTTTCCACTTCCACCTCAACTGTCAGTTTTCGGCTTCTGGGATCTACTGCTGGAGCAACTTTTTCCACCCTGCCCAGGAAATTTTCTTCTGGGTAAGCATCCACAGAAACGCGCACATTTTCGCCCTTTCTTACCTTGGAAATGTCTTTCTCTCCCACATTGACGATAATCTTGACCCTATCCATGTCAGAAATGTTAAATACCGGTTCCTGAGGCATTGGCTCCTGGGGAACGACAGAATCACCCACATCAACATAATATCTGATAATGGTTCCACTAATAGGCGCTCTTACTTCTGCTTTTGTGAATCCCAGAGCAGGCTCATCCCTATCTATTAGAGCGATAACTTCGCCCTTCTCAACATTTTCCCCCTCTTCCCTGACCTTTCTAATCAATTTTCCGGGAACCTTCGCATATACATCTACCTCTCTAAAACCGTGAACATCCCCGTTAAGGGAAAGTATCTCCTGAATTTCTCCCCTCGTTGCAGAGACAGTCTTGATAAAAGTGGCCTTCTCTTCGCGAGACTTTTCCCCTTCTATGTTTTTCAAATTGCGCTCTACTATCCTATAGGCAACCAGCCCGATGAATAAAGACGCTAATACCCCTATCACGATTTTCCTTTTCACTATTTCCTCCTCCTACGGTAATCCTATTTCTTGATACCTACCAATAGCCTTGTCGAGAAAACTGCTCGCCAAATTATAATCGTACAATGCCTGAAAATAGTCTGTTTCAGCCTGAGTCAGAGAAAGCTGAGCATCACGAACTTCAATTTCAGACATCAATCCCTGTCTATGCCTCTCCTGGGCAATTCCCAGATTTTTGCCTGCAAGTTCTACATTCTCCTTCTGCGCTTCAATCCTCTCCTCGGCCTCCTCCATATCAAAGAAAGCCTTCCTCACTTCCAGTTTTATCCTCTCTTCAACCTCGCTTTTCAAGATTCTTACCTGCTCTAATCTTGCCTTCGCCTGCTTGATTCTACCCAGGTCGGAAAGCCCGTTAAATAGCGGAAAATTTAGAGAAAGGATTGCGTTCCATGTTTTACCCCATTCTTCTCGATAATAAAAAGGATTAGTGTACTGGTAATTAGCCAGAAAATCCAGATTTGGGCGGTTCTCAGCCCGCGCTAATTTGATAGAAATTTCGCCAATTTCTTTCTTAATTGTTAACTGTCTTATTTCAGACCTTTCGTTGAGCGCCCTATGAAGAGTTTCCTCAAGGTCAACCTTCCTTTTTTCAAAAGGCAATTCTCCCAGCACATCCCACTCTTCTTCCAATTTCGCATTCAACAAAACTGAAAGCTCTTCCTTTGCCAATTTCAGATTGTTTCCGGCTTTAATCAATCTTGTCTGATTACTGACTAACTGTACCTTTGCCCGAGAGACATCGTAATCTGAAACCTTTCCTTCTTTGTAAAGAGCCTCAGTAGTTTTAAAATGAGTACTTGCAACATTCACTGCTTCTTCGGCAATTGCTATTAACTGCTTTGCGAGTAACACATTGTAAAAAGCTCTTCTTACTTCAAAGACGAGACTATTCTTTACCCCTTTATATTCCTCACTTGCTAATTTGTGGTTCAGGCCTGCCTGCCTGTTCCCTTGATATATCTTCCCCCAGTAAAAGATAGGTTGCCGTAGAGAAAGTTGAGCGCTATATAAGTCCTGGGGTCCCAATTCAAATGACTCCTCAATCCCAAAAATAGAGACCGTCATTCTCGGTGACTCCTTCAATCTGGTATAACTGCCCGAAATATTTAACCCTGGCAAGAAATTACCAAGCGCTTCCCTTTTTCTCCCCCTTGCCTCTATAATTTTCTCTTCGGCAATCTTCAACTCCTGGTTATTTGCCAGGGCTATATTTACGCATTTCTCCAGAGTCAAAATTTCCCGAGCGGAGCAAACGTCTATCATAACTTGTAAGCAAAAAGCGACTACAACCAATTTCAAAGAGAATCCAATACGATTCATATTTATCCCTTTTCTGTAAGTGTTATCACCTTCTCAAGATTCCCTGTAAAAAAATCTTCAATAATGTATCAATCTTTTTCTCTATCACTACAGGGTCTGTCTCCATAGCCCAGTAATATTCCAATCCCTTCATAGCAATTACGACAGCGAACGCGGTAAGGTCCAAATCCCTAATTAGAAATACCTTTTTTTCAGTTCCTTCTTTCAAAATCTCTTTTATGGCTTTCGCTTCTTCATCCGTGTACTTGGCCCTGACTTTTTCGAGGAAACCATAGTAATTGATATATTCGTCTTTAAAAGTGCTATAGAAATTTGCCAGTTGATGCAAGAGATACATTCTCCTTACGACATATGCACGGAGCTTCTTTTCTGGAGCGGATTCTGCGCTAATAGCTCTCTTTAGCTCAGTCCTAAATATTTGCGCTTCCTCTTCTACCACTGCTCTAAATACCTCTTCTTTACTCTTAAAATAGTTATATATAGTTCCTTTACCAACCCGGGCCTCTTTCGCAATTTCATCCACTGTCGTCTTGCGCAGGCCATACCTACTGAATAACCTACGGGCAGCCGACAGAATTAAATTATCCTTTCCATTTTTCATCCCGGGGTACCCTCGTGGTGGTCGACTAAATGACTAATTTAGTATTATAGTCACTTTCTCCCTACTTGTCAAGTACTTTTTTGGGGACTTGCTGAGTTTTTCGGCAACCTTTTTGCAAATAAAAAAAGAACAGGCTACTTTTTCTCACCTTTTCCTGAATAAAAAGTACCTGTCCCCTTTTCCTATTTAGAAATATTCATCAGCAAGAATCCCAAATTGTTCCGGGTCTACCGACTCCTTAATGGACCGCCTGAAATTGCCCGTCTCAGGAACTTTTTCCTGGAGTTCTACCTCCTCGGGATTTTCTATTTTTGACCCACTGGTATCAATGAGTATCTTCACCCGTGGGCGATAAGGGTCGGAAGGATTTGTCTGGATTACGAAACCAATTTCATTTGTGTCCAGCCTAACAAAAGTGCCCGGGGGATAGACGCCAATCAGTCTAATAAATCTCCTTAAAAGGACTGGTTCAAATTCTTTTCCCGAATATTCTTCCATCTCCTGTATGGTCTTTTCCGGTGGGGACTCTTTAGCATAGGAACGGTTACTTCTCATAGCATCGTAGGTATCGGCTATGCGAACGAGCATACTACCCAGATTCAACTTTCTCTTTTCCGGGCGCACAACAGGATATCCGCTAAAATCATACTTTATATGATGCTCAAAGGCAACAATATATGCCAGTTTAGTTATCCCTGGAGTCTTCATCAATATCTTTGCCCCATTGCCAGGATGCAACTTTATCAATTCAAATTCTTCCGGGTCCAACTTTCCGGGCTTCTTAAGGATTGCCTCCGGGACCCTAAGCTTCCCCACATCGTGAAGCAGTGCAGCTATACCCAGGTCGTTTAAAGTCTGCCTATCCAGACCCAACGCCTCCGCCTGCACAAGAGTCAGGACAGCGACATTTACTGCGTGGCTAAAAGTATATTCATCATGAGCCTTTAGAGAAGCCAAAGTAATAAGCGGTGTTCTATTTTTTTGGATACTTATTACCATGCTGCTTATGGCATATTTAGCTTTATCTATATTGATTCTTCGCTTAAGTTTTATGTCTTCAACTACCCTTCTTATTGCGTCAATGGCGTCTCTATAGTATCCTTTAGCCTTAGATTTAAACTCTTCTTCTCCGTAGCCCAAATCTGCTTGAACTTCTTTAAGGACTCCAATCTTTCCCAAGATTATCTTCTTAATCCCCTTAGAGGCTAAAATTTTGATTGGACCGCCACTATTTTTGAGCTTTTCCTGTGGCATGCTCAAAAGGTCAATAAGCCCCAAAAATTCCTCATTTCTCACCCCTTTAATAAAAGTAATTTTCTCAATTTCTCTCTGTTTCAAATCTCTCGTAAAGCCGTAAAGAGCTGCGCTAATTTCGTGGAGAGGTGTATCCTCAAATATCAATTCATCTCCCATAATACCTACATTTATCTCATCCTTTTTTTCCAGCAAATTCTCTAAAATCTCAAAAGTCCTCATCAAAGAACGCGTTATTATAGGATGCCCTGGAGGATAGATTATCCTATTCCGAGTAGCATTTGAAAGATAAGTTATGAACTCTTCTCCCATCCGTTCTTCCATACTTCCTCCTTCATCTCTGGTCTCCACTCCCCTTATGTTTCTGAACCAACCTCTCACAGGCTTGGCGAACGGCTTTTCTCCCAAATCTTGTTCCTTCCATCAGAGCTTCCATAGCCTCCTTACTCCCTATCTTCTCCAGAGCATTGGCAGCTGCTACTCTAACTTCATCGTTTCTCTTTCTCGCAAAAAAAGTCGATTTGCGAAGGAGCCTAACCAACCAGGGGACCGCCTCCTCATCGGCTATCCGCCCCAGTCCCTCAATAGCAGATATGACCATATAATTGTTTCTTCCAAATGGGTTTTTCTTTCCAATTAATCTTAATAGAAGAGGAACTGCTTCTTTATCCTTGACAGCTCCGAGATACTTGATAGCCTCTAACCTAACCTCTCCGTCAGGGTCATCAGCCATGCTGGAAATTAACCTCACTGCCTCTTCCCCTCCAATGCTGCTCAAGGCGTAAATGACCTCTTTCCGAACGCGAGGATCCCTATGTTTAAGAGGTATATTCAGGTAACGCACCGCCTTTTCCGTGCCTATCTCTCTGAGAATTCGCACCATATTTCTCACCACATACCAGTTCCTATCAGAAAACCTTCTGACAATTTCTGGAAGTGCCTCCTCTCCCATAGACACGATAATCGACAGGATCTTCTTTCTGAGTAACCTATCGCTTTCCTTACCCAGCGCCTCAAGAAGAGGTTGGACAGCAATCTGTCCCATCTGAATGAGGATGAAACCGATTGTCTCGTGTTTCTCCCTGCCCCAATCCCGAAGGGCAGCGACCAGGTCATGAACAATTCCCATATCTCTCATTTTCTTAAGAGATTCCTTACAAGCCTTACGCGTTTCCTCCGTCCTTCTCTTCTCTGGTGCGGATTCATCTATTAGAACTTCAATAATTTCTTTTGCCTTCTCATATCTACCCGTAAGTAAGAAATCCATAGCTTCCTTGCCCAGATTCCTGGCAATCTCTACATAGTCACTCGGGTCAGTCTCCAATCTGATTAGGTCCATAAGCACGGTAGATGCCTCTTCTTCTATTTTCCTCTCATTAAGGGAATCTACATACTCCTTCAACTCGGTAAAATAAGAAATGAGTTCATTCAACTCTTTCAGCGTCTTTCTATAAACATCCGAAATGAATTCCTGTGATGGCTTAGGAAGGAAGAGATTCTCAATCAGCCGTCTCAAGTACAGTGAATCTCCACTCCCGGACATATCGGCCAAAGTGTCCCCGAAGAGCGGAATTATTTCTTTTTTCCTTTCCTCCTCAGGCACAAGCTTGTGGAAAAGCTTTACTAACCGCTCCGTGACCTTACCCTCACTACTGATAGCCAGAGTCATCATCTCCACTATCACAGAGTCAGGCAAATGAGGAATTATCTCTTTCATTACATCTATTTGACCAGGCTCAATATCAACTTCTGCATCAATCAGTTGAAGCCTCAATTTCGGGTCGAGGCGACATATGACCTCAGCCAATCTCTTTCTATAAATATCCTTTTCCTGAGGAAGGTTTTTAAAGATATAGTTTCCTATATTATTAATAGTCCTCCTAATAGCAACTCCTCCCAAATCGCTTATACCAAGAAAACTTCTTAAACCTACACCCTCCAAATATGTAGCCATCTTGCCTGGATTCTCTTCCAGATGTATGAGGAAATTGTGTTCCAAATCTTCCAATTTTAATCCGCTGTACAATTCGAGCGACTTGATCAGGTCAATCCATATCTCCTCATCGCTTTTAACCTTTTCCTCTTCGGCCACTTCAACTATCCCTTCTCTAACTGCAAGAACTTTTTGGTAATCAATCTCTAAGATATCAATATGAGGCGCCTTTTCCTCCTGAAGTAACTTTGAGAGCCCTCCTCTTTTCTGGAGCACTTTCGGTTCCATTGATGCAATCTCCAGGAAATTCCTGAGTTCCTCTTGACCCAAACCCTTCTTGAAATTGACCGAGGCAATTCCCCTCCTGTGCAACTGTTGAGCCAAATCCCTAAATATCTCATTAGTCTTGTCCAGGAACTGGTCACCTACCATAAGGCTCCTTTGGGCTATATCCAATCTGAATTCAGGAAATGTTTCAAAAAGAGCGTTTATATTAGCATAGACACGCTCTACGGAATTCTTAATAGCCGGATGTTCAGAAGGGTATATGCCCATAGTCTTGATAGCCAGACTCAGCTCTTTAATACATCTCTCTAGCTGAGGCACTACCTTGGGCTCTTTCTCTACATCCATTCAAGACCTCTTATACGCAGCCACAATTTTGGCACACCATTTGGCACCTATCTTTATTTTCTATACATTACCCAGCGATTTAGATACATAAAAGGAACATCAACAAGCCCAACAAGCCATTTTATTACTATCTGGCCCATTATTATAGGTGCAATTGGCTGTAATCCGTAAAATGCGATGGATACAAATAACATTGAATCAATTACCATACAGGGCAATGAGCTAAAAGCGTTGCGAGCCCATAAATATTTCCCCTTCGTAAGCTTCTTGAGCCACGCAAAAATATAGGCATCCAGATTCTCACTTACGAGGAAGGCAATCCAACTCGCTACTATAATTCGAGGAACTTGACCGAGTATTGATTCGAAAGCCGATTGATTCTGCCAAAAAGGCGCCGGACTTAGAGATAGAATTATCCAGGTAAAAAATGAGACCGCTACCTGCGAAAGAAATGCAATAAAGATCATTCGGTGAGTTTCGATTCTGCCAAATTTCTCGTTTACGATATCGGTCATCAAAAAAGTAACCGAAAAAATAATCACAGCCGATGGCGCGAAAAAACTAAAGCCGAGGTCAAATTTAGCGATTTTTGACGCTACGATATTACTGAAGAGAATGAATGCAACATATAATCCAATTATTGCATCGGGCTTATCATATTTTCTTGCGTACCAAGAACCGAAAAGTGTAAAGGTAGTTATGCCAATTATCCAGAAACTAATTGTAAACATATCAAAACAATCACCCGATACTTAAAGTTCGCTTTTTCCCAGCCGAAACCGTTTCAAAATTTGGGGTGGATGACGGGATTCGAACCCGCAACCACATGGGCCACAGCCATGTGCTCTGCCATTGAGCTACACCCACCATTATGGCACCCTCGGTCCGACTTGAACGGACAACCAACGGCTTAGAAGGCCGCTGCTCTATCCAATTGAGCTACGAGGGCCCCTTATTGATTATACCTCTTTAGTTCATAAGTTACTGACCACCTTCTTCAATTTCGCTTGAACTTGCTCCGCCACCTCCCGAAGTTTGGGATTCTCTATGGCTTTCATAGATGCGACAGGGTCTATCGCCGCCACTTCTATTCTCCCGTTTGGAATCTCTTGCAATACGACATTACAAGGCAACATTAGCCCGATTTTGTCCTCTGCCTGTAAAGCTCTATAAGCAAAAGGCGGATTACAAGCCCCAAGAATCTTATACTTCTTGAAGTCTACATTCAGTTTTTTCTTCAGGGTCTCCTTAACATCTATTTCAGTAAGAATGCCAAAACCCTCTTTTTTGAGTTCCTCAACCACTCGTAGAACAGCTTTGTCGAAAGAGATTTCCACAGTTTTACTAAAATAGTAACTCATCGTAATTCTCCCTTTTTAAATTAAGAACTATGCATCATCAAATCGATTTTTCAATCGCTTCTTTAATCATTTCCTTTGGTGGGTAAGGATACTGCTTGCCTTTATAGAAATAGATTCTACATCCACATATACATTCTTGTTTGACAAATTCAGTTGTTCCTTCTATATATTCAGCCAGTTCTTCACAAGGTAAACATTGCCCTTTGCTAACTTCTTCCTGTACATCTTTTCCATTTATTCTGACGGTTGGCGAGCCTACAAAACTATATTTTCTTGCCTTTTCATCTCTATCAATTAAAATTTTTTCTACTTCGGCTTTTACTCCAAGTTCTTCCAGACTTTCTTTGACTAACTGTTGAGTTTTTACACACCAAGGACAATCTAAAATATACAAAAGTTGGACTTTCATTACTCTATCTACCATAGCACACCTTTAGCGCCGTTTCCAAATGGATTTTCCATCAGAATGAAAAATGACCCTGACCCCTCTTTTTATTTTTGGTCGGGGCGACTGGATTTGAACCAGCGACCTCATGGTCCCAAACCATGCGCTCTTAGCCAACTGAGCTACGCCCCGCCAAAACAATTCTATCAGCTACATTGACATTCTGTCAATGATATACATTTCTGAGATAAAAGGAAAGCAAAGCTTACGCTTTGCAACTACAATCTATTAATTATCTCTTTAATTTTCATGAGAGCCCGGGCTCGATGGCTTATCCTATTCTTGATATCTTCTCCCAGTTCGGCAAAGGTCTTTCCGTATTCTGGCACAATAAACACAGGGTCGTAGCCAAAGCCGCTCTTTCCCCTCATCTCAAAGGCAATTAGCCCTTCACATACTCCCTCGCGGGTTACTATTTCTCCATCGGGCTTGGCTAAAGCGACCACGCATCTGAATCTGGCTCTCCTCTTTTCTAAAGGAACCTTCTCCATAAGTTTTAGGAGTTTTCTGTTATTATCTTCGTACGGGACATTATTGCCAGCAAACCTCGCCGAATGTATTCCTGGTGCTCCGCCCAGGGCTTCAACTTCAAGACCTGTGTCTTCGGCAAGACAAACTTTTCTCGTATGTTGTGAAACTACAGTCGCCTTCTGTTTAGCATTTTCCTCCAGAGTCTCGCCATCCTCTACGACCACAGGACATTCGGGAAAATCTTCCAGGGAGAGGAACCTTATATCTACATTGCTTAGTATCTTACCAATCTCCCTAATCTTATCCCGATTCCTTGTAGCAAGCACAATTTCCAACATAGGCTGACTACTTCAACTCTCCCAGCATCTCTTTTTCAATTGCTATCAATTCTTTAATACCTTTCCTGGCAAGTTCCAGCATCTCCAGTAACTTCTCCTGCGAAAATGTCGCTTCTTCCCCGGTAGCCTGAATTTCCACGAGTTCACCATTTCCAGTCATTACCACATTCATATCTACTTTGGCGGAGCTGTCTTCCTGGAAAGTCAAATCTAAGAGCATCTCTCCTTTTACAATCCCGACGCTTGTGGCGGCGAGATAATCCTTTACTGGCCAGGAGGCGATTTTCTTATCGCTCCTCAGTTTTCTTATTGCATCCACCAGTGCGATAAAGCCACCCGTTATTGCAGCCGTCCTGGTGCCACCATCAGCCTGTAAGACATCAGAATCAATAACTATCGTCCTTTCCCCAAGCAATTTTAAATCAACAACAGCACGGAGAGACCGGCCAATAAGCCTCTGAATTTCCTGGGTGCGACCGGATAATCTGAACCTCTCTCTTTCCGAGCGGGTCTCTGTTGCCCTCGGCAACATCGCATATTCTGCAGTTATCCACCCGGTGCCGGTATCGAGTAGATGCGGAGGAACCCTGTCCCCTACGGAGGCACTGCAGATTACTTTTGTTCCACCTGCCTCGACAAGTACCGACCCTTCAGCATATTTGAGATAGTTTCGAGTTATCCTTACCGGACGAATCTTGCTGTTTTGCCTTCCATCTTCGCGCATCGGCTCTACCCTTTAATTAACTTCAAGTTTCTCACTAACTTATCTTTTGTATTGTCGCACATCTCCTTCTGTTTCTTTACCTTGTCAATCACCTCAGGTGGAGCGTTTCTTAGAAAATCTTTATTTTTCAGTTTCTTCTCTATTCTGTCGAGTTCAATCTCTATGTTCTCAATTTCTTTGTTTAGCCTTTCCTTCTCTCGAGAAATGTCAATCATTCCTCCTAAAGGAATATAGAGTTCTACGTCATTAACTACCGAAGTGGCACACTCCTTTGGTTTCTTGATACCTTTATTAACTATCACTTCTCTTGAGTTCGCCAGCATCTTTATATGCGGAATGTGTTCCTCCAGGAGTTTCTTCTCTTTACTTTTAGATGGCTTAATTAGAACCTCCACCATCTTATCGTGGGGGATTCTCATCACGCTCCTTACATTCCGCACCTCGGAAATTATGTCTATTACTAATCTCATCTTCTCTACAGCATTTTCATCTTTTTCCTCTCTTCTCGGAAGGGGCCAAGGAGCAATCATTATTGACTCCTTTCTATCACCCGGGGAAATGCGATTTAAGAGATTCCAGATCTCCTCTGTAATGAATGGCATTATTGGATGGAGCAGCTTTAGAGTTCCCTCAAGCACATAAATGAGCACTGCTTGAGCCACTTCTTTCTCGTCCGGTTCCTCTCCGTAAAGTCTCATCTTTGCCAACTCCAGGTACCAGTCACAGAATTTACTCCAGATAAATTCGTAGAGGAGCCGTGCTGCTCCACTTACATCGTACTCGTCAAAAGCACTTGTTACTTCTTCTATGGTCCAATTATATTGGTCCAAAATCCACCTATCGGCTAAATTCAGCCTTTCTCTGATAGAGGCAACTATGGGCTCGTTGCTGGTAGAAAACTTAGACCTTTCCAGATTCATAAGCACGAGCCGAGAAGCGTTCCATATCTTATTGGCGAAATTCCTTCCCATTTTGAAATTATCCTGGGATAGTTGAATATCTCTTCCCATTACCCCGCTATAAGCCATAGCAAACCTTAAAGCATCAGTACCATATTCTTCAATAGTTTCTAAGGGGTCAATAACATTTCCCATAGACTTACTCATCTTTGCTCCCTTTATATCCCGCACTATGCCATGAATGAAGACATCCGAAAAGGGAATATCGTCCATCAATGTCATCCCCATCATAACCATTCTCGCTACCCAGAGATAAAGAATCTCGTACCCTGTTACCAGAACAGAAGTAGGATAATAGTAGTCAAGTTCATCTACCACTTTCTCGGTTTTCTTTTTTTCAGAGGGCTTACCTCCTTCTTTTGGCCAGCCAAAAGTAGAAAACGGCCAAAGGGCTGAGGAGAACCAGGTGTCCAACACATCGGGGTCCTGGATAAGACTATCACTCCCACACTCTGGACATCTTTCAGGCTTACTTACCTCTGCCACGGGCGGACAACCCTTCTGGCAATACCATACCGGAATCCTGTGGCCCCACCAGATCTGACGGCTAATGCACCAATCGTGGAGGTCTTCAAGCCAGTTCAAATATGGCTTGGTCCAACTTTCGGGAATGAAACGGACCCTCTTCTGCTTTGCGACCCCAATCGCCCTTTTTGCCATCTCGCCTGTCTTGAGGTACCACTGTTCGGATACTAGCGGTTCCAGAATAACATGGCAACGGTAGCAGTGGCCAATTGAATAGTCATAATCTTGAATCTTTTCCAAATATCCCTTCTCCTTCAGGTTCTCCACTAGCTCTCTCCGGCACTCAAATCTATCCATACCCTGATACTTTCCAGAGGCCTCAGTCATCCTGCCCAGTTCATTTATTACCTTTACACTTGGTAGCCTGTTTCTCTGGGCTATCTTGAAATCATTCGGGTCATGAGCAGGAGTCACCTTCACCGCTCCACTCGCAAACGCGGAATCTACAAATTCATCAGCGATAATAGGGATGGGCCGCTCCATAATTGGCAACATAACCTCGCTCCCAATCAGGTCTTTATATCTTTTATCCTTCGGGTAAACAGCAACCGCTGTATCCCCCAGCATCGTTTCCGGCCGCGTCGTAGCCACCACGACGAAAGAGACTCTCTTTTTCGCACTTTTCAGCGGATACCTTATATACCATAACTTGCCCCTAACTTCCTCATGCTCCACTTCGATATCTGAAAGAGCAGTCTGGCATCTCGGACACCAATTGACGATGTACTCCCCCCTATATATGAACCCCTTCCGATAAAGCCAAACAAAGGCCTCCAGAACGGCTCTTTCACAGACGCCATCCATTGTAAAACGAGTGCGCTCCCAGTCACAAGAACAGCCGAGCCTTTTTAACTGTTCAAGAATTGCATCCCCGACTTTCCTCCGCCATTCCCACATTTTTTCTAGAAATTTCTCTCTACCTAACTTCTGTCTGGTTAATCCCTGGGAGAGAAGTTCCTTCTCAACCACATTTTGCGTCGCAATTCCTCCGTGGTCTGTTCCTGGCAACCATAGGGCATTATACCCCTGCATTCGCTTAAGCCGAATTAGGATGTCCTGCAAAATGTTATTCAAGGCATGGCCCATGTGGAGCGACCCAGTAATATTGGGAGGTGGTATAACTATCGTATACGGCTTCATCTCGGGCCTGGGTTCACTGTGAAAATATTTCCCCTCTAACCAGAAGTCATACCATCTCTTCTCTGTAGTCTTTGGATTGTACCTCGTCGGAATGTCCATTTCTGAGATACCTCTAAGAATCCTTCAAGTCTTTTACGGAGTCTTATTTTACCACATTTACGAATGAAATGCAAACAAAAACTGAATCCGGTCAGTCGTAAGAACTCCCAGAGTTTCCGGGCAAAAAGGCTAACTTCGCCACTCCGTCTATGGCTAATCATCTTTTTATCCTATATAAATGGGGCAATTTTCAGACTTAACAAAAATTTAACATTTTTTTAACAATCGTGTAACAGATTTGTGATATAATATTATTGGAACGGAATAAACGGGGTTTAATATGACTCCTGTCTTTAAGTGCTTATAAAAAAGACTTGACAAAAAAGGAATATTCTTGTATTTTAGAAAAAAATGGAGAAGGGAGGGCGGGTTATGAGAAAAGGAATCCGCAAGTGGTTCGGGAAAAGATTGACCATTTTGTTGATCCCCCATGATAACAGACGGCCATTACGAACTAGCGCCTCAATAGGTCTTATTTGTTCCGTTCTATTCATGTGGGTATTTTCAATAGCTTGCTCAGTCTTTATCATAAGCCGAGAGATAGACTACAGGGAAACCCTTAAGGCTAATAGGTTACTTCGGGAAAAAGCAGAATACTTCGCAAGGTCACTGACAAAGGAGAGGGACCTCATCTGTGAATTGAAGGAGATAGACACAAAACTCAGAGGGCTTTTGCATATGAAGAATCCTCAAGACATAATAGAACTCGGTGGAATAGGAGGTCCTTCTATTGATGACCAATTCAGTCTTGCATCGATATCGCAGAATGGAAACGGCCTCAGTGAGGAATCATTCCAGATGAACCTTAAGGAAATGGAGAGAGAAGCCTGGGAAAGAAAACAGAGTTTCCATGAAATAAACGACTTCCTGGCCTATCAAAGGAGTCTTTTGTTGTCTACCCCATCCATATGGCCTACATTTGGTCGAGTTACTTCTGATTACGACTGGCGGCGCCATCCTTTGACCGGTAGAAGAGAATTCCACTATGCAGTCGACATCGCTAATCTAAACGGCACCCCTGTACGAGCAACTGCTGATGGAATAGTGGTGCTGACCGGTTGGCAAGGAACTTATGGCAGGTGCGTGATGATTGACCATGGGCACGGATTTTCTACGCGTTATGCTCATAACTCAACTATACTGGTGAAACCCGGGGAAAAAGTAAAACGAGGACAGATTCTGGCTCTCATAGGTAACACAGGAATTGGAACGGCGCCCCATCTCCATTACGAAGTTTGGTACCAAGGTAAACCCGTAAATCCCCTCCTCTACGTAAAAAGTAAGCCAAGCCTTACAAGCCATTAATTAAATGATGCATAAATTTTCATCTTCTACGAATATTTACACCCAGATAGGTTTTTTTTCTCATTTCACATCTATCATACGACAGATAATTTTAGAAAGCATTAATTCCATTCGGGAGGCAGAAGGATGTTTAGCAAGAAGCAAGAAATAGGAAAGGTCGGAAAGGTAGATACTCTGATTGGCCAAGACGCCGAAATCAAAGGGATAGTCTCCACCAAAGGCACGCTGAGAATTGACGGCAGTCTTGATGGCGGAGTGGCAAACGCTGAGGCAGTCATTGTAGGCGAAAACGGTAAAGTGAAGGGAGATATAAATGCTCAAACCGTGGTTGTGGGAGGAAAGATTACAGGAAATGTTATTGCTTCCGCGAGCATTGAAATGCTTCCTCAGTCAGAGGTTAAGGGAGATATTAGCGCGCCACAACTTTATATAGCTGAAGGAGCCATCTTTGACGGTAGTTGTCTAATGAGCCAACGCCGGGAAAAAGTAGTAGAACTTGAATTTACGACAAATGAATTATAGCATTTAATTACTTTCAGATCTTACCTTTTTGGTCGCAACTCTTCTATAACATTCATTATCTTTTCCCTTAAAGACACATTTTCTACAATCTGTTCCGCTATTTCTAAATCCTCAATGGCCTGTGGATTTGCCATTTCAGCTATGGCCTCAAGAGCGCAAAACCTTACCTTTTCCTCTTCAGAAGGGTCTTCAATTACAGCAATAAGGGGAAGGATATTTCCCTCATCTTCTATATAGCCCAGTAAATCACAAGCCCAATACCTGAATTTCCAATGCCTAGTCTTATCCTGAATTACGGCAACCAGCATCGGCAATGCTGCCTTACCTAAGTCAATTAGTCTTGCCGATTGCGTCATTGTAGATTGTCCCACGACATCAAGACTCTCGTTATTCTGACAAATTTTTTCAACCTCAGCAAGATACTCCTTTACCTTCTTCTGTACCTCTTCATCAACAACAAATTCGGGAACAGGCGACGGTTTTTCCTTACGAATAGGGTAGCAGCCACCAAAGAAAAGGATTAAGATGACGGAACAAATATAGAGTTTTTTCATCTTGCAAAAGAAACTATCAGTGGAATCGTCACCATGCTGACGAGAGTCCCCACAAGGACCATCCCTGCTGCGAAGTCTGCATCCGCTCCGTACTTTTTTGCAAACATATATGTGATGACTGCGGAAGGCATTGCTGAAGATGCTAAAGAAACTGAAGCGCCGGTACCCGAGAAGCGGAGAAGCCTAACCAGAATTAAAGCCACAATAAATCCTCCGCCGAGTCGAATAAGAACGCCAATATTTACCAGTTTAAAATGTCGCCACCTCATAAAGTTCAACTGATATCCGACAATCCCCACCATCGCTGGAAGGACCACATCTTTGAGCCCTTGCGAGATATTAATAAGAAATAAAGGAATTCCCAAAGTAGTCTGGTTGAGCACCAATCCTACCAGAGCAGCATAAATCAACGGCATCCTGATTATCTCCAGAAAATGCTCCCTCCGGCTGACCAGGTAGATCCCCAGCGTAAAACTGAGAAGCCCTTCCGTCAAGCTATAAATTACAGCGTAAGTCATACCTTCCCTGCCAAAGAAAAGGCTACTTACCGGGACCCCGAGATATATGGTGTTCATAAACATTATCGGAAGGCAAATCTGCCGAAATTCGACGCCATGACAGATAGAAAAAAGGTAGCCCATAAGACCGCAAACAAGAACCACAAGAACCGCTATTAAGACGACCCTTTTCGTTACAAGGAAGTCAGCTGAACTCTCCCACATAGAAAGGAAAAAGAAAAACGGGATAAAAAGATAGAGAGAACCATCGATCACCACAGCAATCAGTGACCTGACAAAACTTTTTCTTATCTTTCCTATCAGATACCCGATAAATGTGAAAAGAAAAATTTTGGACAACAGTTTGAAAATCACATCTATTAATATTTCCATGATAATAACCTTGACCGGATGGTTAAATTTTTAATATAATAATTAACTGGTGAAGAAAAATGATGAATTTTCTTAGAAGAAATGTAAGGACCTTCTTATGGTGTATTGCCATTGCCTTTATTATTGGCATCTTCCTCTGGAATTTCTCCACTCGCCGCCTAATCGACAACGTAGCTCAGGTAAATGGAACCAAAATTTCATATTCTTCCTTTCTGGAGGCAGCCAACAGGAAAATTCGTTACTGGTACGACCAAAATCCAGAAAAAGAACTTACCGATGCCCAGATAAAACAAATCAAATCCGAAGTATTAAGCTCACTGGTGCAGGAAGAACTCCTTTATCAGGAAGCAAAAAAGTACGGAATTTTTGTAAGCCAGAACGAAGTAATAACTGCGATAAGGTCGCTCCCTCAATTCCAGAAAGACGGCAAGTTCGAGCCCCAATTATATTTCTACATTCTTCGTAATTATTTTCGTACCGAGCCGGCCATCTATGAAAGCCAGGTCAAAAGAATAATTACTAATCAAAAACTGGTAAACTTAATCCTCTCCGGCGTCAAAGTCACCGATGAGGAGGTAAAGGCCGAATACGAAAGAAGAAATATAAAAGAGAAAGAAGAGGATTTCAAGAATACTTTTCTTCAGGAAAAGAAGATACTTTTCTATAGACAATGGTTGATAAGCTTAGTCCAAGGAGCAAAGATAGTAAACAACTTAGAGAAGATTGAAAAAAGTTCCTGAGAAGAACCCTCAAGAGAATTCTAACATTAGAATTTTATCTTCACCCTGAATTTCTGAAGTAACTCTTTCAATAGTTTCCGGGGCATACCCAGAACATTATCCAGAGAACCCTCCACTAACTCCACAAAGGCGTCGTTTTTCTGTTTGACACCGTAGGCTCCTGCTTTATTCAAATGCATTCTGCTTATCTTAGAGACCTGTTGCCGTGTTAGTTTCTTCATCCTCACTCTGGAGACTTCATGGCCAAAAGCCTCCCTGCCGGTTTCGGAGTCAATAACCGCAACTCCTGTGTAAACTTCATGATTTGTCCCGCCCAGTCGTCTCAAAATCTCTCTTGCCTCCCGGACCGTTCCGGGCTTACCTATAATCTCAAACTCCAATTTTCCCTTTTCTATTATTGGCAGAGCAACTATCGTATCCGCACCAATGACCAGCCCCTCCGAAACCCGCCTGGAAACTTCCTTTGCCTTTCGTAGCGCCAGTTTCTCCACCACTTCCCAGGGCATCAATTTGCCTATCCTTGTCGGTGGGTGGCGTTCCAGGATGGTAGAAGGCACCACTTCAAACTTTAAGCCTAAGTCGGAAAGTATTCTTTGCCTCCGGCTGGAACTGGAAGCCAAAATCAATCTCTTCATAGTCTCCCAAACCGTCACCCTGAAGGGCGACCAACCCGAAGAGTTCGTAGTCACGCTCACTTCGTTCGTTTTAGTTCATCGTTCATAGACTACAAACTACGAACTATGAACTAATTATTTTTTTCCGTCTTCTACCACTATCTTCCTCACTTCCTTGCTCAAATAATTCGCTCCATAGCCAACTACATAGCCAGTGACAACTCCTGCCAATATCAAAAATGGAAGGGTTAAGAATACCCCTTTATGCCTTATCAGGAAAAGATAGGCAACGAAAAGTTGTGTGAGATTATGACTTACAGCGCCCAGAATGCTAACTCCTATGATGCTAAGACCAAATAGATAATGGGAAGAAGGATTGCTCTTTTCTATACTCCCCAGACTGTAAATGCCTCCCATTACCAGAGCACTCACCAGTGCGCCAGAAAAACTCAGAAAGAAACCGGGCGAAAGGAATGTTCCCAGAAGAAAAGAACTCAAAATCGTCCTCAAAACCGCTATCTGAACTGCTATACCGAATCCGAAAATGACGAGACTGGTCAAAGTAATCATATTCGCCAGCCCGAGCCTCAGCCAGGGAAGAGGATGAGGAAAAAGACTCTCTGTTATCTGGAGAACAGAGGCAAGGGCAACCAGGACCGAAATATATAATATTCTCTTATTATTCATACAGATTTCTCCAGATTGGGAAGCCTCTTTCTGCGATAATCAATAACTCATCCCGTCAATTTTAGAACTTCCCTTACCTTCTATAGTAACCAATACCTTATTGGGTAAGCAGACTATATTCTGGCCCGGTTTATTTATCCATCCTGTATTTACACATATTTTTTGAAAGCAGGACGACTCCACAACTCTAACTCTTCCATCCTTAACCTCTATGACGACCTTTCCTTTATCTCCTTCAATACTAAATTTCCTATCCATCGTCAACGATATCGTCTCTACAGGACCGTTCCCTACCTTTATCGAGGCTTGGGCCACCTCAACCGAAGCAAAGAAAGGCTTCATAAAAAGGAAACAGGCGAGACTCAGCAGGCAAAATATTAAAATCTTATCACTTCTACTTAACATAATCGATCTTAGAACCCAATCCCGAAGAGATAGAAACCTCTCCTTCCTTATTAACAATGACTCCTTCCACTTCTTTTAAATTCTCGATCAAATTCATCCCTTCCTCAGGACCCAGGACGAATACCCCGGTAGCCAGACCGTCAGCAAAGGTAGCTTTCTCGGCCACAATTGTCACGCTCTGACACCCATCTGCAGGATAACCTGTCTTGGGATTGAGGATATGGTGGTACCTTTTACCCTCGGAAAAAAAGAACCGCTCGTAATCGCCAGAAGTAACGATTGCCTTATCTTCCAATTCCACAATTCCCAAAATTTCTCCTTCTTTTCGAGGGTGCCGAATACCAATCCGCCAAGGTTTTCCTCGTTTCCTACCCAAAACATATATGTCTCCTCCCGCATTCACCATAGCACTTTTTATGTTCTTCTCTTTCAGAACTCTTATTGCAGCATCAACCGCATAACCTTTGGCTATTCCTCCCAAATCGATGCCCATGCTCCTTTTAGCAAATTTGACTCTTCCATTTTCTACTATCATATTTTTGTAATTTACTAACTTTAATTTTTCTACAATCTCTCTCCTATCCGGCACTTTAACAGTCTCTCCATCGAACTTCCAGGTTCTACACAGCGGATAAATAGTAATATCAAAAGAACCTTTAGTCAGGTCCGATATATAAACCGCCTCGCCGAGTACCGAGCTAAGTTCATCGCTAACGGTTATCCAGCCATCTCCTGAAAGAGAATGCTCCGGGTTATTTATGAGCGCCTCCTTATTTATTTTTGAAACCTCACTTTCCGGAAGAAAACGAGACATTTTTTCTTCCACTCTTCTCATCTCTTCCATAGAGGCATCAATAGCCTTTTCTGCCTCAGTCTTGTTCTTATGACATACCTTCACCTCAACCACTGTATCCATTAAGAATCCTACCTTACTATATTCTTTCTTCCCACAACCAGAGATAAGAAAAACAGTTAATATGAAGATGGGCGCCCTAATTTTCCCCATTTTCCGGACCTCAAATCTTTATGTTTATCTTCTCCCCACATTTTCTGCAATTCTCTCCCTCAAGACCCACGACCTTGGTATAGTAACCCCGTCGTTCAATGAGTACTTCTTTGCATATCGGACAGTAGGTATTTGATTCAGGCTTTTCCCAGACATTTCCGAGGTAGACATACTTCAATTTCTTCTGAGCAATTTTTTTTGCCTTTTCCAGAGTAGCCAGAGGCGTGGCTTCAATAGTCATCTTGTAGCAAGGATAGTAGCGGGAGAAATGTAGAGGGATTTCATCAGATAGAGAGGATAGCCAATCGGTCAAGTCCTCAATTTCGCTGTCAGAGTCGTTAAGAGTGGGAATGACGAGATTTGTGATTTCCACATGCTTCTTGTTCTTAACCATAATTTCCACCGTGCGTAGCACATCTCCCAGTTTGCCTTTACAATAATCTTTATAGAAATCGTTCCGAAAAGACTTGACATCAACATTGGCTGCGTCAATGTAGGGCAGGAGATTTACGAGAGGTTCTTCATTAATATAGCCATTGGTGACCAAAACATTTTTCAAATCGTATTTTTGCGCCTCGTGAGCAGTTTCCAAGAGGTATTCAAAGTTAATCAAAGGCTCATTGTAGGTATAGGCTATGCCAATAGAATCGTACTCTTTTGCCAGTCTTACTGCATCATCGGAGGTAACAGTCCTGGTAGGAACTTCGCCCATTTCTGCCTGAGAAATCTCATAATTTTGACAACCCCTGCACTTAAAATTACAGCCAATTGTCCCCAGTGAAAGAATTTCTCTTCCCGGATAAAAATGGTAGAGAGGCTTCTTCTCAACGGGATCCATATTTATGGATGTAAACTGGTCATAAACTAAAGCAAAAAGTTTTCCTTCCACATTTTTTCGAGTCCGGCAGATGCCAGTCTTTCCATCATCAATAATGCATTGATGAGGGCACAGGAAACACTGGACCCTATTATCTTTCTCCAGGCGAAGGTAGTATAAAGCCTCTTTCATCAATTTCCCTTCTTCTTTAAAGCGAGGACATCAGAAATCCATCTTAAATAATCTTTGTTTCCTCCCGCTATGGGTAGAGCAATTATTTCTGGAACCTCGTAACTGTGAATT
>Ga0315309_1000527_pt1 | contig 23177 bp, 44 predicted proteins | sample TDP4_MG_FD_203080 | JGI IMG/M metagenome (GOLD analysis project Ga0315309, IMG submission 203080) | Freshwater sediment microbial communities from Lake Towuti, South Sulawesi, Indonesia - TDP4 | ecosystem: Environmental > Aquatic > Freshwater > Lake > Sediment | place: Indonesia: South Sulawesi...
CCGTACATAAGCGTCATCGGCAACCTTTTCTATGGATTGTTAATGTTGCTGATTTGTGTTCCATTATACAACCGTTACCGAAGCCTAACACCCATACTATTACTATTCATAATCTTCGGAGGAGCCGGAGGAATATTCTCGCTACTCGTTCCAGAAGCCGGATTGGGTTTGGCGTGGATTTTCCTGTTGTTCGGGTTGGCTGGTCTGCTCTATAAGGTGTTCAGGTAGAATGCCAAATCGAAAACGGCAATTTCAAGACGAAGCTGAGAGGGAGATGAAAAAGATAATGTGCGCTCTGGAGTTGGAACACCCGACAACCACTGTGGAAGGCAAACGAGAGTACAAACGCATGGAAAGGCAAATTCAGAAAGCCGTAAAAGACGATAGGCGAGTTTTGCAGTGGCAGAAAATCAAACGCATGATTAAACAGGCGCTTATCGACTTCTGGAATGAGGAATTATAGAAAACATAGGGTGTCGAAAGAATCGGAGGATTTAAATTGAAGTCGCTACTCTGTCGAAGAAGGAGGATTTTCAAACACAGTCAACGAGTTTTTATAGATTTCTTCCATTTTATTCTTGTCAAGCATTGCTCCATGAATAGGGCAAAACTCGCCAACTTTAACCCACTTTTTCTTCTGCCGAATGTAAAGACTATATAGCGTATTAGAACAGACAATCGCATCTCCAGGCTTTCGGTTAGTCTCATCTCGATAATGATGCCTACGCATGGAAGTTCTTCCTATATCTCCTTTTATATTCCTCTCGCCATACCTTGTTCCAATCAGGATACTCCTTATCAGCTTTCTCAACAAGAATGAAAATGTCTTCGCCTTCTCTTGCACATCTCAAGCAAACATAATATTCTTCAAGCTTGTCATTGGGATCGTCGGTTTCTAAAGTTTCCTTGGACATTATTCCACCGCAATCGCAATGTAGTCGCCCCAACCTATCTCTAATCATATTCACTCTCTTCTAATGTATCTACACATTCTTAATATTTTAAGCTTTCGACAGTCGCTTTCCCCATACTTAAATCTTGTCAATCTTTCGACAGCCTAAAAACATTTTCAGCGTTCTATAAAATTAACCATTAAAAAGAGCTTGTTTCACCTAGAAAACCCCGATTCTTCCATGAAAACGGAAATAAAGCACGGAATCATTATATAGGGTGTTGAAAATCTCCGTAAGTTTTAACCATAAAAAAGGGAATTTTTTGTCTGGCTTCCGGTTGCTTATAGTCCGCCTTTGCCAGTCATTCCGCCGAAGAGCCCCAAGAACATTAGAGCCACTAGAACGAGCGGTGTCAACGCTAGTATGCCGAAGCCAATCCACACCATTGAAACAAACGTGGTCCAATGGGTGGCGGCGGTTCCGTTGATGGCTCCAGATGCGTTAGCGTTTGCGATGAGGTTCGTTGTCAAGATGAAGCCGATGATCATGATGACTATTAACCAGACTATTGAGAAGATGACTGCCGAAGCTGCACGCATTATGGTCCGCCTCTACCCATTCCGCCGAACAGCCCAAGGAACATCAAAGCAACCAAGACGAGCGGAGTTAAGGCGAGAATGCCAAAGCCTATCCACACCATAGCCACGAAAGTGGTCCAGTGAGTCGCTGCGGTTCCAGTGATGGAACCAGACGTGTTTGCGCTAGCGATGAGCTGGGTTGTCAGGATGAAGCCGATGATCATTATCACTATGAGCCAGACTATGCTGAAGATTACGGCGCTTGCTGCTCTCATTTCTACTTTCCCTATGTAGTTTCGTCGCAATGAAGTCTATTTAAACTTAGCGGGAAAATTTAGACACAACCAAAAAACTTATTACATAAACATAGATTATTGGCAATTATGAATGAGATAACGCTTATTCAGTTCATGTTTCTGTTCGGTGTTACCATAGTGTTCAGTATGGTGAGTTTGAACCGTCAGACAATGGTGAGTTTCCTTTTAGCGTCTATTTTGTGGTTCACTTCAGCATTAGCCAACTTCATGTTGAACCCAGCGGAAACTTTAAGCATGACCATTAGCTACATTTTCGTGGCTTTGGGAATAATTTTTATGTTGGCGAGCCTCAAAGCTTTGGGTGAGAGCGTTTCGGAGAGGAAGGCGGAAAGGTTTAAGGTGACATTTTGAGCCTTAACAAAATAATCACGATGAACGGAACAATTCCATATCAACCGTTTGGTATCGGAGTGATGATGCTGTTTGTTTTGGGGTTAACAATAGTTATCGAGGCATTTGGTGTAGTCCTTTTTTCCGGAAAAAAGAACATGGGTAGATTTGATTGGTTTGTACTTGTAACACTTCTTAACATAGGAACATTTCTTTTGGGAATTACGATGTTCCTAATGGTGGGATTATGAGCGAGGATATGGATTGGGCTAGGCAAGTTGCCATTCAAACCCAACAGCAGAAAGCCCAGTTGGAAGAGTCCACAACAGACGTTGTTTTGCAGAATCTCATGTTGGATGATTCAGACTTAAAGCGGATTTTGAAGGGCGAAGTGCAAGAACCCTTAGAACAGTTGCAGGCGATGGTTCTTCAGTTTGCGCAGTTGAAAAGCATGGATAACGACCAAGCCTTCAAGATTCTGGAGCTTTTGAGAACAATAAACAGTAGGCTCAGAAGGTTTCAACGATTAATTCCCTATGTGATTTTGCTTTCGCCGTTGATGCGTTTGACAAACATCGACGAAAAAGAAGAGAAAAAGCTAAAGCGGAAAGTGAGCATTATGATTCGCCGAGACATTTTAGACATGGATGAAGAGGAGTTGGAGCTTACGGATGTGAACTTTTACGACGCTTTGAAGATAATCTGTTGGAACGCCATAACTGATAGTAGAATGGGTTGGAAGGCACGAATCGCAACGGAACAACGGAAAATCATAACAACAGAGTTTACCCAACCTAAGAGAAAGAAGTTGCTGGGGATATTCTAAGTTGGATATTGCGGATTTGTTTATGCAGATGTATGAGGGCAACTGGGTTGCATGGCTTGCCTTCAGCCTAGGCATACTTGCAGTGGCTTTAATCGCTTTGTTCGGAATTGTCTGGTGGAAGATGCCTCAGCCAGCCAAAAAACTGTTCCTAAACAATTTGGTGGGGCACAGACCCGTGGTTGCCGATGCTTACGATAATAAGGTTGTGGTTTTTGAGACTCCCCGAATCTTCCGAGAAGGCGTTTTGCATGACAAACATAGTGGATGGCATTTCGTTCCAAGACTCACGAAAGATGCTGAGGGCCCGCCTAACGCAAGCGGAGAAGATGTAGACAAGTTTCTTAACCCGGCGGAACAAGAGGTAATCAGCAAAACTTTTACGATTCATGGTGCGCCTGGACAGTTTTATTTAGCCTATAGCGGAAAAGGAACCATTGTTAACCCAGAGTTGCAAATGATTATCGAGCAAAGCCGCAAAATGCAGAAGGGTAATCCAGATGGCTATGCTTATGTTGACAAGAACGTTTTGATAAGTGCGCTTCAAACCATGAAGGAATCGATGGTTAAAGTTGAACCTGTTTGGATCACATGGTTTCTGGATCCACGCAAGATTAAGCAGTATTTGTCGAAAGCCTATAGCAAGAGCCAGTTGCTTGCGCAGGAGATTGAGATTCAAGAGAGTATGCGAGAGGAGTTTAAGGGTGGGTTGATTAAGATTGTGGCTTTTCTTTCGGTGATTATTCTGTTGGGAGTCATCGCTGTCGCCATCAAAGTCTTTAAGTTACTCTAGGCGGAAGCGCAAGAAAGAGCTTAGTGAAGACCAAAATATAAAAGAAGTTCCAAACCGACATAACAAATAAAGAGTAGGCTAAATCCTGCGTAGAATTGCTTTCTGGCTAAACCGCTGTTGTCATTTGCGTTTTTTGAACATAGGATTACCATGAAAATCCCCATTGCGCCCAAGCTTGTAAGGAACATGGCTATTGGTGTTAGACTGAGTAGTTTGGGGTATGGCTCGTTTGACGGTGCGCCGTTAATTAGCATGTTGAGGAAGGCTAATCCGCCGTTTAAAAGAAAGATTGCTAAGGTTAAGATTGCGATTTGTAATAAAAGTTGTGTTGAAATCATGTTTATCGTCAAATACCTATAGAATTTGGTTGTTATATAAACTAAACTTTTTTATACTAATAAGATTAAACATTCCAGAGTGAGGTGGCAGGATGGAAGTTTGGTTTACTCGAAGCAAGTTCTCCTTTCTCCCTTCGCGCATTGCCATTCTGCCACCCCTTGCCAAATGTATAGGAAGAGGGGGTGAAAAAGAACGGAGATAAGTAAGAAGAGGTTGATTCCAGCGGTTTCGTTGTTGTTGGTTGCGGTCTTGGTTGTTGGCGTTTACGTTGGGTACTATTCAGCGGTTTCGAGATCGCGGAGAGAGGGTTCTGCGATGATTAGCTTTAGTATTGGAAGTGTTCATGCGAGAATTACGATTCGACAAGGTGACAAAGTGATTCTGGACGAGTATCATGCGGGTGCAGTTACCAATTTAGGCTTAAATTTCACGTTTGCCAAATTGACGACTAACAGCACATTTTACAATAGTACTCAGTATAACCTTAACTGCACTTATGTAAGCATTGGTGATCAGGGAACGTTGGACACGGGAAGCGTGGTTTTGCCTGGAGAGTGGAATAGAACGTTGGCATCGATGCATGATTGCGCTTATAACAGTTTCAACTTGACTGCTGTATTCTACCCAGGAACAGGTCCATACGCTGCTGACTGTATAGGTGTTAACTTTGAAAGCGGCATTGGGAATAAAGCGTTGTTTGCTTATGACACGTTCACGGAAGTAACTGGGATTGATAACACGTTTACGATTACTGTGGAGTTTAAGATAAGCGGAAGCTAAAGGCGATATTGTGAAGCGTTCTTTTCTCTGCTTAGTTTTCTTAATCGTTTTGCTAGTTTGCCAGTTCACTGTTTTGGAGTTTGTTCCAACCGTGAAGGCTCAAGAATCTGGCGGTAGTTTTGGAAATCCAACAATTCCAGAAGTTGCTTTAATTAATTGGACACATTTTTGGCATTTATTCAATAACCATAGTGCTTGGGATTTAGAGTATAATAATGGTTCTGGATGGAAGAGCATAAAATCGGATTTACAGGTCATTAAGAGTTATAGAGTTTGGATGGATGGTCATTGGGAAACTGTAAACAAGACAGAGGCGACAAACTGCAAGATAACGCTCAATTTCACAGCATCATACAACGCAAGCTATCGCTTAACCTTTGGCATTGACTTAGATGTTAAAAACTACACCCATAAAGAGGGTTCATGGAACTACACAATTACATACCAGAATTACACAGTTTGTTTCGACTGGAGCGATATTAAAGATTTGCCATTAGACTATATAGGACATGGAGTTAAGCTCGTAGATGAGGAACGCTGGTTTTGGTTCAGAATAAGAAAAGATGATGTTAAAAAAGGAACTAATGTAGTCATTGACCCTACTTTTGGATATGAAACTTTTGGAACAACATATAGTACAAGCATTGAAAATTGGATTGTAGGTTCAGCGTTTACAATTACGGAAGATGGAACAGCCAACAGTATCAGCTTAGGACTTAAGTCATCTACTTCATGGACAGGCAACGTTAAATGTGCAATTTATCAAGGTTCTGACCACACCTATGTCGGCGAGACGGAAGAGAAACAAATAACCGTGACAACCACTCCAACTTGGTTTACCTTTAATTTTATAACACAACCTAATTTAAGTGCGAATACGGCATATGTACTGGTTGGATGGGGGCAAAGCTTAACAGGTACAGTATATCTTTGTGGAGATGGCGGCGAGACAAATCAGGGACATACACAATCGATTACATATAACGACTTTCCAGCAACAGCATCATTTACTCATTACGCTATAAAATATAGTGTTTACTGCACTTACACGGCTGCTGGAGACACGACAAGCCCAACCTACTCTAACGTTGGCACAAACACTACGCAAGCTGGACAACCATGCCTATTCTACACGAAATGGACAGACGAAACAGGCTTAGCAACAACCGGCGGTTTCATTTTCGGCACGAACAACACTGGAACATGGACTAACGACACCTGGACTGCCTTCACTGCTAATCCAGATTGGAGCAACGTAACAAAAACGTTGAACTCAACGATTGGAGTAAGAGTTGAATGGAGAATTTGGGCGAATGACACAAGCAACAACTGGAACAACACGGGAATACAATTCTTAATCACTATCACCGCAGCATACAATTTTTATGGAAGCGCATCCTTAACCTACGCAGTAAACATTCTTAAAACAGTTCGTTTCAACCGCTATGGCACTTCAACATTAACATTCATAAGCACAGCAACATTCTCGAAACGCCAGCTTCTCAGCTTTTTGGGTTCAGCAGTTCTAACTTTTGTCACAAGTATATCAAAAACTTTCACTTTCAGCGCTTATGGAACAAGCACACTAACATTTACAATTGGAACAGTAAAAACTCTAAGTTTCAACCGTTATGGAACATCAGCGCTAACATTTCTTGTTGAAAGCTTCCAAAACATTGTCTCAACAACATTCCTAACCTTCCACGGTTCAGCAGAATTAACCTTCATAACCAATTTGATGAGAACATGGAGCCTAAACCGCTACGGAACAGCATCCTTAGCCTTCACCATCGAAACCATCACAAACTTTGTCTCATCAAAAATCCTAACCCTCTACGGATCAGCAACCCTCAACTTTCTAACCGAAATCCTCAAAACCTTCACTTTAACCCGATACGCAACCGCCCCCTTAACCTTCACAATTCGCCATTGGACCAGCCTAATCGCCCCGGCAGCCCCAATCAACTACGGCCTAGTCGCAATAGGCTTCGCAATGATAGCCTTCGCTGTCGCAGTAACAGCCCTACTAACCAAAAGAAAAGGCGAGGAATGAGTGGCATCAGTTGGCCTAATCCTAAAAAAATTAACTTATTATTACATTTTTGTTTGGTTTCTAATTTCATGGCTAAACGTTTTTGTAGACTTTTACTTCACTGAGAACTTTCATAACATAACCGTTGGAGGCTATTTTTATCATTTCCTTGTTTACAGGTTTCCGTATCAACTTCCTTTCGTGACATTGTGTATGATTAAAGTTAAGTCGAAATGGCTCCAAAAAACATTCGCTTGGAAACTGTGGAGCTTTCCAAGCATCGGCATCCCTATTATCGTACTTTTCCAATCACCAGACATCTTTAGAATTTCAATTTTTGGGTTACACTGGACTTGGATTGCACTTTCGGAATGGAGTTTTCTATTCATTCTGCAACATTGCTTATACTCTCGCAGAGGTGTCGAACCATTCATAGCCTTCGCATTGAGTTATTTGGGAATCTTTTTAGGCAGCACAATCTATGAAGTACCTTGGCTTGTTAGATGCACTCCAACTCCTAATATATTTCCCTTTCTGCAGGATGGTCTCGCGGGTTTCGTGTCGCTGGGACTCTTCATTTTTCTCTTGCACCATGAAAAAACGAAACTGTCTTGGCATGTCATATTGACGTTCATTCCAATTGTTCTATTCTGGATATTGTATTGGCAAATCGCTGAAAGCGCATCTTGGCTAATTAGGCTAGGTGTTTATCCGCTTTTTCTGTATCTACCATTTAAAATTAAGCCTCTACGCGAAACAGGGAGACTTGGTTGTGGACAAGATGTTCCAGCACATGAGAAACCTTAGCCAATTTGAAACTGTTAGGTTTGAACGGCAAATTTTGAGCATCAACTATAAGGTTTGTTGAGAGCGTTCTATGAATATCTAACCGTATATCGCCCCACTTGTCACTTCCACAACCAATATTTAGATTCACGTTATAGCTCCTAAAACTTTTTTAACAGTACTCAAACTGCCCTTCCCAACATTTCTCTGAAGACAGCTCTCACATGTAGGCGCGATTAAACCGCTAACATATTCTACCTTCTTTAAAACCGGAAAAGTTCCTTGGCAAAAGAAACAGGTCTTTAACGAGCGAGTTAACTCGATAAATTTGTCTATGCGTATCTGAGGATTACCATGAGCATGAACGATAACGTAGCGTTCTACAAACTCGCGAACCTTCTCGCTTGCGCTACTACCTTCTCTCTCACAAATCTGTTTGAACTCTTCCCAAACAGGAATGAAGGTTTCGTCAATATAGAAGTGTCTAACTCGCCATTCCTTAGACAGAAGGATAACCTCCATTTCCGCTGGAAAACTGGGAGAGTGATATGATATGATATGATATGATTATGATTATATGATTATGATTATATGAGTAAAATATTTTCAACAACTAACCCTCACCGCTCATTTCTCCTTATTGTCGAATTTTACGCGCTTCAACAACTCGTTTGGAGCCATGTATTTTTCGAGTTTTTCTGGAATTTGGCTTAGTCGTTTTCGTGCCATAGCCACATAAGAAGGGTTGAGTTCTATTCCTATGTAGTTTCTGCCCAGCTTCTTTGCTACTGCGAGGGTTGTTCCGCTTCCGCACATTGGGTCCAACACTATTCCATTAGAGGGGCAACTTGAGAGAATGGGCTTGATGCATATTTGTTCAGGGTAGATGGCGAAGTGAGCGCCTTTAAAGGGCTTAGTGTTAATTGACCAAAAATCACCAAGGTTAGAACCTAAAGGATGGCTTTCTATACTTTGTCCGTCATAATGTGTTGCTCTGCCTGAGGTAAGGCTACTACCATGATGCATGCCTATCTTGATAGTGTCACCTGGGTTTTTTCCTAAAGGATGTGTTAAGTGGTTGTGCCAATAAGCGATTAGTTTCCTCCGTAAATCGCCCTGAACTCCCAGCTTGTCTAAGGCTATTTCGAACCGAACTCTCGACTTTCTTTCATTTAAAGCAAGACGCCTAAAGTTATGTTGAGGATCTAAAGCATATGCCTTTCCTTCCCATTCTTGAACTTCAATGTCTGTAATCTCAGAATAGATTTTCATAACTTCATCCAGGATGACAGAAAAGTCTTCAACTATGTCACCAGGATTTTTCCCTAAAGGATGTTGCACTGGATATCCGCTTGGTCCTATGTTGCCAGCACCTATTTTTACTGCTAAGTCATGTTTTGGAGTTTTGGTGTCCAAGCGTTTTCTGCCTAAATCCTTAAGGCTTGTGTGAGGTTCTCTGATAGCGTCAAGATTGTAGTAGTATTTGCGGTTTTTGACAAAGTGAAAAATGTGCTCGTATGTTTGTGTTAAACGGTCTTTCACGCTTGACGGCATAGCGTTGGGCTTATGCCAAATAATGTCGTTGCGAAGTACCCAGCCATCTTCTTGAAGGGCTATGGCGGTTCGCTCTGGAATGAGAAGTTTCTGCTTAGGCTGAAGCCAATTAGAAACATGAACTATACGATTCGGATTTTTCTTAGCAATTGGATAACTTTCTCCAAGATAACCCTGCTTTTCTCCATGCGCCTTACTTCCAGCGCCTCCATAATAAGTGTCTCCTAAGTTAATCCATAAACTACCGCTCTTCTTCAAAACCCTCCTCAAAAGCCTACATAAAACTACCATCCGTTGAATATACTGTTTCGGATGCGATTCTAAACCCAAACCGCCAACAGCAAAAACATCATCAACCTTCGGAATCTTATAATCCCGCAAACCCCAAAACGGCGGACTAAACATAACCATATCTACTGATTCTTCTGGCATTTCTTTAAGTAATTGAAAAGAATCTCCACAATGAATTTGGTTTATCCATTCTTCTATTGGCTTCAGCCTAACTCACCTCCCAAAGTTTCTTTTCACTTCCTCAAACCTTACACGCTTCAACAACTCTCGCAGCTGTTCCCTCTTCAGCCGGTAGTCTTCGTCGCCTTCCTACTCAAAACTGCCAATCTCCTCGCCCGTCAGAAACTTCCATTCGGGTTTGAGCAAAACCTTAGCAGTCTCCCTCATTTCAGTCTCCTCTTTCCTCTTCTTTTGTCTGGGCTATGCGTTCTCAGGGGTGAGTGGTGTATTGGGCAGATTAGGCGGCCGTTTCTGGCTTGATGTGCGTCTTCTTTGTTCACCCAGTGAAAACCTTTTTTGCAGTAGTAGTCGGTTTTGTAGTAGCGGAACTCTGAGGGTCGCCTCTTGATTAGGGTTGCGAAGCTCATTTGTTTCACCTTGGATATTTATCGCCATGAGGGGGCAATCCAAATCGCCGTCGCACCCCACAGTTTATAGCGCAACCAAGCGTGGCCTTCTTGCATTCTAAGAGGCAGTAGGTTAACGCGTCTTTTGCGTCTTTCAAAGTTCGTGTGTTGCGCAAGGAAAAACGCTCTCCTTCTTGGATATTGAGAAAGGATGCTTCAGAGAAGCCTTTCCACACCATCAACTTTTCACCTTTTCTTTCGGTGCAAATTTGACTCGTTTCAGCAGTTGCTTCAACTGTTCAACTTCCATGTCCGTTAAGCCTTTGAACTCCAGAACTTGCTCGCTCGTCCATGGCGGTTCAGAAAAAACCAAAACACGAACACGCTTCACCATACTAACTTTCTCCCTTGCATCGTCGCCAACAAGCAAACCCATCACTCATTTTGCTCACTCTCCAATTTTTTCTTTAATGGTGAACAGTTTTTGCAGAATACCTTAACAGGGTAAGCTAATCCTTCCCATACAAACTCAAACTCCTCTCCTTCATAGAAACGCAACAGTTTTCCACACTTAACACAATGAAAGGTATATTTCATTTTGCTTTCACCTTCTAAATTTTAATCCATCACCAACTCTAAACTTGTGCCCCCTAGGGCAAATCCAATAATTCCTTCTACCGCTATGCTGACGTCTCAACAAAACTGGATGGTCTTTACACTTTGGACAGAATGGGTTCATTTCACCTTTCTCCATTTTCCTTTCTGAAGCTCGCCTATGGCGATTTCGCCGAAGCAATGGTGGCGCACACGCCTAACCAACAACATCACTCCTCAATGTATTCTTCTTGAATTTTGGACCCTAAATCCTCGCCAACTTGACAGCGATAGCCTACACAATTGCGGTCAGGAATGTCATAAACATATATTAGCCATTGGTCATGAGCCTTACAGTACATTTTGCCATTTTTTCCCATAACCATCCTACAATGTTTTTTCTGTTTCCTAACCAACACACTAAACCTCCTCAACTGCAAACCAAAAACGGTAAATGTCACGACTTATCTGCGCAAAAGTGCGAAATCTTTTAATATCCAGACTTTTAGCTCGCTTTGACTTCACTTTGTCTTGCTTTTCTAATCTACGAAGTGCCTTGATAATACTTCTAAATGAAGTTCTGCAACAATTTTGCGTATCATTTGAACAATCGCCAGTTGGGTCAAGTGCGCCTCGATAGTTACTTAGTGGCTGATTCTTCTTAGGTTGTTCCCTTCTTTTGGCATGGCAAAATCTTCTGTTTTTAATGCCATTAACTGTGCGACATAGTTCGTAAGTATTAATCCCGCGAGTACCATTGAGACCTTTTGAATTATGAAGAATCTCCAATAATTGTGTTTCAAGTTCCATCTCTATGTCTCCTTTTTGTCTAGTTCTTCCAGAAACTTTCTCAACACATACTCAACAAGCGCAGAACGGTCTCTCACGCCTGGAATCAGTCGCTGGTCCACGATTTCATCCAGCTTTTTAACCACGCTTGCGCTTAATGACACGCTTGTAATCACATTACCCATTAGGGTTTCGCCTCTTTCTCCATACAATTGCCATTTCTAAAGAACTCGCAATAGATTCCTACAAAGCGGTAGGCGAAGCATCTGTATCGTTCACATTTCATGGTTTCGCCTCTTTAATAAATTCTAAAATCATAGGATAGACAACATTGACATACAATTTTCTGATGCATGATGCACAAATCTTAGATTTAGAGGAACAATAACAAGTAGTAGTACAAGCACAGTAATCACATCGAGCTATTCTTTCAACCCATGAAGTCATGGTTTTGCCTCTTTCTGGTCGGGTTCAAACTCACCCAAAATCTCCTTAATCAAATCATAAACAGCCGAATCTTCACGACTGAGAAATCTTCTATCCTTCAGATTAGGGTCAGAAATGTGAGGTATTTTGCACGGAACAGTTCTATGTTCTAATAAATAACGCATTTTTTCTCGGAGTTCAGCGCGTCTTTTATCCAGCAAACCCAAAACATAATCATACGAAAGATATTTTTCTTGTTGGATCCTCTTCCATAACTCAAACTTAGCTTCTTTTCCTCCTTGTGAATCAATTCTTGAGTTGTTTGTTGCTTCTATCCATCCGAATGTTTTGGCTTTTTCTTGGATCTCTTTTCGGAACCACTTGTCATTACACTTCATTCAACCCTCTCCCAAAATTTCCCTAATCAGTTGCCTGTGGTAATCCATTGGAAAGTGACCGATTGGTTGTTTGAGCAAGTCTCGGAGTTCTTTGTCTCTTTCATCCAGCAAACCCAAAATCCATTTAAGCCCTTGTTGTTCTCCATAAGCCTCATGCCAAGGAACTGAAGGCATATCAAATGGTTGGTCTAAACAATCTTCTTTTCTCGTTTTCTCTAAATCTTTTAACCTTTCTTGGATTTGTTGTTTCAGCCACTTGTCACTACACTTCATTCAACCCTCTCCCAAAATCTCCTTAATAAGCAACCAAATACTTGTGTGATGTCTTGGAAAATCTGGTTCTCTCGCTAATCTTTGTCGTAGTTCTTTCTCAAGATTTTTTAGATAGGACAAAATTTCAGAATACGGTTGACAATTCTCTACTAACAATCTAAGTTTTTCTAAAGTATAGTACAGTTAAGCTTCCCCCAAAACCTTCTCTACTTCATCTCGAAACTGTTTACAAAGAAACCACAAATCTTGATAATCGCTTGGTGGACCAGCTTTAGTTTTTGCGATAAGTTGCTGAGTATATTCATCTAATATTTCTTGTAGTTGTTTTTTGTATTCAGCCAAAAGCCCCAAAATAACATCAAGCCTAACCCATCTCTCATTGAACAATTGCCCGCGATATGAATAAGCATAGTTTTGACCTACTCGCTTTTTGGCATTCTCAACTTCTAAATTAACGTCTTCCAAAATCTCCTCTAACGTCTTTGCTTCTTTTCTCAAACTTTCAAAACTTCTAATTCCGCCTAAAGTACACCAATATTTCCTATTCATCTTGTCACTCCCGACGCTTTTCTTTCTTGTTGCTTGCGCCTTGCACGATCAAACCGCCTCCTCATTTTGACACTTCCTCTTTCGGTTTACCTTTCGCTAAAGCATGTTGCCGAGCATCCTCTTTCTTTATGTCACCCCAAAAAACCGTGGAAACTTGGTGCATCGCAAAATCGCCAGAGATTCTTCTTCCGTTCCAATCCTTCCATAATTTCCAGAGCGTGTGTAATTTGCGTTCCATTAAATCGCTCGTTCCTATTCCTCCTCTGTAAGTTTCAGCAACATTTCTGATAAGAGACAGAGCAAACAGTCACGCCAATCTTTAACAGAATCAACAGTTGGATAATCATGGTCGCTTATGCAGTTTGAACATTGGCAATTCTGCATCGTGCAAAAAGGATATTTTCGTTCTCTCTCTTTCTTCATACGTTTTCACCCTCCAAAAGAAATGCAACCGCAATTACGGCAAACCCAGCGTGGCAGTTGTTTCCCATACGGGTCCCAAGTGAAGCTCATCTCTTCACCGCATTTTGGGCATTTCATACGTTTTCAACCTCCTTTTCAATTAACAATCCTTTCAGAAACTGTACAACAATTTTGGTGATTTCTTTATTATCTTGGAAAAATTGTCGGTATACTTCTAATTTTGCTTGATATTGCGGTGTAGGATATTTTCGCTTTAGTTTCCGGATAACGGTTCTCCTCTTCATTAAGGCGTTCCATTGCAATTTCGCTTTTTCCTTGTCGATGGGTTCTAAAAGCCATTTAGACGTCATGGTTCTAAGGCTCCTTTTTCTTATGCTTTTCCAACTCCTCTTTCTTTTGCTTGTAAAAACGACATTTCCAACATTCGTTATCTGAGTTAAAATCGCCTTTCCGTTTTATTGAAGGATGGTCGCAATGTTCTTCAAAAATGGAAAGGCCGCAATCTTCTTCTTCTGAATAAAACCGACATTTGAAAATAAGGCTGTGTTCTTCTGCGTGTGCTACAAACTTTAGTTGCTCCGCAAACTCCGAGAATTTATGCCACATTTCTAAGTCATTCTTATACTTCATAGGTCTCATGTTTTCGCTTCCTTCCACCAACAAGTGCAAATTCTTCTACAAAACACACAATAATGTTCAAATGGATACGGTCTAATAACATCGTACAATCGCATTTTCGCATAGAGTTTATTCAAGAATGAAGATTTATGGTCGATAGAAAATAGAAAAACAGCAATAGGATTTCTCATTTTGGTTTCGCCTTCTCCTTGTGCGCTTTCAATTCTGCAAGCAATTCTTCTAACTTCATGGTGCGTTTCCCTTCCCAAAGCATTTTCTGAACGAAATCGCTAGGCAGGGGTGGAAGCCTATCCGTGTAGCGACGAGACAGACGACCCATCTCAAACACCAACCTCTTCATTGTCGTCGGAATTGGGGCATTCGCTAAAATAGGGACAATCATCACATTCCCTCCATTCGTCATCGCCCCAAAAGTAGCAACCCATTCAACCCCCAACCTCCCACGTTAGATATTGAGAAAGTTCCTTGTTGGAAATCGTTATTGGAAACTCGTTTTTAACTAGAAATTTATCGCCATCTTCAATGCAAACCCAAACTTTTTTGCAATCTTTACAGAAGAAAACCCTCTCTTTACACCATTCATAGACCAACATGTCCTCGTAAACTTCGTGTCCTTTATCCCAACATTCCTTTGACAATTCTTTCATCGTTCTATCTCCTTTTCTTTTGCACGCTTCTTGTCCACGTTCGCATCCAACAAACACGCCTTAGCCTTCCCACCCATCAGCTCCGGGCCCTCCTTAATCGTATTTTTTGACTCCGTGGTAGAGGTAGTCGATTTTGTAGCCTTTGTCGTAGTATGCTAAAAGTCGCTTGCCATACTTTTCAAGTTCTTCTTCTGTCATGAGAATGTGATGTACTGCTGGTTCTTTGTCGGGTTCGATGAGTCTATGGGCTAACCTTCCGATACGCTGTAATGCTTGCATTCGTGAACCTCCTAAAAAGTCGATTTCTATGATTGTGTCAAGCTCTGGAATGCTTAACCCTTCATCTCCCACTCTGCTTATCACTATTCGCTCATTCTTACGAATAGTGTCTATGCGCTTTCGTGTTGCGCCGTGAATCCATTCTAAGCCATATTTCTGAGCTATTTCGTTGCCTAAGTCTAGACTGTCGCTGAAAATCATTGTTTTGCCCAAATCACGCTTTAACAAGTCGTCAAGCAAGGCTAGTTTGAAGCGTTCTTTGGCTACGACGTGAACTTGAACTTGTGCCATTGTGATTATGCCTTCTGCAATGAATTTGCTCCATGCAAGTCCAAGCGGATAGCCTGTTAAAGCCATGATGTAGTTGATGTGTCCATCCTCTCGGTAAGGCGAGCCTGTTAAGCCTAAACGATATTTGCATGGAATTGTGCTTAAACGCATAAACGTGTTAGCTGGAAGATGATGAACTTCATCAAACGCACATAGAGTGAATTCCTTAAACCGTTTTATCAAACGGTCTATTTCATTACGACTATGATAGGTGACTACAAAAATCTCCATTTGCCGATTAGACGGGAGTAGTCTTATTCGTTCTAACCATTGTTCCTTTAGACTGAGAGTGCTTACAATTACAAGTTTCGGCCCCTTCAATCTATCCATCAAATCTAAAGCGTATTGGCTTTTGCCAGTGCCGAAGGGCCAGTAAATTCCAATCGCACCATACTCCATGAATTTCTCGTCTGCTTCAAACTGATAATCCCGTGTCATCCATTCTTTGTGTCCAGCGAAACCCTCCATACTCCGTGGACGCAAGTCGTTTTTGTCAACAGGCTGCGGAACAAACGGTAACCCGCCATCCTCAAGAATTTGAGCGATAATTTCCCATTCGCTTCCTTTCTTAATACGAATTTTACCTGGGCCCTCTTTTTGGTAAACATATTGTCGATAACGAGAAAACGCTTCATCTGTTCTGCTTGCATCTGTGAGTAATAGCCCATCGACAACTTGCAGTTCAATGTCGAGTTTCGGAAATCTATCGCTTAATTCTTCCGGAATTTCGGCAAAGTGATGCATATATTGCGTAACGGTAAAAACATTGTAACTATGTGTGGCTCTTTCAAGTCTTCCTACATGAAACTGAACCATTTTTGGAACGTAAACACGCCATTCAATCACGTTACCTTTAGGTCCTGTTCTGGCTGGTTCAATAACATAGGGTTCTTCAATGAAATTAGCTAAATAGCCGGGTTCAAACCGAGTCCATTTAGTTTGTTCTGCATAATCTCTAATCTGAGAATGAAGATTCTGCTTCCGCTCAGTCAAAACTTCAATTATCTTTTTAAGTTTATCCTCAGCCTTCGCAATGTCCTCGTTGATTTCGTCAAGCTGACGGTAAACATCAACTTTCTGAAGAATCGACACGTCTTTCTGAACCATTAACTTTTCAGAACCCCTCTAAAGTCAATTTCTAAATCGAGATACTTTACTGCTAGAGCGCACGAATTTTCAATATCTTTAACCAAAAAATGGGCATTGCTTCTTTTTCCCTTGATTTTGATTGAGACTTCATAAGTTCCTATTTCTCTCTGCAAATCTAAGCCTCCTCTTTAACTAGGTAAACAACGTAGCATGGAACAAGCAGAACATTAGATGATGCGATGTGAGTGTTGACAACGTGTTCGCTCAAGATTTGCCAGCCATCAGCCAACAGCTTATTCACTTGATTAACCACTGTCCCTGCATCCGTGTTGCTTATGATTTTCAAACGCTGAGTCATGGTTTCCCCTCCAAAATTTCTATGAGTGCTTCTACAACCTCGTTTTTCCTATGCAGTCCGTCAACGTGAGCCACAAAACTCTCCGTGTTCAACCCTTCCTGGCCGCACACGGGACACTTACTTGAACCGTTCACCTCGGCGAGCTTCTGGATGACTTCACGTTTCGTGTGCGCCAAATAACAATGAACAGCCACGTCTCGGCTTACACCATTACAAATCGGACAAAACCTCATTTCAGCCACTTCACCTGCTCAGCAAACTCGCTCTTCAAACGCGCCTTCTCCTCTTTCGAGTCCGACTTGAACGCAAGCGTAATCACATGGCGAACCCGGTCTGGATACCGTTGCATCAATTTTTCCCGCAACAACTCATCTTCATCTTTGCGTTTTTCATGGGGAGGACCATCAACGTAGATCGCACACTTGTAAGCTTCCATGTAACCGTCTGGTTTCGTAACTTCTAATGGAAAAACAACATCTGTCTGAATGGCATAGCCATCGCCAATCAAATCCTGGATTAAGCTCTCTTCAAATTCGCTCTTCTGCGGATGCATCCGAGCAACACGGTCTTCCCACTTTTCCTGTGGCTTGAACGGTTTAGGCTTAAGCGCTTCGGGAATTTTGCCTTCTTTGGCGCGTTCCAAATACTTGAAGTAGCCATCATAAACTTCAGGGTTAAACTCTGCCTTCTTGAAACAAGTTTCGCACAGCATGTGTCCATGCCAAGGCTTGCAACTGCTCGAGCGAACATGGCAACGCTCACACTCAACAAGCTGTACCAAGCTACGAATCGGAGGAGGCTTTCCCGTTTCCTTTATTTCTTCCTCCACTTTTTTGGCGACTTCTTCTCGTTTCTCCTCTGGAACTGCAAGTATAGCTCGGGCATGCCCTTCCGTGATTTTTTCCATTGTTTCACGTGAAACAATGTTAACATCTTCAAGCTGCAACATGCGAAGGTGATTTGCAACCCACTCTCGGCTTTTGCCAATTTTCTCCGCAAGCTGTTCTTGAGTGTAGCCAAACTTTTGAGTCATAGTTTTGAGAAGGCGTGCTTTCTCTGCATCGCTTAAGTCTTTGCGGTGAACGTTCTCGGCGATTTGATATTCCATGGCTTCCGAGTCTGAAATAGTGCGCACTTCAACTGGCACATGAGACAAACCAGCCTTACGAGCAGCCAACCATCTTCTGTGTCCAGCAACAATCTCAAACATGCCTTTTCCAATTTCTCTCACAATTAATGGTTCGATTACGCCAAGACATTCTATGCTTTTAACAAGTTCCTTGAACTCCTCATCTTCCTCGAATCGGCGACACCAAAGAGGCGACTGAACCAAACTGATGATGGGAACACTAACAAGTGCCATCAGCTTAAGCCTCCTCTATTGGTTTGTATTCCCAAACGCCACGTTTGACTTGAATTCTGTAAACTACATTGTACATTTTTTGCGAAATCGAATTGCTTGGCTGTATTAAAGTGGGTAACAGAGTTTGGAAAAGAAAGGTTTCGTCACTCGCCAAATCTACTGTGGGATTACTTGCTGGCTTTATTGATTCCAGAACCAAAATACTTGGTCGAAACTCTTCTAATGTTGGAGCCTGCTCAATCTTTTGATAGGAAAGTTTTAGAGCTTTCCAGACATCTTTGATTTGTCTAAGTATCCACGCTTGATAATCCAGTTCTGGAGTTACTGATTTGTGAATCGTGTCTTTTTTCCATTTTAACGCGTATAGTTCATCTCCTATACTCCAAATGCATATCGTTTGGTCAATTTTGGGGCTGAACCCTTTTGGTAAATTTTGTAGCCTCTCTGGCAACGTCAAGTAATGTGGATTCGTTTTCTTCGGGTTTACACCTAAAATTTGGCTCACGTTTTTTGCTCTAACAATCCATGTCAGTTTTTCCACCATGTTTGTCAGCGATGTAGTTCTCTCTGATACTGTGCGCCATGCATAGATTGGAAAGTAAAAATTTGCGGCAGCTAAAGCCATCGCATCGTTTTGAAAAGCTACTAATCTAATTTGTTTCTTCATTCACCACTCTCTCTCCGTTACAACCCCAAACTAAGTCTGGTTTTCCACAATGAGGACAAAGAATTAGTTTTTGTGTTAACAGTTTTTTGAGAAGTCCAATATTCGCTTCTCTTGTTGCTTCCAAGACTTCCGATGGGTCACTTTGATGGCTAATAATTTCAGTTAGAATGTCCTCTGGGACTTTTCCCTTCTTTAATTGTTCTTGTGCGAGTGCTACTGCTTCATTGACTTTTGCTTTGCTAACTGCATCTTCAAATGAATTTCCGTCTCTGATAGCGTTGGCAGCCTCAGATAAGCCTTTTTCTGTTCGTAAACCGCCTAAAGAACCTTTCTTAACCTCTTCTGCTAAACGTTTAATCTCTGAATAGAAACGTTTAGTTTTTGCTGATTCCACAAATTGTCCACCGACAGCTGTCGGCGGTTTTTCTCTTACAAGCAAAGTTAAAGCTCTTGCCTTACCGAGTGGAATCTTGCCACGATGTAATTCATCTTGAATCTCCTTAGGTAATTCCAAAAGGTCAATTTTACTACGCACATCATCATCGGAAACTTTGAAGGCATCAGCAACTCGCTTATACGATACTTTTTCACCATTTTCTTTCTCCAAGAACATTTTGTAGTTGTAATAAAGTCTCGCCTCTTCTATTGGTGTATAATCCTTTCTCCAGATGTTTTCGCTACCCTGAATCGTAATGGCTTCAGAATCCGTTAACTTCTTGGAAAAAGCATCAATATGGCTCCAACCTAACAACTCGATCGCTTTATGCCTTCTATGCCCGTGAACAATCTCATAATTGCCATCTCCAATAGGACGCACCAGAATAGGTTGCAACAACCCTTTCTCTTCAATATCGCGAGCTAAACCCTCCACATCACCATAATCCACACGAACCTGATAAGGACTTGGAACAATACTCTTCATCGGAACCGCTAAGGAAGCTCCGAAGCGAGAAGTCTTACCTATCTTAGCCATTTAGGTTTTAGCCTCCTTCAGTTGAGCCAAAAGTAGCCGCATTGCTTCCCGTATGGCTTCGGTTCGGCTTGCATACTTTCGCCTTATCGCCTTATCAAACTCTTCCAACAAGTCGCATGGACACAGAAAATTGATAAACTGCTCCTCTTTTTTAGACATTTAACTCCTCCCTCTGTTTGGGCTTCAGAAAGCGGCAACCCGTCACGTTGCTTGGCAAAGGCGCATGTTTACAGATACTCAGTAACTCGCAGTCGTTGCAAATTGAATCTGACACGAAAGGTTGCGATTGAACGCCTTCATACTCTCGTTGCAAATCCTCAAAAAACACAAGCTTACCAACGTATATTTCAGTTGTCGCTGGGTCCTTGTGCCTCAAAATCCTCTGCAACGTGGCGTGACTCTTCTTTTCAACGTAAACCCAGTTGGCTGCAAAAAAACAACGCAACAAACGTGGGTTAAGATTTGGAACGCCAGCCTCAACACCTATCTTGCGGACGACATGCCAGATTTCCTCGATGCTTAATGGCTTGCTCTGCTTAACTTTTCGCCAGCTATGAGACCGCGTGAAAACGTAGCCTTCAAGGCGATTTTTAATCAAGTCTTGGATAAGGCTGAGTGTAACCATGTCTAATGGCAAAGGATAAAGTTCTTTACGCTTGCTGTCCAATACGTAGAAGCTGTGGCTCAGAAAGTCTATGTTCTCGATTTTTAACGTTGAAATCTCGCCTGTCCGCAGTCCAATCTTCATAGGCAACCGAATCAACAGAAAATCTCGCAACGGACAATGTTTCTGTGCGTAATCATGGACGTGTAGAATGTCGCCTCGCCGAATCACTATGGCGTCTGCTTGCCATCTGCCTCGTTGAAAACCGCCGTTGTTCATGGTAAAAGTAATGGATAGTTTGGCTTGCCATTTAACAACTGCCAAACAACGACCTTTCTGAACCGCAGAGAGAGATCGCTTAAAATGATTCTGCATTAGATGCGCCTCCAGATGATTCTGTCCACTTCAAGCATGTCGTATTCCAAAGCGCCTTTCGGTCTGGCTAAAGCCAAAAGAATAACAAAGTGTAATCTGTCATCCATAGCGACTTGCTTGCCAAAATGGAAACAAACGAAACCTTTAGGTAGGCTAAGAATCTGCCATGCGAACGATCGATCTTCTATTGCGTTCCATTGAGCTTCTGCGTGATCCACCACGCTTTTTGCTTCGTTAAACTCAAACCATCGTCGCCTTCGCTTTTTCAGATTTGTTTTTTGCCGAGAATTTGAACTTTTATGGGAGATTTCAAATTTGGACATGGGTTGCCACTTTAGAAGCGCTTACTCTTATGTATAAGGAAGGTATATAAGATTTGTGTTAACAAATTGTTTTTAACGGTCTGCACGACTTTATTTTTTCTATCACAGTTTTTTGTACACCATAACACAAAAGACACAGTACATGTTCAACCTTTCGATTAACTCCGTTTAGGGACTTCATGAAATTCCCATGTGGGAGTGCCGAAAGGCTTATATTTGTAAAGGTTGTAATAGTTGTTAGGAGTGTGAGAAAAATGAGCGAAGTTAAATCCTATCGTTGTGTGAGCTGTGGAAAAGAATTAAAAAAGGTGCTACCTTTACATCACGAAGCATCTAAGACATGGCTTAGAAAACACGGCTACGACAGTGCAGAATGGGATGATTTTTGGGATAACGTCAAACCCCTAAACTTTCCACACTTGGACATGTATGGCTACAGATACGTAGCGATGCCAAACACAAACAAACAACATGAAAGAGTGCGGTTTTCTCTCTGTCTTAACTGCACATCGAGAGACTTCAAGTTTACTGGAGAAAAAGAAGAGAGGGAAGTTGATGCCTAGCAGCTTCCAAAAAGAAACCCTGGACAATTTGGAAACGTTAGTGCGATGCGTTTCCGGCATTGCCGATTCTGGAAACTATGCTGTTAAGGTTAATGGACGAATGAAGAGAAATGCGAGGGCTAAGGTTTGGAATTTTATTAAGTCTGGCAGGAGAACAATCGAGTTTTCTACGAGTTTCTTGCGTGCATGGGAAGAAAACATTCTCTCCACAAACAACGTGATCCGAACAATAATCCATGAGATCGCCCATTTCAAGGATGCATTAAAGTTTCGCAGAATAGCGTTGAAAAACAAGGGCAGTTCTCTGTTTGTCGGACAGACCTACGGTTTTCAATGCGCCATGAGACATACTAGAGGATACCGTTGGCATGGCAAGCGCTTCAAGAAGCTTGAGCAAAACTTAGTGTCAAAAGTAGAGTCGGAATATCAAGAAAGCTTAGGGAGTTTATGAGTATGCCTAACATTAAGGTTTCAGACGAAGTTCATAAGCGTCTTTTGGAGCTTATGGGAACGTTAACGGCGGGTCAGAAGCGAAAGTTCAACTTCAACATGACAGTCGAACACCTTCTGGATGAACATGACAAAAAGGATGCGGAAAAATGCAGTTGATAAAATGTAGAGTCTGTGGTGCTCCCATCAGTTTGCGCTCTAAGGGTTTTGCTGATGCGTTTACGCCACAGGCTGATAGGTTACGGAGAAAGTACGGCCAGAAGTTGAAGCCAAGCCGCCTGGAGATAGACGGTGAAGATGACATTTGTTTGGATTGCTGGGAAAAGTCGAAGGAAAAAAGAAGGGTGATTGTTGAATGAGGTTTCCTTGGTTGCGTGAGCTACCTTGGCATGTCAAAGACATGGAGTGCCTTGTGGGTGAACATTACAAACAGAAGTAAAGCTATTTTTCACCATGTTCTCTCCCTTCGCACTCTCTGCAATGTTCAACTTTTTCCTCTAGAAACGGACATTTGCGCCCGATGCACTTTTGGAATCGGCGGTACGTCATGTAGTCCATAATCAGGTTCATGTAGACCAAGCCGAAAAGGGCTCCCAACCCGAAAGTGATGGGCGACGACATAGCAAACAAAGTCACAGCAAAAACAACGGTGAAATGCACAAGCAAAGATATTCCCGTGATTCCTAGACGGTCAAAGAACCTCCAAACCCAGTTTCCCTCACTGAAATACCGCTTATGCTTCACTCTCGCCAAATAATTGACGTAAACCAAACAAGACTCCATCACCAAAATCGCAGAACCCAAAACCAAAATGACAGGGTTCACCACGTTCTCTCACCTAGTTGTTTTAGAACCCACTCTTCTCTTTCTTCATCGCTCATCAAGTCCCAAACGTCAGGCTCAGGTATCTCATGACCCCGCTTTTCCTTCAGCAACGCCTGCTTAACCAAAACAGAAACATAAGGACTATCTATCGCATAACC